>WNGP01000159.1_pt1 | contig 71043 bp, 64 predicted proteins | sample 5407671 | NCBI WGS metagenome assembly WNGP01 (sample SAMN13153381, study PRJNA577476) | soil metagenome | isolation source: 40 cm soil or saprolite under Garry oak tree replicate 2 | place: USA:California | collected 2016-06-15 | reverse complement strand
GCCCGGCTGGAGCGGTGTGCCGTGCTGGCGGGCCTGAGCGCGCTGGTCCTGGTCTCCGACGTGATCGGCAGCCTGGCGCCGGGCATCGGGGTGATGCTCGCGGCCCGCGCCGTGCTGGGAGTATGCGTGGGCGGGTTCTGGGTGTTCGGGGCCGGCGCCGCGATCACCCTGGTCAGCGAGCGGGCCCGGGGCACCGCGGTGGCGGTGGTCAGCTCGGGGATCTTCCTCGCGACCGTGGCCAGCTTGCCGGCGGCGTCGCTGATCGGCACGCTGACCACGTGGCGGGCCGCGTTCGCGGTCGCGGCCGTCTTCGCGGTGATCGCCGTGGCCGCCCAGCTCGCCGCGGTGCCGCGGCTGGGCCCTGGCGGCCGGGTCCGGCCGAGGTCGCTGCTGACCGTGGTCACGCGACCGGTCCCGCGGATCGGCCTTATCGCCGCGGCCGCGATCTTCTTCGCCAACTTCGCCGCCTACACCTACATCGGGCCGCTGCTGCACGCCCGGGCCGGCCTCGGCGCCAGCGCGATCACCCTGGTGCTGCTCGGGTTCGGCCTGGCCGGCGCGGCCGCCAACTTCACCGCCGGCGTCACCGTGCGCAGCCACCTGCGAGCCACGCTGATGGGCTCGGGCCTGCTGATCGCCTGTAGCGCGCTGCTGCTCGCCACAGTCACCGGCGCGCGCCCGCTGACCATCGCGCTGGTGGTCGTCTGGGGCCTGGGCTTCGGGGCGGTGCCTGTGGCCGCGCAGAGCTGGATGGCCCGGGCGGTGCCGGCCAGCCTCGAAGGAGGCCTGGCCCTGTTCGTCTCCGCGCTGCAGGGCTCGCTGGCCGCCGGCTCGGCAGCCGGCGGCGTGATCTACGACGAAAAGGGACCGGGCGGCGCGCTCTTGCTGGCCGCGGCCGTCGCGGCCGCTGGGTCACTGGCCCTGCTGGGCCGGGCCGGCGCGGCCATCAGCGCTGCGCTGGCAGGCTCCGCAGATCCACCCGCGAGCAGGGCCGGGAAGCGCTGGCACCGTCGCACGACGCGACCGGTGGAGCAGGAACCAGCGCACACCGACCACGCTGAAGTTGCCGTTCGCGGCCATACCGCCGCTACCAGGAAGGAACTGCCATGCCCAACTACCAGGAAAGAACTGCTATGCCCAACGCGGTTGTGATGACCGGATACGGACCGCCTGAGGTGCTGAAGTGGGCCGCGCTCCCGCTGCCCGAGCCGGGCCAGGGACAGATCAGGATCAAGGTCAGGGCCGCCGGCATCAGCCCGACCGATCTGGCCCTGCGGGCCGGGTACCTCAAGGCCTGGCCGCTGCCCCCCGACGCCGTGCTCGGCTTCGAGGCCGCCGGCACCGTCGACGCGGTCGGGCCCGGCGTGACCGGCACGTCCCTCGGCGACGCCGTCGCGGCCCTGCTGTTCAGTCTGGGCGGTTACGCCGAGTACGCGGTGGCGTCGATCTGGACCCGCAAGCCAGAGTCCGTGTCGTGGATCGACGCCGCCGCGCTGCCCAGCTCGGCCGAGGCGGCCGTCGGCGTGCTGCGGCAGCTGAACGTCACCAGCGGGCAGACGCTGCTGCTGTTCGGCGGCGGCGGATCGGTCGGCCTCATCGCGACGCAGCTCGCGGTCGCCCGGGGGGTCACGGTGATCAGCGCGGTCGGCGAGCACGACGAAACGCTCGCCCGCGAGCTGGGAGCCACGCCGGTGCGGTACGGCGCGGGCGTGGCCGGCCGGGTCCGCGCGCTGGGCGCGATCGACGCCGTCTTCGACGCGGCCGGCACGGGGGTCCTGGCCGACGCGATCGCCCTGGCCGGCGGACCCGAGCGGGTCATCACCTTGTCGGACCCGGCCGCCGCTGACTTCGGCGTCACGCTGTCCCAGCCCACGCCCGGCCGTGCTCCGGGTGCCCTGGATGAGACGATCGCCCTGCTGGCCGATGGCCGGCTCCGCCTGCGCGCGCACCAGTCCATGCCCATGCAGCAGGCCGCCGAAGCCCACCGCCAGCTGGAAAGCGGCACCGTCCACCAGCGCATTATCCTCACCCTGCCCTAGCGCGGGCGGTCGAGCGGCGGCCAGCCCGCCCGCTCGTGACATGCCACCTGGACCGACATGGAGGTCCGGCTCGTGACACCGGATGCCGGGGCTCAGCCGGGCAAGCTGAGCCCGGCTGACGGCCCCGGCCCGCGCGAACTGCTCCGCTACCGCTCCGCGCAAGGCCGGTGGGTGGTCGCGGCGGTCATCGTGGGGTCGTCGGTGGCGGAGATCGACTCCACGGTGGTCGCTGTCGCGCTGCCCGCGATCGGACGGAACCTACACGTCGGCTTCCAGGCCCTGCAATGAACCGTCACGGGCGACACGCTGACCCTGGCCTCGCTGATTCTGCTAGCCGGCTCGCTCAGCGACCGCTGGGGGCGGCGGGTGTTCCTGGCCGGCCTGGGCTGGTTCACCCTGGCGTCGGTGCTGTGCCCGGGTGGATCTTCCTGATCAGCGTCCCGGTCGCCGCGGTGGCCGCACGGGTGACGCGGCGGCAAATCGCGTGCATCTTCTGACGGTGCCCGATGCAGACCGGCCGGAGCTGGAACGGCGCGCCCGGGTCGAAGGGGGCACCGGCCCGGGTGGTGGAAGCGCCCGGATCGTGCTGTTGGCCGCCGGCGGGCTGACCGGCGCGCAGATCGCCGACCGGGCGGGCTGCACCGAGCCGACAGTGGTCAAGGCTCTGCGGTGCGACTCAGTCAGAGCGATCAATACTTGTGGCGTCAAGTCGTGACACAATTATGGTACAGACGAGCAGGGGGGTCGCGATGCCGTCATCCGGTGAGGTCCTCGCCACGATTCCGGTCGGTATGCAGCCCAGGTGGGTCGCGATAACGCCGGACGGGAGCCACGCCTACGTGACCCTGGAGGATGTCCGGTTGGACGGTCCTGATCCGGGTGCCGTCGCCGTGATCGACACCCAGGCCAGCACGGTTACCGCCACCATCGTCGTGGGCTCGTTTCCGAGCGGTGTGGTGATCGCGCCTGATGGTCGCCGCGCCTATGTTTCCAACTGGGATTCGGGTCACGGCCAAGGTGTGGTGAGCGTGATCGACACGAACAGCGGCACCGTCATCGACAGCATCGCCGTAAGCGGCCAGGGTGGTGGTCCGACGGGCGTGGCGATCACTCCGAACGGGCGCCACGTCTACGTGGCCACCGACCAGGAAGCGGCCATGCCGGATGGTCAGGGCAAGGTGAGCGTGATCGATACGGCCACCAGCACCGTTATCGCCACCATCCGAGGGAATCCGTTTCCCTCCGCGGTGACGATCACGCCGAGCGGGGATTTCGCCTACGTGCTCGACCACGACGGGAACCCAGAGGTGATCGACACGGCGACCCACGAGCCCACCTTTCCTCTCGAGGGGGTGCTCCAGGCCAATGGGCGAATGGCGTTCACGCCGGATGGGCTCCATGCCTACGTTGTCAGCGATTCCATCGATTCCGTCGAGGTGCTGGAGGTCGCGACCCATAGACTTGTCACCCTTATCGACGTTTTCGGCGGCGACACAACCGACGTTGCGGTCACGCCGGATGGGCGCCATGTCTACCTGACCCAGAGGCCAGGTGAGTCCTCGCAACTGCGCCCCGTGACGGTGATTGACACCGCGACTCAGAAGATCATCGGCACTCCCGTCACATGGTCGGGTTCGGCGGACGGGCTGGCGATAATGCCCGACGGGTCGAAGTCCTACGTGGCCGACCGGCGGTCGCGCGCAGTGCATGTTGTCTCGGTCCAACCGGAAACCGCCTGACCTCAATCCATTCCCGGTTGCGCTGATCGAAACGCACGCGACACCTGGCTTGACGCAAATCCCTACATCTCAGGCATTGTTATGGAAAAGGATTTGGAGAAACGGAATGCGAAGACTCATCATCCTCGGGACGATAATGCTTGGGGTAGTGCTGGCGTTCGCCTCGCCGGCTCAGGCGTCCGCTCGGGTCCAGATCCACGAGATCTACTACAACTCACCCGGGAAGGACACTGGCAGCAACTCGAGCCTCGATCATGAGTGGGTTCAGCTGCATAACCTCTCCGGCTCCCGGATCACCCTGACCGGGTGGACACTGCGGGACGCACAGCGCCACGTCTACACGTTCGGGTCTTACACGATCAAGCCGCACGGGTACGTGACGATCCACACCGGCAAGGGCGCCAACACCCAGACCGACCGGTACTGGGGGCACAGCTGGTACGTGTGGAACAACACCGGTGACCGCGCGACCGTGGAGGACGCCCACGGCCACGTGCTCGACCAGTGCTCGTACCAGGGCACCAGCGTCGGCCACACGAACTGCTGATCGCCGACGTGTCGGCAGCCCGCCGCCTGGTCCCGTTCTGCCGGGGCGGGACCAGGCGGCGGCTGTCACGGACTGGCGGACGCCTCCCTCACCGGTGTGGCAGCGTCACTATTCGAGGCCGTTCCAGCATCGTGGCCTATGCGGCGCCTTCCCGGCCCACGGCGATTCCCGGCCCGCGGCGATGATACGGGTGATGTCTTAGTGGTGGAGGTCGCATGCGATGAGGCAGCAACCGAATTTTGCTCGTGCGACTCATTAGCGCTGGAGTCACTCACTGCATCGATTCAGCCGAATTTATCCGTAATGCCCATATCGTGCCCGTCTAAGTAGTAGCTGCGGCAAGGATGACCAGACAAACGATTGCAAGTTCCGTCAAGGACCGGGCTGGCAACTGCATGCATGTACCGACGATCTCTTCGCCGTCAATCCGTTATCGGTAGCAAAACTGAGACGCGCCAGCGCGCGAGAGCTTCCTTGATGTCATTGGTGCGAAAACCCTTGCCGATCATGGCGCACCTGCGTGCCTTGCGCCATGTTGCCTGGTATATTTGCAAATGCAAGATCAAATGCACGTTCATTAGTTTTTTGCACAGGCGTTGCACGGGCAGGCAGCGGCCACCGCGGCTGTCCAGCCTGGTGATATTTACCTTCATGAATGCCGGAGGACCGCTTCTGGTCCGGTGGCGCACGGTGGGATCAGAACGCCACGGGCCCGCGAGCAGCCTCCTGTTCGCCTCCCAGAAAGGAGGTGCACCATGCACGACGCTGCTGTCTCGGGCATGCGTTGCACGGGGCAATATGGCGCAATTACGCAGGGTAAGCTCGGCGGAGCCGCCGACCAGATCCCGATGGCGGGCCATGCCGCTCCTGCCTCACCTGCGGACGCGCTGTGACTCGCCCATCCAGCAGAGCGCCTTCCCCTCCGACTGGTGGGCAGCTATGCACATTGTTTGCCGTCGACATCGCCGGATTCACCGGACCGCACCGCGACGACGATATCCGCCTGTACCTGCACGAGGAACTCTACAGGATTCTTGAAAAGGCTTTCGACGGTTCGGGCATTTCCTGGTCTTGCTGCTTTCACGAGGACCGCGGCGACGGCGTGCTGGTCGTCGTACCGTCCAACATGGCCTGCACAGGCATCATCGATCCGCTACCCGAACGGCTGCGCGGCCTGATCCGTCGTCACAATCATGTCTCCTGCGAGGCCGCCGGGATCCAGCTCCGCGCGGCCGCCCACGTCGGGCCGGTCGACCACGATGGACACGGGTTCGTCAGTAGCGACATCAACCTGCTGTTCCGCCTGCTGGACGCTCGCCCGCTCAAGCGCGCGCTCACTGGCTCCGCCGCCGAGCTGGCCCTCATCATCTCCGACTACGTCTACCGCAAACGTCGTCTGCCGCTATCCCAGCCTGGTCACCCCGGACGCCTTCAAGCCAGTCAGATTCCAGGTCAAGTACACCAGAGCCGCGGCGTGGACCTACCTCCCCGGCCACCACCAAGCTAGCCAGCTCGATGAACCTCAGGGTCCTAGGGCAGTGCTCCCTGGAGGCACAGCCCGTAGTGCGTCATGATGAGCACAGGCATCGACGTGCGGGGAGGCGCGATGAGTACTCAGGTGCGCAGCTTGCTGGCCAGCGGATTCGGCCAGACACGGTATGAGCCGACGGCCAAGCGCATCCGGGCCATGCTCGGGGGTGCCACCGTCTTGGACAGCACCAGGGCCATGCTGGTCTGGGAGCCGCGCCGGGTCGTGCCGTCTTACGCCGTGCCGGTGGACGACGTCCGCGGCGAACTCGTCCCGGCCGGCCCGGCGGCGGCCGCTGTCACGGACGACACCGGCTTCAGAATGCCCGATGTATCCAGCCGCCCCGTGCTCGACCCGTCGATCCCCTTCGCCGTCCACACGGCCGAGGGACAGGTGGTAGACCTGCGGGTCGGCGACCAGAGCCGCCCGGGAGCGGGGTTGCGCGTGGCCGATGCGGACCTGGCCGGGTACGTGATCCTGGATTTCAGCGCCCTTGATTCCTGGTATGAGGAAGATGAGCCGAACGTGGCCCATCCGCGGGACCCGTTCCATCGCATCGACGTCCTGCCCAGCTCCCGCCATGTCCGCCTGGAGCTGGACGGTCAGCTCCTGGCCCAGAGTTCCCGGCCGGCCCTGCTGTTCGAGACGATGCTGCCCACCCGCTACTACCTGCCGCGCGAGGACATTAGTGCCGAGCTGGTCCCCAGCAGCACCCGGACGTACTGCGCCTACAAGGGCCAGGCGTCGTACTGGTCGGCGGCGCTCGACGGCCGTCAGCTGCCCGATATTGCCTGGACCTACCCGGACCCGCTGCACGACGCGGCACAGGTCCGCGGCCTTGTTGCCTTCTTCACCGAGCGGATCGACGTCATCCTGGACGGCGAGCGGCTCGAGCGGCCCGTTACGCCCTGGTCGGCCAGGCCGGCCGGCTGATTGCCGGCCAACAGCGCCGCCCTACCAGTGCTCGATCAGGTGTTCGCGGCCCGTCGGCGGTTCGTAGGGCTCCGGCCAGAAGTCCGTGACCCGGGTGATGAGGCCGCCGGCGAACTCGAAGAACGCCATCCCGTCGTCGACGCGGTCATCGAGGCGCCATTCGAACCACACCACCCCGTGGCGCTCGTCAGCGATCATGACCTTCGGCCGCAGATGCCAGTCGCCGGGATACTCCTGGTTGAACCGCAGGTAGCGATCGCGTCCGCGGATACGCTCCCGTGACTGCGGGATCTCGTAGACCACGCCGGGGTGCAGCAATCCGGCCAACGTATCCCAGTCCCTGGCCTCCAGGCTCGTGATGAATCGCTCCACCAGCTCGCGGTTGCCGCCCATCCCGGCAACGTACCGCACGCGGAACGAACGCCAAGCGGTCGCCCGCTAGCCGGATGTGCGGTGGTGTCGCGACGGAAGGCGTGTAATCCTGGAAGGATGAAAACGGACGTGTCATGGCCGTCCGTGCCGGCTACGCCGGACGGGACGGCGACAAGGACTGATCACGGAAGCGGCACCCGCGCACCGGCTTGGTGGCGCCGGGTGTGGCAGCGGCTGATGCCGCCCCCGAGCGCGGAGCTGGTCCTGGCCCAGCTGAACCGGCAGTTGGAGGTACTGGAGGGGGCCCGTACCGAGCTGGAGGTCGGCTGGGTGCAGGGCGGCTGGTGGGCGGTGAGCTCGAGCGACGGCAGCCTCCGGCTGGTCAACGGCTATGCGACCGCGGGCGGCAACCCGGATCACGTCGACGGTGTCTGCCTGGTCGGTGCCCTGGTGCGGGCCGGGTCGCGTCTGCCCGATGCAGCATCGGACGTCGGCCGGGCGGTCGACGCGGTGTACGACGCGCTGTGGGCTTCCCGCGGCCAGCCGGACGCGCCGCGGACCGGCGGGCTGCCGCCGGTGCCCCCGCCTGAGATCCGGCTGGCCCGGGTCCGCATCCTCACCCAGTGGAATGATCAGGCCGAACGGACCCGGGCGGACGTCCTGGCGACGGTTGATTGCGCGATCAGCGCCACGATCATGAGCCTGATGTCTGCTCCGCGCCCGGCTCCGGCTGAACCGGCCGGAGCGCCCCCGGGCGTCCGCGCCGCCTGACCCGCCGGTCGCCCACACAGCAGCCCCGTACAGCAGGGCTCAGTGCCCGGGCGGCCCCTGGGTGCCGAACTCCTCGCGGGCCTGGCGGGCGGCCTCGGCTTCCGCGGCGGTCACCGGCGGCGGCGGTCTCAGCACGATCCAGGTCAGGAAGAACGCGGCGAGCGCCAGCATCAGCCCGCCGACCCACAGCGCCATATTGATCCCGGCCGCCTTGTTGATCGTCGCCTGGCCCGCGACCGCCCCCGGGATGATCACCAGGATCCCGAAGATGAGCATCAGGGCCCCGATGAACGAGCGCAGGTCGAAGAGCTTGGCCAGCCGCCAGTTCCTCGCCTCCTCCGGAGTGAGATCCGGCTTGCGCGGCCGGGCGGCGGCAGCCTCGGCCCCGGCCGGCACCTCGTGTCCGCTTGCCGAGTTCACCCGCACCACTCCCTAGGCCACTTCGATGTAGATGTAGAACGCCACAGACAGGGCGAGCACGCCGATGCCGAGCACCAACGGAGACTTGTACCAGGGCGCGCGAGCGGCCGTCCCTGGGGCCTCCCCTTCGTCTACTATGGCCTGCCCCCAGACCAGGCCGCGCAACTCGGACAAGGGCTTCGGCTTGTCGAAGATGGTCGCGATGGCCATGGCGACCGCCCCGGCGCAGAACCCGATGATCGCGCCCCACTGGTTCTCGTGGAGGTCGCTGCGGAACGAGATCACGTGCTGCTTGTACAGGATCCAGGTGCCGAACGAGAAGGCCGTCCCGGCGATCAGCCCCCAGAACCCGGCCCCGCGGCCGGCCTTCCGCCAGAACATGCCGACGATGAACGTCACGAAGATCGGCACGTTGAAGAACGAGAACAGTGTCTGGAAGTAGTTCGAGATGTTGTTGTAACCGGCGGCGATGAACGCGGTCGCGATGCCGATGAAGACGCCGATCACCGTGGTGATCCGGCCGACCCGCAGGTAGTACTGGTCCGGCCGGCCGGGACGGATGTAGTTCTGCCAGATGTCGTAGGTCCACACGGCGTTGAAGGAGGAGACGTTGGCCGCCATCCCGGCCATGAACGCCGCGAGCAGGCCGGTCACCGCCACCCCCAGCACGCCGACCGGCAGGTACTTGTTGTACAGCGCCGGGATGGCGCTGGTGAACGACAGCCCGCCGGCCTGACCCAGGCCGGGGATCAGCAGGATCGCGGCCATGCCCGGGATGACCGTGGCCAGCGGGATGAACACCTTCGGGTACGCCGCGATGATCGGCGTCAGCCGCGCGGCCTGTTCGTCCTTGGCCGACATCGCCCGCTGCACCTCGGCGAAGTTGGTGGTCCAGTAGCCGAACGACAGGCAGAAGCCCAGGCCGAAGACGATGCCGATCCAGTCGCCGAACAGGTTGTTCCCGCCCAGCCCGGTGCCGGCCCAGGGGTGAGTGAAGGCGGTTCCCTGGGTGGCCAGCTTGTCGAACAGGCCGCCGATCCCGCCGGTCTCCTTCAACGCCACGATCACCAGCGGGATCAGGCCGCACAGGATCACGAAGAACTGCATCACCTCGTTGTAGATGGCGCTGGACAGCCCGCCGAGCAGGATGTAGGACAGCACGAACAGCGCCGAGACGATGATCGCCACGGCCAGCGGGATACCGAGCAGTCCCTCCAGTACGAAGCCGAGCGCGAAAAGGTTCACCCCGGCGATCAGCACCGAGGACAGGACGAAGATGAGGGCGGTCGTCAGGTGTGTCTTGCGGTCGAACCGGCGGTGCAGGTACTCGGGGGTGCTGCGAACCCGGGAGCCGTAGTAGAACGGCATCATCACGACGCCGAGGAATACCATGGCCGGGACCGCGCCGATCCAGTAGTAGTGCACGATGCTGATGCCGTACTGGGCGCCGCTGGCGGCCATGCCAAGGATCTCGATCGCGCCCAGGTTGGCGGAGATGAACGCGATCCCGGTGATCCAGGACGGGAGCGATCGGCCGGACAGGAAGAAGTCCGTCGAGGTCTGGACCAGGCGGCGGAGCGCGAACCCGATCCCGATGACGAAGATGAAGTAGATGAACAGCAGCGTGTAGTCCAGCGGTGCCAGCGACAGGCGCAACCCGGCGGCCACCGGCTGTGAAACTGCTACGGTCATTGCTTTCGCCACCTCGGGGTGGGACCGTTCCGGTGGCCGCCGCCACCGCAGCGGGCCGGGTCAGTGCCGAGAGACATCACAGCGGATAACCGCCGTTGAACAGCGGGATCCCGGTGCTCTTGTAGAGCTGCAGAACCTGCGCCGCGTTGGCCTTGGTGACCACGCTCGGCCCGGTGAAGACGGGGCCGAACGGGTGCTGGCCGTACCGCGCCTCGAACGCGGAGACCTGGACCGCCATGTACCCCTCCAGGAACGGCTGCTGGTCGATGACGAACAGGGCCTGGCCGTTGATGACTGCGTTCAGGTCCTGGGTCGAGACGTCGAAGGTGCCGAGCTTGATCTTGCCGAACTTGCCCATGGCCTGGAGCGCCCCCCCTGCGGCGTTGAAGCCGATGATGCCGGTGGTGAGCACCCCGTTGATGGCCGGGTCTTTCTTCAGCGCCGCCTCGATCGCGTTCGCCGCCGAGTTCAGCTGGGCCCCGTTGACGTGCAGCACGGTGACTGAGCCGCCCCTGGCCGCCAGTGCCTTGGCGAACCCGGAGCAGCGGTCCACCAGGGCGGCGTTCTGCGCCTCGTGGATGACGCACAGCGCCTTGTGCACGCCGTTGTCGGCCATCTCGCTGCCGGCCTTCTGCCCGGCGGCGAGTTCGTCCTGGCCGACGAACGTCAGTGCCCCCACGTTCTGGTACACGCTGACGCCCACGTTCATCACGATGACCGGGATGCCGGTTGAGACGGCCTGGCTGACCGAGCCGGACAGCGCTGCGGCGTCGGGGATCGTCACCACCAGCCCCTTCGGGTGCCGCGCGGCGGCCTGGCTGATGAGCGAGGCCTCTGCCTGCAGATTCGTGGTGGAGGGGGAGTGGTAGACGAGGTTGACGTTGAAGTCTCGCGCCGCCGTCTGCGCACCCTTCTGGACCAGCGCCCAGAACGGGTCGAATGCCTGTCCGTGGGTGACCATGTCCACGGTGATCCGTGGTCCCTCCGCCGCCGACCGCGCCGGGGTCTGGCCGGAGACACTCTGCCTGGAGCCGCAGGCGGCCAGCGATAGGCAGGCGGTGAGCACCAGGGCCGCACATGCCGCCAGCGGTTTCCGGCGGTGCAGCTCACTACGGTGCGCAGCAGTGTTGGCAGTCGGGGCCCGGTCGGGGCTGGGCCGCGGCGGGAAACGGTTCACGCCGCCCTCCAAAAGCACGCCGAGGGTAAACGACGTCAGTGTAAATCCGGCCGCCGGCCCTGACAACGGTTCGTCATCAGGCGCTCACCTTATGGAACACCGGCCCGCATAGCGAGACTGCGCCGACTATCGAGGCCGGCAGCTGCGAGGCCAGGACCTCCAGGTAGCTGCTGATCAGGCGGGGTTCGGACATGACTTGTCCTCCAGCGCGGCGGTCACGACGGCCGAAAAGTCCCGCCAGTCCGCCCGCCGCCCCGATAGCGCCCGGACTCCCGCCGCGGTCAGCCGGTACTCACGCCGCCGCCGGCCGCCCACCACCGACCACGACCCGGTGATCAGCCCGGCTAGCTCCAGCCGCCGCAGCGCCGGGTAGATCGTCCCGGTCGGCAGGTCCAGCCGCCCGCCCGTGCTCTGCCGCAGGGCCTCGATCACCGCGTACCCGTGCCGCGGGCCGCCTTCGAGAGCGGCGAGCAGCACGGCGTCCAGATGCCCCTTCAGCTCCTCGGCCCGCATACGTAGCAACACTACATTAGGCCTCCGGCCAGGCAATCAGCCGGTCGGCCTACGCCGGCGGCGCCTCAGCCGTCCATACCGTCCCCAAGCCGGTGGACGATCGTCCACTCGCGACCCCTGAACCGGAATGGCGCCGGATGCGTAGTCGTCGGTAGGGACCGATAGGCATCCGGGGGGCCCTTATGGCGAGATGCACAGCGCCGCGCGTACTCCCGGACGACCGGACGAGTTGTCATGAGGGAGCATCAATGATGAGGAACTGGATAGCCGGTGCCGCCTGTGCGGCCGGGATCGTCTTGGCCGCGACCGCCTGCTCGAGTGGCTCGAGCAGCACCGCCGCCAGCCCGGCCACGTCGTCGGCGACCGCGCAGGCGAGCAGCCCGGCGGCCGCGGCCTCCGGCCAGGCGAGCAGTGCCAGCGCGAGCAGCGCCGGCGCGACGGTCGCGCTGCAGGCCATCGCCGGGATTCCGGGCAAGGCCCTGGTGGATGGCCAGGGCCGCACCATGTACCTGTGGGAAGCCGACAAGAGCGGCACGTCCACCTGCACCGGCGCGTGCGCGGCGGCGTGGCCGCCGGTCACCGTGACCGGGACGCCGCAGGCGGGCACCGGCGTCAACCAGGCCAAGCTCGGCACGGTCAAGCGCGCCGACGGAACCGAGCAGCTCACCTACAACCACCACCCGCTGTACCTCTTCGCCGGCGACGCCAGCACCGGGGTGGCGCACGGGCAGGGATCCAAGGAGTTCGGCGCGAGCTGGTACGTGCTGAGCGCCAGCGGCGCCAAGATCGACAACGACTGACGGCAAGTCCCGGGCCGCGTCAGGCCCCGGCCGACCGATGCAGGACGGGGTCTGACCGCGGCCGGGGTTGCCATCGGCCAGGTGTGCGGGCGTTTCCCGCGATTTGGGACCGAACGGGCCCAGCGCGTGCCCCGGCGCCCGCGTTCCCGTCCCGGCAGCGGCCGGAACAGGCCGCGCCGGGGCTCTCTCCTGCTGAGGGCCCGGTCGCTGACCATGCCTGCGCCGGCACCTGGTGGCCGCGCCGCACCCGCCTTTGTCCTGCACATATCCGACTAAGTCGCTCGATCTGTGACTATACGTGAGCGAAGTGGACTATGATGTCCTGAAACCGAACTAAAAAAAACAGAAAGTAAACGCTTTATCACTGTAGGGCACGCGACGGGGGGTGCCATCGCAGCCGAAACCCGGCCGGATGGATGGGAACCGTACCGTATGAGCTATAAGTCCGGGCCGGAGGACTTGCAACTGGCCGACTACACAGGGGTGCTCAAGCGCCGCTGGTGGCTGATCGTCGCCGTCACGATCATCGGGATCCTGGGCAGCATCGGTTACTTCAAGGTGGCACACAAGGTCTATATCGCTACCGCGGCGGTATACGTGACCGCGACGAGCGGGACCGCCAACCAGGTGGCCAACGGGCGCACCTCGGGTGCGGTCAACCTCGACACCGAGGCGCAGGTCGTGCAGTCGGCTGCGGTAGCGCAGGCCGCGGCCAAGCTCATGCACAGTCCGGAGAGCCTGCAGCAGATCCTCAGCCGGGTGAGCGTGACGGTTCCGGCGAACTCGCAGGTCCTGTCCATCAGCTGTCAGGCGCGGTCGGCCGTTACCGCCGCGAACTGCGCCCAGTCCTTCGCGCGGGCCTACCTGAACTACAGCAAGGCGAGCACGACGGCCGCGACCAACGCCCAGATGTCGGCCCTCCAGTCCAGGATCAGCGCCCTGGAGTCGGCCTCCGCGAAGCTGACCATCGAAGCCGCCAGCCTGCCGACCAACTCGTCCCAGCGAGCCGCCGCCGAAGAACAGCTCACATCTGATCACAGCCAGCTGAACTCGCTGAACAATCAGGTTGCCCAGCTGGCCACCGAGCTGGCCGATCCGGCGGGCGGATCGATCATCAGCAGCGCCACTCCGCCGGTCAGCCCGGCGAGCCCGAAGCCATTGCTCATCCTCCCCAGCGGGTTGCTGGCCGGCCTGCTGATCGGCTTCGTTCTGGCCTTCATCGTCGACCGCAGGGACAAGCGGATCCGCGGGCCGCGGGATGTCAGCCAGCTCGACGTGCCGGTGCTGATGAGCCTGCCGCTGAAGAAGTTCACGCCCGAGCTCGCGATCGCCCCGCCGCGTTCGCGGGCCGGCCGGGACTTCTCCGAGCTGGCCCACGTGCTCACCGGCTCGCTGGGGGCAGGTAGCCACGTGATCCTCGTGGCCGGGTCGTCTAGCGGCCAGGGCGCCAGCCTGGTGGCGGCCAACCTGGCCGTCGCGCTGTCCCGGAACCAGCCTGACGTCATCCTGGTCTGCGGCAACCTGGAGGGATCCACCGTTCCCGGGATGCTCGGCTTGCCGTCCGGGCCTGGCCTCACTGACGTGCTCTCCGACGGCGTCACGGCCGCCGATGCCGGGCAGCGCCCGGCCACGGTGCCTCGGTTGCAAGTGATCACGCCGGGTTCGGCCGCCGGGATGGAGGCCGACGATCTCCGGCAGGACACCGTGGACCGGCTGCTGAACAGCCTGCGCGGCGCCGCGCGCTGGGTCGTGGTGGAAGCGCCTCCGGTCACGTCCGGGCCTGATGTCTACGCGCTCGCGCATGCGGCCGACGCGGCCGTTCTCGTGACCGAGATCCGCAGGACACGCACCGACCAGGTGCTGAGCAGCGTCCAGCACCTGGACAGGATGGGCGCGACCGTACTCGGCACCGTGCTCCTGCCGTCACCGAAGGCGCCTGGGAAGCGTGCCACCCCGGCACCGGCACCCGCCGTCGCGAGCAATGTCCGGCTGGCGCGCCAGCAGGCTCCGGCGGACGGCGGTGCCGCGGGGAACGCTCAAGAGATCTCAGCCGACTGGGCGCCCAGCGACCCGGCCGATGACGACGCGACCAGCATTGTCGATTGGTCAGCAGATGAAAAGGCACCCAGTTCGCTGCCCAGAAACTGAACGTATGAGGAGGCGGGGAGCTTGGGCGTGGTGTGCGGTCGCCGCGTCCGGTACGGTGATCGCGGCCCTGGCTGGGTGTTCCGCGGGTGCTGACAGCTCGTCGGTGCGGGCGGCCGCCAGCCCGGCGTCCGCGACATCGCCGGGCGGCGGCGGGACCTCCCCGACGGGGACCACGGGATCGGCCGGGCCGGTGGCGCCCCTCACCGGGGTTACCGTGACGGACGCGATCGCGCATCGGCCGGCTGTCGCCGTGGCCGTGGCCGGTTCAGCCCCGGTCGGCCTGGGCTCCGCCGACCTCGTCTTCGAGGAGATGACCTCGCCGGTCAGGTACCTGGCCATCTACCAGTCGAACGAGGCGAGCAGGGTCGGCCCGGTGACCAGCACCAGGCCGGCGGACGGCCAGGCGCTGTCCGTGCTGCACCCGCTGACCGGCTACAACGGGGGCACCAGCGCATTCATCTCGGTCCTGGATGCCACGAAGATCATCGACGACGGCTACGCCCGACACGCGTCCCTGTATTCGGCCGGATCGGGCGGGCTGACGGTCTCGACGGCGGTGCTGGCCGCCGACGGCCGGTCCGACGGGCCACCGCCGGAGCTGTTCTATTACCGCGCCCCCGGCACGTCCCTGGCGTCGGTAGGGGAGACCCACCCGACCTCGGTTCGGGTGGACATACCGGGACAGCCGGCTCAGCAATGGAGTTTTGACGCCCAGGCCGGCCGCTGGGTGGAGACGGCAGGCGGTCCGCGGGTGAGCGTCGCCAACCTGGTCGTGCAGATCGTCTCGTTCAAGACCGTCTATCTCAGCCGCAGATACGGGGTGACCACACAGAGCGCCCGGGTCATCGGCACCGGCCCGGCGACAGTCTTCTCCGGTGCGGCTCCCGGCAGGAGCGGCCCCAGCGCCGCGGTCGGCACCTGGGACAAGCCGGGCATCGCGGCGGTCAGCAACTACTTCGACGCCGCCCACATTCTGATGAATTTCCAGCCGGGACCGACCTGGATCGTGCTAGCGCCCGCGGGCACGCGGACGAGCCAGGGCGGGGGGTGATCGAATGACGATCACCGCCCCCCGCCGCAGGACCACCCAAGCGAGCATGCCGCCCCGCCCCGCGCCGCCGCGCTGGAAACCGTCACGCGGCAGGCACCGGCTCGGCCGGCGCAGGCAGTGGCTGGCCAGTCACCCGTCCTGGCCGGTGACCGCGCTGCTCGCCGGTTACCCGATCTGGTGGGCGCTCGGCCTGGCCGACGAGTCGGTCATCATCCTGGCCGTTCCGATGCTGCTGCGGATGCGCTCCTGGCACCGGCAAGGCCGCGCCATCAAGGTTCCCCCGGGGTTCGGCCTGTGGCTGCTTTTCCTGGTGTGCGCGGCCGCCGGGGTCGCGACCCTCGGCCTGGCGGCGCCGGGCACCGTGGTCAGCTCGATGTCGAACCGGATCCTGTCCTTCGCGGACCACGGCTTGACCTACGCTGCCCTCACCGTCATCTTGCTGTATGCCGGAAACCTGGCCGAGGGCGAACTGGCGCGCCGCCGGCTGGCATGGCTGCTCGGCCTGGTCGGGATCTACACCACCGTCGGCGGCGTCGGCGGCGTCCTCGCCCCGCACTTCAAGTTCACCTCCGCGCTTGCCTACGTGCTGCCCCGCAGCATGCAGGGGAACAACCTGCTCCAGGCCGCTCTGTATCCAGGTTTCTCGCAGGTCACCAGCGTTCTCGGGGTGACAGAAGGGCGCCCCAAGGCGCCGTTCGAGTACACCAACACCTGGGGCGACTGCCTGACCATCCTGCTGCCGTGGCTGTTTGTGGCCTGGTGGTCCTACGGCAGCAGGCGGCAGCGCAAGCTCGCGGTCATCACGGCGGCCATCGCCTTGATTCCGCTGGTCTACTCGCTCAACCGGGGGGTCTGGGTCGGGGTGGGGCTGACCGCGGTATATCTCGCGATACGGCTGGCGGCCCGGGGCAAGCTCGCGATGCTTGGTGCGGTATTTGCCGGACTCGCGATCGTCGGGGTAGCGGTCGCCGCGACCCCGCTGCAGGGGCTCGTCACGTCCCGTCTGCAGCACCAGCAGAGCAATTCCATCCGCGCGTCGCTGTCGGCCTCGGCCATCGACGCCGCGAATGCGGCGCCGATCATCGGGTTCGGGGACACCCGGCACCAGCAGGGAAGCGTGAGCTCGATCGCGGTCGGACCGAGCGCAGGCTGCCCGAGCTGCGGCCAGTACCCGGTCGGCAGCAACGGCCAGCTGTACTTTCTCCTGGTCTGCGACGGCTGGGTCGGGGCAGCCTTTTTCCTAAGCTTCTTCGCGTACCTGGCCTGGCGCTACCGACGGGACAGGACGCCGTACGGGATGGCGGGCGTCCTGGTCATCTTGCTCTCGTTCCTGTACATGTTCGCGTACGTGTCGGTGACCGCGCCGCTCGAGTTCACGATGCTCGCGGTGGCCCTGCTGTGGCGTAACGACCAGTGGCGCCGGGCAGGTCTTCCGGCGGAGCGGTCGTAATGCAGTCGGCCGGGCGCCACGCCATGGTCGTGCCTGCCAGCCGCGCGCAGCCAGACGGTCGGCTGATAGAAGTGGCCAGGGGAGGCCTGCTCAACCTGGCGGGGGTCGGCGTGGCCGGCCTCGGCACCGTGGCCATGACGGTGATCATCACCAGGAGCTTCAGCCAGGCAGCCGCCGGCGCCTTCTTCACCGCCATGTCGCTGTTCCTGATCGTCGAGGCGGTGGCCAGTCTCGGCTCCGCCACCGGAGCCGTGTACTTCATCGCCCGGATGCGGTCCCTCGGACAGCAGCACCGCATTCCCGAGGTGCTGCGGACCGCGACCCGGCCGGTCGCCGTGGTCTCCGTGGCCGCCGCGGTGGGGCTGGCGGTGTTCGCCGCCCCGGTGGCGCGCCTGCTGATCCATGGCCAGCTGGGCCAGGCCGGGGCCCGGCCCGCCGAGGTGGCGGCCGAGCTCAGGGCACTGGCGGTCGCGCTGCCGTTCGCGGCGATGCTCGACACCCTGCTCGGCGCGACGCGCGGCTTCCGCGCCATGGGCCCGACGGCCATGGTGGACCGCATCGGCCGCTCGATCCTGCAGCTCGTGGGCATCGCGGCCATCGCCTCGGCCGGAAGCGTGGCACTGCTCGCGCCTGTGTGGGCGCTACCGTACGTTCCCGCCGCGTGCGTCGTGTGGCTCTGGCTCCGCCGGATCGAGCGCCGGCCCGAGCCGGTCGCGAGGCGGGGCACGGACGCCCGCGCGGTGCCAGAGCAGTCAGCACCGGCGGACAGCCCGGAGCCGCTGCGGTTCTGGCGGTTCACCGGGCCGCGCGGCCTGGCTACGCTCGCGCAGGTCACCATCCAGCGCATCGACATCGTGCTGGTGGCTATCATGCGCGGCCCGGCCGAGGCCGCAGTCTACACCGCCGCGACGCGGTTCCTCGTGGCCGGCCAGTTCGGTAACCAGGCCATCAGCATGGCCGCCCAGCCGAGATTCACCGAGATGTTCGCCCAAGACGACCGTCAGGGCGCCAACCAGGTCTACCAGGCGACGACGGCGTGGCTCATCCTGCTGACCTGGCCCATATACCTGCTCGCAGTCTGCTACGGGCCGGAAATCCTCACCGTCTTCGGCCACTCCTACCAGGCTGGCTCCGCCGTGATGGTGATACTCGGCCTGACGATGCTGCTGGCGACGGGGTGCGGGCAGGTGGACATGGTCCTGGTGACCACAGGCCGCAGTAGCTGGAGCCTGATCAACGGGATGCTCGCCGTCGTCGTCAATGTCGGGCTGGACGTGCTGCTGATACCCCGCTACGGGATCACCGGCGCGGCGATTGGCTGGTCCGCCGCGATAACGCTCACCAACCTCATGCCGCTCGCGCAGGTGACCGCGACGGTGCGGCTGCATCCATTCGGGCGCGGCACCCTCATCGTCGCCGTGCTGTCCGCCCTGTCCTTCGGCGCCCTGCCGCTGGCGGCGCGCGGCCTGCTCGGCCCCGGAGTCGTGCCGTCCCTGGCCGCGATCGGCTGCGGCTGCCTCCTTATGGCCACTGGCATATGGCGCTTTCGCGCCGATCTGAATCTGGCGGCCATGCCGGGCGCCGCCCGGCTCGCGACGCGGCGGCGTAATAGCAAATAGCAGGCCGAGAAATCCGCCTAGATACGCGAATTTAACCAAACTATATTTTAACTGAACATTAACGGACATAAACTAAGAAGTAAATACAAAGTAGTGGGGAGGCCATGATGCTAAAGGCGTTTGCTGTCCTGGTGTGGCCGATAGGCATAGCCGCAATTCTGATCGCGACGGCGTTTCTGGCTAGGCGGCCGTCCCGCCGCACGGCGCCGGCTGCCGCACTCAATGGTCATAACGGCAGCGACGGGGCCGTCGCCTCGCGGTCCGCGCGGTCGTCGATAATCGGCATGCTGCTCATCCTGGCCGTGGGCGCGGTCGCCGTGTTCGCCCTGACCTGCTTGCTCGGCGTGCTGGTCGTGCACGCGGGACCGAGCATCGACAAGCCGATCTACAACTGGATGATTCACCATCGGGTGCACGCCTGGAAATCGGCCATGAACCGCGCGACCAAGGTAGGAGACACCTGGACCACCTGGGGCGGGGCGGTAGCCGCGGCAGCCTGCCTGACGGCGTTCTACCGGCGGAACAAGTGGCTTCCCCCGGTGGTCCTCGGCGCGGCCATCGTCATCGACCACTACATGACGCAAGCGCTGCGGCACACCTTCCATCGTCTCGGGCCGCCGGACAGCCCGCTCGGCACGTTCCCGTCCGGTGGATGCGATCGCATCCTCGTCTTGTACGGGCTCATCGCCTACCTCATCTGGCGTGAGGTCAGCGGGACCAGGCGGACGGCAATCTGGTCGGCTGGCGCGGTGGCCGCGCTGGCCTTCAACGAGGCGTACAGCCGCCAGTACCTGACGCTGCACTGGACCACCGACATCCTGAGCGGGCTCGTTTACGGCGGCCTCATCCTGGCCGTGTTCATCGCCACCATCCGCCTCGTCGTCGGGCCAGCGCGACAGACGGGTACCAGGGTGGCCAGCCACCTCGCCCCCGTGTCCGGCCAGCACGCCCCGACGCTGCAATGACAGCGCCTGGGGCGGCCAGGGCGGAGTTCCCGGCCGGCCGGGGGTCGGCGGTGACCGCGGGGTCGGCGGTGACGGCAGCCGGGCGGTCCGGCCTCGGTGACGTCTGCGACGTGCTGTGGCCGCCGCCCGCTACCGCATCGCTGGCCCGCGGCCGCGCGACCCCCCCGAACGAACGGGATTTCATCTTGCTGCCGTTTTCCCGGAGCCCTCGGCTGCTCGTGCCGTCTACCCGGCGGGCGAGCGCCGCCGCGGTCCGGCGGTACGGCGAGCCCGGATCTTTTAAGGCCTGGGCGGGCAGCCGGACACTCGCGCTGGCCCTGGCCGGCGGTGCGGCCGCGGTCGGCCTCGGCGGACGGCTGCGGGTCCGCGTTCCGGTCGGCGCCGACACGATCGAGGCGTATCTGCGTGACGTCCTCGGCCGTGACGTGCTGATCAGCACGCACCTGGGTGCGGCCCGCGCGAACCGCAAGCCGGTGCTTCAGTTGCTCACTTCCCGCGGCGAGCCCGCGGGCTTCGCCAAGATCAGCATTAACCCGCTGACCAGGGACCTGATCCGTGCCGAGCGTGCCGCGCTTGACACGCTGGCCGCCGAGAACCTGCGCGAGCTGACCGTCCCGCGAGTGCTGCACCACGGGCAATGGCAAGGCCGCGACGTGCTCATCATGAACGCGCTGCCGGTCTGGCGGCGGCGCAGGGCACTGCGGCCCGGACAGCTCGTCGCGGCCATGACCGAACTCACCGCGGTGGGCGGCCGCAGCCACGGCCCGCTCGCGGGCAGCGCCTTCCTGGCCCGGATGACATCCCGGCTGGCCAGCACGCTCGCCGGTGCCGACCGGGACGCCCTCGCCACTGCGCTCGGCACCCTGGCCGCGGCCAACCCGGAGCTTAGCTTCGGTGCCTGGCACGGCGACTGGACCGGCTGGAACATGGCCAGCATCGCCGAAGGACTGCTCGTCTGGGACTGGGAACGATTCACCCAGTCCGTTCCGGCCGGATTTGACGCGCTGCATTACCAGCTGCAGACCGCCGTGATCCGGCGGCGCCAGCCACCGCCGGACGCCGCGGCCGAATGCATGCGGGCCGCGCCCGCGGCGCTGGCCCCCTTCGGCGTGCCGGCCGCTGAGGCCCACCTGACCGGCGTCCTTTACCTGGCTGAGTTGTCCGTCCGCTACCTGGCCGATCGCCAGGCCGAGGCGGGCGCGCGGCTCGGGCGGCCCAGCACCTGGCTGATCCCTGCGATCGAAGAAGCGATGAGGAACCTATGACCGGACACAGCACCGCCGCACCACTGGCGCGGCTAAGAATAGGACCCCAGTCGGTGCCGCCTGCGGCGTGGCGGGCCGGGCGTTCGGTATCGAGGAGCGCTGGCCGGCTCACTCACCGGGCGCGCATGCTGCCGGGCTTCCTCATCGTAGGCGCCCAGCGCTGCGGCACCACATCGATGTACCACACGCTGAGCCAGCATCCCGCGGTGCTAAGTGCCGTGCTGCACAAGGGCGTGCACTACTTCGACACCGGCTACGACCATGGCCTGGCCTGGTACCGGGGACACTTTCCGCTGCGGGCACGGGGCGCGCTGGCCCGGCGGGCCACCGGCGATGTCCCGCTCACCTTCGAGTCGAGCCCGTACTACATGTTCCATCCGCTGGCGGCGGAGCGGATCAGCCGTGACCTCCCGGAGGTCAAGCTCGTCGTGCTGGTGCGCGATCCGGTCGAGCGTGCCTACTCCGCGCACGCGCACGAGCTGGCCAGGGGATACGAGACCGAGCCGTTCGAGCGAGCCCTCGAGCTGGAGGATCAGCGTCTGCCCGGCGAGGCCGAGCGGATCGTCAGCCAGCCCGGCTACCTCAGCCATAGCCATCAGCACCAGGCCTACCTCACCCGCGGTCACTACGCCGACCAGTTGGAACGACTAGAAAAGCTGTTCGGCCGTGACCGGGTGCACGTGATGGACAGCGGCCGGTTCTTCACCGACCCCGAACCGGTCTACGATGGCGTGCTCGACTTCCTCGGCCTGCGCCGCCACGGCTACCCGGTGTTCGAGCGGCACAACGCGCGGCCGCGTTCTCCCATGCCCGAGACACTGCGAGCCAGGCTCGGCGAGCATTTCCTGCCGCACGACGAGCGCCTGGCCAGCTGGCTCGGCCGATCGCCGAGCTGGCGCTGAGCAGACGCCGAGCAGGCCGGGCGGCCGGGCGGCGCTGATCAGGCCCGGGCCGGCCGCCCTCAGCCGGTTCCGGCCGGGTTGAAGTACGGCTGCCTGGCGATGGACCGGAAGGCGGACAAGGCCGCGGCGTCGCCGCCGAGGGAATAGCTTCCCGCCGGTCCCTGCCCGAGAGGGTTGGCGTCGAAGTATACCAGGGCCTTGATCTGGCGGTCGGCGAGGACCACCTGCTGGGCCGCGCGCAGCCACTGCGCGCGCTGCTGCCCGCCAAAGCTTTCCGGCACCCCGAACTCGCCGATCATCACCGGTTTGTCATGATGGGACGCCCAGCTCAGGAAGGGATCGACCGTCGAGGCGAAGGACGCGTGGCTGCCGTACGCCGGGTACGCGTCCGCGCAGATCCAGTCCACCTGGTCGTCGCCGGGATAGTAGGCGGCCGCCCGGCCGTCGCTGAACCCTTGCGCCAAGGGGCACCATACCCACGCGGCGTTATGCACCCCGACGGCAGCGAAGATCGCCCGGATACGGTCCCAGGCCGCCACGTAGTCGACCCCCGAGCGTACCTGCGACCGCAGGTTCGGCCGGTCCATTTCCCAGCGCCATTCGAGGAATACCGGTTTGCCGAGCGCCTTGATCTGGCGGGCGCGAGTGCGGATCCAGCTGTCGTCGGCCCCGGAATTTATCTCCCGGGTAGCGGTGCCGGCCCAGGAGATGAGCAGTGTGCTGCCCTGGCTCAGGAATGTCATGTCACTGGGTGTGGGAAATGGCGCTCGCCATTTTACGTAGGTGTGGACGATGCTGAGTTTGCGCCCGATCTGCTGTTGCAGCGAATCGACCGCGCCGATCTCGTTGGCCTGGGTGAATACGTCGGGACCGACCCAGGCGCCGAAGAATGCTCCCCGGGTCGGCGGAGTCGGCGCTAGGGCGGGGTTGACCGTGGTGGTCACCTGCGGCGCCGGGGCGGAGGAGGAGGAGCCGGCCGAGGGCGGGCCCGGCGACGACGAGAACGGATCGGTCACGACGGCGGCCGCCACGGCGGCCACCACCAGGCAAACAAGCCCGGCGATCAGCAGGCGCAGCCGGCCGGTCACCGGCTCAGATCCCGTGCCCGCGGGCGTTGAGAACCCGGAGCACGGCGTCGCCCGGCACGATGCCCGCCGCGACCGCGAGCGCGAACGGCACCCTGCGCTCGTGCCAGTTGCTGCGCAGCGCCCGCCACGCCCAGCGGTACGCGTCGCCGCGCCGGCGCAGGCAGGCATAGGCGAAGGAGAGCTGGGCGTAGACGCGGGCGGCGCCGGGCCGGCAATCGGCGATTTCGGGATGGTGCTCGAGCATCCAGTGCAGCGAGTCGGCCTTGGTTTCCCACTGGCGCGAGTAATGCGAGGAGGCGCCCCACACCACCCGGACCAGCGGCTCGTCCACGTTGACGATCGGCTGGCGGCGCGCGGCCCGAAGCACGAGATCCCAGTCCTCGTTCTGGCTGCCCGGGATGGTCTCGTCGACCAGGCCGATACCGCCGGTCAGGGCCTCCCGCCGGGCCAGGTAGGTGGACGAGTGCACCATCACCATGCGCGAGCGGAGCAGGTCCGCGTGGGTGACCTCGGCCCCGCCGGCCAGCCGCGGATGAGGCGTTCCGGCGTAGTCAACCATGATGCCGCAGCTGGCGAACTCCGCGGCCGGGCGGGCGCGCATCGCCTCTACCTGGGCACCGAGCTTCCCCGGCAGCCATTCGTCGTCGTCATCGCAGAAGGCGACGAGATCGGTGTCCAGCATGAGGATCCCGGTGTTACGGGCGCCGGCCAGTCCCGGCGTCCTGGCGTTCGCGACGACCTGCACGCGGTCGCCGTCGGCCAGGGACAAGTCGGGCTCCGCCCGATCGTAAACGATCACGATACGGAGTTGACCGGGGTAATCCTGAGCCAGCACGGCGGCGAGCGCGGTGCGCAGCGGCCCCGGCCGGTCATGGGTGGGCACGACCACGCCCACCGACGGCCACGCGATCACGGCTTGACTCCCACGTACCCGTAGCCGGCCAGCAGCGGGAAGGTGAGGGCGGTGACGGCATGCCGCTGCCCCTTCGGCATACTGGTGCGCCATCGCTCGTCCCGGCTTATTGGGATCCGGCCGGTAGCGAAGCGCATGGGATTTCCTGAGACGCTGTGCACGCTGTCGAGCTGGGCCCAGCACGACGCGCCGTCGGCGCCGAGGAACGAGTAACTCGCCGGTGCCGGCAGCCCGGCGAAGCCGGCTATCCGGCGCATGGTCGCTTCGGGCCCGGCGGTGAAGTCCTCGTATTTCAGCCGCATGGTGGGACAGCCGAGCCTCGGTAGCAGGTGGAAGGCGGCGTTCTGCGCGTTCCACTGGCCCGCGGTCACGGCCGGGGAGTACCTGGTCATATAGCTCTCGCTGTCGGTGTCGGGCCGGCGCACCTGCCTGCTCCACGAGTAGGCCACCGCCCGGCTGTCCCTCACCAGGTGCAGGACGCGGAAGTCGATGTCCGACCGTCGGCGCAGGCAGTGGGCCAGCGACGGGTGCTTGCTCGAGTCCACGATGAGGTCACACCCGCTCGCTTCACTGATCGCGGCGTACAGCCGCGCGTAATAAGAGGTGTACTCGTCCACTGCATGGCGGAACCCCGGGCGGGCGCGCGGCCCCGCCAGCGCGGGGATGAACCGGTTCCTGTCCACCTGGGAGCGGAGAGCGGCGACGCGGCCTACCTCTACCTCGTCCCAGCCGCCGAACGCCGCCGTGCCCACCTGCTGCCAGAACGGGCACTGGCGGAACGGCGTTCCGCAGCCGCATCGCTCGCCCTCCGCTATTCCTCTCTCCCATAGGTGGACGAGCTCACCCACCGGGCAGACACCGGGCAGCTGGCCGATGAGCCGCTCGATCAGCGTGCTGCCGCTGCGGCCGATGCCGCCGACGTACAGCACGCGCACTCGCCCACCTTGCATCTGCGGCCTCCGCCTAGTTGCCGTACGGGAGGAAGCAGATGCCGGCGTATCCGGAGACGCCGGCACACTTGTTCGACCCGGACAAGTTGTCGCTGGCGATCCAGAGGCCGGCGCTGGTGAGCAGCATGTCGTCGGCACCCAGGCCGCGGTCGCGCGTCGGGTTGAAGGTAACGGCTCCGTTAGACGGGTTCAGGCCCACCATGCCGGGCGCGGAGATCGCTCCCGGGCCGGCCGAGTCGCAACCGAAGGCATTGTTGGCCCACCGCTCGTGACCGCCGAAGTAGGCCGTGGAGGTGTCGGCCGCGGTGGAATAGAGCGAGTCGCAGCCGGTGTAGTTGATCCACAGGTGGGACACGCCGGCCTGGGTCGCGGGGAAGGCCGCGGCCACATCGCATAGCCCGGTCCACGGGTAGTTCCCGATGGCCTGGTCGACCGGGTGGTAGCCGGTGGTGGCGACATAAACCTTCGAATCGTCCGGCGACCAGGACGCGGCCTTGAGGTAGAACGGCTCGACCGTGGTGCAGTGCCGGTTGAACTCTGTGGAGGTCCACCCCGTCACCGTGGCCGTGCTGCCGGACAGGTTGAGCATGAAGACCTGCTGGCGCGGCAGGCCACCGACGGAGGTGAAGTCGCCCTCGACCAGGTCCAGCGTCGCGCCGTGGCTCAACTGCTGGTTGTAGACCCTCGTGGCATTCGAGGACACTCCCGGGTACTGGTAGTTGCCGGATATCGACAGGTGCAGGAAGCCGTCATCCGTGCCGGTGGTGGCATTCAGGCTGGTGAAGTACGGGTTCGCTGCGCTGCCGTTGATGGAGGTGAAATATCCTCCGGTCAGTACATGGCTGCCGTAGGTGAGCAGGGTCTCCACCTGGCCGGAGGCGTTGTGCCCGAATGCGGTGTTCACCGCGCCGGTCGATGTCGACACCTTGGCAATGTTCTTCACCGCCGTCCCGTTCACCGAGGTGAACTGGCCGCCCAGATAGGCTTGTGTGCAGTCCGGGGTGAACGCGATGGAGTTGACGATGCCATTGACGTTCGGGTTCCACGAGGTCACCGCGAACGGCGAGGTCGCCGCGAAGCTGAACGCGTTGTTCCGGGCGTAGGTGGTCGAGAATCGCTTGATTGCGCTGAAGGTTCCGACCGCGTACATCGTCCCGCCGCATTGCACCAGCTGGCGGACCTGTTCGGTGGCCCCGGTGGTGGCCAGCTGCGGCGTGCCGACCGCCGGAGTCGACGACACGGGTCCGGTGGCGGCCTGCGCCGGAAGCGCCGACCACGTCGTGGCCAGCATGGCGGTCGCCGCCAGGCCGACCCGGGCCTTGCGGCCCAGTGTGAACCTTTTCATGTTGTAACTCCCCACGCAGGTATATGATGCGCTGCGCCCGAAAAACGTATAGCTGTATTGAGGGTCCGCTTGGCGCGGCTTTCACATAGCTGAGAACGGGCTATCCGGTCAGCTGCGTTGCGCGCCTGGCGATTATGGCCGTGTTGTTAGATCCGCTGATCTTTTCCCTTCTTTCTCTCTGCGCCAGTTAAGCAGCGCTGCCTTGCCTGATTCCGGTCAATAGGCACCGCGGCCCTTGACCACCGCGGCGCACGTCTTCCATAGGATCTGCAGGTCCAGAACGAATGACCAGTTCTCCACGTACCGCAGGTCGAGCCGGACGGCGTCCTCCCGGCTCAGGTCAGATCGCCCGTTGACCTGCCACATCCCGGTCATGCCGGGTTTGACGACCAGCCTGCGGCGGACGTCATCGCCGTACCTGGCGGCCTCGGCAGGCAGCGGCGGCCGGGGTCCGACCAGCGACATCTCGCCGAGCATGACGTTGAAGAGCTGCGGAAGCTCATCGAGCGACCAGCGGCGCAGCCACGAGCCGGTGGCCGTGACCCGCGGATCTCTGCGGATCTTGAACAGCAGGCCGTCGCCCTCGTCGAGCGCGGCGATCGCCTCCTTGCGCAGCTCCGCGTCGGGCACCATCGTCCGGAACTTGTGCACCGTGAACGGCTGGCCGTCCTTCCCGATCCGGGTCTGGGTGAAAAGCACCGGGCCGCCATCATCGAGCACAATGGCCATGGTGATGAAGGCGAAAAGCGGACTGAGGATGCCCAGCGTGGCGGTGGCGATGGCCATGTCGAAGAAAGTCTTGATCGTCCGCTTGGCCCCGCTCAGCTCGGCGTGATCCACGTGCAGCAACGGCAGCCCGGCCACGGGCCGGATCGTAGTCCGCGGCCCGGCCACGTCCATGAGCACCGGGGCCACGCACAGGTCGGTGCCTTCCATCTCTAGCTCCCAGGCGAGTCGGCGCAGGGCGAGACCGTCCATCTCGGGACAGGCGAGCACGGCCACCGTGTCGGCGCCGGTTTCGCCCGCCACCCTGGCCGCGTCCGCTAGGCCGCCCGTTACCGGAACGCCCTCGATCTCCGTTCTGTCGGCGTCGTCGGCCAGACAGGCGTTCACTACCTCGAGCCCGTGGAAATGGTCGCGGCGCAGCTGGACGATCAGGTCGGCCACCGCCGCCGCGTGGCCCACTGCCGTTACCCGGCGCATGCAACGCCCGCGACCGCGGGACCGGTGCAGCCTCTTGCGCATCCCGTACCGGGCGGCGGTGTTCACGATCCCGAGGCCGGGCAGGGCTATCAGTACGTAACCTCGGGCGAAGCCCAGCTTGAGGGCGTAGGACACGATCGCGATAGCGGCCGTGAGGCTGATCGCCGCGTTGATAATCCGCCGGAACTCCTCCGAGCCGAGGCCGATGAAGCGCGGGTCGTAGCCGCCGAGCATCGCCACCCAGGCAATCCAGATGAGCGGAAGGCCGCCGGTCGCGGCCATGTAGAGAAACGGCTGGCCGGCACCGGGAAAGCGGATAAGCAGGGCGAGCAGGCCGGCGAGCAGCCCGCACGCCGCATCGACCACGACGAGCTGCCCCTGGTAGCGGGCTACCCAACTCAACGAGCGACGCCTGGTAAGCGTCGACCGCCACACCACCCGCTCCGGGTGCTCTGATACTGCCATCACAGCCGCCCTCCCTGAGGAGATGCCTCAGGGGCACCAACCAGTTACCCGATTACTACCGAAAGTTCACCGCCTTGTTGGGTTTTTATCAGTATCACACAAAATAAATACATTCGGTAGCCCCGTCAGCCTATAAAAGTGACTCCCGTCTACTGGCGTTACGCATATAACTACTGTCACAGTCCTATTTTCTACTTAACTAGTCGGAATAGTACAAAAGGCCGGATGGGCTCACGATGACCGGGTGGCCCGGGCGTGGCCGGGGCCAGCCCGGGCGGCCGGGGAAGATGGGACGCAGGGGCGGAGGGGGCAATCAGACCCGTCCCGGCGGTTCAGGGTGGCCGGGACGGGAAGGGCCACCGGGCCTGGAGGCACATGCTGCGCTCACCGGGGCAGATATCCCGGATCAGGAACGCGTCAGCAACCTCCGCACGCTGGCCTGCAGGCGCTGGCCCAGAGCCATGGCGCAGAGAACCGGGAAAATCACCAGCCCCTTGAGATACCGGGGACCCAGGCGACGAGGCGAGAGATAGGCGCGGTACAACCACTCAAAGCCCGTTCGCCTGAGCCAGAGCGGAGCACGCGATTCGTCGCCGACGACATGACCGAACCATCCTCCACAGGTGAGAATCACCGCACGAGGAAGGGCGTCAAAGTTCTTATCGACCCACTCCATTTCCAGCGGTGATCCCAAACCCACGAGGACGATGTCGGGTTCGGTCTCGTTGAGCGTTGCGAGGACGTCAGCCCAGTTTTCGTGATAGCCATGCGCCGCGAACACGCCTTTGGCGACGCCGCTGTTCTCGAACGTCTTCAGCGCCAATTCCGCCAGGCCGGGCCGGCCGCCGATTGCCGCGACTCGCGGGGGGCGTCCCCGGGCCCGAGTGCTTTTCTTCAGGATGGTCCAGCCTATGTCCGTCGTGGCGGCTCGGCCGATACGCTTCGCTCCCGCCATTCGGGCTAGCAGGACAACGGAGATTCCGTCGGCATAGGTGAGGTGGGCTCGATGCATAGATTGCCGGAAGCCCGGCTGACGTCGAGCGAGGAGACCGCCGACGTGGAGGGCGAATAGGACGAATGGCCGTTGTGTTGGGCTGACCACCTCGCTGGTGGCAAGACGGACGATGTCGCCACCGCTCAGGTCCGCTATCGGCAACCCGATCAAGTCAAAATTCCCGGCGCCTGCCGGAAGGACCGGATGTTGTCCCATGTATCACCCCCTGGCGTGTCACTATACCTATCGGCCAATACGTCGGCCTGCGCCGGACGGGCCGCCGGGCCGTGGCCGGGGACGGCGCCGTTCCCGGCCGGCCTGACCAGGCTTCCCCGACCGGAGGACGGAGCGGCCGCAGTTCGCGCCTGACCCGGGAGGTGACGGCCAGGAACCACCTTTGGTCCTCATGGCCCGCGCGTCACGAGTTGCGATTTTGCAATTTTGTCCGAACGTGACCTATCCGGACACCAGCTCATATAACCTAACACCTCAAACTAGCTCGATATCCGACACTTCGGATCGTTTGCGCCGCTAGTGGTGCATTAGGTGGGGGACTGCGGCTCGCCCGCGGTTATTGGGAGGGATTTCAGATAGTGATCCGTCATGCTTCCTTGCGGGTGTCCTCGACTGTGACCCTGCTGATCGTCACTGTCCTGACGACTGTGGGGCTGATCTCTGCCCCAGGCGCTCAGGCGGCTCAGGCGGGACTGTCCGTCCAGCAGAATCAGGTGGTCAGCTCGGTTCCGGCGAGCTACACGCCGAACATCGACGGCGGCATCGTGTACGCGATCGCTCAGGTGGGATCGTGGATCGTGGCCGGCGGTACCTTCACCAGCGCCACGCCGCACGGCTCGTCGACGGCGGTGTCCAATCACGGCATCGTGGCCTTCGACCAGAGCACCGGTGCGCTCGACACCGGCTTCGCGCCGACTCTCGACGGCCCGGTCGCCTCGGTAATCCCCGGGCCGACGCCTGGCACGGTCTACGTCGGCGGCCAGTTCGGTACGGTCAACGGGGTGAAATCCAAGGGCATCACCCTGCTGAACCTCAGCGACGGATCGATCGTCTCCGGCTTCAAGCCTCCGGCGCTGAACGGCATCGTCGAGTCGATGCGGCTGTCCGGCGGCCGCCTGTACATCGCCGGGACCTTCACCCTGACCAACTCCGTGACGCACGACGGGCTGGCCACGCTGAACCCCACCACCGGGACGCTGGACCCGTTCATGAACATCCAGCTCACCGGGCACCACAACTACAACGGCTCCGGCGCGAACGGCCCGGTCGGCGGCCGGGCCATGGACATCAGCCCGGATGGCACGCGCGCCGTCGTCCTCGGCGATTTCAAGAACGCCAACGGCGCCCTGCACGACCAGATCGTCATGATCGACCTGAACGGCTCGTCCGCCACCATCGATCCGAACTGGAACACCAACGAGTTCAGCGCGGCCTGCGCCTCCGGCGCCTTCGACACCTACGTCGAGGACGTGAGCTTCTCCCCAGACGGCTCTTACTTCGCCATCGCCACCACCGGTGGCGGCGGCATCAGCCAGAACACGGACGGCAGCCGGTCCCTGTGCGACTCCGTGACCCGCTGGTCAACGACGGACACCGGCACGGACGTGCTGCCGACCTGGGTCGACTACACCGGCAACGACACCTTCTGGTCCGTGGCCGTGACCGGCACGGCCATCTACCTCGGCGGTCACCAGCGCTGGGTCAACAACCCGAACGGCTCCGACTCCGCCGCCGCGGGTGCCATCCCGCGGCCAGGGCTGGCGGCGGTGGACCCAGCCAGCGGCATGCCGCTGACCTGGAATCCCGGCCGCAACCCGCGCGGCGCCGGCGCCTACGCGCTATTCGCCACCCCGCAGGGCGTCTACGTCGGCAGCGACACCAACTACATCGGCAACTTCCAGTACCGGCACGACGAGATCGCCTTCTTCCCGCTGGTCGGCGGCTACACGCCAGCGTCGACGACGACGGCCTCCCTGCCGGCCAACGTCTACGAGGCCGGCCAGCTGCCGACGTCCAACAACACCAACGTCCTGCACCGGGTGGACGCCGGCGGCCCAGCGCTGTCCGCGACCGACAACGGGCCGGACTGGATGGCGGACCAGTCCGACAGCGACCCGGGTGCGGCCTACCGCAATCACCAGAGCAACGCCGCCGGCTACAGCCAGGTGAGCCAGGTCGACAACACGGTCCCGTCCAGCACGCCCAGCGCGATCTTCAACACCGAGCGGTGGAGTCCCACCGACAACCCGCCGATGACATGGGACTTCCCGGTCCCCAGCGGCACCCAGGTCGAGGTCCGGCTGTACTTCGCCAACCGCTACTCGGGCACCAGCCAGCCCGGCCAGCGAGTGTTCGACGTGAACCTCAACGGCACCCAGGTGCTCGCCCACTACGACATCGTCGCCAGCGTGGGCGACCAGACCGGCACTATGCAGGCGTTCGACATCACCGTGCCGAGCACCGGCGCCTACGCCAGCGACGTCGACCTCGTGTTCCAGCACGAGGTCGAGAACCCGCTTATCAACGGCATCGAGATCGTCAAGACCGGGTCCAGCGCCAACCCGCCGGGCACCGATACGGTGGACAGCCTCGCTTACCGTGCCATGTCCGGCACCAAGATCGGCCCGCTGACGACCGTGCCGACCACCGGTACCACCTGGGGCTCGACGCGCGGCGCGTTCATGGTCGGCTCGTCGATCTTCTACGGCGACACCAGCGGGAACTTCTGGAAGGCCAGCTTCGACGGCAAGACAGTCGGCACCCCAGTGGCGATCGACCCGTACGACGACCCGACCTGGGACAACGTCCAGACCGGCTCGGGGCAGACCTACCAGGGCGCCAAGACCGGGTACTACAGCGAGCTGCCCAACGTGACCGGCGCGTTCTACTCCGACGGCCGGCTCTACTACAGCATGCTCGGCCAGACGAACCTGTTCTGGCGGTACTTCAGCCCGGATAGCGGTGCGGTCGGCGGCCAGGAATTCACCGCTGGCGGCGGCGGCAACTTCTCCAACGTCTCCGGTATGTTCCGGTCCGGCAGCACGCTCTACTACGCCAACCGTTCGGACGGTACCCTGCACTCGCTGTCGTTCACCGATGGCGGCACCAACGGCACCAACCCGTCGGTGGATCCGACCAGCGACATCACGGTGTCTGGCCCGGCGATCGACGGCAACGACTGGCGCTCGCGCGGCCTGTTCGCCTACGGCAGCCCGACGTTCCCCGACCAGCCGCCCACGGCCCAGGCCACGGCCAGCTGCTCCGGCCTGACCTGCTCCTTCGACGGGACGGGTTCCTCGGACCCGGACGGGACCGTAGCGTCCTACGCCTGGGACTTCGGGGACGGGACGACCGGCACCGGCGCGACCCCGACCCACGGGTACGCCACGGCCGGCACCTACACCTACACGCTGACCGTCACCGACAATCAGGGTGTCGCCAGCGCTCCGGTGCAGGGCACCGTGACGGTGACCGGGCCGGTCAACTCGATCTCCTTCACGGCTTCGGCGCACAACTACGTCAGCTCCGGCACCAGCGCCTCCGTGACCACCCCGGTTGCGGTCAGCGCAGGCGACACGGAGCTGCTCTACGTGACGACCAGCAACAGCACCGCGAACGCGATCAGCACGCCCGCGGGCTGGACGCTGGTCACCACCCAGAATTCCCTGCCCTTGCAGGTGGCCGTCTTCGAGAAGACCGCCTCCAGCGCTGATGCGGGCTCGCCGGTGTCGGCGTCGGTGGCCAGCGCGGGTCCGGTCGCCATCCAGCTGGTGGACTACAGTCACGTGGGGTCCTCGGCCCTGGTGACCGCGGGCGCCTCTGATGCCAGCACGGTCTCGCACACGGCTCCGGCCGTGACGGTGGCCCACGGTGGGTCCTGGGTCGTGTCGTTCTGGTCGGACAAATCGTCAAGCACGACGACATGGACCCTGCCCAGCGGCGTCACCCAGCGCGACCAGACCATCGGCATGGGCGGCGGCCACGTGACGGCGGCCATCGCCGACAGCAACACCGGCGTGGCGTCGGGCACGTACCCGGCGCAGACGGCCACGGTAGGCACCACCGCCAGCGGTAAGGGCGCCATGATCAGCCTGGTTCTCTCACCGTGAGCTGACCAGTCGGCAAGCCGAGGTCGGCGCCGCACGGGATTACCGCGCGGCGTCGGTCTCGTGGGATCCCGGTGGTCCCTCGGGCGCGGCTGCTCGGGCTTTGCGCCGCCACCGGCCCGCGGCGGACACTGATGATCATGCTGACCGATCCGGGCGCTGGCCGCAGGGGGGCGGCGAGCAACGGCGTCCGCCCGCGCCGGGAACTGGACCGGCGCATCGCGGCGCTCGCGCTGCCCGCGCTCGGGTCGATAGCCGCCGAACCCGCCTACAGCCTGGCCGACACCGCCATCGTCGGGCACCTGGGCCGGGCGCAGCTCGGCGCGCTGGCCATCGCGACCGCCGCGCTGACCATGACGGCCTGGGTGGCCATCTTCCTGACCACCGCGACGACCTCGGCGGTGGCCGGCCTGGCGGCGGGCCGGGCCACCGACCGGGCGGCGCGCTCGGCCGGCGCGGCCTACCTGGTGGCCGCGGCCGGCGGGGCGGTGGTCGCGGTGGCCGTGGTCGTGGTGGCGCCCTGGGTGGCGGCGCTGCTCGGCGCCCGCCAGGACGTGCTGTCCGGATCGGTCGGCTACCTGCGGGCCTCCGCCGCCGGGATACCGTTTTTGTACCTGTCGTACGCGGGGAACGGGCATCTCGTCGGGCTGGCGGATGCGCGCACGCCGCTGCGGATCGCGGTCATCGCCAACGTGCTGAACGCGGCGCTCGAGGTATTCCTGGTATATGGCGTGCACCTGGGCCTGCTCGGTTCGGCCTGGGGGACGGTCACCGCCCAGGTCGCGGCAGCGGCGCTGTACGGCGCCGCCTCCCGGCGGGCCGAGGTGCGTCCCCGCCGGCCCGGGCGCGCCGAGGTCACCGCCCTGCTGCGGGACGGACACCGGCTCTCGGTGCGGACGATCGCGCTCGGCGTGGTGCCGCTGACCACGACCGCGATCGCGGCCCGGCTCGGCCCGGTGGCGCTCGGCGGCCAGCAGGTCGCCATGCGGGTCTGGTACCTGCTGGCGCTGCTGCTCGACGCGCTGGCGGTGCCCGCGCAGGTGTACGTCAGCTCATCGGTCGGCGCCGCGGACGTCGACGCGGCCCACCGGGTCGGGCGGCGCACCCTGCGGCTGGGCCTGATCGCCGGGGTCGGGCTCGGCGTCGTCACCGCCGCGCTGGCGTTCTGGGTGCCCGCCCTGTTCAGCTCCGACACCGCCGTCCGGCACGCCGCCGCGGTGGCCCTGCTGTTTGCGGCGCTGACGCAGCCGATGGCCGCGCTGGCGTTCGTTCTCGACGGCCTCATCCTCGGCCTGTCGGACTACGTCGCCATGCGCCGCGCGATGATCCTCGCCATCGCGGCCTATGTCCCGGTGGCGGCGCTGGTGCTGCGCTTCCACCGTCTGGGCCTGCCCGGAGTCTGGGTCGCCCTTGGGCTCTGGCTCGGGGCCCGCGCCGTCCTGCTCGGCCGGCGCTGGCATGCTCAGTTCAGCCAGCCTGGCCAGCCGCGATTACAGTCCGATGTATCAGCGGGGCCCTGCGCTGCTCTGCACAGGCGGGGCAGCCGAGGGCTGCGGTGACCTATGTGCGAGGGAGACGTACATGACCGAGACAGTTTCCGCCAACGACGAGACCATCGCGGCCGGATCGCAGAGCGGCCCGGACCACGTGCCTGATCCCCGTCCCGGAGCCGTCGCCGACCTTCGGCGCACCGGGATCAACCCGGGTTTCTGGTACCCGGTCGCGGTATCCGGGAGCGTGCGGAAGAACAAGACGTTCGCGGCCACGTTCGCGGGTGAGCGGATCGCCTTGTACCGCGGCGAGAGCGGCACGGTCTACGCGCTGGAGGATCGGTGTGCCCACCGCCAGGTCCCGCTGAGCATGGGCGTCGTGGAAGGCGACACGCTCCGCTGCTGCTATCACGCCTGGGCCTACCGCGGGAACGGCCGCATCTCGCAGATACCGTACCTGCCCAAGGACGCCGGCCGGCCGCCGCGCGGTGTCCGCGCCTATCCGGTCCGCGAAGCCTACGGCCTGGTATTCGTCTTTCCTGGCGACCCGGAGAAGGCGGCCACGGCAGCACTACCCGAACTGCCGGAGTTCGATTCCGCCAGGCACAAGACCATGACGTTTTCCCGTACCGTCCGCTGCCACTACTCCTTCATGCACGAGAACCTCCTGGACATGAACCACCAGTTCCTGCACCGGGGTATCCTTGGCCGGATCCAGCCCAAGCTCCTCGGCTACGACACCGGCCCGCAATCCGTCCAGGCCCGGTACCTGTTCACCCATGTCAGCGGGAAGAAGGACCGTGGCGCCGGGCTGCTGGCCGGCGAGGGCATCGGCGGCAGTAAATCGCCTGACGTCATCACGATCCGCACCGAGTACCCCTATCAGACCCTCCAGTTGGTCGCTGAGAACGCCGAGCTTCCGGCGTTTTCCCTCTGGGTCGCCTACGTTCCTGAAGATGCCGGGCAGCGCACCAATCACGTCTACGGCCTGCTCATGATCGAGAAGCCGCCGATCCCGGGTGCCCTTCACCTCGCCTGGCCCTTCATCCGGCGCTTCACCGAGCGCGTGTTCGCCGAGGACCGGATGGCGGTCGAGGCCGAGCAGCGGGCCTGGGACGAGCAAGGCGAGGACTGGAACCGCGAGGTCTTCCCGCTGATCCTCGATGTCCGCGACGTGCTGCGCACCAACGGCGTCCCCATCCGCCCCGGATCGACCCTGGGTGGATCGGCACTGTGCGGCGCCGCCGCGTTCTGCGGCAACTCAGAAGCCCGGTGATAAGTACTGCCCGGTCCGGTTCCGCTCGCGGAGCCGGGACCGGGCAGCTTCCTGCGTAGGACCGGGAAGTCACGCTCCTTCGGCGACGGGGTAGATCTCGTCGGCGACGAGCCCGTGTGCCTCGCGGTGCACCGCGGCGGCCGCATCGGCGTCTGGCGCGTCGACCAGGCAGAAGATCTTGCCGTGCTCCTGGTTGACCCAGTAGCGCAGGTAATGGACGCCGTATGCGTCCTGGGTTTGCAGATCGGCGGCGTGTGCCTTGGCCACGTCATCGATGGTGACCGGACCGCCGATCGTGTGCGTATCCATGAACAGCGCCATGTTTCGTCCCCTCCCGGGAGATGTTGCGTGAGCTTGATCCCGCATGCACAGCAAACCTGTCCCGGGCTGGACGGCACATCGGGCATCATCCCTATCTTGGCGGGATGACGACCGCGGCGGCGGCGTAGTGCTCGCTGTCCTCGTTCTGCCCGAGAAACCAGGACAGCCGCGCCAGCCAGCGCTGTGACGTGCCGATGGAACGCGTGTCCTGTTCCCGTTGGTAGCTGGCCAGCGCCTCCAGCCCGCTGGCCCGGGCCTGCACGAGCTGGTCGGTCAGGTAGCACTCGTAGGACAGCTGGTCGAGCAGGGTGGCCCGCCACCGGTCGGGCCGCTGGTAATAGCGCAACGCCAGCTGGAGCTGCTCCGCGGCTTCGCGGTGCGCGCCCAGACGGGCAGCCCGGGCCGCGGCGAGCGGGGCGTGACGCACCACCGCGGCACGGTCACCGCTGCCCGCCGCGTGATGCGTCAGCCGCCGGTCGTCCGCCGAGCCCCACGCCAGCAGCTGCGCAAGCGCCCGGGCGTGGGCACCGGCCCGCCGAGCCTGAGGAAGTGACCGCTCCACGGCCAGCCGCGCCAATTCGTGCCGGAAGCCCACCGCGTCACCGTCCATAACCAGCACGCCGCGGTCCAGGCACTCGTCGACCGCGTCCAGCGGCTGCCCCGACACCGCGGCGAGAAGATCCATCTCGGCTCGCCGGCCAAGCACCGAAGCCGCGCCAGTGACCTCCTGCCCCGCCCGCGATAGCCGGGCCACGCGGGCCAGAACAGCATCGCGCACCGTGGCCGGCACGGTCTCAGACCCAGCTGCGAGCACCTCGGTGACATAGAAAGGGTTCCCGCCGGTGCGCTGGAAGATCGCGTCCGCGTCCAGAGCGGAGCCCGCGGCGTCCAGCAGCTGCCTCACGCCGGCCGCGCTGAGCGCGGGGAGCTGCATCCGGATGACGCCAGGCAAGGCGGCGAGATCTCCCATCACCAGGCTCAGCGGATGGTCACGGCCCACCTCCTCCGAACGGAACGTCGCGAGGATCATCAGCCGGGATCCAGCTAGCCGGCGGCCCAGGAAGCGCAGGATGTCCAGCGTCGCCTCGTCAGCCCAGTGGACGTCCTCGAGCAGGAGCACCATCGGGGACCCGGACAGGAAGTCGCGCACCTTCTGGAAAAGGCAGAGCCTGCTCACGCCGGCCTCGTCGTCCACGGCCACCGCGAGCTCCGGCAAGGCATCCAAGATCGGGCCCAGCGCTTCGGCCGTCGTGACGTTGTCGCATGAACCGCGCCGAACCACCGGCCCGGCGGCGGCATCGGCCAGGGCTGTAGCGAGCGTCGTCTTGCCGACGCCAGCTTCCCCGCCCAGGAATACGAGCCGACCGCTGCCGTCAAGCGCCTCGCTGAGCAATCCCCTCAGCGAGGCCAGGAAATCCGCGCGCTCGACCAGCACATCAGTCATTTAACCCTGTGATCGCGGCAAAGCTCGCGGCATCTTCGGTCCATACCTACCGAACGGCCTCGCTCATGTCCTGCTGACCGGCGGCTGACCGGACCCGGTGTCTGCGGCCGCCTGTGGATCACCGCGTTATCCTGGCCCGGTGCGCTTCGGAGTACTCGGGATCCTGGCTGTGTGGACCCGGGATGGCAAGCTGGCATCGGTTCCCGAAGCCAAGGTCCGCGCGCTGCTTGCCGATCTCATCCTCCACCAGGGGCGGCCCGTATCCACGGATCGGCTGATCGACGATCTGTGGGGCGACGAGCCTCCGGTCAACCCGGTGGATGCCTTGCAATCGAAGGTCAGCAGGCTGCGGCAGGCGCTGGAGAACGTCGAGCCGGGCAGCCGGGAGCTGGTGGCATTCCGGCCGCCCGGTTACCTGCTCCGGGTCGAGGGCGACGCGGTGGATGAGGGCCGGTTCGCGGCCCTGACGAGCCAGGCCTGTGCGAATGAGGATCCCCGGGGCAGGGCCGCACTGCTGGCCGACGCCCTGGCGCTGTGGCGGGGTCCGCCGCTGGCGGACTTCGCCGACGCGGCCTTCGCCCAGCTGGCGATTGCCCGGCTTGAGGAGCGGCGCCTGGTCGCGTTGGAGGACCAGGCCGAGGCCCGGCTGGCGATGGGCGAGCACAGCCTGCTGGCCGGGGAACTCGGCGACCTGGTCGCTCGCCATCCGCTGCGGGAGCGGCTGCGTGCCGCGCACATGCTCGCCCTGTACCGAGCCGGCCGGCAGAGCGACGCGGTCGACAGCTACCGAGTGCTGCGCAGTCGCCTGGCTGGCGAACTAGGCCTGGATCCCGGGCCCGACCTGGTGGCCCTCCACCAGGCGATTCTCGAACAGGCCCCGGGCCTGCTGGGCTTGCCGGCCCCGGCCACCCTGGCCGCACGCCCCCGCACCAACATGCCCGCCACGCTCACCGACGTGATCGGCCGGGCAGCGGCGGTAGACGAACTACGGGCGCTGTTGCGCGAACGCCGGCTGGTGACGCTCACCGGGCCTGGCGGGGTGGGCAAGACGCGGCTCGCTCTGGAAACGGTGACTCAGTCGGCAGACGTTTTTCCCGACGGTGTCTGGCTGGTCGAACTCGATGCGCTCGGACCGGGGGATGCGGGATCGCCCGCGGACGTGGTCATGACCGTGCTCGGTATCAGGGAGGACACCGCCATGGACGCGGCCGGTCATCTCGCCGAAGCGCTCCGCACCAGCCGGATGCTTCTCATTCTGGATAATTGCGAACACCTGATCGAAGAGACCGCCATGTTGACGGCGCGGCTGTTGCGTACCGCTCCCGGGCTGCATGTCCTGGTGACCAGCCGGGAGCCGCTCGCGCTTGCCGGTGAAGCCGTCTGGCCGGTGCCCCCGCTCGAGCTGCCCGGCCCGGCGGCCAGTCCGGATCCCGCGATCGTGGGGGAGTTCAGCGCCGTGCAGTTGTTTGTCGCGCGCGCTCGTGCGTCCGCACCCGGCTTCGGCCTCGACGAGGACAACGCCCGGGACGTCGCGGCACTCTGCCGGCGGCTCGACGGGATTCCGCTGGCCCTGGAGCTGGCGGCGACCCGCGTTCGGACCCTGGGCGTGCGCGAGCTCATCTCCAGGATCGATGACCGGTTCGGGCTGCTGATCACCGGACCCCGCGACGCCCCGGCGCGTCAGCAGACCCTGTGGGGCGTCATTGACTGGAGCCGGGACCTGCTCACCGAGCCGGAGCGCCTGGTCCTGCGCCGGCTGGCCGTGGCCGCGGACGGCTTCAGCCTGCAAGCGGCGGAGACTATCTGCGCCGAGGATCACCTAGATGTCCTCGACCTGGTGGCCAGGCTGGTGGATCGTTCCCTTGTCGTGGTTGTGGACGGGCCGGAAGGCCCTCGCTACCGGTTGCTGGAGACCGTGGCCGCATACGGCCTGAAGCGCCTGCACGAGGCGGGGGAGTTCGACCGGCTGCGATCTTGCATCGGCCGATTGGCGGTAGCCGCGTGATGCGTAATCAGCTAATCAAACTGGAGAAGATGGCAGAGCAAACTAATGTCGTCATTCAGGTGATGCCGTTTGCCGCTACAGGGCATCCTGGGGTAGAGGGTCCGCTGCGTATTCTGGAGTTCTTGGAATCCCCGCCAGTCTGGTATTCTGAGGGCTGGTATTCGGGCAGGATGGCGGAAACCAAAGACGAAGTATCGTCTGCCATGACGTGCTTCGATCTTATCCGTGCGTCTGCTCTCCCCCCAAGCGAATCACTACAGGTGATCGCGGAGGTAAGGTCTGGAAAATATGAGTAAGCCAATCTGGAAAAAGTCGTCCTACTCGGGTGGTAGCGGTGGTAATTGTGTCGAGGTCGCAGACCACGTTAGTCGAGTGCTAGTGCGGGACACCAAGGACTGTACTGGTGCGATGCTTGGGTTTAGTCCTGCCGCCTGGCGCCGGTTCACCGACAAGGTGCGGTTGAACGCTTCGTTAGGTTCTGACCCACGCAAGAAAGGGCGGTCTCGTCTGAGGCCGCCCTTCTTGTCGAGCCAGCCATCAAGGAATGCCGATCAACCAGCAGATCAGCCCGGATAGGCCGGCGCGACAGGCTTCCTGAAGAATACCCGGCGGAAGCCGTCTTGCTCCGCCCGGTGGGTCTCCACATACCCGTGCCGCGCGTAGTAGGCGACATTTTCGGTCATGGCTTCGTTGGTGTAGAGCCGGATCTCGCTGAGACGCAGGCGGCGGGCGTGCTGCTCGGCTAGGTCGAGCAAGCGAGCGCCGATCCCGCGGCCCTAGGCGGCGGGCAGGGCCTATCCGGGTGACGTACCGCTGGTAGGCCGCGGCGGCGATACGGCGGAGCGCGCCCACGTCGCCCGGTCCGCCCGGCCGGATGGTCACCCGTCGGCAACATCCGCCCGGAACCGTCACGCAGGCACGCTAGGCACGCCAGGCAGCCCGGCGCGTCCCTGCGCGCGGCCGGCCTGCGCGGCCGGGACCCGGGTGGCGGGGTCGAGCGGGTTGGCGCCCATCGCGGCGGCGGACGCCGCGTCGGGCGCGATCACGGTGACCGCCGAACCCTCCGAGCGGAGCCTGCTCACGACGTCCCGCAGCGGCATGGGCGACGGGAAGGGCGAGTTCAGGCCCATCGGTGAGAGCACCACGATCTCGGCGGATCCCGCCGCGAGGTCGGCGTTGTCGCTGGACCGGACGCCGCCGTCCACGTACCGCCGGCCGCCGGTGCTCACCGGCGGCCAGATGCCGGGGACCGCGCAGCTGGCGGCCACGGCGTCGACCAGGCTCACCCCGGACTGACGGTCGAACACGCGCATCTCGCCGGTTTCCGCGTCCACCGCGACCAGCAGAATCCGCCGGGCCGGCCAGTCTGGCGAGGGCAGCCGCGAGCCGACCGCGGCCAGCCGCTCGGCTTCTGGCACCGTGCGGGCCGCCAGCGCGTACGCGCCGACCCGCCGCTGCGCGTCCTCGGCGGAGGTCACGCCGGTCAGCAGTTCGGTGAACTCGGCGGCGACCTTCTCCATGTCCAGCTCAGCCGAGATCTCCCGCGCCTGCAGCCCCGGGTCGACCTGCCGCGCGAACAGCGCGTCGAGGGACAGCCCGCTGCCCACCTGCGCCGCCACCGCCGCCCCGGCCGAGGTGCCGACGATCACGTCCGCCCCGGTCACGTCCTGGCCGGCCTCGGCCAGGCCCGCCAGCACGCCGGTCATCCACGCGATTCCGGCGACGCCCCCGCCGCCCAGGACCAGCGCCCGCCCTTCCGGCATCAACTTCTCCCATCGCCGCCGAACACCATTTAGAAGACTCTGCCACCCTAGGCGAGCATGGTACGAGTCAAGCTAAGGGAGGACATGGTGACGGTACTGGAGAGTTTCACCCTGACCGGCAAGAAGGCCCTGGTCACCGGCGGTAACCAGGGCCTGGGTAAGGCCTTCGCGGCCGCCTTGGCGCAGGCCGGCGCCCAGGTGGTCATCGTGGCCCGCGATGCCGCCCGCAACGCGGCGGCCGTCCGCGAGCTGACCAGCCAGGGCCTGCCCGTGTTGGCGATCGACGCCGACATCACCGGCGACGCCGGGCCGGTCACCGGCCAGGCCGCCGACGCGCTCGGCGGCCTGGACATCCTGGTCAACAACGCCGGGGTCTGCATCCATAAGGAGTCCTGGCAGGTGACCGACACCGAATGGGCGCAGGTGTTCGACCTGAACGTGACCGCGCTGTGGAAATGCAGCGTGGCCGCCGGCCGGCTGATGGCCGCCTCGGGCGGCGGGTCGATCATCAACGTGGGCTCGATATCGGGGATGATCGTCAACCGCCCGCAGTGGCAGCCCGCGTACAACGCCTCCAAGGCCGCCGTCCACCAGCTGACGAAGTCGCTGGCCGCGGAGTGGGCGGGCGCGGGCATCCGGGTCAACGCGATCGCCCCCGGATACGTCAAGACCGAGATGGCCCCGGTTGACCGGCCGGAATTTCGCCGCCACTGGATTGAGGACACGCCGCAGCGCCGCTACGCGCTTCCGGAGGAAATCGCGCCCAGCGTCGTGTTCCTGGCCAGCCCGGCCTCGTCGTTCATGACCGGCGCCGTCCTGGTCATAGACGGCGGATACACCCTCTTTTAAAATGATCCCGAACGGCCCGGGTGTCACGCCCGTCCGGCCGGCGGGGCCGTCACTGGCTGGTCCCGGTCGCGGCCGGCTGTGGCTGGCCCGGCTGGGGCGGATCACGCCGGAGCGGGCGGAGCCGCCACCACGCGGTGAAGAACACCCCGATGACGAGCATGCCGATGCCCATCCACAGGTTGATATTGATGTGGCTGGCCTTGGCCAGGACCCCGATAGGTCGCGGCTCACTACCCGGTTGGAAACGATTAATGCCTGAGTGATGTATCTGGAGCCGCGTTGCTGTATCTGTAGTGTCAAGTGGCCTGGCCTGGCCAGGCGGGGAGGGGAACCCGGACATGAAACGCAACACGCCCCTGATCACATTGCTGACCGGCGGCGCGCTCGGCGTCGTCCTGCTGATCGCGAGCATGCTGTCGACCCCGGTCAAGGCGGCCTCCGGCTATTCCGCGCCGGCCACGCCGGCCCCCGCTTCCACCGCCGCCGCCTCGTCAGCCCCGGCATCGCCCTCATCTGCTGCCCCCTCACCGGCCGCCACGCCTGTGGTGAGCGCGCCGACCCGGGCCGACTACGCGGGCGAGGTGCAGGGCGGCGGCGCGTCGGTCGCGATCTCGATCCACGGCGGCCAGGCGATCGCGTACGTCTGCAACGGCTCGTCCATCGAGGGGTGGTATAAGGGCACCGCGACCGGCGGGGTGCTGCTCATGACCGGCAAGAACCACGCTCGCCTCAGCGCCATCTACGACTTCGGGAAGGCGACCGGCGACGTCCTGGCCCACGGCAAGGACTACCGGTTCGCGGTGTCCGTGGTGCACAAGCCGTCGGGCCTCTATCAAGCCATCGCGGTGGTACGTGGCGCCACGATCAAGGCCGGCTGGATCGTGCTGCCCAACGGCACGCAGGTCGGCTCCCTGGAACCCAACGCCGATGCGACGGCCCCGTCGGCGACCCGGGCGCCGGTGCTTGACGTGGCGGCGGGTACCGCCCAGGACGGCAGTACCGTCCTGTCCGCCACCCCGGTCAGCGGTGCCACCGGCAGCGGATTCTGACCAGCGGTAACTCTCGGCACAAGACGGAGACGATCATGACCGTACAACAGGGCACGTCCGCGCCGCTGCCGCCGGACCGCGTCGCCTCGGGCGCGGCCAAGCTGGTGGTGCCCAGCCTGATCGGCGCGCTGGTCGCGCTGACCCTGGGTATCTACGGGCGTCTCCATCACCCGACCGGCATAGCGGTCAATATCGCGGGTTTCTCCAGTCCCGGCTCGGTGAAGTCGTGGCTCGCCACAGGCGCAACCGTGTTCGCGCTGGTCCAAGTCGGTTCGGCCCTGGTGATGTACGGGAAGGTCCCGCGCGTCACCGCGCCCTCGTGGATCGGCGGCCTGCACCGGTGGTCCGGCCGGATCGCGTTTCTCCTGGCCGTACCGGTCGCGATTCACTGCCTCTACGCGCTGGGCTTCCAGCACTACAGCACGCGGGTCCTGGTCCACTCGCTGCTCGGCTGCGCGTTCTTCGGCGCGTTTACGGTCAAGATGCTGATCCTGCCCAAACGCGGACTGCCCAGCTGGATACTGCCGGCCTTGGGCGCTCTGGTATTCGTGATGCTGACCGCGGTGTGGTTCACCTCCGCCTACTGGTTCTTTTCCACCTTCGGCATCAAGCGCTGAGGAGTCCCGTCATGGCCGAACCCAGCGTCTCCGCATCCAGTCGCCGCACCTTGCTGGCCTGCGCCGGTGCCGCGTGCGCCGCGGTGCTGGCCGGATGCACCCGCTACAACTCCAACAGCGGCGGGGTGGCCGGCGCCCAGCCCGCCCAGCCCGCCCAGACCAGCTCATCGCCAGCCGCGCCGGCCGGTTCCGGCGCGGCGGTCTCCGGCCCCCCCGTGCTGGCCAGCACCGCCGATATCCCTGTCGGCGGCGGTAAGATCCTGGCCGACAAGAAGATCGTGATCACCCAGCCGAAGGCCGGCTCGTTCGATGCGTTCACCGCGGTGTGCACCCACCAGGGCTGCATCGTCGGCACCGTGACCGGCGGCACCATCAACTGCCCGTGCCACGGCAGCAAGTTCAGCATCTCCGACGGCTCGGTCGTCAACGGCCCGGCCTCGTCCCCGTTGGCCGCGGTCAGCATCAAGGTCCAGGGCACCTCCATCGTCCAGGCGTGACAGGCGTTCACCGGCGGTTGCCGGTTTGCGGCGATTCCTGCCCTGCGGCGGGTGCCCCGTGCTCCCCGCGGCCCGTCCAGAGGGACCGCCGTTCGCATATGTTTACGATTTTGGGTGCTGTAACGCCTGAAACCGCAGACATATCGTCGGCTTCCGGGCAGATACCCGGCATTCCGGGCATGTCCGGCCGACGGCTGGCGGGGGCTGCGCGCGAGCGCAGGCGCCCCGTAGGGGCCGACCGAGTCGTGAGAACTCTCGCCTTACGGATCTGGGACGCGGGTAGCGACATGTATCAACGGAGAACCATCAGAAAACAACGGCCCCGGTCTAATCCAGACTCTTGCGCAATCATGTTACTTGTGAGTAACGTAACGGATTACTCGCGAGCAACCTGACTGGCTTCGTCGTAGCGGAAGGAGTCCGCATCGTGTCACGACTGCCCCGAAGACCGCTCGCCAGACGCCTGGCGGCGCTTGCCCTCGGCACCACCCTGCTCGCCGCCGGCGGTGCCGCGGCGACCGCAGGCAGCGCGTCCGCCGACACCATCATCAACGTACACTATGCGCTGACCGGCACCACGTTCATCAAGAAGCTGAACACGACCGTGAACCTCGGTTCTGGCACCCTCGCCTCCACCGTGGACCTCACCACCGGCGCGTCCTCATCCACACTGACCCTGCCGCCGGCCACCGCGTCGGTGAAGGAACTCGGCATCATCCCGGTCGCCGCCACCACCGAGATGATCCAGAACGGCCCGGCCACCGGAACCGTCAACCTCAACACGAACACGGTCACCAGCACCGCGAGCGTGACGCTGAAGATCACTAACCTGACGATCGCCGGCATCAACGCACCCGTCGGCGGGAACTGCCAGACCTCACCGTTCTCCGTCACCCTCAGCTCCGGTCCCGGCTTCACGGTCGGCGGCGGCGGCCCCGTCTCGGGAAGCTACACCATCCCCGCCTTCCGCCACTGCGGCCTCAACACCCTGCTGCTCAACCTCACCATCCCCGGCCAGGGAAACACCCTGAACCTGACCCTGGGGCAGCTCCAGCTCGGCTGACCTCACGGTCACAGGTCGGCGGGGATCACGGCTCCCGGTGATCCCCGCCGGCCCGGCGGCGCCGTCAGGGTGTGAGCACGATCTTGCCGACGTTCTGCCGCTCCAGGATCCGCTGGTGGGCGGCGGCTGCTTCGGTGAAGGGGTAGACCCCGTCGATGCGCGGCTTGATGCGGCCCGCGTCCCAGAGCGTGAGGACGGCCTGGAATTCCTCCCGGAGGATGGCGATCTGACCCCACAGGCGGCCGATGTTGACGCCGCTGACGGTCCGGTTGTGGTTCATCAGCTGCAGTGGTGTCAGCAGCGGGATGCCGGCGGCCTGGGACAGGACATGTACGGGGCGGCGCCGCGGCCCGCTGGCCAGGTTGGCGAAGCCGAACGCGACCAGCCTGCCGCACGGGCGCAGCAGCTTCAGCCCCTTCCGCCAGTCGTGGCCGCCCAGCGGGTCCAGCACCACGTCGACACCGTCGCCGGTCAGCCGGCGGACCTCGGCCGCGTAGTCGACGGCGCGGTAGTCGATGGGGTGCGCGCAGCCCTCGGCCCGCAGCATCTCATGCTTGCCGGCCGACGCCGTGCCGAAGACCACAACCCCTTCGACGGTGCGGCACAGCTGCAGCACCGCGATCCCGACCCCGCCGGCCGCCATATGCACAAGCACCCGCTCACCGGGACGGACGCAGGCGACGCGGAACAGCATGTGGTAGGCGGTGAGGTAGTTGACCGGGAGCGCGGCGGCCTCCTCGAAGCTCATCTCGTCGGGGATCGGGAACACCTGCTCGGTCGGCACGCACAGCACATCCGCGTGCCCGCCGAAATGCGTCAGGGCCACCACGCGCTGGCCCGCCGCGGGGTCCTGGACGCCATCGCCGAGCGCGTCGACTACCCCCGCCGCCTCGTACCCGACCACGCACGGCGGCTTCGGCGCGTCGGGATACAGTCCCTGCGCCGCCATCACGTCAGCAAAGTTCAGCCCGGCCGCGCGGACCCGGACGCGCACCTGCCCCGGACCAGGCTCGGGATCGGCCCCCTCCCGCACCCGCAGCGCTCCCGGCCCGCCGGTGCCAGTGATCCAGATCGCTCGCATGCTCATTCCTTCCGACGAACACAGGGGACAGCAGTGGGCGGCGTCACACTGACCGTAGCGGACCACGGACATACCAGATATCCCGAACGGACCGGGTATCTGCGACTGGTGTTACTGCGGTTAAAACCTGGGGACAAACATGGCGGCACAAGCGCACCGTACACAAGCGCACCGTACCGATACCGCGGCCCGGAGATCCAGTGGCCCAGCATCGAGGGCAGTCCGTACGCCGGGCAGGTGTGGGCCATCGAGGTCGAGCTGACGCCCAAGCCGAGCGCGCGGACCACGCGGATCATGAACGAGCTGCTGTCTCCCATGCGGTACGCCCAGGTCGTGTACCTAATCTCGCCCGCCGCCCGGCCCGTGGTCATCCGCGCCATGGCCGCGTTGCCTGGCGCGGGATCGCCGCCGCCACCCACCCCGACCGGCGCGACGGCGGGGATGTCACCCGCTACACCGCCGCCGCCAGCGCGTACGCCCAGCTGCGCACCGGCTGGGGGCGCACCGAGGCCTTCGCCGATCTGGTGGCCGGAGCGGACGACACCGCACCGCTGCCTGCTGTCAGTAAGGCCGCCGTCAGTAAGGCCGCTGTCGACGCCGCCGAATCGCCAGCGGGAGCTCCGGTCCGGCCGGGGCACCTGCTCGCGGTCGTTCGGCACCTTCCCGCCCGGATCGGTCACGGCCGCCCGCTCCGCCTGGTCCTGCGCGCCCTGGCCGCCGCCCTGCTCATCCTGGCCGTGCTGCACCTGATCCCCGGCCAGCCCGCCGCCCCCGCCCTGGTCACCGGCCTGATCATCTGGTTCGCCCGAACCGGCCGCTCGGACCTCGCGCCCCCGCCGCAACGGTGAGGACAGCACCCGATACGGGGATGGACAGCCGCTAACCGGGTCTTTAACGTCCAAAGCGTGAGCGTCACGCATGCCGTGTTGTCCGGCGCGGCCGCCGCGGTGGTCGGGCTGGCCGCGTTCGGCGCGGTGGCCATGGACGCCGGCTGGCAGTTCGTCCGCCATGGCACGGTCATGGCCCACGAAGGCGCGCACGCGGTGCTCGGGTCGCTGATGTTCCGCAGGGTCAGCGGGATCACGCTGAACGCGGACGCGACCGGCGGAACGCTCATGAACCAGGGCGGCTGCCTGGGGAGTGTCTTCGTCACGTTCGCCGGGTACGTGGGACCGAGCTTGTTCGGGCTAGGTGCGGCGCGGCTCATCCAGCTCGGGCACAGCGTGGCGGTGTTGTGGGTGACGCTCTTCCTGCTCGGGGTGCTGGCGACCGGGCTCAGCCGGTCCTACGGCATGATCACCGTCGTCTTCGTCGGCGCCCTGGTGTATGCCGTCGGCCGCTACACCCCGGTGGGCGCGCAGATCGTCGGCGCCTACGCGCTCACCTGGCTGCTCCTGCTGTCCGGGGTCCGCCGGGTCCTGGAGATCGGCGCCCTGTCGAGCGACGGCACGAACCTCAGCCAGCTCACGATGATCCCGCGCCTCATCTGGTTCCTGCTGTGGCTGGCGGCTACCCTCACCGCGCTCGCCGCCGGCGGGAAAATGCTGGTCATGCCGGCCTGAGCCCGCCTGGCCGACGACCAGTGAGCATCTTTCGGCCGTGGCCTGGCTTGCCCGTCAGCGACAAAGCGAGACGTTCTTAGCGCTAAGAACGTGCTGGACGGCATCGTCGAGCCGGGCCGTCGGCAGCCGGCCCGAAGTAACCGCGGAGACGATAGCCGCGATTACCTCATTCATGGTGACCTCAGGGTCGGCAGTATTGAATAGCACCATATCGGCGCCTGCCTCGATCGCACGTGCGGCGGCCCGCGGCACGCTGTAGCCGGCATCGTGAACGGCGAGGGCGGACAGCGAGTCGGTAAGTACGAGGCCCCGGAAACCGAGCCGATGCCGCAGCAGCCCGGTCATGGCCGGCGCGGACAGGGATGCGGGCACGGAACCGGTCAGGCCGGGGATGGACACGTTCCCCACCATCACGGCGGGCAGGCCCGCCGTGATCGCGGCTTCGAACGGCCGCAAGGCCTCAGCCTTCAGTACTGATAGCGGCGGGACGGTGGCCGGCCCGAAGTCGGTGTTGTGACTGGCCTGGCCCAAGCCGGGGAAATGCTTGACGACCGGGATTACGCCGCCTTCCTGCAACCCCTGCGCGAAGGCGAGTCCATAGGCGGTTGCAATCGATTCGTGGATGCTGAACGAGCGGCGCCCGTCTGGATTGGCGGTGTCAGGACCGGGACCGTCCGACAGGTCGAGCACCGGCGCCAGGTCCATGGTCACGCCGATGGCCCGCATCCTGCGGCCGACCCGTTCCGCCAGCGCGCGGGTCTGTGCCACGGTCATGGTGGCGGCCATCGTCCGAGGCCAGGGCAGGTTGCCCACCAGGTTGGCCATCCGCTGGACTTGCCCGCCTTCCTCGTCGGTCATGACGAGCGGGGGCAGGCCGTTTGGGGCGGTTCGGCGCAACGCGGCCAGGTTCGCGGCCAGTGCCAGCGGCGCATCCGAGCCGAACAGGATGATCCCGCCGGCGCCGGCGGCGACCAGGGGCCGGACGGCAAGCACATCGGCTTCCTCAGCGGGCACGACCACGAGCTGAGCAGCGCGACGTTCGAGGCTCCAGGCGCCGAGCACCGCCGCCGCGCTGCATCCTGCGCCAGGTGACGGCTGGGGGATCGGCCGCCCGGAGCTGGCCGCGGGCGCCGCGCCGGGGCTGTCAGCTCGCCCCGCGTCATGGGAGCCTCCGCAACCAGATGCTGCGGCGACGAGCGATGCGGCCATCACGGCCACGCGCAGTTTTTTCAGCACGAAGTATTCTCCGCACCGATATCGATCGTCACCCCCCGAACACTAACCTGCGCGGGCGGGACCGGACTTGACGATGGTGCGGTTCCGCCCCCGGATGAGCCTGGCATGGCGCGTTTTTGCCGGCGTGTCGGTCCGGCTTGGAACTCAGCCGTCCGGCAGAATGTAACAAGGCCCCCTTCATGTATGAGATGAAGGGGGCCTTATCTGGCCACGCCGCTCCGGACCGGCCGGTTGCCCGGCCTCCCCGGCGCCGCGCGCCACCCCGCCAGGGTCAGGCACCCGCAGGAAATACCGGTTTCCCGGCCTTTCCCGCGCCCCGGGGTTGCCCCCGGATGGTGCCCGTTTCCAACGGTGAAAGCATTTCTACGCCCTCCGCGCAAGTCGCGCAAGAGTCGGCGGGAATTCAATGAGGGTATTTTCCCTGTCCACACGTTGCCCACAGAATTCCGCCGGTTATCCGCACGTCACGGCGGTTATCCACCGGCTTATGCACAAACCACCCACAGGTTACCTGGCGTAACCCGGAGAATACCAGCGCTAGGTCGCCGCACCCCTGGCCTGCACCGCGGGCCTGCGCCCCTGGCCTGCGCCCCTGGCCTGCACCCCTTTGCCCGGGAATGGCCAGATGCGGCTCAGCTCCCGCGCGCCTCCCGTGCAGGCTCCACGCGCTCGTTCTCCAGCGGCAGGTAGGTAGCCCGCTAGCCTGTGAAGCTATGCAGGGCTCCATGCGGTTGTAGTTCAGTAGGTCAGAGCGTCACCATGCCATGGTGAAGGTCGCCGGTTCGAGACCGGTCAACCGCTCGCAATGCCGTTCTAGCCCAACTGGTAGAGGCGCCCGGCTCAAGGGCCGGGAGGTTCGCGGTTCGAATCCGCGGTTCGGCACGTGGATGAGGAAGCAGAGCAGCGCCCGACCAAGCAGGTCATCGTGATCCGGCGTGACCTGAGGATGCGCCGCGGCAAGGAGATCGCTCAGGGCGCGCACGCGTCGATGGCGTGGCTGAGGCAGCGGGTCATGCCGCGGATGACACCGGCCGGGACCGTGGACCACATTCAGTTCTCAGCGGCCGAACGGGCGTGGCTTGAGGGCAGCCTTCGCAAGGTCACGGTCAGGGTGGGTTCGGAGGCGGAGCTGATGGCGGTCTATGAGAAGGCGCTCGAGGCCGGGCTCGCCGCGCACCTGATCACCGACCGGGGCCTGACCGAGTTCGGCGGCGTTCCCACCCGCACGTGCCTGGGCATCGGCCCGGACTACGACGAGCTCATCGACCCGGTGACCGGCGACCTCGAGCTGTACTGACGGTTCCCAGGCCCGGCGCCAGGGGATGCCCACCACAGCGAGATAGCTCAACCGCGGTCGTGGACCAGCCTGTGATGGTAAACGCCGCAGCACGTGCCGTCCGGATCGTGGGGGTGGTCTACGTCGCCAGCCGCCGCGCGGAGCGCCTGCAGCAGCACCGCGCCCTGCAGCGGAGGCAGCCGGATCGTAACGGCTAGCGAACCGTCTTCATCGAACCGCCACGCCAGGCGCCGCCGGACACGGGCGGCCGCGTCATCGGCGTGGGTCACCGTCCGGTGCGCCCGGGCGAAGCGCTCCAACTGGTTCCCGGTCATCGGCCCGGCGATCTCGGCCAGCCCGGCATCGGTGCCGGGAGTGGCGATCCTGGTCAGGGCCCGGACCTTGGCGTATGACAGCCGCCCGGCGCCGAACCGGCTCCGGATCACCGGCAGGGACCGCAGGGCGCGGGCGACCCGGACGTGCTCGCGGGCGGTGCCGGAGGCCATCTGGCACTTCCATGACAGCCACGCCGCGCAGCTGGGGAAGTCCCATGACGCCCACCCGCGGCGGTCATCGAAGTCGCCCAGCAGGATCAGGAACCGGCAGGTGGCGGCGGTCAGGTGCCCGGCCAGCTCGCAGATCTGCGCCTCCAGCCGCTCTAGCGGCACCGGCGCCGGGTCATCGGGGTCCGTGACCGGCCCATCTACGGCGGGGATGCGTGGGACAAGAATCCGCCCGGATTGCTTCATATCGAACATGTATTTGATAGTAACTGCCGGGTCTGACAATTCCGGACGACTTCGCCAGGCTGCGCCGGCCGCAGGCCGGCTCCTTCACCCACCCATGCTCACGGGGCGATGCTGTTCAGCTCGGTCAGCTCGTCCTGGGAAAGGATCAGCGCCGCGCCGGCGACGTTGTCGCGCAGATGCGCGACGGCTGAGGTACCGGGGATGAGCAGGATGTTCGGTGAGCGCTGCAGCAGCCACGCCAACGCGACGGCCATCGGCGTGGCGTCGAGACGGGCGGCGACCGATTTCAGCTCGCCGGACTGCAGCGGGGAGAAACCGCCGAGCGGGAAGTAGGGCACGTAGGCGATGCCCTGTGCGGCGAGGGAGTCGACCAGGTCGTCGTCGTGCCGGTGGGCGAGGTTGTAGAAGTTCTGCACGCACACGACCGGCGCGATGGACTGGGCCTCGGCGATCTGCTCCGCGGTCACGGTGCTGAGACCGAGATGCCTGATCAGCCCTTCCTGCCGCAGTTGCGCGAGCACACCGAACGGCTCGGCGACCGAGCCGGGAGTGGGGCTGTCGAGCCCTCCGACGCGCAGGTTGACGACGTCGAGTGCGTCGAGGCCGAGGTTGTCCAGGTTGTCGTGCACCGCCTGGCGCAGCTGCTGGGGAGCCAGTGCCTGCGGCCAGCCGCCCTCGGCGTCTCGCAACGCTCCGACCTTGGTGACGATGTGCAGCGAGCCTGGGTAGGGGTGCAGGGCTTCTTTGATGATCTGGTTGGTGACGTGCGGGCCGTAGTAGTCGCTGGTGTCGATGTGCGTGATGCCCAGCTGCACGGCCTCGCGCAGGACGGCCACGGCAGCGTCGCGGTCCTTGGGCGGCCCGAAGACGCCGGGACCAGCCAACTGCATCGCGCCGTACCCCATCCGGGTGACCGTCAGGTCCTCGGCCATGGTGAACGTTCCGCCGGGAAGTGTCTTCACTGTCATGACTCCATACTCCGCCAGGCGGCGCCGAACAGGCAGAGCCCTGGCGATCCTAGGATCGGCAGGGCCAGGCAGACCACGATCCACGCGGTTACCGTGGTCGGTGTGAGCGAGACCAACATGCTCGGCGACTACTTGCGGGCCCGCCGTGAGCTCATCCAGCCCGACAGCGTCGGCCTGCCCGTCGTTTCCATCACTGCGGTGTCGGCTCAGAAGCCGGGGAGAAGCCAAGGCCGGCGTCCATCCCAGTATCCTGCCTGAGAGATGTAGCGCTCACCGGATTTCTTGGCGGCGGTGCCGTCAAGCCAGTCGCCCGAATACCAGGCGCCCACACAGCCCCAGATATCGCCCGCGTGGTAGACGCCATGAGACCGGTTTCCGTGCGTACTGAGCCACCGCACCCAGCCTTCGTAGCAACCTCGGAGCCACCCGCCAAGCACATCGACCGCCACGGCGGTCGAATCCCGGTTCCACGGGAACAGCCCCGGCAAGTTCGTGGACTTGGTACCGACGATGCCGAAGGTTACCGGGCACGGCAGCTTCAAGTACCCGGCTGGGCACTGCGCGCGATTGTTGACGAAATCACCGTAGTTGGACTGGCGCCAGTCCGATTCCATGTATGCGATCGTCCGGATGAGGTTGTCCGGGATCCCCCACTTCGCCGCGGCCCACTGGAAGATCTCGTCGGTGGCGCCCGTGAAGTGGCCGGTGATCCGGCCGATGACGTACTTGTTCCAACGCGGATCGTAAGCATGGGTCGCGTCGCTTACCCGCTGGAGCTTCAGTTGGACTGGCATCGCGTTGTTGTATCTCGCGTTGCCGGCCCGGACCTCCCAAGCCGAATGGTGGACCTGTACCGCGGCGGCGGCGTCGTCCGGCAGCCGCGCGTACGAGCCGACCGGCTGCAGAGCGAAATACCCGTCGGGCGGAGGCGGCGCAGACCGGTGCTCCTGCACCACCCGCAGCGCCAGTCCCCCGTAGATGCCGGCCACGGCCACCGCTACACCTGCGACAATGATCCGGCCCCAGGGTGTCCTCCGGTATGGGCTACGGCTCATGTCTCGGTGCACTTCCGTTCTGGCGGATTCGGGCCACTCGCGTGCTGTGCCTGTTCCCGGTGCGGCCTGGACTCCGCTGGCGGGCCGACACCACGATGGCGGCTGACTATAACCCGCCCGGCATAGCACTCAACATCCCAATTTGGCCGATCTTGCCCGCCCGTTTGGCAGCCGAGACGGTGCGGACACGGCCAGGCGCGGGTCGGTGTATCCGGTGCCCGGCCGGCTGACAGCGACCTCGGGGGCCCTGGCAGGGATGATTATAACGACGAGATAACAATGACGCGGCGCTCGCCGCCTTCCCGCTGAGCAGGGATGATGATACTCTCTCGGTTGTTTGGCTTGATTTTTCCGCACTTTCAGTATGACTAATTCGTGACAATTATTCGCGGAGAGGTGCGGAGGGGGGGTTGGTGGTTTATTTGACGTGCTCCATGATGGCCGTCAGCTCAGCCTGGCGGTCGGCGGCAGCCGGGGCGTCCGTCCAGATTGCCATTGGTAGAGGCGCTGAGCCCGTCCCTGACGCTTCAGGGCGGGGGCCGGCGGAGGCCGGTCATCGACTCCGTGCCACATGTCAGTACATGCGGCTGCCGATCGCGGGCATGCGGCTCCCCCTCGCGGGAGGCTGACCGTGCGGGAAAGCGCGGGCCAGCTCGCCCCTCGCCCATTGACGCCCGGCCGACATGCCGCTGCACGCAGCCACACGCCGCGGTCTGCGGTCTCCTTCCCCGCGGGTGTCATGCGGGGTGTGCGCGCCGCGGTAGTCGCGACGGCGATCGCGTCGGCCGTGACCAGCGCGGCCCTTGCGGTGATTCCGCAATCGCACCTTGCCTCTCCGTGGCAGGCAGAGCATCTCGCGCTGGAAACGGCCGCGTCGGTGATAGCGCTGCTGGCCTGCTTCCTGGTTTTCGGCCGGCTGCGCCGCCGCACCCGGCTGAACGAACTCATGCTGGCATGTGCGCTCGCGGTACTTGCGCTGTCGGACCTGTTCCTGGTCACGGTGCCGATCGTGGCGGGCTGGGCGCCGGATGACCTGACCGTCTGGGCAGCGCCTACTGCTCGTTCGCTTGTTGCCCTGCTGTTCGTCCTGGCCGCATTCGTGCCGAACCGTCGATTGCGGCGGTCCGGCCTGATGCTCGCCGCGGGTGCGGGTGGCGTGACCATAGCACTACTGCTGACCGCCGTCCTCGTCCACACGTTCGCTCGCCAACTGCCGCCTAACGTGATCGCCTCCCTGGCGCCCGCATCGTCCGCACGTCCCGACTTGCACGCGCATCCCGTACAGCTTGTGCTGCAACTCGCCGTGGCGGTGCTCTACGGCTTGGCCACAGTAGGGTTCCTGCGGCGCTCCCGGCGGCTTGGCGACGAGTTCTTCGGCTGGCTGGCCATCGCGAGCGTGCTGGCCGCGACATCGCACGTCAACTATCTGCTGTATCCCGCCATAAACTCGCAGTCCCTGTACGCAGGCGACGCGTTCCGGTTTGCTTTCTACGCTGTCCTCTTCGTTGGGTCGATGCGGGAGATCTGGTCCTATTGGCGTGCGCTATCAAAGGCTGCGGTGCTCGAGGAGCGGCAGCGGATCGCCTGCGACCTGCACGATGGACTGGCGCAAGAACTTGCCTATATGGCGCGCAACCTCGATTCGCTGACAGGGGCGGTAGATGGGGACAGCCTGGTCCGGTTGCGCCGGGCCGTCGAGCGTGCGCAAGTGGAATCCCGTCGGGCGATCAGGACGCTGGCGGCGCCCAGCGGCCAGCTATTCGAGGTCGCGCTCGCCGATGCCGTGACCGAGGTCTCAGAACGCTACCACGTGGAATTGGACCTGGATCTCACCTCCGATATCCGGCTGTCGGCTGCGCGGCGGGAGGCACTCGTACGGATAGCCTGCGAGGCCGTCACCAACGCCGCTCGGCATAGCGGGGCCAGCCGGGTTAACCTCGGGCTGAAACGTGACGGCGCAAGGGTGCGGCTGCGAATCAGCGACAAGGGGCACGGCTTTGACACCGCCGCCCCGGGCGGCGGGTTCGGCCTTACCTCGATGCGCGAGCGCGCCCGTTCGGTTGGCGGTGAGCTGCTCGTCTCCTCCGTGCCCGGCCACGGCAGCCAGGTGGAGGTGGCGGTGTGAGCACGAGACCGCTCCGGGTGCTGATCGCCGACGACCACGCGCCCAGCCGGGACGACGTACGACGGGCGCTGGAACACGACGAACGATTCGCCGTCTGCGCTTCGGCGGCGGACGCCGCCGAAGCCATCCAGGCGGCAGTAAGGGAGCGACCGGATGTCTGCCTGCTGGACGTGAGAATGCCTGGCAGCGGCCTGGCCGCGGCATGGGAAATCGCCGCCAGGCTGCCCCAGGCGAAGATCGTTATGCTCACCGTTTCCGATGACGATGCCGACCTGTTCGCCGCGCTGCGAGCCGGAGCCGACGGGTATCTGCTGAAGACGATGAGCCTGCAGCGGCTACCAGATGTGCTCAATGGGGTCCTCTCGGGCGAGGCGGCCATGCCGCGGGCGCTGGTCGCGCGCGTGCTCGAACACTTCCATGGGCGCGAGCCCCGATGGCGGCAGCTCGTCGCAACCGAAAGTTTCGGCGGGCGGCTGACCAGCCGTGAGTGGGAGGTCCTCGGGCTGCTGGCGCAGGGACTGTCAACCAGCGGGATCGCCCGGAAGCTGGTGCTGTCGGCCACCTCGGTCCGGGTGCACATCGCCGCCATAGTGCGAAAGCTCGGGGTCCCCGATCGCGCTGCCGCTATTGACCTATTCCGCCAGCGCGCAGACACCTGAGCGCGCGGAGGCCGGACGGGCACCCAGGGCGTTGACCCGCAGGCTGCCGCAGATCGTCAAGGCGGTCGCCGTCGGCCAGACTGCCTACCCACGGCGGCTCATGCGCGGACTGCTCCGAGCAGTCCGGCAAGCCAACGTGGGGCGTTTAGAGAACTGAACGCCCGGCCACCTTACCGGCCCGCAAAACGCAAGTATGCTTTGCATGCACAAGACTAGACAATTTCCTCTATACCCGGCTAAAAACGGGGATCGGACGAAATTGCGGTACCGGGGTGGCATCCTTTGCTGCCTCTCTCGACAGGCTGCCCGGGGGGGAAGCGGTAAGTGAGACTTGTCATATGCGATTGTCAACGGATTCTGGCCGAGGCGCTGGCGGCTGCCCTTGATGCGCGCGGGCACCAGGTGCTGGCGGTCACAACGACAGTCACCGACGTGCTAGGTGCGGTTGCTGCCGGCCGGCCGGACATCTGTCTGCTCGGCCTGCTGTTTGGCGATCAGCCGCGCGGCCTCGATGCCGCTCGCGCCATCCGCCAGCGGTACCCGGGGACGAGGGTCCTGGTCCTGTCGGGGGTCACCGACCCGAAGACGCTGTCTCAGGTGATGGGCAGCGGTGTGGCGGGCTTCATCCGCAAGGACCAGAGCGTCGATCAGATCGCCTCCGCGCTAGATGTGATCGCGGCCGGCAGGAGTGTGCTGGACCCTGGACCAGTGCGGGTCACGGCTTGTGGCCCCGTATGGCCGCAACCCAAGAAGCCGCTAGACGGGCTGTCACCGCGAGAGAAGGAAATCGTCGCCCGCATCGTGGGGGGACAAAGTACCAGGCAGATGTCGTCCGCAATGAACATCACGGTCGACTCGGTCCGCACCTATGTGAGGAATGTGCTCGCCAAGCTCGGGGCCCACAGCCGGCTGCAACTCGCCGCCCTGGCCAGCCAGGACGGCCTGCTGATCGATCACGCACCGGCCGGCAATGTCCTCGCGGCAACGGGTGAGCCGATTATCTGGTCCCGCCGCGGTCCGCCGCAGCTGCAGGAACAGGTTGTCGGCGGCGGACGGTGATGGTGGCCGATGTCACACCTCCGGAGCCGTTGAAGATTCATCTCCTAATCGTTGACCGGCAGCGCACCTTCCGCGATGCCCTGGCGGCCCGGCTGCGGGCTGAGCAGGACCTAGTGGTAGTGGCGGAGGCCCAGTCGATCGAGTCGGCCCGTCGCGCGCTGACCGGGCGGTCAACCGGTGTCATCCTGCTCGATGCTGAGTTGCCGGACGACTCGGGCGTCGCCTTCTGCGAGGAGATGACACGACGCGTACATGCGCCTCGCGTGGTCATGCTCAGCGTGGCCTCTGAAGCATCGATCATCTTCTTCGCGTTATCCGCGGCGTTGTGTGCGATGAGGCGTGGCTACCGCCCAAGGAGCTATGCCGGGTGCTGCGCATGCTGATGGACGATCAGAACGTCCGCCGCGGCTGCGATGAGTTGCTCGCGCCTCTCACGCTGCGCGAGCGTGACGTCTTGTTTCACCTAGTCGAGGGATCCGGGCGGAAAGAGATCGCGGAGCTGCTGCAGTTGTCCGAGAATACGGTCCGCACCCACCTGCGGGGCCTCATGGCGAAGCTCGGGGTCCACACCACGATTGAGCTGGTGGCGCTGACCCGGCCCAGGTTTAAAGCATTGCCGGAGATTCGCCAATTGCCCGGGTCAACTACGCCAACTGGGGATAGGCCGAACGGATCCAGCAGAACAAGATGAGATCCAAAGATAGGCGCGTCGGCGGATTCTGGCTGGCGCGCCGACTGGTGATGTTTTAAGCGATGTGCGGGCGGCCCGGCGGCTAGAGAGCAGCAAGAGATCTGCGTTGCCTCGCCATTATGAAACGGCGCCCGAGACCTTTGCGGGAGAGTGGAGCGATAGTGTTCATGAGCGAACCTGGCACCAAGGGCCGCGTGCGGCCATTTCGCCATTACCGGGGCGGCAGCCGGATATGCGCTGCCTTCTCGGTCGTCCTTGCTGCTGCCTGGATCCCGGTAGTTACCCAGGCAGCGTCGGCGTCGACCTCGATCGCGGTGTCGCTCAATTTCGACAATCAGGTCGCCAACGAGTATTACCTCGGTTTTCAAGATGCCCTGCAACCCGCCGGGGTGAACGCAACCTTCTATATCAACAGCGGTCCCATAGGCACATCCAACAAATTGTCGTGGTCCCAGGTGAGCTCGCTGGCTGCCGCGGGAAACGACATCGGCGGCAAAACCGTTGACGGCACCAACCTGACGACGCTCAGCACCCAGCAGCAGATCAGCGAGATCTGCACCGACCGGCAGAACATGATCTCGCACGCGATAACGCCGATCACGTTCGCGTATCCCAGCGGGGCCTCCAACTCGACCATCCAGACCGAGGTGCAGAACTGCGGATACGGGAACGCGCGGACCGCTGGCAGCCTGTCCCCGGCCGGATCCACCTATGCGGAGACCCTGCCGCCGAGGAGCTGGCTGGCGCTGCGCGCCTACGCACCGAGCGGGCAGGTCACGCTGGCCAACATGGAGTCGCTGGTGTCCGGCGCGGCCTCCCATGGCGGCGGCTGGATCCCGATCGTGATCCAGCGGGTGTGCTCCTCGACGCTGGACCAGGCGAACTACAGCAACTGCACGTCTTCGGCGGGGTGGGTCGACCTCGGCGACCTGCAGGCATTCATCTCCTGGGTGCAAAATGCCGGGCAGGGCAGTGGCGCGCCGGCCGGGACGGTGTTCCAGACGATGGGAGCCACGGCCAAGGCGGCGGACACGAGCGTGCCCACCACGACGATCTCCTGCAACGGGTCGCCGTGTCTGTCGTCCGCCTACAGCGGAACCGTCAACGTGACCCTCTCCCCGGCCGACCTCGGCTCGGGGGTGGCCAGTACTCACTACACCCTGGACGGCACGACCCCCACCCAGTCCAGCCCGACCTACACCGGGCAGTTCCCGCTCACCGCCACCGCCACCGTCCAGTACCGCTCATGGGACAACGCCGGGAACGCCGAGGCCGTGCATTCGCAGGCTGTGTCGATCCAGCAGGCGGCCGATACCACGCCACCAGTCACGACGATCTCCTGTGGCGGAGGATCCTGCCAGAGCGCGCCGTACTACCAGCCGGTGACGGTGACGCTCACCGCGACGGACAACCCAGGCGGCTGGGGGGTCGCCCACACCTACTACACCACCGACGGGTCCACCCCGACCACATCCAGCAACGTGTACACCGGGCCCTTCACCATCCACGGGCCGACAGCGGTCCAGTTCTTCTCCGCCGACCTCGCGGGCAACGCGGAGCAGGTGAATACCCAGCAGGTCAACGTGAACGTGGTGGTCTCGCTCACCTTCGACGACCAGTACGAGAACCAGTGGCTGTATTCGGTGCCGCTGATGCAGGCACACAACTTCACCGGGACGTACTACGTCATCACCTCGGACTCCGATAATGGCTTCAAGTGCTGCATGTCCTGGGCGCAGCTGGATACGCTCCAGGCACAGGGCAATGACGTCGGCTCGCATACGGTCGACCATCCAGATAATCTCACCACCCTGACAACGGCGCAGATGACTCAGGAGATCTGCGGCTCCCGGCAGGACCTGATCAGCCATGGCATTACCGACCCGGAGTCGTTCGCGTATCCGGATGGGATTTACAACTCGACGGTGGAAAGCATCGTCCAGCAGTGCGGGTTCAACAATGCACGCAGTGGCGGTGGCATCTCCAACTCGAATACCACGCCAACTGCGCCGTACGTGGAGACAATTCCGCCGAAGGATCCTTATGCGCTTCGCACGATCGCTGTAGATGGCTCGAGCCCGATAAATCTCTCCGATCTTGAGAGCTTCGTGAACGCTGCCGCGGCCAACGGCGGAGGCTGGCTTCCCATCACCTTCCACGATGTCTGCGATGCCAACGCCGCCGATTTCAGCGACTGCATGTCCAAGTACGGCTCGACCCAGGACACGGTCCTCGGCCAGTTCCTCGACTGGCTGGCCACCGCCGGACAGTCCGGCGGCGCGCCCGCGGCGGTGGTGGTGAAGAACGTATGCCAGGTCATGAATTGCCCCTGAGGGAACCGGCCGGGAATAGGTCAGGCTCTGAAAAGGGTGCAGATAAGCGCAGATCAGCGCGCGACAGAAGGGGGGAGCAGGTGGGGGTGCGATCTGATGGGATCAGGGTCGGGGTCGTCGGCGTCGGCTATTGGGGGTCGAGGCACGTCCGCGTGCTCCGGTCCACGACTGGGGTAGCGGCGGTCGTCGGCGTGGACCAGCGGTTCACCCGTATTGATGGCGGCGATCACGAGGTCGATCACGGCATGGCCGCCTACGCGGACATCGAGGAGGCCCTGCCGCATGTCGATGCGGTCATCATCGCCACCCCGCCAGCCACCCACGCGCCCCTAGGCCTGAAAGCCATCGCAGCCGGCAAGCACGTGCTGATCGAAAAGCCCCTGGCCACTACCACGCAGGACGCGTGCTCCCTGGTGGAGGCGGCTGACGCGGCCGGTGTCGTGCTCATGCCGGGCCACACCTTCGAGCATAACGCGGCGGTACACAAACTGCGTGACCTCGTGCGCGGGGGCCAGCTCGGACGGCTTTTCTACCTTGATTGCGCCCGCCTGAATCTCGGTCTTTACCAGACGGACGTGAACGTCATCCTCGATCTGGCTCCGCACGACATCTCGATCGCCAATTTCGTGCTTGGCTCGCGGCCGACGACCATCACAGCATGGGGATCGCGTTACATTCACCCCGAACATGAAGACGTCGCCTACCTGCGGCTCGACTACACCGACCTCGGGGTGCGGGCAAACCTCCACGTCAGCTGGCTCGACCCGCACAAGGTACGGCGGATCACCGCCGTGGGATCGAAAAAAATGGTCGTGTACAACGACATGGCGGATGGCGAGCGGATCCGCGTCTATGACAAGTCGGCGGTCCCACCCGGTGACGGCTACGGTCCGCTGTCTCAGGTCGCCTACCACCTCGGTGACGTGGTGTCACCCTTCGTCGCGTTCGCCGAGCCGCTGGCAGTTCAGGACCAGCACTTTGTCGATTGCATCGCCAACGGCAATCACCCGTCTGTGGACGGCAGCAGCGGCCTGGCCGTAGTGCAGGCGCTGGAGTGTGCGCAAATCTCGCTGCGGGAACAGCGGCCGGTGGCCCTGGCCGAGGTGACGCCGCGGGTTTGGGCCGTCCAGCCCGCGGCGGACGTCGCCTTCGCTGGAGCCTCCGTTGCCTGACCACGTGCCGTTCACGGACCTGGGTGCCATGGCGGGTGAAGTCTGGCCCTCGATCGAGAACGACTACCTAGCCTGCCTGCGTGGCGGGGGGTATGTCGGCGGCCGGCCGGTGGCGTCCTTCGAGCAGGAGTGGTCCGCCTATTGCGGTGCCGGTCACGCCGTGGGGGTCGCCAACGGGACGGACGCTCTGGAACTCACCCTGACCGCCCTCGGCGTCGGTCCCGGCGACGAGGTCGTCGTCCCGGCCAATACCTTCATCGCGACCGCCGCCGCCGTGGTCCGGGCGGGGGCCACCCCCCGCTTCGCCGACGTTAGCGGCGACACCCTGCTCATTACGCCGGACACGCTGAGCGAAGCACTCACGCCACGCACCAGGGCCGTCATCGTCGTGCATCTGTTCGGGCAGGTGCCGGAGATGGCCGATCTCCTTGCCGTCGCCGACGAGGCCGGCATTCTCGTGATCGAAGACGCCGCGCAGGCTCACGGTGCGGAGTGGCGCGGCCGCCGGGCGGGGTCGTTCGGCGACGCGGCCTGCTTCAGCTTCTATCCGGGGAAGAACCTGGGGGCTTTCGGTGACGCGGGTGCCGTTGTCACGTCCCGACCGGAGCTTGCCGATCGAGTGCGGGCGCTGGCCAACCACGGCCGGTCCCGCGGCGCCGCACACTACGAGCACGATTACCTCGGCACCAACAGCCGCCTGGACGCTCTCCAGGCGATTGCACTGTCCGGGAAGCTGGCCCGCCTCGACGTGTGGACGCAGCGGCGGATTGCGCTGGCCACCCGGTACCGGGACGTGCTGAGCGGCACTGCGGATGTGAAACTGACGGGTGTTTCGCCGGCCGCGCGCCATGTCTACCACCTGTTCGCCGTGCGTGTCGCCGCACGGGACCGAGTCCGGGCGGAGTTGACGCGGCGTGGCATCCAGACCGGCGTGCACTACCCGGTGCCGTGTCACATGCAACCCCCGCTGCGGCGGTTCGCGGACCGTCCGCTGCCGGTGGCCGAGCACGCGGCTGGCGAGCTGTTGTCGCTGCCGATGTTCCCGCACCTGACCGATGGCCAGGTGGACTTCGTGTGTGAGGCGCTCAGCGACGCGCTTCGAGAGTCGGCGGACGGTTCGGAGCTTGTCAATGCCCAGTGAGCCGCAGGGCGCCGCGGCGGTGCCGATGGAAATCGACCATGGCGTGCTCACCGGGTACCCGGTGGCGCGAGGCGACGTCGGCCCGCTGGTCCTCGGCGCCGGGGCCCGACTCCGGTCGGGAACGGTGCTCTACGACGGCACGAGGATCGGGCGCCGCCTGCAGACCGGGCACGGCGTCGTCATCAGGGAAGGCTGTGAAATCGGCGATGACGTCTCCATCTGGAGCAACACCGTCGTCGATTATGGGTGTCGCATCGGGGACCGCGTAAAGATTCACTGTAACTGCTACGTGGCTCAATTCACCGAACTGGAAAACGACGTTTTCCTCGCGCCCGGGGTGACTATCGCCAACGACCTCTACCCCGGTGATGAGCGATCTGCCCAGCTGATGGCCGGCCCCAGGATCGGCGCGGCCGCACAGATCGGCGTCAACGTGACCATCCTGCCCTTCGTCCGGATTGGCGCCGGCGCACTCATCGGGGCTGGATCCGTGGTCGCCCGTGACGTACCCGCGGGAGTGGTCGCCTTCGGCAACCCCGCCGTGGCTCGTCGTGCGGTCGCGGACCTGCCTGTCATGGAAACGCGAGTGGTCCTAGACGATGCGTCCGCGAGCCGGTACCGCCTGACCGGTGACCGCGCCGTGACGGGAACGTCGCCATGACCGAGCTCGCGGCACGGAAAGGGACCACGGCGTTCAGGCTCGGGCACGATGCGGCGAAGAGAGCCTTGGATATTACCGTCTCACTTGTCTTGATGACCATTCTGGCGCCGTTGCTGGTGCTCTTGTTGTTGCTTGTACGGTCGACGTCCGCCGGACCTGCGCTGTTCCGGCAGGAGCGGCTGGGCCGCCATCGGCGGACGTTTACCATGCTCAAACTACGCACGATGTACGTGAATAAGGATGACCGCATACACCGCGATTACGTCACCCGCCTCCTGCGCCCCGGCCAGGAAGCAGTCGCATCGCCAGATAGCGGGCTGTACAAGCTTGACGCCGATCCGCGTGTCACGCCGCTCGGCGCCTGGCTCCGCCGGACCAGCCTGGACGAACTGCCGCAGCTGGTCAACGTGCTCCGAGGCGAGATGTCCCTGGTGGGACCACGGCCTGTGCTGCCGTGGGAAGCCGAGATGTTCGCGGAACCATACCAGCGGCGTTTCGCGGTCAAGCCTGGCATTACCGGCCTCTGGCAGGTCAGCGGCCGCAGCCGGCTCACGATGCGGAAGGCCCTTGAACTCGATGTCGAGTACGTGCTCTGCCGCAGCTTCACGTATGACCTCCTGATACTGATTCGCACCGTGCCCGCTGTTTTTCGTGGGGGGGCGAGGTGACGGCGGATCCCGCTGCGGAACACCCAGGTAGCCGGTCGGATCTGACCACCCCGGAAGGCGCGGTTGGCGACTCGCTCTCAGTCGCCATATGGACCTTCGTCAGCCGTTTCACGGGCGTCCTGCGCGGTGTCGTGATCGCTGCGGTGCTGGGCGCAACATATTTCGCTAACACCTACCAGTTCACCAACTCCCTGCCGAACCTCATCTTCTATGGCCTACTGGCCGGGTCGTTGTTCTCTTCGCTGCTGGTGCCTGCCCTGGTGCAGGACATCGATTCTGGCGACAGCCGGGCCGCGGCCCGCACTGCCGGCGGCCTGCTCGGGGTGGCCCTGCTCGGCATGCTGGCGCTCGTCCCCATCGTGGCGGTGCTCACCCCGTGGCTGCTCCGGCTCGGCTCGATCGGCGCCTCCGATCCTGCGGCGCACAGCCAGGCGGGCGTCGGCGCCGTGCTGGTGTTGCTCCTGCTGCCGCAGGTGCCGCTGTACGCCGTCGTGGGCACGGCGACGGCAGTGATGAATGCCCACCGCCGCTTCGCCCTCGCGGCCGCCGCGCCCGCCCTGGAGAATCTCGGCACCATCGCCGTCCTCGGAGTAGTGGCCTTCCTTTATTCCCGGGCGGCCACCGAGCATCATGTCCCGGTCTCTTTGCTGCTTCTGCTTGGCCTGGGAACGACCGGCGCGGTCATGCTGCATGCGAGCACGCAGTGGTGGGGAGCGCGGCAGGCTGGCATCGTTCTGGTGCCGAACGCCGGGTGGCGTGACCCCCAGGTGCGGGCCACCATCCGCCGGGCGCTACCCGCGGTGGCCCAAGCAGGGCTCGGGGCTTTGCAGCTCGCAGCGTTGACGCTCATCGCTGACCGAGCGCCCGGTGGCGTGGTGGCGTTCCAGTTGGCGACGAACTTCTACTTCCTGCCCATCGCCATCGGAGCCACGCCGGTCGCCCTGTCGCTGGTGCCGAGACTGTCACGAATGGCCGCGCCAAGCCAGGCTGGCCTGTTCCGCGACACCTACGTACGGGGCCTGGCTTTCGCCTCCTTCCTTGTTGTCCCGGCGGCCACGGCCTACGCCGTACTCGCCCAGCCGCTGGCCGGCGCGATAGGGATGGGAGCCTTCGGCGCGGCCGGCGGCCGTGTCCTGCTGGCCGCAGCGCTCCTCGGCCTGGCGCCCGCGATCATCGGCGAGACGCTGTTCCTGGTGACGACCTACGCCTGTTACGCGCGCGGAGACACCACCCATCCGCTCCGCGGGATGATCATCCACACGGCCGTCTGCGCGGTGGGAATTGCCGCGGCGGCACGGCTACACGGGCCAGTCCTGCTCACCGGCCTTGGCCTCGGCTTTTCGGCCGGAAGCTTCGCCGGGGCGGGCTACCTCGTCAGCCACCTGCGGCGAGGACTGCCGCAGGGGGGTGAGTCGGCCCTTCGCCCGTTCCTGCGCGCCGTCGCGTGCTCGGCCCTGATGGCTGTCCCGGCATGGGGGAGCGCGCACTTCCTCGCCCGCCATCTGACCAGCGCGGCCGGCCGCGTCGCCGTGATGCTCGTGGTCACCGTCGTGGGCGCCGGCGTCTACTTCGCCGCCCAGGTGGCCATGCGGGCTCCCCAGGTGCAGTGGGTGAGGGGGGCGGTGCTAGGCCGCTGGCGACCCGCGGCGGGCCGTATCCCCGTGGCGGCGGGCCGTCGCCCCGCAGCCTGGCGCTCCAGTGCGGAGCAGCCACGAGGACGACATGTCAAGACGGCTTCTCCCTGGTATCACCGAAGACTGGCGGTAGCCGAGACTGTGCAGGCGGCAGCGCCGTTCCTCAGGCGGCGGCAACTCGATGCCGTCCTGCTGACCGGCATCGTGGCGGTCGTGGTGCTGGCCGGTGTCAAGGTGAAGTACGCGGTGATCGCGGTGGTGGTGACCTGGCTCATCGGACTGGTCATGGCCAGGCCGCCGATCGCTGCCTACCTGCTGATATTCCTCACGCCGCTCGTCGTGGGCATCAACCGGGGCGTTGTTCCCGCGCTCCGGCAGAACGAAGCGCTCATGGTGGTGTGCGGCGTAGCCATCGGCCTGCGCTGGCTGGCCGGGGTCCGTACCGGCGAGATCCGGTGGCCGCGGATAGACCGCGTGGATGTCAGCCTCATCGCGCTCGGCGTCACCAGTTCGATAATGCCCGTGGCGATGATGGTCGCCCGGCAGCGCGCCATCAGCTCAGACGATCTCCTCTACTGCATCGTCATGTGGAAGCTGCTCGCCGAGTACGTGATCATACGGACCGTGATCACATCCCGTGAGCAGGCGATGCGCTGCCTTTGGCTGTCCATGCTGGCGGCCGGGGCCGTCTGCGGCATTGGCATCATGCAGTCACTCCACCTCGCCGGGGTTCCCGGTCTGCTCGCGAAGTATTACGCGCCGCTTGGCATCGACACCACCCTGTCGAACGGCCGCGGCAGTTCACTGCTCGGGCTGCCCGCCGCGGTGGCAGATCTGGCCATCCTCAACCTGGCGATTGCGATCGCGATGATCGTGCGTGGGCACCCGAGGCGGCTGCGGCTGAGCGCCATTGCTATTCTTTGCGCGCTGGGCGTGGTGGCCGCGGCGGAGTTCTCCACGCTGATCGGCCTGATAGTGGCGGTTGGCGCAGTCCTCGTGCTGACCAGGTCGCGCCGGATCGCGGCCGCCACCGTTCCGGTTGCCGTCGTCGCCGGAGTGCTGCTCTGGCCAGTGATCAAGATCAGGATCGGCGGCTTCAACTCGGCCACCGGCCTCCCGGTCAGCTGGGTCAACCGGCTCTACAACCTGCAGACCTATTTCTGGCCGGCGCTGTTCTCGGATCACAACTGGATCCTGGGCGTCCGGCCGGCGGCCCGCGTCGCCACGTCGAGCAGACAGTACGGCTACGTCTGGATCGAGAGCGGCTACACCTGGCTGCTCTGGGCCGGCGGCATCCCGTTGCTCGCCAGTTACATCGGGTTCGTCGCCGCGGTGGTCCGGAAGGGCTGGGCCTACACGCGCCGTGCCGATGCCGCCGGCATCGCCGCCACCGCGGTCACCGTGGCCATGTGCGCGCAGGTGATCCTCATGCTGTTCGACCCGCACCTGACCTACCGCGGCTCGGGCGACGCGCTGTTCATGATTCTGGCTCTTGCCCGCATCCTGCCCGGGCGGCAGACGCCGGGCGGCGCCCGGGAAAACCCCGCCGCGCTGCTGGAGACCTCCGGCGCCCGGCTAGAGAGGGTCCCCGCATGACATGTCACCCGAGCACGGCAATCGCGACTAGGTGGGACAGTAATGACATTGTTGCGTAAACAGGGCCTCTGGCTGGTCTTCGCCATGATGGCGGGCATTGTGGGTGGATGGCTGGTCCACGCCGGCCAGTCGGTGGCATACACCTCGACCGCCCAGGTCGACATCGAGCCGCATGTCATCGCCAACACGACGCCGGTCGCGCCCAACATGTCGACAGAAAAGCAGGTCGCCACCTCCGGCGTCGTGCTGGCCAGCATCGCACGCACGCTCGGCGCAACGTCGCTCGCCCTGGCCAAGGACCTGAAAGCCAATGCGTCAGGCACCTCCAACATCCTGTCGATCGCCTGCACCATGCCGACGCCAAGCGCGGCTCAGCGCTGCGCCGCCGCCGCGGCCGCCGGCTACGTCGACTTCCGCGATGCGACCACGGCCTCCTCGTCCGTTAAGGCTCATGATCCGCTGCGCGCCACGCTGGTGACGCCCGCCTCCCTGCCCCAGTCGCCGGCCGGGCTGGGCAAGAAGATCCTGCTGCCACTGGGCGCGATCCTCGGCCTGCTCCTGGGCATCGGGGCCATCTTCATCCGCGACCGCCTGGACGACCGGGTGCGCGACCGCGCCGACCTGGAACGGTGCCTGGGTGCCCCGGTGCTCGCCACGGTCCCGCGGGTGCGGCGCCGTGCCGGGCGCGCGGCGTCCGTCTTCTCCCGCGCTCCGCTATCACCGGCGGCCGAGGCCTACCGTCACCTTCGAGTCCGCCTCGAGCCCTTTATCGCCTCGGCATCGGACCGGGCCGCGGTCCTGCTGGTGACCAGCGGCGGTGCCCGCGAGGGCCGAACATCCGTGGCGGCCAACCTGGCCGCCGCGCTGGCCCACGCCGGCGGCACCGTGATCCTGGTCGACGCCGACCTGCGGCATCCGTCGCTGAGCACCATTTTCGATACCGGCGAGCGGCCCGGCTTGACCGATCTGCTCTTGGGACGGGCCTCGATCGAGGAAGTCGCGGTTCCCACCGACGTGCCAGGGCTGAGGCTGGTGACCGTCGGCAGAGTGACCGAACGGTCCGCGGATACGTTCGAAATGAGCAGAATGACTAGGGTCTTGGCCAAGATGAGAGCCCGAGCGGAGGTCATTGTCGTGGACAGCGCGCCCACCCGGACGATCTCTGACGCGATCACACTGGCACGGCTGAGCGACATAACGGTAGTAGTGGCCGACCTCCGGCGCACCCACCGCGCCGATGTCAGCGCTGCCGTCCAGGACCTTAGGGCGGCTGAGCCGCGAGCCATCGTCAGTGTCCTCAACAACGTGCGTCGGCCTCTCCGGGCGCACCAGGGCAGACCCAACGTCCCGGGCGGGCCGCAATGGCTGGCACCAACGGCCAGCGTGCCGTCTGCCCTGGCTGCTGCGGTACCGCCGCGGGGGCCGAACGGGAAAGGCCGAACCCTGTTTGATGCGTCGCAGGGAGGCAGGCACGGACCGCACGGCAAAGGATCAGACGCCGACGACGAGCCCACATCGTGGGCGGACCCCGAGTAGCGGCATGAGCCGGGAGCATCGAACTGGCGAAAGGGATTGACATGCGAGTGGCGATGATCGCTTATACAACGTACGAGATGGATGCCCGCGTTAAACGGGCCGCCGAGGCACTGGTCGAGCGCGGTCACCACGTCGACGTCTTCGCCGTCTCGCACGGAGGGATGAGACCGGCGAGCAATAACGGGCTCCTTCGCATTCATCGCCTTCGCATGCGCAGGGCATTCGTCCTTGTCAGTTTCTTCCAGGTGCGGCGGGCATACCACGTCGTCTACGTCCATAACATGCCCAACTTCCTGGTATTCGCGGGGCTTATCCCCAAGATCGCCCGCGCCAGGATCGTCCTGGATATCCACGATCCGGCAGCTGAGTTGCTGGCTTGCATTCGCGGACGCGAGCTTCCGCGGTGGATGCAGCGCCTGGCAACTGCGGAAGAGCGGATCAGCATGTCATTCGCTGACGCGGTGATCACGGTCAACGAGTCCATGCGGCAACGGCTGAGCACCATCTCCCGGCGGCCAGTGGCGGTGGTGATGAACCTCCCGGATCCGGCGGTCTTCGGCCCGAGGCAGACCTCCCGCCAGCGGGAGGCCGGCCAGTGGCTCGTGTACAGCGGCACCATCGCCCACCGCAACGGCCTCGACCTAGTGGTGCGGGCACTGTCCCTGCTGACCGCCGAATTCCCGCTGCTGCGGTTCCGGATCATCGGGGAAGGCCCGGCGGTCGAGTCCGTGCTGCGACTGGCGGAGGACGAGGGTGTAGCCGACCGGGTGGAGTTCCAGAGTTTCGTCCCCCACCATGAAATCCCCGCCATGGTCAGCGACGCGGTCGCGGGCATATCGCCGCAGCGCGAAGACGCCTTCGGCACACTGGTGTTCTCGGTGAAGGTGGCCGAGTACATAGCTCTCGGACTGCCGGTGATCTGTACAGGCACCGTCACGATGCGGCATTACTTCGGTGATGACGAGATACTTTTTTTCGAGGCGGCGAACACGGAGGATCTGGCGCGGGCCATCCGGGATCTGCTCACCGACCCGGCCGCCGCTGACGAGCGGGCGCTCAGGAGCCAGATAAAGCTGGACAAGCTCGGCTGGTCCGCCCAGAAAGAGACGTTGGTGGAAACCGTCGAAGCGCTGGTGGGGTCTACGAGATTGCATTCGCGAGGCGAACCGGAGCTAGTCGGGATCCCTTGGCCGGAACGATCCGCCGAAGGCGGACCGCCGAATAGAAGGACAGGATGACAATGAGCATGTCCGCTTCGCGGAGTTCTCTCCGCCTACCCGCCGCAGTGGAGACTATCTCCGGGGCGGCCGATATCAGCCCGGAGGCGTCCACCGAGGCTCCCGTGCTGATCGTCGGCCTAGGCGAGGTCGGGCGCCCGCTGCTGGAAATCCTTCGCGGGACGCACCGGGCGGCCGGCCGGGACGTCGAAGATCAATCCTTCCACGGTGTACGGATCCTTCATCTCTGTTTTCCGTTCGGTGCGGATTTCGTTTCAGCCGCTAACCGTTACGTCTCGCTCTACGAGCCGGAAGTGGTCGTGGTGAACAGCACCGTAGTTCCCGGTACGACCAGAGCGATACAGCAGGAAACCGGCACCGCCGCTGTATACAGCCCGGTGCGGGGGAAGCATTCGCGGATGACCGAGGAACTGCGGCGATACCGGAAGTTCGTCGCGGGAACGTCGGCGGAGGCAGTCGCCGTCGTGGAGGACCACTTCGCGGCCGCGGGCATGGCCACGCAGCGGATGTCGTCGTTCGAGTCGCTCGAACTCGCAAAGCTCCTGGAGACCACCTACTTCGGTGTCCTAGTCGCGTGGGCGCAGGAGATGGATCGCTTCGCCGCATCCGTAGACGCGGACTACTGGGAAACCGTTGGCTTCTTCGAGGAGATCGGGTTCCTCCCGCCGGTTGGCTTCGAGCCGGGTTACATCGGCGGCCACTGCGTGATGCCGAACCTCGACCTGCTCGAGCAGGTGCGGCGCTCCTCGCTGATCGACGCGATGAGGAATTCGAACGACCGGCGCGCACGCGAATGGCGGATGTCCGGACGGTCCACGGAAGAGCGGCTTGCCCCGCGACCACGGGAGCGCGGGCCTGAGAACTCTCGGTCCGATGAGTGACACATGCTACAGACATCAACGCCAAACGGCTAGAAGGTAAACGACAGTCGAATCGCGACATCGGGCACGATAACTCCCGCGGCCGACGTCGGGGCCCGGGCTGCCGACCACGATCCGCTCCACCACAGCCTCGGGACGCGATGCGCCCCTTGCGGTTCCCATCATCAGGCCGGTACCGTCTGATGGCTTACCAGCGAAGATGGAGCTTTCATAAGATGCGCGTTCTGGTGCTCGGAGGAGACGGGTTCTGCGGCTGGCCTACGTCGCTGTACCTATCGGACCACGGTCATGACGTCACGATCCTCGACAACCTAAGCCGCAGGAAGATCGATGTCGAA
>WNGP01000042.1_pt1 | contig 71426 bp, 64 predicted proteins | sample 5407671 | NCBI WGS metagenome assembly WNGP01 (sample SAMN13153381, study PRJNA577476) | soil metagenome | isolation source: 40 cm soil or saprolite under Garry oak tree replicate 2 | place: USA:California | collected 2016-06-15 | reverse complement strand
GGAGCTCAAGGCCGACAACATTCGTTGCACCGTGATCTCTCCTGCCGCGGTTGCAACGGAACTACCCGAAGGTAGCTCGGAGGAAACCACCAGAAAGAATTTGCGCGAGTTCTACAAGATCGCTATTCCGGCGGAGTCAATTGCTCGCGCGATCGCTTACGCCATCGAGCAACCAGCCGACGTAGAAATCGGCGAGGCCGTCATCCGGCCCACGGCTCTGGACTTCTAGCACGGAGACAAACTATGCGGCCTTTACTGCGCGTCACGTTGTCCAGATCCTTGGAGCCTTCCGGCATGACTTATGCAGGAGGAACGCGATGAAAGTCTTGTTCATATCCTTTGTAGTTGGTTTGGGTGTAGGGATTTTGTACGGTCTGATCCGTGTGAAGAGTCCGGCGCCGCCCATCGTTGCCTTGCTCGGCCTCTTGGGAATGGTGCTTGGGGAACAGTTCGGGGAACAGTTCGGGATTTGGGTTCAGACGAAAAAGCTCGACGTTTCGCACGCCGCATCCGTTTGCCTTGTCGGTGAGCGCTACGACCGGCCGCATCCGTCCGAGACTCCTTAGCGCAGGCAGGCACACGAATGTGTTTCATGGGATTAGATGATCAGCATTTTAGGAGGAGACAAATGCGCTTGAACAGAATTCTCGCCGGAACATCAGTCGCGATACTTCTCACGATTGGGTTCGCGAGTGAATCCCAATACTTCAGCACATTTGCCCAAGGTGTCCAGGCAACTAAAGCACCGGGCGTGGCTGTTGGACCACAGTACGACACGACGCATGTCTATGTTCCAGTAACGGATTTCGATCGGTTTGTTACCAGCGTCCTTCAGACATTCGGTGGCAAGACCTCGCAGGAGGGCGTATTCACCGTAACCCCTACACCCAGCAGCACCAGGATTCAGTTGGTGTTGACGCCTGCAGGAACATTTTCGGTTTTCGGCTTCAAGACCCCAGTCCCGTATCCATTCGGGTCGGAGCGCACCGGCTATCTGGTCACTGATATGGACGAGGCGATTCGCGCCGCCAAAACGACTGGCGCAGACGTTCTAGTCGCTGCTTTCAACGATCCGATCGGTCAAGACGCGATCATTCAATGGCCGGGCGGCGTGAACACGCAACTCTACTGGCATACCACCGCGCCGTCCTACGCTCCGCTCCAAACTGTTCCGGAGAATCGGGTCTACGTATCACAGGAAAGAGTGGATGCATTTGTGCGCAGCTTTGTCGCGTTTTCTCACGGGAGTGTCGTCTCTGATGAGCCGCGCGCACCGGGTGTCGAAATCGGACGACCTGCGGAGACGTATCGCCGAGTGAGGATCGAATCTAAGTTCGGCAAGTTAACCGCACTGGTTACCGACGGTCACCTTCCGTATCCATACGGCAGAGAGATGACCGGATATGAAGTGACGAATCTGACGGACACGCTCACTAAGGCCAAAGCAAGCGGCGTCGACGTGCTCGTACTTCCGTATAAGACCGACGAACGAGAAGCCGTTGTCGTTCAGTTCCCCGGAGGACACATCGCGGAAATCCACTCCGTAACGAAGAAATAGCGCGCGCAAACAACTTCCGACGATGGTGGGTGAAACGTAGGGCCGCGCTTTCGATCAGAACGAAAAGATACATGCGAATGTTGACGATTTTAATGGTCATGTCTCTTGCGAGCCCGCTACTCTCGCGAGGCCAATCGGTTCCTACGTCTGGCCCCCCGGCGCCGGCACGGATCTATCACTTGCTTCGCGAGGACGATGACTGGAGTTTTCTCGCTGATCCGGCCAAGCGGCAGGAGTTTTGGGACCCCATCAAATACATTCGTCGTCTGCGGCCCGGTCGGAATGACTGGTTCCTATCCATCGGCGGCGAAGCTCGCGAGGTTTGGGAACAGATCGGAAACGACAACTGGGGCCAACAGCCTTTCATGAACGCCTATTTTAACGAACGGTACATGCTTTATTTCGACGTTCATTACGGCGAGCACGTTCGCTCGTTCGTCGAGTTTAAAAGCGGTTTGAATTCTTACCGTATCGGTGGTCCGAGACCAATCGACGAAAAAAAGCTCGATTTCCAAGCAGCATTTCTCGAAGTCGGAACGGGGGATGAACGTAGCTGGATCAAGTTCAGAGCCGGGAGACACGAGCTGGAATATGGCTCTGGGCGCCTGATCGATGTTCGCGAGGGCCCCAACGTGCGCCTGAGCTTTGACGGATTCAAGGTGAAGGCCCGTGTCGGTTCTTGGCAGATTGACGGCTTCGCCGTGCGGCCGGACCTGGACAAGCCGGGGATTTTTGACAATGCCCCCGATCACGCAGTCGGATTTTGGGGCGTATACGGCGTCCGGTCCCTGACGAAAAGCATTACTCTGGACGCTTACTACCTTGGCCTCGATCGAAAAACGGCTGCATTTAACCGAGGTGTCGGCCATGAAGTGCGGCACAGTATCGGTGCGCGTCTTTCTCGTCCCATCTCCGAGAGGAACCCCGGCTGGGATTTCGACTATGAAGCGCTTTGGCAATTTGGAACCTTCGGTTCCGCACACATAGGTGCCTGGACAGTGGCATCGGAAACCGGCTACCGGTTCCCGAACATTCCGCTGAAACCGCGATTCAGCACTAAAGCGGACATCTCGAGCGGCGACGATCCGAGGACGAACACGCTCAGGACCTTCAATGCTTTGTTCCCGAAGGGCAATTATTTTGGCGTCCTCGCAACGGCCGGCCCGGGACCCATCAACTTTATTGACGCACACCCTCGCATTGAAGCGACGCTGCCGCAGGGTGTGACTGTCTCCGTCGATTGGATCTTCCAGTGGCGGGAGAGTTTGCGAGACGGAGTGTATTCCGTCCCCGGATTTCTGATTATTCCTGCGGGAAAGAGCGACGCGCGCTTCGTCGGGCACCGTCCGGGCACGGAACTGCGCTGGCAGGCGAATCGTCATCTCTGGTTTCAAGCCGACTACGGAATTTTTTATGCAGGCAAGTTCGTGAAAGAAAGCCAACCAGGCCGCAACCTGAATTACTGGGCTCTATGGACGGGATACAAGTTTTAGGGGCAAACAACATGAATCGTACTTACCAGTTCGTTCTCGTCGTGTACCGAATGGAAGGCGAGGAGTCTATGGGGAACGGTAACCAGTTGCACCGAGTCTATGGCAGTAGGAGCACTCGTTGAGGTGCTGACCAGAAATGAAAACAAGATCGACGCCGGAAAGAATACTACCGCAGGCATGATGAATAACTCCTTGACAAGCGCTAATCCAACGGCGGAGAAAATCGCTCCCTATGTCCTCCTCGGAATGACGGCGGTTACTGGTCTCGTTGACGCTGTCAGTTTTCTGTCCCTCGGGAGCGTCTTCACTGCGAACATGACGGGGAACATCTTGATTCTAGCGTTTGCGACAGCGCGCGTGTCTGGACTATCCGTGGCGCGCTCGTCAACGGCGCTCATAGCGTTTGTTATGGGCGCGATACTCGGCGGACGGATCACAGCCCGCGCGAGCGCCGATTCACGGATTCGATTCGCGGCACAAGCATTCCTGCTCGAGGTGGTCTTTCTCTCTGCGGCGTCGTTTTGCAGCATCGGATACAGAAGCGATTTGCTGGAACATTCCCTTCAACCGCTTGTTCTGATCGCCTTCACGGGGCTGGCCATGGGCACGCGGAATGCCGCCGTTCGGAAGCTCGCAATCCCGGATCTGACGACGACCGTCCTAACATTGACGGTCACGGGCATCGCTGCGGACTCCTCACTCGCGAATGGCAACAACCCGAGATTGGCGAGGAGAGTTGGTTCAGTCTTGGCAATCTTTTTCGGCGCAGCGTTCGGTGCAGTCGTTATACGATATTCGATCTCAGCGGCGCTCGCGCTTGCCACCGCAATCTCCGTCGCGTGCAGTGCTGCGTTGTTTCGCTCATTGCGTACGTCCGATAAGCTGTGAACGGCGAGCGTGTTTCTTTCCTAACTCGCGCAGCGCAACGGTTCAAACAACCGTTGCGGCGGACAGTACGGCGGTTCCCTAGACCGTTGTACGAACATCGAAGCTTTCAATGCCGAACCGAAGGCTTGGTTTTATCAGACACAGAAACCGATCGGAGCACTTTCGCTGTTATTTCGCTATGGGGAAAATTCGTGGGACTCCATGCATGCGCATCCACATTTGCATACATCCTGCCACTGCTATTTTTTCTGCTAAGCCTTTTGTTTTCAAAATAGAGATTGAAAAGGAAGGACTTCCAAGTGATAGCCCGGCTGGCTTGGGCGCAGGAGGTCTCCGGTTCAAATCCGGACGCCCCGACCACTAACTCCTGAGTTTTCAATTCACTCTTGTTGATGCTGTCTGCGTCGAAGCCTGAACTTGGGTCCATTTGGGTCCAAATACAAGCCTCTCGACGCTTTCTACTGCGCGACGCTGCTCTTCCGGAATCGCGTGCAAATAAATCTCGCGCGTGATTTCCGGCGTGGAATGCCCTAGAAGCGATTGCATCGTTCCCAGTGGCGTGCCTACAGAGTCGAGCATCGTCGCGTGGCTATGTCTCAGAAGATGCCACGTGACACCAGGAAGCCCTAATTTCTTTGAAGCAGGCTTCAGGTGCTTGCGCAAGAGATTCCATCGCTCTAATGGCAAACTTATGTGCATGAACATCAAACGAGAGATAAACTCTGTCGGCTCCGCGATTGTCGTTTTAGAGTCCGTTCCGTTTGGAGTCACGGCATTGATGCGCTTACAGGCGCGCGTCAGGCGCGTACAGAAGCGACGCCGAGCTCGCTCCGGACAATTGGCGCCACTTGGGTGCCGAGGATCTCTATAGCGTGCAGCATTTTGGGGTGCGGGAGCGTCGAGACACCCATTTGGAATGTGACGCGAGAAATGCCTCCGAGAACTTCATGCACATAAAGGATCTTTTTCGCGACCGTTTCAGCGTCGCCGATTAGCAGAGCGCCGGTAGGTCCGCGCAGGGCGTCAAACTGAGCGCGTGTGGCGGGTGGCCAGCCGCGTTCCTTGCCGATTTCGGTGAAAGTGTGCGCATAGCCTGGAAAGAATATTTCCGCGGCTTCGTCCGCGGTCTCCGCGAGAAAGCCGACGGAATGAAGACCTACGGTGAGTTGCTCGGGAGAATGACCGGCGCGACGCCCAGCCTCGCGATAGAGGTCTATAAGAGGCCTAAAGCGTCTGGGCTCACCGCCGATGATGGCAACCATGAGAGGAAGTCCGAGCATTCCTGCGCGAACGAAAGATTCGGGCGTGCCGCCGACACCGACCCATATGGGGAGCGGATCCTGCAGCGGGCGAGGGTAGATTGCCTGGCCGGTAAGGGCCGCGCGGTGTTTTCCGGACCACTGCACTTGCGTGCTTGCACGGATTTTCAGGAGAAGCTCTAGTTTTTCCGCAAAAAGCGAGTCGTAATCTTCAAGACGCAGCCCGAAGATGGGATACGACTCAACGAACGAACCGCGACCGGCGACAATTTCGGCGCGGCCCCGCGAGATCAAGTCGAGAGTCGCGAACTCCTGAAAAACGCGAACGGGGTCGGAGGCGCTAAGAACCGTGACTGCGCTGGTGAGACGGATATTTTCCGTGCGCGTGGCGGCAGCGGAGAGGATTACAACGGGAGCTGAGTCGAGGAACTCCGCCCGGTGATGTTCGCCAATGCCGAAGACGTCGAGGCCGACCCTATCGGCAAGCTCAATCTCTTCGAGTAGATGGTGCATGCGCTCCACTGGGCTGAGCGTTAGACCTGTGGCTGGGTCGGAAATGGCTGCTGCGAAACTGTCGATTCCAATCTGCACTTACGTCACTTTTCCAAGACAACTTTCTTTGAATTGATCGCCGTATTACGCCGTTATGTGAAAGTTGGCTTCAAGAGCTCGGTTTCATTCTGGTCCTCAGGCTCTCGGCGCGCTTCCCAATCTTTTTCAATGTCGTTTCAAGGGCTCGCAACTCTTTCGGGCTCGCATCGGCAAAGACTTTCCTAATTTCGGCTGCGTGTTTGCGAAAAATCGGCGCGATCAATTCCTTGCCTTTTGGAGTGAGCGATACGATCCTGACGCGCCGATCCTCAGGGCTCTCGACCCGGCTTACCAACCCTCTATCCAGGAGGCGGTCGATGGCCACACTGATCGAGCCGGGCGTAAGGTACACCTTTGGGCCGATGGTATTCACCGGCAAAGGTCCTTTGTTCAAGAGGGCTTCAAGGATGCGGAAATCGGTATCGTCGATTCCCGTCTCCTCAAGTCCCCCATAAAGATATTTCGCGGTCGCCTGAAAGGCCTTCCCCCATACCAGCCAACAGTGAACCGGGTCTCGCGAGTTCTTGTCCATGACGAAACTATTTTGCTCTTTTATATAACCGATGTCCAGCAGAATGTATCTATGTCAATAGACTTGGCATCATTAAATACTGGAAGAGGGGCACACTGCATATGGAACGCACAAATAAGAACCTGATCGCCGTAGTCGGCGCAACAGGACAGCAGGGAGGCGCCGTAGTACGCGCCCTACAGGCAAACAAGCAATTCAAGGTACGCGCGCTGACCCGTAATCCAGACGAGCATCCCCAAGTCGGCGATGAAATCATCAAAGCAGACTTAAACCGCCCAGAAACCCTTAAACCTGCATTCGAGGGGGCGCATGGCGTATTTCTAGTCACTAATTTTTGGAAAGGAGGTACCGACGAGGTCGACCAAGCAACCGCCGCGGTACGCGCCGCCAAGGATGCGGGCGTTAAGCACTTTGTCTGGTCCACGCTGCCTGATGTGGAAGCGATCAGCGGAGGCAAGTTTTACGTTCCCCATTTCACCGGCAAGGCCAAGGTTGACCGGATAGTGAAAGAAGCCGGTTTTGCGAATCATACGTTCGTTATCGCGCCTTTCTACTATCAGAACCTTATCGGCGTTCTTGCTCCGCAAAAACAGACTGACGGATCCGTGGGCTGGGCTCTCCCGCTTGATCCGACTGTGCGGAGCATTCACATGGGCGACATCACGGAATTTGGTCACATCGTGGCCGGAGCATTCGCGCACCCCGATCAGGCCGGCCATGGCGAGTATCTGCCCCTAGTCGGCGATTTCATGCGCTTCAACGAAATCGTCGATACGCTAAATCGACAGGGTCACAACTTCTCTTTCAATCAAGTGCCAAAGGAAGTCTTCGCGGGTCTCTTTGCTGGAGCTGCCGAGATAGCAGAAATGTTCGATTATTTCCAGACGCACACGTACTTAGGTTCCGATTCGCGCGACCAAATCGCGCTCGCCAACAAAATAGCGGGCCGGCAGCCAACCAAGTTTTCGGCGTGGGCTCGAGTGAATTTCCCGGCTCCACAGAACGCCCAGTCAGCAGCACGCTGATTGAAAACAGAAGGAAATCGATTTTGGCCGGTGCAGACAAACTTAGTTTGCGCGGTTGCTCGTAAGCAGATTCGACAAAGCAAAAGGAGGAAGTACATGGCAACGAATTCGATCGCAATTTCCAAAGATGTGGGGGCAATAAGCTCTTGGCAGGGAGCAGTGGTCGTTTTGGGACGCTTTTTCTTCGCGCTGATTTTCCTGTCTGCTGCCCCCAATCACTTCACCAGGCAAACCATCGCCTTCTCGGCTTCTCAAGGTGTGCCCTTGGCCTCGGTCGCGGTTCCGCTTTCCGGCGTGGTGGCCATCGCCGGCGGCCTCAGCATTTTGCTGGGCTACCGCGCAAAACTTGGCGCTTGGCTCATCGTGCTGTTCCTGATTCCGGTCACGTTGATGTTGCACAAGTTCTGGACCGTAACCGATCCCATGATGGCGCAGATTCAAATGATTCTGTTCATGAAGAACGTTTCCATGCTCGGCGGCGCCCTGCTGATTTCTCAGTTCGGAGCCGGACCGTTCAGTCTGGACGCACGACGCTCGCGCTGAACGCGCCTAATAAAAGGAGAGAACCAAATGCACAGTCAATCTGAACCACGAACTCTTGCCGCCGTCAAAGCGCCGATCTCACGGGAGGCCCTCGACCAGCTATTTCGCGAAGCGCGGACGCACTCGACGTGGCTTCCAGAACCAGTGCCGGTGGAGCTTCTGCGTAAGGCGTATGAATTGGCGCGTCTTGGGCCGACCAGCGCCAATGCCTCGCCCGCCAGATTCGTTTTTCTGACCACTCCCGGCGCCAAGGCACTCCTCAAGCCGGTTTTAGCGCCAGGGAATGTCGACAAAACCATGGCCGCTCCTGTAACCGTGATCATCGCCTGGGACACGGAATTCCACGAGCATCTTCCCAAGCTCTTTCCGCAAGCGGACATTCGCTCCTACTTCGTCGGGAATAAACCTCTAATTGAGGAAAATGCCTTCCGCAACAGCTCACTCCAAGCCGCATACTTCATCCTGGCTGCACGTGCTCTGGGATTAGATTGCGGGCCGATGTCCGGTTTCGACGCAGACAAACTGAATGCGGCATTTTTTCCAGACGGCAAGTGGAAGGTCAATCTTCTCTGCAACCTGGGCTACGGAGACTCAAGCAAGCTCCACCCTCGCAATCCTCGGCTCAATTTTGAGGAAGCAGTTTTGATTCTGTAAAGGATGAAACTCGCGAGCAGGCAAACCATCAGCTGGGCTGAGCGTGCAGTTGCCTCAGGCGTGGATGCCCGAGCTGATGTGTGGATCGGGATGCCACATGGGTTTCCCGGAAGCATCGGAGGATTGAAGGCAGCAGCACAGGCGCTAGATGCCATCGATGCTTTCCTCGCCAAGAGGCTACAGGAGCACGCGAGCCCGTAAAGCCCGTAATTGAGATCACGGCGAAGGTTGCCGGAAACGTAATTTGTTCGTTAGAAAAGTTTTGGAGGTTGACATGAAAATCGGTGTAAGCGGCGCCAGCGGACACTTGGGCAGAGCCGTCGTTTCGGAGCTTCTGCAGCGTGCCGGCGGGCACGAGGTAGTGGCTATCACGCGCACGCCCGAAACCGTCTCTGGACCGGCTCGGGGACGATTCGGGGACTACAACGGCCCGAAAGCCTTGCGGAGGCCTATGCGGGTCTCGATCGTCTGCTCATCATCCCGACCCTGGAACCCGGAAAGCGCGCGGCGCAGAACGTCGCCGCCATCGACGCGGCCGTGAGGGCGGGCGTCAAGCATATCGTCTTCATGTCGACCGCGGGCGCGCGGCAGGAGGAGGAGCCGGCGCTCAGCGCCTCTTACTGGCGGGGCGAGCAGCATCTTATCGCCACGGCGCCGGCCTGGAACATCCTGCGCATGAACTTCTATGCCGAATCCTTCGTGCAGCAGGCGCAGGCGTCGCTGGACCGGGGCGTGCTGACCGGGCTGGCCGAGAACCGGGTTGCTTTCGCTGCGCGCGGTGACGTGGCGGCCGCCGCAGCCGGAATCCTGATCGGCGACGGCCATGCAGGCGCGATCTACAACGCTACCGGCCCCGAGCGCCTGTCGGGTGCGGAGCGCGCGGCCCTCATCGCCGAAATCACTGGCCGGCCGATCGCGTTCCTTGTCATTAGGGAAGAGCAACTGCGCGCCGGACTGACGCAGGCGGGTCTGCCGGCGGAGGTCGTCAACATCGTCAGCAGCATCCAGGCGAGCTTCGCGGTGGGTGCGTTCGACATCGTGACCGGCGACGTCGAGCGCCTTGGCGGCCGGCCACCAAAGCCTCTCCGCGACGTGCTTGCTGGGGCGCTGATAGGCAGGAGGTCGGCTTTTGCAAATCATTCAATCTCCATGACTTCGCTGTAGTGTGCGCAGGCAAGGATTCGAGAAGGCAGGAGTACCATCCAGAAATTATTGAATTGACGCAACTTAAAAAGAGCTCATGGGGTGGGTGAGGGGAAAACTGGGGGGACCTTACGCACTTTTCGTTCATCATTCTGGTCAAAGACACAGCGATGGGTCACATGCCAGGAAGTTCAGTCCGCTTCGCCGTTCTCTCAACTGCTCACAGCAAACCACGATATTCTGTGTTCTTGAAAAAAAAACACCTGCTGACCGGAATACGAGCCGCGAGCTCGAGCCCTCAAATTTCCGACAAAGTCCTGAAGCCGTTCTTATCGATTTTCGGCGACCGAATCTTCGATTCCAACGTGGACCGCGGGATGCCCAACTTGGCCGCAGCCCCCTTGGGTCCGAATATCCGGCCGCGACTTTCTTTCAGGGCGGCCTCAATCATGTCCTTCTCTTGCTCCTCGAGTCTTCGAGGGAGATCAATTTGGTTTTTCGGTTTTGCTGTTAGAAATGGCAGTGGCTGCCGTGGCAACCAGCTTTCATCGATCGTGAAAATCTCTGTTTCGCAAAGTATCACCGAACACTCGATGACGTTCTGCAGTTCGCGGATGTTTCCTGGCCAAGGATACGACTGAAGCAACTGGAGCGTCTTCTTGTTCACGCCCCTGATGTTCTTCCTATCTTTTCGCGCGTAGCGATCGATGAAGTATTCCACCAGCAGAGTCTCGGCTTCCACTTGGCACTCTGCAAACGGACATCACGTCTGGCGCCAGATTTTGCCAGGCGTGTGCCCCGCTGTCGATTCGCTCAATTATGAGCTGTGCGGTCAGCGCTCTTTAATAAACTGAATGTCCAAGGTGATTGTCACTGCGTCGCCCACGAGCAGGCCGCCGGCTTCCAAAGCTGCGTTCCAGGTGAGGCCAAAGTCTTTCCGGCTGATCCGCGTCGTGGCAGAAAGCCCAATTCGCGTATTTCCCCACGGGTCCTTTTGCGCCGGGCTCGGTCCTTCAACATCAAAAACCACGTTTCGGGTCACTCCGCGGATCGTCAGGTCGCCGCTGACCTTCAGCTCCCCATCTGGGTTCTTTGATATGACCGTCGAGTTGAAGGTTAAGGCCGAATGCTTCTCCACGTGGAAGAAATCCGCGCTCTTCAGGTGCGCATCTCGTTGAGGCTCCCGGGTGTTGATAGTGCTCGCGTCGATGGAGGCCCGAATTTTGGATTTGGTGACGTCATTTTCATCACGTTCCAGGGCGCCAGTTATTGAAGTGAATTCTCCCAACACATTCGAGATCATCATGGGTTTGACCTTGAATTGGGCTGTGGAGTGAACGCGATCGATCGCCCAGGTACTGGTGCTCGTTTTGGGTTGAATCGCGACAAGCCCAGACTTTTCGAGTTCGGGCGTTTCGCAATTGCATGTGGTGCTCATTTTATTCTCCTGTTGTTCTAACTGTAGTCGTTATAACGACTACATGACTTGTATGCATCCGCAGTGCCGAATAGTCGGGTCCGATTTGTTAGTCCTAAAGAATGAGAAGGGCCAAACTGACGAACCTCCAGAGGTTTAGCGGTTAGCGCTTTTGGCAGCCACGCGAAGCCTACACCATTTTTGAAGCCGGCTACCCCACTCGAAAAAACCTAACCTCGTTCGCTCCGTCTACCGATGATTCTTCCCGGACGAACCTGCATAAATTCGCGCATCGGCTATGCGAATTAAGTCGGCTTGACTTAACGATGCGAACCGTATTGAATTACTTCTCCGAAGGAGTCGCCCGGGTTCCGCACGTTAGAGGATTCCGAATGACTATGAACTGGTTTTTTGCTTTGCAGCACAAGTTCTTCTCGAAGAAACGGCGAGGCTCAAAGCAGAGTACCCTGCGTCTCACGTTTGTAACTCTATTCATCTGCCTGGTTTCGGTGCCGCGTGCCTACGCGCAAATATCAGCGAGTATCAAGGGCATGGTTACGGACTCCTCCGGAGCCCCGGTGCCTTCATCTAGCGTTAATGCCAAGAATATCGAGACGGGAGCGATTCGAAGCGCGACGACAGACGAAGCGGGCCGCTATCTCGTCCTGTCGTTGCCAGTCGGTAAATACGAGCTGAGCGTGAGCAAACCGGGTTTTCAGGAGGCGGTCCGAAGTGGGGTTCGGTTGGTAGTCGGGCAGGAAGCAAGCGTTGACATCACGCTGCAAGTAAGCACGGTCAAGGCCGAAGTCCGCGTCAATGAAGACGCTCCAATCGTAAACACCACCACAAAGGACATCTCGGGCATTGTTGGCGAACAACAGATCAGGGATCTCCCTCTGAACGGGCGCAGCTACGACTTACTGCTACCGCTCAATCCTGGCGTCGTCAATTTTACTTGGATGAAAACGGGCGGTACTGGCACATCGAATTCCACCACCGGAAACAACTTCGCCGTCTCGGGCAACCGGCCGCAGCAGAATCTCTTCCTGCTCAACGGTGTGGAATACACGGGCGCTGCCGAAAACAATATGCAGCCCGGAGGAACGAGCGGGATGCTTTTAGGTGTTGACGCAGTACGCGAATTCAACGTCCTGCGCGACTCCTACGGAGCCGAGTTCGGCAAGCGTCCTGGCGGGCAGGTCGTTATCGTGACTCAATCCGGCGCGAACCAGTGGCACGGCTCCGTCTTCGAGTTCTTGCGCAACAACGCTTTCGACGCCCCGAACTTCTTCGATCGCGGGGGATCTCCGCCCTTTCAACGCAATCAGTTTGGGGGCTCCGGTGGTGGCCCTATCCAGATCGATAAGACTTTTCTGTTCGCCAACTACGAAGGCTTCCGCCAGCACCTTCACCAGACCTCCGCCGCCTTTGTGCCCGATCTCACAGCCCGTGCCGCCGCCGTTCCCAGCGTCCAGCCACTGCTCAACCTGTGGCCAACGCCCTCGGCTGCCGATCCCGATTTTCCCGGAGTCTGCACGCCTCCAACAACCCTCCCGCCGAATGCTTGCGGGATTGCCGAAGTTTTCAGTAGTCCCCTGCAAACGATTCGTGAGGATTTCGGTACCGCTCGACTCGACCATATCTTCTCGTCTCGGGATACTGCTTCCGCCATCTACACCATCGACGACGGCGAGGACTTCACTGCCACTCCTCTCAATCCTTTTAGCGCGGACCTTGTTACCCTCCGCTCCCAAGTTGCCACGGTTGAGGAAACGCACGTCTTCTCTCCTTCGCTCATCAACACCGCGCGCTTTGGCTATTCCCGCGCCGGATACTTCTTCACAGGCGAACCCACTCCCGGTACGCCAGCGGTAGGGGTTCCCGGATTCCTTCTCGGCCGCCCTGTCGGAGCAGTTGTCGTCGGCGGAAGCACAGCCTCCAACCCCACAGCACAAGTCGGCCTTGCCGGCAGCAACAACGGCAGCAATCTCACGATCGCGCGCAATCTCTACACATTAGAGGATCGCGTCACGCTGACCCACGGCCGTCACCAATTTGATTTCGGCGCCTGGCTCCAGCGTTTTCAGTCGAACGAGACCATTGCGCTCAGCCAGTTCGGCCAAGCTACGTTCACTAGCGTGCAAATCTTTTTACAGGGCAACATTTCAAGCTTCCTCTTTGATCCTTCGCCCACTGAGATGAACTGGCGCTCCGTTTTCGGCGCCTGGTATGCCCAAGACACGGTTCGCCTCAGCCCGCGACTGACGCTATCGCTTGGCCTGCGCACTGAATCCTCCTCCGGCTGGAATGAAGCACACGGACGAGCTGCCAACTATTTCTTCACCAACGGAGTCATCAACAGCACGGCAAATGTCGGTGATTCTATCTTCCAAAACAACAACGCGAAGTTCCTGCCGCAGCCGCGCGTTAGTGTTGCCTGGAGCCCCCTCGGTCCCGGAACCGTCTTTCGAGCTGGGTTCGGAATGTACAACGATTTGCAGGACGCACTTGGTTATCGCACCGATCAGAACGCTCCTTTTAACCCGACTTATAGCCTTGCTACCACAGTTTCAAAGCTGCCCATCGATCCGGCTGCACCTGTCCCGGCCGGTGCCAAGCTAGTTCCGGGCGGCATTGATCCCGATATGAAAACACCCACTCTAATCTCCTACTCACTGCGCGTCCAACGTGAGCTTTCTCCTAACACGTCAGTGAGCATCGGTTATCTCGGTTCCCACGGCTATCACCAACTCATCGGCGTAGACGCAAACGAACCCTTCCCCGTCATTTGCCCGGCGGCTCCTTGCCCGACCACCTACCCGGCGACATTTCCCATTGGCATTGCAGGCACACCAGTCCCCCCGGGCACCTATTTCATCCCTCCTCCGCAGGCCAAACCCAATACGACGCTCAACAATACCTGGACCTGGTTCTCCAGAGGGGACAGCGCCTACAACGCATTGCAGATCGACGTCAATCGCCGCTTCAGCGGTGGACTCACATTACGCGGCGTCTATACCTACTCCAAGCTGCTCGACGACGGTGATTCGCTCAATGCCACAACGTCCGGTGGCGGTCCCGCTCTCGCCTCGAATCCCTTCAATCTTCATTCCGATTGGGGCCTCGGCACGTTCGACGTGCGCCATGTCGCCGTCATTTCCAGCACATACTTTTTGCCAATCGGCAGCGGCAAGCGCTACGCCAACAATTGGAACGGCTTCGCCAACAGCCTCATCAGTGGCTGGTCCATCAACTCAATCGTGACTGTACAGGGCGGGTTTCCGTTATCGCCGCAACTCAGCTACAACCCTTCCGGGAACGGCGATACGCGCAATCCTGTGCGTCCTTTTCTCAACCCAGACTTCTCCGGACCCATTATCCTTGGTAAGCCAAGCCAATGGTTCAACCCCAACGCGTTTCTCGCGCCCAGCAACGTAGCCGCGAATCTTGGTTTTTACGGGAACGTTGGCCGCGATACTTTGATTGGCCCCGGACTTGCCACCTGGGATTTCTCGACACTTAAGGACGCCCGCATTCGTGAGCGTCTCAGCCTTCAGTTTCGCGCGGAAATCTTCAATCTGCTGAACCGGGCGAACTTCAACACCCCCAATGGTGTTGCCTTCACGCCCTCGAGTGTCTCACCGACGGCAGGCGCCATTACCAGCACCTCCACCACATCGCGTCAGGTTCAATTCGGTCTCAAGCTGCTTTGGTGAAGCCAAAGCGGAACATGGTTTTGGCACTCAAGTAGTTGAGATCCTATCGGTTCAACTAGCGTGTTGAGGTTAGAGTGGAGAAGCTGCTGACACCCCGTGAAGCCGCCTCGACTCTCGGTCTCACCTATCCGCCGAAGGGCTGGATTTATCGGGGAACGGTTAAGTCCATAGAAACCTTAGGAGGACATCATCGCGTCCCGAAGAGTGAAATAGACCGGCTCATTCCACAAAAGCCTTTTTCTGAAGGACCCTTGCCTCAAAAATCTCCGCGAACTTACAGGGTTTGAGGTTCTGGTGAGCTCGTTGCAAGCCAAGTATCCCGACCAGCTCGGATTGCTTTAGCTTTGCGCTCCTTCGTCTTCCATGCAGAGCAGGGGGCATAAGTCCCGAGTCGTCGGAAACCCTTACCTAACCCTATTGTGGCAAGGTGATCCTTCTACGGCTGTGAGGTGGCGAATTGAGGTTGCACCGAGGGGGCCAGACGTTCAAAGAGTGGCATTGGTGGCACGGGCCGCCATGGTCCCGGCGCAACGGGGAAATAGCTAGCGCAATAGCTGCTAAGAACGCTTCTCGCAGCCCGGCAACTGATCGCTTGATTTTTATAACGATAATCCTTTGTCTCTGCCTTGCTGCCTGCGAAAACGTTGCAACCACTCAGCCAATACAGGAGGAATCCCGCGTTGGGCGCCAGCGGAACGACGCGATCGCCATCACGAACGTGACTCTCATAGATGTGGCGAGCGGTGCGCGGCAGACCGCGATGACGGTTTTGACTAAGGCTGGACAGATCTCCAATGTCGGCCGGGCCCTTTCCGTTCCAGAGGGAACCGCACGCGTGGACGGCACTGGAAAGTTTCTCATTCCCGGACTTTGGGACATGCACGCGCATCATCAGGCGACAGGACGGGATTCCCTAGATTTGTATTTGGCAAATGGTGTGGTCGGCACTCGGGACATGGGGTCAGACGTTGAATTCATCCTTCCGCTCCGAGACCGCATCGACCGCGGCGAACTGCTCGGGCCCGAGATCGTTGCGGCGGGACCGATCCTCGACGATGCGCCACCAGACTGGCCGTTCCGGCGCCGCGTTTCCAACGCTCAGGACGCACGGGAAGCCGTCAGAGACCTCAAAAGACACGGCGTCGATTTCATCAAGGTGCACGACCATACGCCGCGCGACGCGTACTTCGCCATCGCGGACGAAGCTAGAAAGGTAGGTCTGCCGTTTGCCGGTCACGTTCCGATCGGTGTCACGGTCGAGGAGGCGGCCGACTCGGGAATCAAGAGTATCGAGCACCTGGCCAACTTCCGTGTATTCCGCGACTGTTCCGGAAACGAACCGTATAGCCCGGTCAGATGCCGGTCCCTATTCGAACGACTCGCTGCGAGAGGAGTGTGGGAAACTCCCACCATAACCTTCTCCAAACTAATCCCGGACCTATTCGTGGGCAAACCGCTGCCCCACGTCGAATTTGCCAGCGATTCGCTTCTCGAGCTCATACGCAAGAACGCGGAGGCTTCTAACCTTGACGAAGAAGGGCTGGCTTTTTTCCGCTCAAATTCCAGGACTAGCTTGGTTGCTATCCGCGACTTATTTGCGAGCGGCAATCACTTCCTAGCTGGTTGTGACGGTCTTGTGCCCGGTTTTTGTCTTCACGATGAACTGGAGGAAATGACCAGGGCGGGACTATCGCCCCTCCAGGCAATTCAGACCGCTACCATTAATCCTGCGAAATTCCTCGGACGAGAAAAGATGCAAGGTACGATCGAGATTGGCAAGCGCGCCGATCTCGTGCTCCTCGAAGCTGACCCGTTGACGGATATATCCAACACACGGCGCATTGACAGCGTAATGGTTCGCGGTCAGCTCTTTCTGAGACCACAAGTCGATCGAATCATTGCCGCTCACCGCGCGCATCCCCGCACCCGTAAGTAACCCTCACCCTTAGCCTCCAGCCCCTCAGTCTCACTCGTTAGCGGGCCAGCGCCGAAGTGCGCGTAAGGGACACTAAACGCGGCATCGAGTTGGTCTTGTCCGGCTCGTTCGCACCTATGGACATTACAAAGGAGAAGTGATAGCTTCCTTTGCAGTGTGCAAAGGAAGGATTCCATGACCGATGCAAAAAAGGCGGAAGTCCTGCAAGGGACGCTGGATCTGATGATTCTGAAGACGCTCGATGCGTTAGGGCCGCAACATGGGTTTGGGATAGCTCGGCGGATCGAGCAGGTTAGCCGCGATGTGCTGCAGTTGAACGAGGGCACGGTGTATACGTCGTTGCTGCGGCTGATGCAGCAAGGGTGGATCACCGCGGAGTGGGGAATCTCCGACAATAATCGCAAGGCCAAGTTTTACTCGATCACCGCGCGAGGCAAGAAGCAGCTTGCCGTGGAGACCGAGAATTGGCAGCGGATCTCCGGGGTGGTGGGGCGCCTGCTGCGATTGGAAGGAGAGAGGTAGCCATGGACAACGTGCGGATTTCCAGGCTACGGGCGTTTGCGGCGAGGTTACGCGGACTCTTCGATGTGCAAAAGCGAGACAACGACTTTGGCGAAGAGGTGAAAGTGCATCTGCAGTTGCTGGTGGATCGCTTTGTGACGCAAGGAATGTCGCGGGAGGAGGCCGCCGAGGCGGCGCGACGTCAGTTCGGGAATACGACAATTTTGCAGGAAGACCGGAGGGAACTGAGGACCTTCGTATCGGTAGAGGATCTCGGCCGCGACGTACGCTACGCGCTGCGCAGCCTCGCCCGAAGCCGTGCATTTGCCGCGGTAGCCATCGCGACGCTGGGATTAGCGATCGGCGCCTCGACCGCGATTTTCAGCGTGATCGAAAATGTGTTGCTGGAGCCGTTCCCTTATAAGGGTGCGAGCCGCATGGTATTTCTGCGGATTCACGATACCACCCGGGGGGAGGAAGGGGACCGTCAGGGATACACATCAAATGAATTTCTGGAATTTGACCAGCAGAACCACGTATTTGACGCCGTCATCGCGGCTTCTGACGATCCCGTGCTCTATAAGCAAGGAGAAGGCGTCGAGTTGCTTGATGGAGCGGACGTGACGCCGGGCACATTCGAATTCTTTGGTATGCCAGCTCTACACGGTCGTGTGCTGCAACCGGCAGATTACCAGCCGGGAGCGCCGCCGGTATTCGTGATGCGGCAGAAGACGTGGATGGAGCGTTTCAACGGCGATCCGGGAGTTTTGAACAAGACTTTTGTGCTGAATGGAACAGCACGAACGCTCATCGGAATCATGCCGCCGCGCTTTGGATGGTATGGGGCGGATGTTTGGATTCCGGAGACACCCATTCCGGGAGCGGCCATCGGCGGTGCGGGGTCAACGCGGCGCTGGTTTCTACTTTCTACTGGGGCGATTGAAGCCGGGCGTCTCCAAGCCGCAAGCTGCGGCGGATGCGACGGTTATTGCCAACCAGCTGGCGAAAATCAATGCGCAGGACTATCCCGAGCACTTCCATGTGTTGGTTAAGGCGTTGGGGGATACGGTTATAGGGCGATTCGAATCGACGCTGTACACGATTCTAGCGGCGGTTGGACTGTTGCTTCTGATCGGCTGCGGCAACGTGGCGAATCTCATGCTGGCGCGAGCGACGTCACGAGAGAAGGAATTCGCCTTACGCGCGGTGTTGGGAGCCGGGCGCGCGCGACTGGTGCGACTCCTGCTGGTCGAGAGTCTCGTGTTAGCGATCGGTGGAGCGGCGCTGGGCGTGCTGATTGCATGGGGTGGATTGAAATTGATTGTGGCTGCAATGCCACAGAATTTTATCCCAGCGGAATCCGTCATTGAGCTGAACGCGCCGGTGATGGCTTTCACGTTGGCTGTGGCTGTCTTGATCGCCCTGACTTTCGGATTGGCGCCGGCGCTGCGGGCTGCGCGGCGCGATCTAAACGATCCACTACGCGACAGCGGCAAGGGAGTGATCGGCGGACTTCGCACTGGCCGGATGCGCGATACCGTGGTGGTCGCGGAAGTCGCTGACGCTGCTGATCGGCGCGGGGCTCTTGATGCGGAGCTTTGCAGCGCTGCGCGAGGTGCATTTTGGACTGCAGGCGGACGACGTCTTACAGACACTATTGCTGTTGCCTGAGGATCGCTATAAAACGGCGACACAAGTCCGCGGGTTTTTCCAGCCGCTGCTTGCGCGCGTGAAGACCCTTCCCGGAGTCGTGGACGCGGCTGCATCAAGCACACTGCCACCGTCCGGCGGTGAGGACAGCACGATAGAGATCTCTGGCAAGTCCCACGAGCACGAATGGCACGCACTGGTACAACAAGTGAGCGAAGGATATTTCCGGGTGCTGCGGATCCCGTTCAAGGTGGGACGGTCATTCGCTGAAGAAGAAATCAACGACGCAAGAAAAGTGGCGGTGGTGAATGAGACGTTTGTATCCGGTTTCCTTCGCGGTGACGATCCGATGGGGCGTCGAATCAAGCTGGCGGGGCTAGGGACCCCTGCGGATCCGGTGAGCGAGCCCTCGTTTGAAATCGTGGGGGTGGTGGCGGACGTGACTAATAGCGGTCTCGAGGCTCCAGTTCAACCGGAAATCTGGATACCGTATACCGTCACAGGTTCGGGAACGCAGGTTCTGATGGTACGCTCGGAGCAAACGCCAATGTCGCTGATGAATGCCGTACGTCAGGGGGTTTGGGCGACCGATGTCGGAGTGGCTCTGGCTCTTCCGGGCGCACTGGAGGATCGCATCAGTCAACGGTTGTATGCGGGCCCCCGCTTTGCCTTCCTGCCGATGGCCATTTTTGGATGCCTTGGGCTGGTTCTTGTCACCGGGGGCGTTTATAGCGTTCTGGCCTACGCGACATCGCGCAAGACGCATGAGATCGGAATACGCATCGCGTTGGGTGCGGAGCGTGCCGACGTGCTTCGCTTGGTAGTAAGGGCGGGTTTGCGCCTGGTGACCGCCGGAGTCGGAATTGGATTGCTCGTGAGCCTGCTGCTGGGGCGTACAATCGAGGCGCAGCTGGCGCGTGGTGTGAAACCGTACGATCCGGAGACCTTAGCCGGCACGACCCTGCTGTTGATAGTAACCGCTGCGTTGGCGTGCTGGGTTCCGGCGAGAAGAGCAGCGCGAGTAGACCCGATGGTGGCCCTGCGTTATGAATAGGTGAGCAGCCTGAGGGCTGGAGTGCTTCGAGACGGACGCAACCCACATCCAAGACGACCCTATATCGACTCTCTTACACGCTCGCTAAATCCTCGTTGCCGTCGCCCGGGTTGACATTTCCAATCACGCTTTGACGGCGGAATAGCCTCATGTTGCTCATGCCTGGAGCGCAGGTACGTGACTTCGGACAAGTAGTCGGCAATACGGACGGAATGGCGCAAACCGGCTCTTCTGCAGATTAGTTCCGGCTTGCCCCTCCGTTACGACGCGCAGCCTTTTGACTGGACTTGAAAATTCCTGCAGATTTTTTCAGTCTGTCGAATGGATCCATTCTCGCCCGTCATACGGATAGGCGCGGTAAACCCGGCGAGAGTTGCGCCAGAGGAGGAAACTCATGCAGTTTGCTCTGCTCATCTACCATTCACCGGAAGAGTTTGCCATGCGCAAGAACGACTATAGCGATCCTCATCTCGGCGCCTGGCGCGCTTACTACAAGGCGCTCGTGGAGGCCAAGGTCTACGTCGGCGCTAACGCACTGGAACTGCCCGAAACAGGAACGACGGTGCGCGTCAAGGAAGGAAAGCGGCGCGTGCAAGATGGCCCCTACGCCGATACGAAGGAGCAGCTGGCAGGATTCATCATCCTCGAACTCCCTTCCGTTGACGCTGCTCTCGAATGGGCCGCGCGATGCCCGGGAGCATCCATCGGCGCAGTGGAAGTCCGGCCGCTGGCGCCTGAAGCCATGCGGCGAGGGTTCACAGGGTGAATGGAAGCAATCAAGAATATACGCACCGGACCATCGAGCGTGTGGCCCGGGAATCCTACGGCCGGCTGGTGGCCTATCTTTCCGTGCACACGCACGACTTGGCCAGCGCAGAGGACGCTCTCAGCAACGCACTAGTGTCGGCGCTCAACCATTGGCCGCAGGATGGGGTGCCTAAAAATCCGGAGGCGTGGTTGCTGACAGCGGCGCGCCATTCGCTCATTGATGTGATTCGTCACCAGAAGGTGGTATTGGAGAGCGAGCCAACGCTTAAGTTCCTCACAGAGAACTCCACGGAGACTACCTTGTCCACCCAATTTCCTGATGAACGCCTCAAACTGCTTTTCGTCTGCGCTCACCCGGCGATCGACCCCGCGATGCACACACCGCTCATGCTGCAAACGGTCTTGGGTCTGGATGCAGCACGTATTGCCCAGGCCTTTCTCATCGCACCGAAAACCATGGGGCAACGCCTTTTTCGCGCGAAGACAAAAATCCGCAGTGGTGGCATTCCGTTCGAAATCCCGCCAGAGCGTGATCTGCCGGAGCGCCTTGACGCCGTGCTCGAAGCGATCTACGCCGCTTTCGGGCTCGGCTGGGACGACATGGCGGGGGCCGACCAGCGCGGGCGCGATCTGGCCGAGGAAGCGATGTGGCTCGCGCGCGTGCTTCTGCAGTTGATGCCCGGCGAAGCCGAAGTTCAAGGCCTGCTGGCCCTCATGCTGTATTGTGAAGCGCGCCGCGCTGCGCGAAGGGACGCCAAGGGACGCTACGTTCCCCTGTCCGAGCAAAACCCGAACCAATGGTCGCTTCCTTTAATAGAGGAGGCGGAACACCATTTGGCGGAGGCTTTCAAGCATGGCCGCGTCGGACGATTTCAAGTTGAAGCTGCCATCCAATCCGTGCATGCGGAGCGCGCGCGCACCGGTCGGACCGACTGGACAGCAATCGTGCTGTTCTACGAACAACTGCTCAGGATATCGCCGGCGCTCGGCACACGAGCCGGATACGCCGCCGCGCTTGCGGAAGCAAACGGACCGGCAGCAGGACTCGCCGTTCTCGAATCGATTGACACGGAGGCCGTGTCCCATTATCAGCCGTACTGGGCGGTTCGCGCTCACCTCCTGCAGCGCCTCGGGAAGACTCGTGAGGCCACAGACGCCTACGACCGCGCCATCGGCCTGGCCGAAGATCCCGCCGTGAGAGAGTTCCTGCTTCACAAGCGCGGCTAATTACAGCAGCAATTTCGTTTCATTCACCCGGTCGACCGCAAATTGTAAGAACGCCACCGCATCCGCTTGCCGCTTCATCTCGTCGCCATACGCCCATTTCTCGGCTTCTTCGATCAAATTTTGCCACTGTGGATACGCTGCTTTGGCCCACTGACCAGCGACTTGTTTGGAACGCGGCTCGCCCTCAACAACTGTGTGCAGGATGCGGCACAAATTCAAAACGAGATACGACTGATAATGGCTATTTGAGAGCCACGCGCTGTCATAAATCTTCGGCATCCATTCTTGGAACAAATCTCTCGCGCTGGCTTGCCGCACGTCATGTATGTCAATCGGCGGTATCAGCTCGTTGAAGGCAAGCCCCTCAAGCGCAATGCCATGCTGAGACAGAAGGTAATGATTGATGATCCATTCATTGCCAGCTGGCGCCTCGGCATACAAAGTGCCAAATCCCCACCACGGTCGCGGTTTTGCAGGAGGCCTCAATTCGCGCAGGAGTTCAAGAGGAACGTAGGAGCACTCAATCCGGTCCGCCCATTGCGGACAGCGTTGCTCTATGTTTTTGTGCAATTGTTCAACTAATCCGAGTTCATCTGGCGTCAGTGGGCTCCGAACGACCGCCTGCAAATCTATGTCGCTTCTTTCCGGCACGAAATCTCCATAGGCCAGCGAGCCGGATAGATACAGCCCGACAATATTTTTGCCGAGCAAGCGCTTCACTCCCTCTACCCACTCGGTCAGCATTATATTGATCGCAGGATATGGAGTTGCGTCTTTCATCGCCCACTCTGTCAATAGTTGTTAATCCTGACGACTACATTTTACCCGGACTGAAGGAAGGTAAGTTCTGCGTTATCAGTGGGCTTCAGCCCGCAAGCCTCGGTTTTCCCTTTTTCCGGCTGATGTAGAAATGGCCGCACTCCACCCGTCATCCATACAGAGGCGGCTTAGCGGTCACGCTTCGCCACCCGCATCGAGAGGTGAGGCGATGTGCCCATTCTGTTTAGCAAGCATGGGGCTGATCGTCGCCGGCGGAACTTCCGCCGGAGGACTGACGGTTCTGGCCGTGAAATTGTCTCGCAAGAAGAACAACGCGAAAGAAATTCCCAGCTCAAACTCAAACGAGAGGAGCAACGAAAATGAAAGCAGCAACGAAAATGTCAACCAGAACAGTCGATAACCCAAAAATCGTGTCGCGGGAGGAATGGCTCGTGGCGCGCAAAAAACTCCTGGCCCGCGAAAAGCAACTCACTCGCGAGCGCGATGCCGTCGCGGCGGAGCGCCGCCAACTACCCTGGGTCAAGGTCGAAAAGAACTACGTTTTCGATTCCCCCAGCGGCAAGAAAACGCTCGCCGATCTCTTCGACGGCAAAAGCCAACTCATCGTCTATCACCTTATGTTCGGTCCGGAGTGGCAAGAAGCCTGCCCGAGCTGCTCCTTCAACATGGACCATACGGACCCAGCCCTTATGCACTTGGCACAACGCGACGTCTCCTTCGCGGCAGTTTCCCGCGCGCCCATTTCCAAGATCGAAGCCTTCAAGAAGCGCATGGGATGGAAGTTCAACTGGGTCTCGTCCTACGGAAGCGACTTCAACTACGACTACCACGTCTCCTTCAGGCCGGAGCAATTGGCCAAGGGCAAGGTCGAATTCAACTTTGAGCTCATGGAATTCCCCAGCGAGGAAGCGCCCGGAATCAGCGTCTTCTACAAGGACGAAGAAGGCAACATCTTCCACACCTATTCCGCCTACGCGCGCGGGACCGAGACCACGATGAACACCTATAACTATCTGGACTACGTTCCCAAAGGCCGTGATGAAGATGGTCTTGCCTTCACCATGTCCTGGCTCCGCCATCACGATCGCTATGACACCGGCAAGTTGGCCGACGCGAATCTTCCCTACTGGCCCGCCGATGCTGTTCGGCAAGACCACGGAACCGCGCCTGGCGCGAGTCGCAACGGATCAGACGAAGCACGCCAATAAGGTCAGGTACACCGGTGTTCCTAATTGTGGTCGGCCCGCAAGTACTGGCAAGGTGAGACGGTGCCGAGCGCGAAAAAAGACGTGAGAGGCAAATTCGAAAGGTTGTCTCACCGGTTTCGCAGGAGGCATGGTCGTATGAACATGATGCAACCATCGAAAGTGGTCTCTCCGATCTTCATCGGCAGGTGGACACCCAAGATTTTGTTTTCGCTGAAAGAGAGGCCTTATCGACACGGGCAGTTGCGCCGGCATCTCGGAGCCGTCTCGCAGCGCATGCTTACCAGAACTCTTCGCAATCTCGAAGCCACAGGATTAATCGTCAGGCGGACGAGAGCGAAGGCCATGGCTGTCGAGTATTCCTTGACCAGGCTGGGAAAGACCATCATCGCCCCGCTCCGAGGCATGTGCCGCTGGGCCAAGCGATACCACAAGAGGATGACTGCTGATGTGCACCTTCCTGAAGGCTATGAGGTGCAATGAGTGAAATGGATTAGAGCTCGGGTTTTTTGCGGTTCTGAATTCAAAACGTGAGCTAAAAGGATAATGTCATGAATATCGCAAATAAGTCGGTCTTGATTACCGGCGCTAACCGCGGCATTGGTCGCGCGCTTCTCAATGAAGCACTTCGGCGCGGAGCGAAAAAAGTATATGCGGGAACACGCAGCGCTCTGCAACATCCTGACAAACGCGTGACGCCCCTAACGCTCGACGTGACCAGCACTTCCCAAATTCGGCAAGCGGCCGACGAGATAAAAACCCTCGACGTGCTTATCAACAATGCCGGCATCGCGATCTACGACGATCTGAGCAATCTGGAGGTGATTGAACAGCACCTGGCCGTCAACCTCCTCGGATTGTTAAAAGTCACGCGGGCGTTCCTGCCAGTGCTGAAACACTCGAAGGGAGCCATCATCAACAACCTTTCCCTGGCAGGACTCGCGCCCTTGCCGGTCATTCCCTCCTACTCCCTTTCGAAGGCGGCCGCGCTCAACCTGACGCAGTCGCTGAGAGCGCTCTTGGCGGGCCAAGGCGTGACGGTCCATGCCGTCGTTCTGGGCCCGGTTGACACCGATATGAACCGCGGCTTCAACATACCGAAGGTGTCGCCGGAATCCGCGGCGCGGAACATCTTCGATGGGCTGGAGAAAGGCGAAGAGGATATCTTTCCCGATCCCACGTCTCTGTCCATCGCCGAGGGTTGGCGCGCAGGTGTAAGCAAGGCGCTCGAACGCCAATTCGCAGTGTTCGCGCCGCAGGCCGCGGCAAATGCGGGATGACGTTGCACATTGTACCCGAGAGAAAGGTTCCTTAAGAACACGAGCGAGGAGGCTAAAGGAGAGAACGATGAAAGACATCATGAGATATGAACTTGGAGCACCCAAAATAGTCGATCGGAGCACCTTCCAGATCGAGCTGGACGCATTGCGGGTTCGAGAGAAGGCTCACACAAGAGAAGGCGACGCCATTGCGGCCGCCCGCCGACGCCTCCCCATGGTCGAGGTGGACGGTGCCACACCGCTCGTTGGCGAACGTGGCGCGCTGACACTATTGGACGCGTTTGAGGGACGCCGGATGCTCATCGCCTACTACTTCATGTGGCACACCGGCCACCCTGCGCCGGAGCAGTGCGAGGGGTGCACCTGGGTTACATCGCAGGTCCACGAGCTGTCCTATATGCATTCTCGCGATGTCACCTTCGCCGTGTTTTGCCAAGGCCCGTACGAGGAGAGCGCCCGCTACCGCGACTTCATGGGCTGGGAGATGCCTTGGTATTCGGCCCAGGACTCGCTCGCCACGCTCTTGGTTGGACGCCGGGTGGGCTGGATGCACATCGTCTGCTACCTGCGACAAGGATCCAAGGTCTTCGAGACTTACTGGACGACGATACGCGGCGTCGAGGCGATGGATAACAGCTACCGGTTGCTCGACTTAACCGTCTACGGGCGGCAGGAAACGTGGGAGGACTCGCCGACCGGCTGGCCGCAAGGGGACATTATGGACACGCTGCGTACCAATGGACGTCCCACCTCCCAGTGGTCTCGCCTGAAGGCCGGGTATTCGGACGACCTGGGAACCGACAGGAGCTGAACCGCGCCTACCCATACCTCGATGGGGAATTGCAGACTATTTATCACCAATCGCTCCTTCCGGGAGTCCTACGGCAACATGGGCCCTATCCTTTTCTGGCTCAATCTCGATAGCAAGGCTGAGGTGGACGAACTCTTCGCACTGTGGAAGGCCGCGCACGCGAAGATCGTTTCCGAACCTGAGGACAAACCGTGGAAGCTGCGCGAGTTTATGGCCGCCGATCTTGATGGCAACCTCATTCGTGTCTTCTATGATTTCCGGGGCGACACACAAGAGAACGACACATCGCGCAAAGTCGTCTAGCGTTTATCGGTTTACCCGCATTACGGGCAGACCAGACGCTGAAGATTCCTTGCGGCTTGCCGACGATCCGCCCCGAAATTTTACGAGTTACGAGAACGCCGTTCTCGCGAATCGGAGGAGAAAAAAAACCGGTGACCCGCGGTCGGCACCACCCAGCATTTTCTATGGTAGACTTGCCCATGATTCGTCAGATCGCACCTCAGTTCTTCACCCTGGACATCCCCGGCACCCTTGCCTACTACGGAGCTAAGCTTGGCTTCAAGTGTTTGGGCACGTGGCAGGATCCGCCGGTTTACGCCATCGTTGCGCGCGACCAGCAGGCGATTCACTTCCGGTGTGCCGAACCTCCCAAAGCCAATCCCAATAAGTATTCGGACGAACTGCTCGACGCCTACGTATTCGTCGAAGATGCGGACGCGCTTTACGCTGAGTATGCAGCTCGAGGCGTGGAATTCACGCGGGGACCAGCCAACATGCCATGGCAGTCGCGTGAGTTTGTAGTGAAGGATCGCGATGGCCGACTGCTTGCCTTCGGCGCGAACTTGTAGTCTTGTCTCGGTTATCGCGCCCCAAACGCTACTCTGGACTGTGCACGACAAAGTGAGTGTCCATAAGTGGCTTCGGAAAAGGTCGCGCCCGAGTGACGAGCACCCTTCCGTAATCGGATAAGGGAAGGGTTGCCGACAATTCAGCCGCAGTCAGGTAAATAGCGCGGGGCACAGCCGCATGTAAGAGGTATGGAACATTGATGACCAGCGCAGCGTAATCTTCTTCGGGAGGATGAAGAACCTTATGGCGCGCTGGAATCACTTATGTGGTCCCCTCCTGTCGCTTGCACTAGTTGCGCCGCTTTGTTCGCAGCAGTCTGTTCCTTGGCGAGACCCATCCCCGCACGCCATACAATTTGTGACCGTGGACAAGTATGTGCGTCTGGAGGTGCTCGATTGGGGCGGTTTGGGCAGGCCCGTGATTCTCCTGCCAGGCGGCGGAGACACGGCGCACGTCTTCGATGAGTTCGCACCCAAGCTGACCGCCAACTACCGAGTGTATGGCATTACGCGGCGTGGATTCGGAGCGTCAAGCTACGCTCCGTTGAAGCACGGTGCCGATCGACTCGGACAAGACGTTCTGGCTGTTATTCGCGCTCTCAAACTTAAGAAACCTGTTTTGGTAGGCCACTCCATCGCCGGCGTCGAGCTAAGTTCGGTTGCGAGTCTGGACGCAAAGCGCATTGCAGGTGTGGTCTACCTAGCCCTAGAAGCTGCTTATCCATACGCATTCGACAACGGTGAGGGACCACCGATGAAGGCGTTTCAAGAGGTTCCATCACCTCAATTTCCGCGTCCGTCCGAGTTCGATCTAAGGAGCTTCAGCGCGCTGCAGAAGTGGGATGCGCAAGTCTATGGGTTTCAGCTTCCCGAGTCGGAGTTTCACCAGAAATGGGATTCGACTTCCGATGGACGAGCGAAAAACCTTCATGATTTTCCAGGCTCGCAATACCTTATGGCGGTACTGATGGGTACGAAGAAGTATGTCAAAATTCCGGTTCCGACCTTAGCCATCTTTGCCATCCCCCACGTTCCAGAAACCTGGATGACCGAGAGTACAGATCCCGGTGTCCGCAAGGCAGCCGCAGCCTATTTCACCAACGTCGATCTTTTGGCAGAAAAGCAGGCAAAAGCGTTTCAAGACGGGGTACCTGGCGCTCGTGTGATCAGGCAACGAGGTACGCACTACATCTTCATATCAAATGAATCGGACGTGCTGCGTGAAATGGGCGCCTTTTTGGCCGGCTTGAAGTAGCCGGTTGGAAAATCCCAGCGCGAAACGCGATCCATCTGCTTACGGGAAAAACACTGGGCCATCGTCGATTTGGTGGGCAAGGGAGGTCAGGTTTGAACCGTTCCGGTTCCCGACTGGGTGAGAAAGGAACTAGACCACTGGTTTGCTGCCGCCTCTGCAACGCGGAAGCGGTCTTTACCACTTGCTCTTCAGTCAGGAAATATAACTAAAGATTCCAAGATTGAACCTCCACTCATCCTGGCAACCCGAATGGTCAGACAGAGAATCCCAAGCAATGCCTCCATCGTCCAGTGAGGCGATGATCTTTTCCCGCCGAGCTGCCCGCAAAAACTCAAAGTTAACGCCTTCGAAATTATCGAGGTCACGATCGAACGGACCGGGCGTTGCGCTAATTTTGCGAAATCCAGTTGAGAACTTAGGCTTCGACTCGCGTGCCCAGGACTTTTAGGAATTGGGAGAGGAAATTGTGAAGGGCCGGCCAGGCGGGGCCGGAGACTAACGTGCCGTCGGTTATGGCCTGGTCCATAGGAAGGTCGACGTAGGTGCCTTTGGCGAGGTTGACCTCGACGCTGGTGCCCGGATAGGCGCTGCACTTTTTGCCTTCGAGGGCGCCAGCAGCCGCGAGGAGTTGCGCGCCGTGGCAGATTGAGGCGATAGGCTTTTTCGCCTTGTCGAAGTGGCGAACCATGTCGAGCACTTTGGGATTGAGGCGGATGTATTCCACGGCGCGGCCACCGGGAATCAGCACGCCGTCGTAGTCTTCGGCTTTGACTTCGTCGAACGTGAAATTCAGTTGGAAATTGTGGCCGAGCTTTTCGGTGTAGCTCTGATCGCCTTCGAAATCGTGGATGCAGGTACGGACGAACTGGCCGGATCTTTTTCCGGGGCAGACCGTGTGAACGGTGTGGCCGACCATCATCAGAGCCTGGTAGGCGACCATCACTTCGTAGTCTTCGACGTAGTCGCCGATGAGCATCAGGATCTTTTTCTTAGACATGTGGCCCTCCGGAGTTTTGGGAGCTTAAGGATAGCAAATGAGCGCTCAGGACGTATCTCCAAGTGACCGGTCAAGTCGACGCAGATGGAAATTTACTCACCAGCAACCCAGAAACGTGTGGGCGGTATCACTCCAGCCGGCTATCAATGGTGTATACACGACTCTTCTTGGCGCGCCAGCTGTTAAGCGAAGACGGTCTTCGTGAGTATCGATGATCACGAGTTGCACCATTTGCGAATCATCATGAATGAGGTGTTCGGCGAAGAAAGTTTCGTCGAGTGCTTTATCTGGAAGAAGAGTTATGGCGGAGGTGCGAAGGAAAAGTACGCTGTCACGCAAACACGCGTATGTATTGATGTATGCAAAGGATGTACCGAGCTTGGATGACCTGTGGCTACCGCCCGACGCCGCAGCAGAAGCCCGATAACAAAGTGAGATGGCCGGGGACGAAACGGTTCCCGACCGCGTCCTTCTACCAAATGCTTGGTTTGGTCAGTCTCACAGAACAAACCGCCCAGCCTTCCGTGGGCGAAACCGTGAGCTTTTCCAAACGCTGGATGCGGGAAATCCGCCCGTCCAATGCGGTGAGCGGGAACAGGAAACAGAACCATGCCAAACCGGACTGAGGCGGCGCGGCGAAAGCCTAGCCAATCGCCACTGGGAGACTACGGTCACTGCGCCTTTTCTCGACTCCACAGACGAAGCCTTATTGTCCTCGCCAGCCGGTTTCGGGCAAGTCGGTTGACAAGGCGAGATGCTTCTGCGATCGCGCCTCAGGGTGGCGGCGATTGGCGAGCGCGCTCATCGCGGTGTGGCAGCTCTGGCGGGAATCACTGGAACCAGGAGTGCCGAGGGGTGCTCGGCGTCGTGCAAGATCGTGTTTGTGGCCGACACAAACTGGCGGCTCGTCGCTTGATCCGCGCCGGTGTTCAGGTTGCGATCAAAGCGCGGGAAATTGCTGCTGGAAACTTCCAGGCGTATGATGTGGCCCCTCCGAAAGACATTGCTTGTAGCCCACAAATCCACCGAAATTTTGTACACCTGGTCTGGATTCAACAGCTCAGGCTTCTCCTGCGAATCACGATAGCGCAAGCGCAGAATTCCGTCAGTGAGATTCATAGCGAACCCGTCGGGTGAGACGTCCACGAGCTTGGCCGTGAAATCCGTGTCCACGGCGGAAGATTTGGCCCAGAGCTCCAGTGTGACCGATCCAGTGACTTCCATATCCTCGGCAAGTGGCTTCGTGGAATAGACAAGCACGTCGTTACGATTCTCAATGGTGCGTTGGTCACGGGGTCCCGGTTCGTAGTGCGCAGCGTCGCAGCAGAGTGAACCGCCTACGGTGGGCACAGCATTTGCGGGGTCGTAGGTGAATTTGTCCGGCGTTTCTTTCCTTGGTGGCGTGAGGGAAAGGCCGCCATCGCCCCGCAGCGAATTGGCCGAACCACCCGAGTGAAGGAAGTAGCGAGTGGATTGCGCCTCCGGTGGAGGCCAATCGCTTTCCTGGTGATACGCGTTCGCGCCCATGACAAAAACGCGCGCGGGCCTATCGGTGGCAAACTCGTTCTGCACCCCCTTGAAGAGGTAGTCGTACCAGTCAATCAAGACATCCGTGGAAGGGAATCTGACCGCTTCATCACCGAATTCGACATCGCCGACGTGGCGCCCGAAGCCTGCGTGCCCGCCGATTTGCACCAGCAGGTGCTGGCCGTTGCGCGCCGCGTCGCTAGCGCCATGCGCCTTAATTCCCATGTAATTTCGCAAGGTGCCACTTAGAAAAATGTCGTACCAACCGCCAATGTGAAGTGCGGGGACGCGAATGTCCGAAAAGTGCTCTTCGATAGACCACTGCTTCCAATACGCGTCGTAGTTGGGATGCGCGAGCCAATCCAGATAGTACGGCGCAAGTTGGGCTGTGGCATCGGCTCCGGCGGGAAGCGAGGCGTAATTGAACGCCGGATACTGAGTAAGCGGAAGCGTTGACGCGCCGAGCAGCGCGTTGGTGTCTTTCGCAATCAAGCGCCAGATGGTGTTCGTCGCGAGCTGGGTAGTCCAGTTCTGGTCAAACCACTGTTCAAGGGCTCCACCCTGATACGTCCAGCCGTCGTGATAATTGCTGGCCGTGACCACGGGGCAGATTCCCGCAAGATGCGGAGGATGCGCGATCGCCGCGAGCATCTGTGTTGCGCCCACGTAGGAACCGCCCATCATCCCGACTCTGCCATCTGAGGACGGAAGCGCCGCAACCCATTCGACAGCGTCGTAGCCATCGTCCGACTCGCGGCGAAACGGATACCACTCGCCTTCCGATGTGTAGCGCCCGCGAACATCCTGGACGACGACCACGTAGCCATGCGTGGCGATCTGATATGCAGGAGTCACTGCCCAACTCGCGCCTTTATCGTAGGGCGTGCGCATCAGAATGACTGGGAATTTTCCGTCCGCCCTCGGCCGGTAAATGTCCGAATAGAGCGTCACGCCGTCACGCGTCTTCATCGCGACACCGTTCTGAGCGATTACGGCATAGCTTTGCTGCGCGTGAACACCATTTGTCATCGATAGAACGACTGCAGCGATCATAAGAATTGGGCGTACGATGCTCCTCTCAAACAAGACCGCCTCCTCGTGCGGAACTTCGGGTGAAGTACCGCCCCCAACCAGAATCGGGATTCTATCTCGCAAAGCTGCTCGCTGTTCAGGAAACTTGAGCCGCAAATTCTCCGTGTCTCCTCGCCTCGGTTGCTGGATGCGCCAGTGATGCTGGTGCATGACTTCGACGCAAGGGGTTGGATATTGGGATCCACGCGCCGTATCGGCCGAGTCGCCGCCAAAGAGCAGCAGCCGCGTGTCAGCGCCAGTTGACGCTGTCCTTGCTGATTCATAGAATTTTCCTGAATAGTTTGCGGAGGCTCTTGCCCTCATGCGTCCTGAACTGAGCGCCGGCGGGGAGCGGTCGCTGCGGAACTTTCTCGGTGAATTGGTCTGGCGTCACTTTTTCGAAGACGTGCGTTTGGAGGAGCCTCGGGTCACAACCTACGTGGCCTCTTTGCTTGCCGATTTCGCCCGTACCGAAAATCTCTATCGTATTCGAGACGCCCAGGGAAAGCGGCTAGAAGAAGTCGGAGAGATGCTCGTCGAATCTAACCCGTTGCTCGAAGCGGCTTCCTTTGACCGGGAGCGAGAGCTGCGTAAGCATGTGGGTGATTACACCTTGTTTATGACAGGCCTCTTCCCGGAAAGTGTGGCGAAGGCCCGCCGAACGCGGCATCCTTGTCGGGATGCCTTCATCGATTTCGTGCAAGCTGGCAAAGAGTCCTATGCGATCGTCTCCTCATTCAATCAGTTCGAATACAAAGCGGAAGCGCCCCTGTTTCGAAGATTGTCTGAGAATTTTGAGCTCTGCGTGGTAGGGCTCAATCTCGTCAAGCAAGACTTGGAAGAGTTTCAGCGAGAATCGTACCAGCGGCTCAAACAGGCGGTGGACGATCTGCCGGGGTGAGCATTGCCTATTTGAGGTGATCGCCGCTGCTCACAGCATGGCCTGCTATGACGCTCCGGCCATCCCAACGTCAAACGTATGCACACGTCGGCCCCGCCGTAGTAAGGTTAACGGTGTCGCCATCGGCCGCAAACGTAAAGGCCCAGGGAAATACTCGGTTTCAGCACAGGCACCCCTACCCGCGCATTTCAGCGTATGCAAAAGGTATTGGTTGGGTTGCGGGGCGCCGCGACCTGTCGGGATACCGCCATCCCGTTACGCCGGAGGTTGCGGGTTCGAGTTCCGTCGCTCCCGCGTCCGACCCGGACACATCGGCGTACCGGACACATAGGTTACACTTTTTCCTTTTTTCGAGGGAGTGATGCCGTGCAAGGAGTGTTCGGTGATGGACGAATGGCTGCCTGGCCTAGCTTGCCAGACGGCGTTGAGATAGCCCATAGAAATCGCTACCGGCTTGCCGGAATAAGCGCGCTGGGCGATGTCGACGAAAACGCCGTAGCGAAGCTGCTGTAGTGACAAATTGCGATACGGCGAAGTCGTTTATAAAAGAGGATTCTGCAGGCCCGAGGATTTGAGTACTCGCGGCCGCTCGCGAGAATGTTTCGCGGGCGAAAATGAGTATGCGGGCCGGCCTGAGCTGGTTTGCGCGATTCTGGGACCGGAATTTGGATAGGAGATGGTTGAAGTGAAACGGGCGAACAGTCCCCGCCAGCTATTCGCGCATGCGTTTGTCGCGGTCGCTGGACCGGCCGCAGAACGGAAAGCTGAATGAGCGCGCTCCCGATTGTTCGGTTAGGTACGGTGAAACAGGTCGAGCGTTTTCAGGAGCATGTTCGTTCTTTGGGATTAACGATTCCTTGCGATCGCGAGTTGCTGACGGGAATGAACTCGCCGCTGCGTGCGCCGCTGAACCGCGGAGGAGTCAGGATTGGCAACCGAATCACCGTCCAACCGATGGAGGGCTGGGACGGCACTCCGGATGGAAATCCTAGCGAGCACACGATTGAAAGATGGAAGAAGTTCGGTCGAAGCGGCGCGAAATTGATTTGGGGAGGCGAAGCCGTTGCGGTTTCGCATGAAGGGCGCGCGAATCCGAACCAACTGGTGATCGCAGCGCATACGCAAGGAGGACTGTCGGGGCTGCGAAGGATATTGATTGAAGAACACCGCCGCAGGGCCGGTTCAGAGGATGGACTGGTCATCGGGCTGCAACTGACGCATTCGGGGCGATACTGCCGGCCGAATCATCACACAAAACCCGAGCCGCGCATTTTGTATCACCATCCGGTTCTGGATAAGAGACTCGGCATCTCCAGCGGCTACCCGCTGCTGAAGGATGCCGAGATAGAAACGGTCATCGCGGATTTTCATCGAGCGGCGAAACTCGCGCAGGATTTGGGATTCGATTTTGTCGACATCAAGCATTGCCACGGTTATTTGGGGCATGAATTTCTCAGCGCGCACACGCGAGAGGGAAAATACGGCGGCAGCTTTGAAAATCGGACGCGCTTTTTGAGGGAAGTCGTCGCGGGCATTCGTGCGAATGCGCCGGGGCTGGAGATCGGAGTGCGGCTTTCGGCGTTTGACACTGTTGCCTACCGCCCTGATCCGTCGAAGTCGGTGAACGGCAAGCCGGGGCCGGGAATTCCGGAAGCGCTTGACCATTTAATTCCCTACCGGTGGGGATTCGGCGTCGACACAAATCGTCCGACAGAGATGGATCTCACCGAGACGGTTCGGTTTTTGTTTCTGCTCGAGGAACTGAAAATTCCTCTTGTGAATATCACGGCGGGGAGTCCTTATTACAATCCACACATTCAGCGGCCGGCGCTCTATCCGCCGTCGGATGGGTATCAGCCGGCAGAAGATCCGCTGGTTGGCGTCGCGCGACAGATGAGCGCCGCGCGCGAGTTGAAAGGGCGTTTTCCGAATCTCATTTTTGTCGGCACAGCGTACAGCTACTTGCAGGATTTCCTGCCGAACGTGGCCCAGGCGGCGGTGCGCCAAGGGTGGATCGATGCGGTGGGGATCGGGAGAGCGATTTTGACGTATCCGGAAATCCTTCTTGATGCGAGCGAGGGAAAACCGATCGAGCGCAAACGAGTTTGCAGAACGTTCAGCGATTGCACGACGGCGCCGCGGAAGGGATTGCCTTCAGGATGCTATCCGCTGGACAGCTATTACAAAAATTCGGAGTTCGCGGAAAAACTGAAATTGGCGAAGGCAAAAACATGAAAATCGAGTCTATTGTCAGGCGCAAACAGCCGGGCCGGAAGATGCAAGGAATTGCGGCGGCCCTTTTGCCGTTTGAAGCGAACGGGCGGGTTGCCGTGGAAGCGTTTCAAAACCATCTGGGCGCGACGCATCGCGCTGGCCTGATGAACGCGGTGAACATGGACACGGGGTACGTGAACTTCCTGAGTGAAGAAGAGAAACGGGACGTGCTGCGGTGGGCGCGGGAGGCGCTTGGCGCCGGTGTGCCGTTCGTGGCGGGCGCGTATATCGAGTGCCAGGATGGAGAGGTGGTCGCGCTCTATCGCAAGCAGATCGATGCGATCGTGGCCCATGGCGGAATTCCGATTCTGTTCCAGACGAGCCGGCTGCACGGCAAAACGCCGGCGGAAAAGGCGGCGGTTTATGCGGCGGCCAGCCACGGTTATTCGCACCTGCTGGCTTTCGAGCTGGGGAAAATGTTTGCGCCGAACGGAGAGATTTTTGAGGAAGAGACCATCCGGCGGCTGATCGATATTCCGGAGATCAAGGGGATGAAACACTCTTCCTTGGACCGGCTGACGGAGCTGCGAAGGCTTGAGCTTCGCGATGCGCAGCGGCCGGACTTTCGCATTTATACAGGAAACGATCTGGGCATCGACATGATCGAGTACGGATCCGATTATTTGCTCGGGCTGGCCACGTTTGCACCGGAGAAGTTTGCGGAGCGGGACCGCCTCTGGGCCGAAGGGGATCCCGCGTACTATGCGCTGTCGGATGCCCTGCAACATCTGGGAAACATTGCGTTTCGCGATCCCGTTCAGGCGTACAAACATTCGACGGCGGTGTTTCTTCATCTCACGGGAAGAATTCCGACGAGTCTGACGCATCCGAAAAACGCGAAGCGGCCAGAATGGGAGGCGGAGATTCTTCGAGATTGCGCGCGTCGCGTGGGAGCGAAGGCGAATCCACAAACGAGCGGAGCGGTCCATCTATGAAAGAGGATGAATCGCTGATGGCAATCGCCGAAACCGGCCGGATCTTTTACGGTTGGTGGGTGGTTGCGGCGGCGTTTCTGAATCTTTTTTTCGTAGTCGGAATTATCTTTTATGGCTTTCCGGTTTTTTATGCTTCGTTTGTGGAATCCTTGGGGTTTAGTCGCGCACAGGTCACGCAGGGATTTTTTCTGGGATTCTTGATTATCGGACTGCCCTTTGGGTTGCTCGCGGGGGCGGTAATTGACCGTGTCGGGGCTCGATGGGTGATTGTTACAGGCGCGGGAATCGTGGGGATTTCGCTGCTGCTGATGGCGAAGATGACAAAGTTGTGGCACTACGAGGCGCTTTGCGCGCTGGAAGTGCTGGGCTACGTATTTGCGGGGCCGATTGCGAATCAGGTACTGGTGTCGCGGTGGTTTTGTGCGCGACGCGGGCGAGCAATGGGTTTCGCATATCTGGGACTTGGTTCGGGCGGAGTGGTTGCACCGCTGCTAGTGAACTATTTGATTCGAACGTATGGCTGGCGCCATGCACTGGAAATCGTCGCGCTTACGCTGATGGCAGTGGTACTTCCCGTGGGAATCTGGATTACCCGGTCAACTCCGGAAAAGTCCGGCCTGCTGCCCGATGGAGCGTCCTCGAGTGACTCCACGAGCATAGCGACAGCGGCCATGACTTCGAGCAGCGTGGCGGAAGCCGTAGGGACGAGAAATTTCTGGCTGATTCTGCTAGGATCGACATCAGCGATCGGCGCCGTTGGAGCGGTGATTCAGCACTTCATCTTATTTTTGAAAGATCAAGGCTATTCGGCCACGGTGGCATCACGCTTTTCCGCCGGACTGCTGACGGCGAGCCTGGCGGGAAGAATTCTTGTCGGCTACGCGGTGGATCATGTACGGAAGAAGAATGCCATGGCATTTTTCTATTTCTTAATGGGAGCGTCGGTGCTTTTGCTCGGAATGTCAAGGCAGCCAGCAGTGGCCTGGACGTTCGCATTCATTTTCGGATTTTCGATGGGGGCAGACTATATGCTTGTTCCGTTGGTTACGGCGGAAAGCTTCGGGACGGCCGCGCTCGGCAAGCTGCTTGCGTTGATCATCATGGGATATTCGCTTGGGCAATGGGGACTGCCGTGGATTGTTGGGAGGCTGTTTGATGCGAGGCACACCTACAATTTGGCGTGGAAGATTACGGCTCTCGCCGGGATGCTTGGCGGGCTGGCGATTTACGCTGTCTCATCGAGAGAAGAAAAAATCCGGGCTTAAAGCCAATCCTGTCCGAGGGTTGTCCTGAAAGGGTTGTGTCTAACTCGGTTCCTGCTTGCAGCCCCCGCGCGTCCGCGGTCTGGCTCAGGGAGCTGAAGTTTGTCAACGCCCGCTTGGTTACAAGTCGGCCACGATTAGCTAGCTCATGAGTTAGGCAAGTATCCACCAAGCGAGCTGAGCCTTCGGGCGCCGGGAAGGGTTCGTCCCGCATTCCCCTATGGGGAAAATCCGGGGACTCTGCGCATGCGAGCCACACTCTGGTACTGCGTGCAACAGCCAAATTGTTTGCGAAGTCTTTCGTTTCCAAAAAGAACGTTGCAAAGGAAGGGCTTCCAGAAGATAAGCGTCTGGCTTGGGCGCGGGCAGTTGGCCGGCTCGGGTGCTAAAATTTTGGCTTTGCAATCATCCAGAAGAAGCCCCAGAGTGTGCGGCCACGTCCCCTTTCAGGACACGCAATTCGTGCTCAGTATGGCAAATAGGTGTGGCCACGATTCAAGCAAACTAGCAACATCGGGAACACGAAGACATGCGGTTTATCGAGACCTTTCTGCCCCGGAAATAGATAGCAATCTCTGCGGGAACCTTGCTATATGAGTTTGATCCACACGACTTGCAGGACATGGACGGTCCTCTTCGAGCCATTCATCGAGGCCGAGGAGCAGGGTTCAAGCGGATATGGGCGCTACTCTGCCACTGAGAAACTTTTCGCCACGAAGAACAGCGGCGAGAGCAGGCAGTAGCTCCCCGTTCATCGCTGACTTGAGAATATATCCGCAAGCCCCATTGCTAAAAGCTGCCTTCACCACCTCCGGGTCGTCGTTCAGAGATACAAAAACTACTTTCGACCCAGAAGCCACAACCGATATCCGCCGGACGGCCTCTATTCCATTCAGCTTCGGCAAGCCGATATCCAGGAGAATCAAGTCCGGTTGGCAGCGCCGGGCTTTCTGAACGGCGTCCAGTCCATCTGCAGCTTGCCCGACGACCCGAAACTGCGTTCCTCGCAACATCCCGCAAACGCATTCCCGAAAGCTCGCAAAGTCATCGACAACCAAGACTCTAAAGCTTTGCATCTCCGCTTGACGATAGCGAAGAATGCGGGGTCTTGCAAGGGCCTGTATCATGTGATATACGACCGAAATGAGTGATCGAGCAGCTCTGATCATAAGCTGTTCCCGTCAGCAGGCAGCAACCATCCATCAACGCGCAGAGCTCGAGAGACGGACCGTAAGCGGTTATGTGTTGCGTATTCTCATGAGATGGTTGGACCTCGAGGAAAGACTGGCTGTCATCCAGCAAGAGGGTGACCGACCTCTGACTGCGCTCCAGCCCGTTCGGCCTTCCGGCAAGAGAACTACGATGCTTGTACGGTGCTCAAAGGAAGAGGCGCACCGCATCAGAGCAGGCGCAAAGCGAAGATGTACGACCATAAGTTGGTTTGTGATTCACGCCCTGGCTCTCTCTTGGGGCGCGGAAAACCGCATAGAATTCCGCAATAAGTAAGCGACCGGACCGCGCTGGATAACGGACTCAAGTTGCCGCCCTAAAGGAACGGCGCCGCGATCCTCGCCACTTGATCAAGCGATTCAAACCCTAGACCTTGCGAGGGCGGCTAGGCGGATTCGGCAGCGGCGAACGAGGAGATGTCGATGATGGTGATAATGGCGCCATCAATTTTGTTTTCGACGGTACGATAAGGCAGAATGCGCAACTGGTAACGCGCACCCTTGCGATCCGTAATCACGCGATCCACCTGGCGAAGACTGGCCATGACCTCGAGGACCAGAGACTGCAATTCGGGGATTTCGATAGTGGGGTTAATGTTGGTCAGCGGGCGGCCGACATCTGCCGGAATAAGGCCCAGGAGTTTTTGGGCCTGAGGCGTGAAGCGGCGTATGCTGAGGTCGCTGCTGATGATAACCACCGCGAAATCGATGCTGGCGAAGAGGTTGGTCAGGTCGTTATTGATTTGAGTGACTTCCTGATTCCGGCTGCGCAGCTCATCATTGACGGTGCTCAATTCTTCGTTGGCGGACTGAAGTTCCTCCTTGGCGGTTTCCACCTCTTCGTTGGTGCTCTGAAGTTCTTCGTTGCTGGAAAGGATTTCCTCATTGGCGGATTGTAGCTCTTCGTTGGTAGCTTCCTGCGTTTCGATCACGGAGTGGAGATATTCCTTGGTGGCAGCGAGCACTTCCTCGAGCGTGGCAATTCTTCCGGAGACGGCAGATTTCGACTCGCCCCGTTTTGACGTGCGCGCCGCGCGGAGGTGCGGGGCAGCAAGGGACTCTTCAAAAACGATCATAAAGTAAAGCTCTTTGAGATTGCCTGTGCGGATGGGAACTACTTCAAAGTTCGCGAAGCGAATGGAGTTGGGAGCGGCGTTCCCGTTCCCGTTCTTGATTTGAATGTTTTGTTTGCGGACGCTGACATGGTGCTTCTTGGCTTTGGTCAGTGCGTTGCGCAGGTCCAGGAGAAGGCGCTCGCGGGCCATCTTGAGGATGCTGAGACTCGCGCGTCCGGGGGCAAGCTTGAGATAGCGGTCGACATTGCCGCGAGTATGGATGATTTCGAGGTCTTCGTTGATGAAAACGGTCGCGGGGCTGTATTGGCTAAGCAGGCGCCGATCAAATTCTTTCTGGGCTTCGAGATAGCTCCAGCTGGTGTCGGGTTGCTTGGAGGGCACTCGGAAAGCGCCGTATCCATGGCGCTCCCCGGGCGTGCTGCAAGAAAAAGTGGCGGGCTGACGGACGCCCGTAGATTTTTTGAGAAAAATCTTGTACGTGCGGTCCTCGGCGGAGAAGAGATTAGTAGCGGTGCCAACACCTTCGGAAGTTCCTAGAAGGAGATAGCCGTCCGGGCGTGTGGCGTAGTGAAACATGGCGATGACTCTGTTTTGAAGGACGGGTTCGAGATAGATGAGGAGATTGCGGCAACAGACAAGATCCATCTGTGAAAACGGAGGATCATTGAGGACGTTGTGCTGGGCAAAGATGCACATGTCCCGGATGGTCTTGCTGATGCGATAGTCACCCTCCCCTTTGGTAAAAAAACGGCGAAGGCGCTCCGGGGAGACATCGCCCTGAATGTTTTCGGGGTAAAGGCCGCTGCGAGCCTTGGCGATACTGGATTCGCTGATATCGGTCCCAAAAAACTGAATGTGAGTCTCGGGGGCCTTGTCGCCGACAGCCTCGAGAAGGGCAATCGCGACGGAATAGGTTTCTTCGCCAGAGGCGCATCCGGGAGTCCAAACACGCAGGCTGCCTTCGGCAGCGCGGTTCTTCATGATGGCAGGGAAAACTTTGGCCTTGAGGACCTCGAACACCTTAGGATTACGGAAGAAGCTGGTGACGTTGATGAGCATGTCCTGGTAGAGGGCCTTGATCTCCGCGGGATTGCTCTGAAGGTATTTGAAGTACTCGTCGATTTTTTCGATTTTGTGAACCACCATGCGGCGGCGAATGCGGCGAACGATCGTGGTCTGGCGGTAGTGCGTGAAATCGACGCCGGTCGATTTGCGCAGCAGATTGAAGACCAGATTAAGACCAGTGTTTTCCGCCGGGGCTAGTTCGGGGCCTTGGTCGCGGACAAGATAAGGGTGACGGGCGATGCGAGTAAGTTCGCGGGCGATAGCTTTGGGCGGGAGGACGTAGTCTACGCAACCGGCGGCGACGGCGCTGCCGGGCATGCTGTCGTACTTGGCGGATTGTTCGTCTTGCGCGAAGGTTACGCCACCATGGGCTTGAATCTCGCCGAGGCCGGCGGTTCCGTCGGTGCCCGAGCCGGATAAGAGGACGCCAATGGCATGATTGCCTTGCCCCTCGGCGAGAGCGCGCATGAAATGGTCGATGGACATGTGAAGGCCGCGACCTTCGCCGCGTGGCGCGAGCTGCAGGGTGTGATTGGAAATGGACATGGTGGCGTTGGGCGGAATGACGTAAACGTGATTGGGTTCGACGGTCATCCCGTTGGTGACTTCCTTGACGTGCATGGCGGTTTTTTTGGAAAGAAGTTCGGTGAGCATGCTGTGATGCTCGGGGTCGAGATGCTGGACGAGAACGAAGGCCATGCCGGTATCGGTAGCCAGGTTGCTGATGAGTTCGGTGAAAGCTTCGATTCCGCCCGCGGAAGCGCCAACAGCGGCGATCAACAGGTCGCTCTTGCGATCAGGGAGCGGGGAAGAATCTCCGCTGGAAGAATCGAGTGGGTGGTTCCGCCCCGACGATTTTGATTTCATCTTCTCTCCGAGTCGTTAGAACGGCTGGGTATTCACCCGGCAGGGTGGAGAGCGTGTCGTGGAGTGCCGCCACGCGAGAAATAACGGTATCGCAACCGCTTACGCCTAGGCTTCGGCTGCCAGGAGACCACCCAGCGATTCTAGTCTTTCCACTAACCAGATAACAACCTGATCCTCCGGCGACGAAGGGCCTGGAGCCTCGGTTTCGAAACCACTCCCGTCCGTGGCCACAGTATCATCATGGCGATGGGCAGCGTGGTACTCGGCCTCGAGGATGTCAGCGGCCCAAGGAGCGAAATAATCGATGAGCCGCAGATCCTTCTTGCCGGGCTGGGTTACGGTCCGATTGCGAGTCGAGAGCATGCCCCAGATGCGTCCCGACGAAGCCCGCGAAGACGACAGCTAAGAATTGAATAGCACGTAACACGAAGAGAAGTTTGGGATGGGGGTCACCGTGGTCGGCGCTTAGGGGCCCTGGCACGCCGCCGGGAGAGGATCGTAGCGCTCTGTTGATATGCTGCTCCAAGAAAGGTACGCCGCCGCGCCAAGCTCGACCGGCGTGCGTGATACGAGCAGCTATGTATTACTTATAGTCTTGGAATACATCACCTTCTACGAGCGACTTCTTGCCCGGCTTCAGAGAATTCAACCGCTCGATCGGGTTCGTAATGCAAGCAGCGACGAATAAGGTTCCGCTAAGCGCAGAAAGAGGTTTGCTTGGAGCGCCCCCTTACGGGTAAATAATCACCGGACCGGCACATCCGCGAGACCTTACAGACGAGTGAAGCATCCAGCCATCCATACGCGGCTTCCTGACGAAGGATCTCGAGCGCCTCCTCGGAAGAAAGCGCCTCCCTGTAAGGCCGATCGTTCGTCAGTGCGTCATAAACGTCCGCCACTTGCAAAATGCGCGCTTTCAGAGGGATTTCCTCCCCATACAGGCCGTCGGGATATCCGCTGCCATCCATGCGCTCATGATGATGCCGGATCAGAGGAAGGATGGGACGCAGGCACTTGAGCGGCGCGCAGATCCTTTCTCCTGTGACCGGATGCTGGCGCACAATCTCAGTTTCTTCCGCGTTCAGGCGCGCTGGCTTCAGGAGGATGTGGTCTGGCACCGCCAGCTTTCCGATGTCGTGCAGCAGGCAGCCGAGGCGTAATTCCTGCAAATCATCTTCGGACAGACCGAGCTTCTCGCCGAGTTGCACGGCATGTTCCGCAAGGCGATCAGAATGTCCATCCGTGCGCGAATGCCTGGCTTCAATGTTATGCGCCAGAGAAAGAATCACCGACTTTGCCTGCTCATCCAGGTAGGATTTGAGCCGCAAGAGAGATTCGATGTGGCCTGGTCCATCCCCCAGAGAAGGCGGCGTGTCCCAGAAATCCGCAGCGCTTTCTTCGCGTCTTTCGATCAATTCCGCCGAAGTGAGCCTCGAGGAAATCAAAACAACAGGCGCCGGTTGATTGAGGGCATCCTGCTTTGGACGCCTGGACAATTCCGCACCACGGACCCGGGGTAGATGATCGTCGAGAGGAACCAAGTCGGGTTGCAAACGCAGGCATATCTGCCGCGCGGATTCGGCATTGTCGGCTATGACAACGTCGAAATTCTGATTCTCCAGGAGGGCTTTCCAATTTTCTCGTTCCGGCGAAGCCACGTCCACGAGCAAGATGATGGGGTTCATTGAGCGCCTCTGCTCAATCTACGGTCTTGTCCAAAGGTTGGACTGGTTACGACCTCCACTCCCTGCTTCCGAGGGCTCATACCTCCTCTTTTTGGGCACCGCGAGGACTGGAGTAGCTGCCAGGCTCGGTCTCAATGCTCACTAACGGCCAAAGACTCGCCCTTCTAAGTGCCCCAAATCTCGCGTGTTACTCGGTATGTGGGAAATGGCTGCGCCTGCAGGCGGCCCGAATTTCCACGAAGGCAGTAAACTTTACTTGGTGCAGCATATCACATGATAGAATTTGCATAGCCCCGCGTTTTTTCGTATCGTCTGCCGGAGATGCCAGGCCTTACCGTTTTGGTTGTCGATGAATTTGTGGGCTTTCGGTAATGCGTTTGCGGGATGTTGCCACCAACGCAGTTTCGCGTGGATCGGCCAACCGTCGGATGGATGGGACGCCGTCCAGATGGCCAAGGACCTGCGACCGGATTTAATTCTGCTTGGTCTTGGTTTGCCGAAGTTGCATGGATTAGAAACCGCTAAGCGGATACGAACGCTGGCACCCCACGAAACTTTTGTTTGTTAGCCAGACCTCTTCCCCCGATGTGGTACGAGAAGCCCTTAGCCTAGGTGCATTGGTCTACGTTGATAAGACGCATACGTCGACTGACTTGCTGCCCGCTATCGAAGCGGTCCTTAGGGCTGAGCAATTTGTTAGCGAGAGCCTAGAGTCTAGCGGAAGAACGGATGCCCCCCGCCGGCACGAGGTACAATTTTATTCATGTGATTCGGGTCTTCTAGAAAGCTTTGCTCGCGTCCTCGCGACGGCCCTGGAGTCCGGTGGTGCAGCTATCGTGCTGGCTACGAAGTCACACCGAGAAGGCCTTGTTCAGAGATTGCAGGCGGAGGGCTTCGCCGTAGATGTCGCGATGCGACAAGGGACCTATATATCACGGGATGCCGCCGACACGCTCTCGACGATGATGGTGAATGGTGTGCCTGACGGCGCTCGGTTTCTTGAGGGCCTCACTGGCGTCATCGCGTCAGCCGCCAAAGCAAAATGCGTAGGCCTCTTGCGCGCTAGGGAATATCAATGCCGCGATTCGACTCGCAAAGGTTGGCAACGATCTGGTCAAAACACACAATGTAGATATCCTGTGTGTCAGGTATTCCAGAGCATCTGTCGAGAGCACACAGCCGTTTACTCCCGCTGAGAACGGTGCCTGCTCGAATGCCGGTAGCTACTGACGCAAGAGAACCGAAAGTCGGCATTGGACCAAGCGCTAGGGAGAAACCGCTCCAGGAAGCCTGGTGTCACATTCGGCGCTTGCAAGATCCTCTTGACCGCGCCTGTCGAGAAGTGCGGTCCTGCGATCCGGCCATGCCGCGAGGATATCCAAGAAACAAGTCGTGATACATTGCATCGAGCAAATCGTTCTGCCGAAGGATTTCAGATGAACAGACGGACCTTTATGAACGCCGCTGCGGGCGCCACGACGACGTTGGCATGCAAGTCTTTATCGCTGGCGCGCCAGCAAGACAGGAAGACGGCCGTTGTCTATCCTGACCCGGCCGTTGAAATCGTCGATCCAGGCTTCGCCAAATACAAGGTTGGTAACGCCGCGGTCGAACGACTGTACACGGGTGCGCGTTGGGCCGAAGGACCGGTGTGGTATGGGGACGGGCGTTTTCTCCTCTTCAGCGACATTCCCAACAATCGCATGCTGCGATGGCTGGAGGACACCGGAGAGGTCAGCGTTTTCCGCAGCCCGTCGCACTACAGCAATGGCAATTATCGGGACCGGCAGGGCAGGCTTTTAACTTGCGAGCACGATTCGCGCCGCCTCACGCGAACCGAACATGACGGCACCATTACGGTGCTGATGGATCGCTTTCAAGGCAAGCAACTGAACGCCCCGAACGATCTTGCAGTCCATTCCGACGGTGCGATCTGGTTCACCGATCCGGGCTACGGCATCATGTCTAATTACGAAGGACACAAAGCGTCCTTTGAACTGCCGGCTAACGTATATCGCCTGGACCCGAAGACGCGCGAGGCAACGCCTGTTGCGAGCGACATGGACAAGCCTAACGGAATCTGTTTCTCTCCTGACGAGAAAAAACTCTATATCGTGGACACCGGCCAGCCGAAGCACGCGGGGGATCCTCATCCCATCCGCGTGTACGACGTCGAGGATGGCGTGCGGCTGAAGAACGGCCGCATGTTTGTAAACATGTCGCCTGGGTCATCGGACGGTGTTCGTTGTGATGTGGACGGCAACGTTTGGTCCGCTGCCGGGTGGGCTGGCGAGGGTTTTAACGGAGTGCACGTGTTCGCGCCCGATGGCAAGCTCATCGGCAGAATTCATATCCCGGAAACCTGCGCAAATCTTTGTTTCGGGGGCGCCAAGAAAAACCGCCTGTTCATGGCTGCCAGTCAGTCTCTCTACGCACTCTACGTCAACACCGAGGGCGCGCAAACGCCCTGACAAGCATGTTGTCGACGTCGGAACGTTTGCGCTGAACGTCGATGAATCAGTCGACAAGTGCATATCACATAGCAAGAAGCCGGACGAACCAACTGTCGCTGCACGCGAAGCGTTGACGGGAGCACAGGCAGGCAGGGCATGGAGGCCGCATTCTCTAATCCGGTGAGGCGACAGGTTCGTGAGTCAGCAGTTGCCGGGGGAGGTACGTTGCCAAAGCCACGGTGAAGATTTCCGCTCCTTCCGGGGTGAGGTGGATCTCATCCGGTTGATAATAATAGGTGGAGAGCACGGCCGGATCCACGGGAACCAGCGATTCCACACCCTCCCTTTGTGAAGCAAGTGTCATTCGCCGGACGGCATCTTCCGAAGAAGGAGTTGGCGGGACAAGGATGATGAGTTTCGCTCCGTAGGCAGCGCACAAACGTCGTAGCCGCTGCAAACGGGGATTGGCAATGGCGTGAAATTCCGGAGCCGGCGGGACCGGCGGCTGGGGCTTCAGCAGCAGGAAAAGCTGTTGGCAATGTGGCACGATATGGCGAAGAACCTGCATGCGGAAGACACTGCGCGTGTCCCAAAACGCGCTGGAATGATCAAGCAAGAGATTGCTGGTGGCGGTGCGGTCGAATTTCAACTCCGAGGCGACGTCGTAAGCGTCTTGCAAGTCAAACAACATCAGCGGCGCATAATCTTGCCGTACGGCGTTGGACAGAAAGGCGTTCACACCCACACCCAGGACTACGACCTGGGGACGTGATCCATCGCGAAACAAACGCCGCAGTGCATAGAGCCAGTCGTAGTAGCCGGTGGCCTCGAGAAAAATGGGGTGGATGCTGAGCTGGCTGGAAGTTAGTTTCTGCAAGCGGTCCACATCGACGCCATATAAGAGCAAAGAATTGCCTACCATGAGAACGGACATGGGTTCTCGAGGCTTGGCATGGCGCAGGCGCAAGGCGTCGGCGTATTGCTGAGAAACGCGCGCATAGGTTTCGGAATGATGTTTGAGCAAATCATCGCTCAACAGCTCGAAGGAGATGGTAAGGGACGCACAAATGGCGAACAGGATCTTGGCGTAAGTGAATGCCGGGTGCCTAGAATTGGAAATAGACGAAGGCATTGAGGCTGCTCCCTGAAAAAAGTGCCAGCGCGACGAACGCGCATGCGGCTAACACGGTTCGAAATACATAAGAGGCGTTGGCAAACGGGTATTCCTGATCGGTAACTTCCAAATGGAGATCGATGAGGAAGAGGGGCACGGAATAAAGACAGAGCATGAAAAATGCAGAAGCGTACTCCGGACGCCAGGCAAAGTTCGAGAGTCCGGCGAGAAACGCCGCGGCGGCGTGAAGGGAAGTGGCGCGGAAGAAGGCCAGGCTCAAGCACAGGATGTTGAAGGTCAGGATCCGCTGGGCCCACAAGGCGAAAAAGCCAGCCGGAGGCTCAGGGGCAGAACCGGCGGCGGGCCTGGTTTTTGCCGGGAAAAAGAAGCGCTCAATGGGCAAAACAATTCCGTGAATGGCTCCGAAAATGACGTAGGTCCAATTGGCGCCGTGCCAGAGGCCGGCGAGAACCATGGTCAGGAAGAGATTCTTGACGGTTTTCCACTCACCCGCCCGGCTGCCGCCCATGGGGATGTACAGGTAGTCGCGAAGCCAGCTGCTCAGGCTGATGTGCCAGCGGCGCCAGAAGTCCTGTAACCGGGGCGCGAGAAAGGGCTGTCGGAAGTTGACCATGAAGTGGAAACCGAGCAACTGCGCCGCGCCGCGAGCGATGTCGCTATAGCCGCTGAAATCACCGTAAACCTGCCAGGCAAATCCGTAGGTCCCGAGCAGTACCACCCACAAATTGGGCGGCCCGAGCTGGCCGCCAAAGGCCGCGTTTACCAGGAGCGCGCAATTGTCCGCGACGATGCACTTGCGAATCATTCCGGAAAAAATCAGCATGAGGCCATCGAAGAAGCGGTCCGCATCAAAAGTTCGTTCCCGCTGAACCTGTGGCAGCAAATGTCCGGGCCGTTGAATGGGACCGGCAATCAAGTGCGCGAAAAAGCTGATGAACAGGCCGTATTCGACGAAAGATCGCGAAGCCGCAATCCGTCCTTTATAAACGTCCACGATATACGCGACTTCCTGAAAGGTATAAAAAGAAATTCCCGGAGGAAGAATGATACGAATGAGCGGCAGGGGAACGTTGTGAAGACCAAGGTTGTTCAGCATGCCGACAAAGGACCCGGCAAAGAAATCAAAATACTTGAAAATCCCAAGAATCGTGAAGTTCAGAAACAGGGAAAAGATGAACCACTTTCTGCGATGTGGATTTTGCTGCTCGGGAACGATTTTCTGAGCGATCAGAAAATCCATGGTGGTGCTGCCAACCATGAGCGCGAGGAACCGCCAGTCCCACCAGCCGTAGAAAAAGTAACTGGCCAGGAGTAGAAAGACGTTCTGGGTGCGATGGTTCAACCGCCAAAGGATAAAAACGACGGGAATCAGGAACGCGATAAAGGCAGGCGAATCAAAAAGCATGGCACCCAATCAGGTTGGTTTTCATCGGTTCCAGCTCATTTGCGAGCGCGTGCCGGGTGGGCTTCGAGGATAAGGGCGTCCGGGCGAAAGCGGCAATCGGATGATATCGGGAATCGAGCTAAGGGAAATACCTGACTTTTTGTGATAAAGAAGTAAAGAAGTGTAATAAAGAAGTAAAAGAGTAAAGAAATAAAGAAAGGAAAAACGAGCCGGCAGTAACAGCTAGGCTAGAACCGAGCAAGGTGAGGTTCGGCGACCTTAGCTTCCACCCCTTTCTTTCCGCCGCGAAATGTTACAAAAAAGCGATGGAAAACCTCTGAGGAGATCTTTGGGTGTTTTTTAAGGTTTAGACCGGATTGTGATGGAGTGACCGCAGCGGTAGCGTGACTTGTGGGGCCGGGATTTCCCGAAAGCAGAGTCAGTCCGCGCATTCGGGCAGCGATGCACAAAAGCGAGGGAGTGCAATGCCGACCCAGGGTTACAAGCGCGAATTGTGACTCTAATGGCGGTAGCTTCTCAAGAGGAAAGATAATGAGAGTTCGATCTCAACAGTGGCCTTGGTTTGCAATTCTTGTCAAAACGGGGAGGGAAAAGAGCACCAACCTGCTTTTGGAAAACGCCGGGTACGAGTGCTTCTTGCCGGTCAACCGGAGCACGCGACGCTGGTCGGATCGCACGAAATTGATCGACGTGCCGTTGTTCCCGGGGTATTTGTTCTGCCGGATGAACCCGCACAATCGCCTGACGGTGCTGATGACTCCGGGAGTGATGCAAATCGTCGGAGTAGGCAAGACGCCGATTCCCGTTGAAGAGGAGGAGATCGCGGCGATCCAGCGGGTGCAAAGGAGCGGGCTTGCGGCCATGCCCTGGCCGTACATGCAAGTGGGCAATGTCGCGGAAATCCTGGGAGGTCCGCTGCGCGGCTTGACCGGGATCGTCGTCAAAATCAAATCGGGAGTAAAGCTCGTGCTTTCCGTCAGCCTGCTGCAGCGGTCGGTGGCCGTGGAAGTGGAGCGAGGTTGGGTGGCGGAAGTGCGGACGGGAAAACCCGCGGAGATAGATGCGTTGCGTCACGGACGCGCTTCTCTGCCCAGCGAGGCGGTGCAGTTGAGCGCAATGCAAGGCGTCAGCGACGAGAGCCTGCAGGCGGACTAGACGGCGCGGAAACTTTCGCGCCGAGAGAGGAGGCCCCCGTGGTTTACCAGCATCAAGAAACCTTCCATTCTTTGCAGTCTTTTCGGAGGGTTTTCTTTCCCATTCTTCTGGCTTTTGCCGGAGCCGCGGCGGCGCTCGCGCAAGACCCGCCGCAGCCGATCCCTCCACCTTCACAACCAGTCGTTCAGGACCGCGAAGCCACAGCGGATAGTCACTCCCAGACGCCCGTGCTGCAGCATCGCAACCGGCGGTATCAATTGCATTCGGCCGACGTCCTGACGCTGGAGTTTCCGTTCACACCGGAATTCAACCAGACCGTGACGGTGCAACCCGACGGTTATGTTACCTTGCGCGGCGTAGAAAACATGCACGTGGAAGGCGAGACGTTGCCGGAAGTGACGCAGGCGCTGCGGATGGCGTATTCGAAAATTTTGCACGACCCGGTCATCAACGTCGAGCTAAAAGATTTTGAGAAACCCTTTTTCATCGTTGGCGGCGAGGTCGGGCACCCAGGAAAGTTTGACCTCCGCGAAGACACCACGGCCACGGAGGCGGTGGCCATTGCCGGAGGTTTCCGAGAATCCGCAAAGCATTCGCAGGTGTTGCTCTTCCACCGGGTACAGGGTGGATGGGCGCAAGTGAAAAAGCTAAACATGAAAAAGATGCTGAAGGAAGGGGATCTGGACGAGGACGCCTATCTCGCGCCCGGTGATTTTCTCTACGTGCCGAAAAACACCATGTCCAAAATCGCAAAGTTTATTCCGACTTCATCCATGGGCTTGTATGCAAATCCAGGTATGCTGAGGTAAGCGGGCATGTTTCAGCGGAATATGAACGAGGGACAAGGCGACGAGCGGCAGTCGGTGACGCTGCGAGACTTGCTGAGCGTCGGTTTTCGACAGAAACGGTTGATGATCAATACTTTCCTGGGAATTTTTTCTCTGGTGATTGTGCTGGCGGCGATTCTGCCGAGGAAGTACCAGTCGGAAATGAAGATTCTGGTGAGGCACGAACGCGCCGACAACATGGTCACGCCCGATCGGGAACAACCGATGCAACTGCGAACCGACGTCAGCGAAGCGGAGCTGCAGTCGGAAGCCGAGCTAGTGAAATCAAGAGACCTGTTGACGAAGGTGGTCGAGACCTGTCACCTGCAAAAAGCCGGCGACCAATCGGGATCGAACGCGGACGATGAGCAGACCTCTCGTGCGGTCGTGAAACTGGAAAGAGACCTCAAGGTCGAGCCCATCAAGCTGACAAACTTGATCAGCGTGAAATACAGTTCGAGAGATCCGCAACTGGCTGCGCGCGTGCTCAACACGCTGGCCAGCCTATACCTCGAGAAACACCTGGCCATGCACCGGGCCCCAGGGGAGTTCGACTTCTTTCATCAGCAAGCGGAGCGATACCGCAAAGCACTGGCCGATGAGGAGGCCAAGCTAACCCATTTCAGTAAGGAGCAAGGGGTCGTCAGCCCGGCGCTCGAGAAGGAGATCAGCGTCCGCAAACTAGCCGACATGGAAGGGGATTTGAAAACGACGCGGGCCAACATTGTGGAGACCAGCCAGCGGATTCGCAAGCTGGAAGCGCAATTGGGCAGGCTGCCGAGCCGGGAAACAGCCCAGGTTCGCACCTCCGATAATCCGCAGCTGATGGAGCGCATGAAGACCACACTGCTTGACTTGGAGCTGAAGCGCACGGACCTTTTGGCGAAATTCGAGCCGACCTACCGGCCCGTTCAGCAAGTGGAGCAGCAGATTGCCCAGACGAAAGCGGCCATCGCCGCAGCCGAGAAGGCGCCGCTGCGCGATGAAACGACAGACCGCGACCCGACCTATGAGGCGCTGCGCGCGGAGCTGGCGAAATCTCAGACAGACCTGGCGTCACTCGAAGCCCGCGCGACGGCGACCGCTTCTCTCGTGCGCTCCTACAGAGCGGAAAGCCAAGAACTCGACAATAAGGAGCTTCTCCACCAGGACATGGTACGCGCCGCGAAGGCGGACGAAGACAATTACATGCTTTACCTCCACAAACAGGAAGAGGCGCGCATCAACGATGCGCTGGACCGCCAGCGAATCTCGAACGTAGTCGTCGCGGAGCCCGCCGTTGTGCCCCTTTTGCCGCAGCCCCGATGGTTGCTGGCGTTGCTATTGGGCGGATTGGTGGCGGCTCTGTCGAGCGTGGTGGTCGCTTTTGCCGTGGATTACTGGGACCCGTCCTTACGGACGCCGGAAGAGGTGGAATCGTTATTCGGGAGCCCGGTGGTTGCCGCGATTCCGCGGGATGGCGAATAAGCGATGTTCCTCAACTTTTATCGACTGCGCGAGCAGCCGTTCGGAGTGACTCCGGACCCGCGCTTCCTGTATTTCAGCCCGGCCCACAGGGAAGCGCTGGCATCGCTGTTCTACGGGATCGAGACCGGGCGTGGGTTCTTGTCACTGGTGGCCCAGCCCGGGATGGGAAAGACCACGCTGTTGTTCCAACTGCTGAAACGATGGAAGGGCTACGTCCACAGCGCCTTTCTTTTTCAAACGCAGTGCGATTCCCGGGAACTGCTTCGCTATTTGATGGAAGACCTTGGTCTCGACAGCCAGGATCGCGACATCGTGCGCATGCACACGGACTTGAACGATTTCCTGTTTCGCGAAACGAAAGCCGGGAAGCGCGTCGTGCTTTTCATCGACGAGGCCCAGAATCTCTCCGACTCGGTGTTGGAAACCGTTCGCCTGCTCTCGGACTTCGAGGCCCCGGACAGAAAACTGCTGCAGATTGTGCTGGCCGGCCAGCCGGAACTGGAACAGCGGCTGATGCGGCCGGGATTGACGCAATTGGGGCAGCGCATTGCGGTGCGCGCCAGGCTGGATTCATTGCCCCCTGCCGAGGTGGTTCGCTATCTGAATCACCGACTGCATGTGGCGGGGTACCCTGGCACGCAACTGTTTACCCCGGAGGCTTCCGCGGCCATCGCGGAGTACAGCCGGGGAGTTCCGCGACTGATCAATCACCTGTGCTTCAACTCGCTGTCGTTAGGATGCGCGACGCGGTCGACACAGATTGATCTGCAAATCGTGCGAGAGGCGGCCGGCGACTTGTCATTGGATCAGCACGGACCGAAATCACAGCCCGGCAGCCGGCAAGTGGCAAAACCGCAGACGCCAAGGCCCGCCGCTTCGGAGACCCTATCGCTAACAAACCCGTTCGTACCCTTGATGAGGAGGAAACTTTTCCACCAGCGAGTCTTTCAGGCCTCGATTCTTGCGCTGCTATTACTGAGCGTGGCGATTTATCTAGGGACACGCGCAGGCGCGGGGACGTTTGGACCGGAACACCCGAGCGACCTCTCGTCCACAACCGCTCGATCAAGCTCAGATCACCGCCCTGCGGAGGCTCCTGTCACAACTGCTTCCGACCAGTCGCCGCCGGCCGATCCGCCACCTTCCGACGGGCAAGAGAATTCGTCCACCGTTTTTACTTATGTTATTCAGCCGAACGACACCCTTCGCGAGTTGTGCTTGTCTCTTGTCGGGCGCTACGATGAAGCCGTTCAAAAAGAGATTCGCAAGTTGAATCCAAACTTGAAAGACCTGGCGCATCTGAACCCCGGGCAAGAGATCCGCCTTCCGCTAAACGCTGCAAAACCTGAGCCCTCCCAGCACTAATCAGGTAGACGTTGTAAACCGGAACAGGCGCACCACGGAAAAGCTATGAGCAAGAACTTCGAACTGCTGCACACCATAAGCAACGAAAAGGAACTTTTTGAGACCCTGGAGGGCTGGGAGGACCTCCCTAAAACTGCCGCTGAGGGCGCCGGGCCGAGCCCGCAAGCGGATGCGAAGGAGCGTGGAAGCACTCCGTTAGAAACCGGTTTGCCCGACGTGTTTCAAACCGTCAGGCAGACCTTGGGCCCGCTCGACCCCTTCGTTCCGGACCTGACTCGACGCGCAAAACCAGCAGAAGAGCCAATCGAGGTCAAGGGCGGCGGGGAAACCGGAGACACAAAGTTTGGGGAAAGATTCCCGATCTCTCGCAATCCCATCACACGCTTCAATTCTGCCCCGGTCATGTCGCCTTGGGCCGACCCGCGGATCGGCCCGGAACCGGAACCCGGCAGTGACGTCGAAATGGAATGGGAGAGGGAAGCACTCCGAAGCATTACCGTTCCCGAGGCGTTGCCGAGCACAGAGGAACCGCGTCCCGTCAAAGAAGAAAAGACTCCTCGAGAAGCGCCGCAATCAGGGAAGGTATCGCACCGCGAGTCACCGGCGGGCCCCTGGATAGACGAGAGCAAATCGAGTGGCAAGGCCCACGGGAGAGAGGTTCGGGCACGAGGCCTCTACAAAAATGCAAGACGCGAATTGATTGCGTGTGAGGAAGAACTCAGGTTGGTGCAGCGCATTTTCCTCGGAAGGGAACAGGATTCGCCGCGAATCGCGCTGTTCTCCGGGCCGGAGCGCGAGGGTGGTTGCGCTGCGATTTGTGTACGGACAGGCGAGATACTCGCGTCCCAGGCAGCAGGGACGGTTTGCCTGGTGGACGCCGATTTCCGCGCGCCTTCGCTGCACGAATATTTCGGCGTGCGAAACGAAAAGGGGCTTGCGGAGGCAACGCTTGAGTGCGGGCCCATCCAGGAGTTTGCGCAAAAACTTTCCCCGGCAAACCTCTGGCTCGTGCCAAGCGGGTACGGCGCCTCCCAGCTGCATCTCAGTAAGACCGCCGAAGGTCTGCGCGCACGGATGGAAGAGCTGCGCAACGCGTACCGTTACGTGATCGTCCACTCCGGACCGCTGTGGCTCAATGCCGACGCGATGATGTTTAGCAAGTGGACCGATGGCGTCGTGCTGATTTTGGAAGCAGACCGAACGCGGCGGGACACGGCGCGTCGCATCAAGGAAAGCCTGGCCGTAGCCAACGCCAAAGTGCTTGGCGTTGTTCTCAACAACCGGTCTTATCCCATCCCGGAACCACTCTACAGTCGGCTCTAAGAAAATCCTCACGGCTGCCAATGAGTCGCGGGACTGGCGCATCTATGCGGACTTTGCGCAAACTCTGATCGCGATCGCACGCCCGTTGTAGGCTCATGATGAGTCTTTACCAAATTCTACAGATTTTCAGTATCACGCTACTCGAGAAAATACCCATTTTAAGTGTACTGGAGGCATTCGACTCCCGTTCCGACTCACTCGATTTCTCTAGCCAATTGATTCTGTTCGATTTTTAACCGGACAGCAGTGAGTTAGCGTCATCAAGCTTTTAAAAGTCTGGGGCCCTTTCTTTACTCAAATTCACAAGGTCAGGAACCAAGAATATGGCTCAACAGCAAATCTGGCAATGGTCAACGCGAACTACGCTTTTGGCAAGCGGGTCGGAAAAGGTGTTCTACGACGTCTTAAAACGCTCCATGGACATTCTTTTGGCAACGGCACTGATCATTCTTCTGCTGCCCTTGCTCTTGCTGATCGCCCTGCTGATAAAGCTCGACTCGCCGGGGCCGGTGATCTTCACTCAGGAACGTGTGGGGGCCAAGCGCCAGCGGTTCGGGAACTATCGTTTCTGGGTCGTGCAGAATTTCACTTTCTATAAGTTTCGCTCCATGGTGCGGGACGCGGATCCCTCGCTGCACGAAGCTTACGTCAAGGAATTCGTCGAGGGCCGCGCGCAAGCTTCACCCGAGAGCGGCGGAAAATTCAAACTCATCAACGATCCCCGCGTGACGAGAGTCGGTCGGCTTCTCAGAGAATTCAGCCTGGATGAGCTTCCGCAGCTTTTCAACGTGCTCAAGGGCGATATGAGTCTGGTCGGGCCACGCCCGGTGCCCCCTTACGAGGTGGCCGGCTACCAGGCCCGCCACCACAACCGGTTTGCCGCACCGCCCGGAATCACCGGTTGGTGGCAAGTCAAAGGAAGGTGTCGCGTGTCGTTCGAAGAAATGATCCGCATGGATGTGGATTACATCCGCAACGCATCCCTGTGGCTCGATCTGAAAATCCTGTTTCTAACCATCCCCGCCGTGCTTTCCAGGAAAGGTGCCGAATGATGAACGGCGTCCTTCCGCTCGGAGCGAATCAAAGCTCCGCAAACAGCAATCCCACAGGCATCGCGGTGATCGGATGCGGCTATTGGGGAATGAACTACGTTCGTATTTTCAACGAGCTCACGGAGTCGCGCGTTGCCGCCGTTTGTGAACAGAGTCCGGAACGCCTGAAAGAAGTAGCACGGCGGTTTCCCAACGTTTATCTGACCACCCAAATCGACGACGTGTTGTCCCAGCCGGACGTGCATGCCGTGGTGGTATGCACCGAGGCAAGTTCACACTACAACGTAGCGCGCCGCTTGCTGTCGGCAGGCAAGCACTTGCTGGTGGAAAAGCCGCTGACCACCACCAGCCGCGATGCCGAGAACTTGATCGAGCTGGCGGACTCACATTCTGTGACTCTCATGGTGGGCCATACGTTTATCTTTAATGCCGGCATCCGCAAAGTAAAAGAATATGTGAAGCAAGACACCGGCCGGGTCTACTACCTGTACGCCCGCAGGACCAATCTTGGTCCCATCCGCCGCGACGTCAATGCACTCTGGGACCTCGCGCCGCATGACATCGCCATCTTTAATTATTTGCTGGATGCTACGCCGGAGTGGGTCAGTGCCGTGGGCGGCAAAGTTCTCGGGAATAGCCGGGACGACGTAGGTTTTGTCTCGCTCGGCTATCCCGGCAACGTTCTCGCGCACGTGCACGTCAGTTGGGCGGATCCCGACAAAGCTCGCGAGGTCGTGGTGGTCAAGAGCGACCGCAGGATCCTTTTCAACGACCTGAATGGCGTGGAACAAGTGCGCGTGTTTGAAAAGGGCGTAAGCTGCGTGGAAGAGGAACCGCTGAACTACGGAGAGTTTCGCTTCCAAATCCGGGACGGCGACATTATCAGCCCCCGGATCGAAGCCGCTGAACCGCTGAAGAGTCAATGCCGGCATTTCCTGGAGTGCGTCAGAACCGGGAAGCGGCCGGTCAGCAGCGGAGTGGCTGGGCGGGATGTCGTGCGAGTGCTCGAAGGTATAAATCGTTCGATGGAATGCAAAGGATTACAGGTATCGGTGGAGGATAAAGCGGATTATGTCCACCCAAATGTCGAAGCCGCCGAAGCACCCGAATGTTCCCTTCGTTGATTTAGGAGCCCAATACCGGACCATCGCTACGGAAGTTAATCAGGCGATTTCGAAGGTAATCGAGCAAACAGACTTCATCCTGGGGCGCGAGGTGCACCTGTTCGAGGAGGAGTTTGCCGCTTTCTGTGACGCGCCCTATGCGATCGGTGTGGACTCCGGCACATCGGCCCTCGAGTTGGCGCTGCGGGCTTTCGACATTGGCACGGGCGACGAGGTCATCACTGCGGCCAACAGCTTCATCGCCTCCGCGCTCGGCATATCGCATGCCGGGGCCACACCGGTATTGGTGGACGTCGATCCATACACGTACACGCTGGACGTAAAGGCGATCGAGCGAGCCATCACGCGCCGCACCAAAGCCATTATTCCCGTGCATCTGTACGGGCACCCCGCCCACATGGATCCCATCCGACAGCTTGCCGACCAGCACCGGCTGGTGGTGATCGAAGACGCCTGCCAGGCTCATGGCGCGCGCTACCAAGGCAAGCGGGTTGGATCTTTGGGACACGCCGCGGCTTTTAGTTTTTACCCCGGGAAAAATCTGGGAGCTTACGGCGATGGCGGCATCGTGGTCACCAATGACCGCAAGGTTGCCAAGCGCCTCGAAATGCTCCGGAACTACGGGCAGAAGGAAAAATACCAGCACCTTTTCCGCGGCTACAACCGGAGGCTCGACACCATGCAAGCCGCGATTCTGCGGGTCAAACTGAAATACCTGGAAAAGTGGAACGCGGCGCGGCGCTGGAACGCCAACCTCTATCAAAAGCATCTGGAGGGAAGCGGAATCGTTTTGCCGGGCGAAGCCGGTGGCGCCGAAGCGGTGTGGCATCTTTACGTCGTTCGCACGGAACGCCGCGACGCCCTGAAGGAGCACCTCGCTGGCCAGGGCATCCAGGTTGGCGTTCATTACCCGGTCCCGATCCATCTCCAGCCGGCTTACGAAGACTTGGGTCACAAGCTCGGAGATTTCCCGGTTGCCGAGGCGTACGCCGATAGAATTCTGTCCTTACCTATGTATGCGGAATTGAATTCCGGGCAAGTCGAGCGCGTGTCCTCCGCCATCTCTGAATTCTTGGCCGCGAATTCCGCGGGGCAGACGGAAGTGCGTCAAATCGCATGAGCTTCGATCGCGTGCTGAATCGAGCCGGGCGGCGGTCTCTTGAGTTTGTTCGTTTGTTCAAGACCGGTGGTGTGATTGTCAATGAACACGTTCTGAGTCTTGAGCAAACCCGCCGCCACGTCGAGGTGCTCGGCCGTTCGTTCGACTTTATTCACTTGAGCGACCTGCAAAACCGCATCCACGCCCGCAACAAGAAGCCGTTTTGTTTGCTGACCTTCGACGACGGGAAAAGGAGCAATGCCACCGTCGTGGCTCCGGAGCTCAAACGGCTCGGCGTGCCCGCCGCGTTCTTTGTCGTAACCAGTTCCCTCGGCGGCCATACACCCTTTTGGTTTGACCGCCACTGGGCGCTCCGCGCAAAGCTCGGCACGCTTCCGCAAGGCCTTGCGTTGCCGGTGCTAAAGCAACTCCCCTATCGCGTGTTGGCTGCCCGCATCGAGCAAGCTTGCGCGCAGTACGGTGTCGAAGCCGATTTGAGAAACGACGATATCTGCCCGATGTCCTGGGAGGAAGCCAGGCGTCTCCATCAGCAAGGATTCAGTGTCGGAGCGCACGGACACACTCACGCGATCTTGACTCGCGAGACGAAGGCCGACGCCTTTGAAAACATAGCCACAAGCATCAGGATGGTCAGTGCCGAGATTGCGGCGCCGTGCCCTGGCTTCGCCTTTCCGAATGGGAATTACACTCCGGAACTTGCGCTCCACGCCTTCGATTGTGGCGCCTGCGCGGTCCTGACCACCGAACCGGTCTGGGTGGACGAAACATTCCCGCTCTGGCGGTTGCCCCGCGTTCAATTGTTCTGTGGCCACAGTGCGGGAGTGATTCACTTGAAGCTGGCCCTGGCTGCAAGCGGCTGGATGCTTTCGAACCCGGATGGCACCGGAAGAGGCTATCGAGCGATGAGGAGAGTCCGCAGACGACCGGGTCACAATTCGGAATCTTTGATCGAGCATTTTGCCGCTGGAGCGGCGGGATCGGTTTCTCACAGGCCCGTCAACCTCCCGGAGTGATCCCAGGCTGCGCTTTTCCCCCTGCGGATCGTGTTTCAGGTGGGCTTCGGTAGACCGTGTGCTGCTCGGATGGCCTTCGAATTCGCCATACTTGACTTCTTGACGAACCGCTAGCTTGAAAGCAATGCGCTTTCCAAAGACCAACATGTGCGCCGGATCGACGGTCGGTGAGTTGTCGCGCGGAGAAAGAACCGTTGTCTCCGCTCTTCACGGAAATTCCGATGCAGCGCAGGACTCTCTCGAGCGCTTGCGCCGCTCCATGACTTCCGCGTTTGTGGTGGCGCTCTTCAGTCCCTTAACCGCTTTGCGATCCAGTTTGGTTCAGAGAATTCTTCTTGGTGTCGTCCTGCTCGATCTCCCTTTTCAATTTGGAACCCACCTTTTCTACAGCGAACAAGATGCTGCATTCGGTGCTCTCGGTGGTCTGAGCATTTCCGCGACAACCATTGCGCTGGCCGGGCTCTATCTTGCCTGGCTCTTCTTGCCGCTCGCAAACAGAAACCGGAAGGCCAACCCTCCGTTTCATTTCAACTTGGCGCTCGTCTTTTTCCTTGCTTTTACTGCCGTCAGCGTCTCTGTGGCCTCGGACGTCAGCCTCGCGCTGTACGAGCTCTTCCTCGCCGCGCAACTCTATCTTGTCTATTTCTACGTCGCTAACAATTTGCGCCGCCGCGAGGATATTCGATTTGTCGTCTCCCTCCTCTTGATCGGTTGTTTGATTGAGAGCGCAGCCATGATCGCTCTCGAATTCACCGGCACGCCCTCGACCATCTGGGGGCTGCCTACCCATATCCATCTGCAAACCGGAATCCACGACGCGTTTGTTCGCGTCGGGGGAACCGTCGGGTCTCCCAACGAAGCCAGCGCCTACTTGAGCCTCTTGCTTCCCTTGGCCGCCTGCCTGTTGTTTGCGGGCGTTAAGTCCTCGGGAAAATGGCTTTCATGCTTGGTGATCGGGTTCGGCGGTGTCGCGATGATCTTCACGTATTCACGGGGTGGTTGGATCGCCTTGGCTCTGGCTGCCATCCTTGTCAGTTTCGTGCTGGTGCGCACCCGCGGCATTTCCTCAAAAGCGCCCATCGCCCTTCTGGCGTTTTTGATCGTTGTTTATCTGCCGTTTCACAGTGCGATCTCGGCCCGCGCCTTCGGCGACGATCAGGGTTCAGCGGAATCACGCATCCCGTTGACGATGTTGGCCTTCCGGATGATCGCGGACCACCCGGTTCTCGGAGTTGGCGCCAATAACTTCTCCGTGGTGATGCAGCACTATCTGACTTCGTACTTCCGCACCGGTTTCCTGTACGTGGTTCATAACAAATATCTGTTGATCTGGACCGAGACGGGCATGGGCGGGCTTTTCGCCTATCTGGCTTTCTTGTTCGCGGCCGTGCGCATGGGCTGGAAATGCTGGAAGCAAAATGACGGATACCTCTCGATGCTCGCCCTGGGCATTACCGCAGCCATCATAGGCCAAATCGTGCACATGAATTTCGACGTCTTCCGGATTGGCCCGGTACCGGAGCTACTCTGGTTGCTCGCAGCGCTTCTGGTCCCCATGCATCGAATCGGTGCCGGTGTTCCAGCCGGAAGGCCCTGATAGCGAGCATTACTCAGATGAAAGTGCTAATCATGACGCCCATTTATCCGATCCCGGATCGGCCGGCTAATGGCACGTTTGTGCGAACGCAAGTCGAATCTCTCAGGCAAGCAGGGGTCGAAGTCGAAGTGTTTCATCTGAGCGGCCCCTTTCGGAAATGGAACTATCCCAAAGCGGTGCTGCAACTTCGCCGGTGCCTTCGAAACAATTCCATTGATTTGATCCACGCCCATATCAGCTTTGCCGGTATGGTGGCGCGCACGCAAGGGAAAGTGCCAGTCGTAGTCACTTTTCACGGCAGCGATTTGTTGGGTCTGATCAATGCGCGCGGGAAGAAAGGATGGCTTAGCCCGCTTGTGGTTGGAGCAGGCCGGATGCTGGCGCGGCATGTGGACGCCTCCATCGTTCAGAATGGCAAGATGGCGGCTTTGCTCGACAACCAGCCGAATGTTTTCATTATCTCCTGTGAAGTCGACCTGAAAACCTTTCAGCCGACGGAAAGGAGTCAAGCCAGGGCGGCCCTGGGCCTGGACCAGGACAAAAAGTACCTGCTATTCGCGGCCAACCCGCAAATTGCGGTGAAACAGTTTCCCCTCGCTCAGGCGGTAGCGCACGAATTGAAGCGCCGTGACGCGGCGACCGAGTTGCTCGTCGTCTACCAAGAACCGCAGGATCGCCTGGCGCTCTATATGAGCGCCTGCGATGCTCTGGTGTTCACCTCCTACCAGGAAGGATCGCCGAACATCATCAAGCAGGCGATGGCGTGCAACCTGCCGATTGTCTCGACCGATGTGGGAGATGTACGCGAAGTCATCGCCCATACCAAGGGCTGCTACGTTTGCGACGCCGACGTAGAAAGTTTGCTAAGGCGGCTGGAGTCCATCCTGGTGGCTCGCGAAAGGACTGACGGACGCGCGAAGGTACAACACCTTACCGGTCCCTTGGTGGCGCGCAACCTCATCCGGGTCTACCAGCAAGTTCTGGAAAAGCGAGCGTGCCCGATCAAAGGACCAAGTCAACACCGTGTTTTGATTCCCGGCGAGCGAACGCGGTGAGTCGCTTTCCAAGCGAGCTCCCGCGGCGGGCAATGGTTGCGCGCTGACTCGCCCTGCGCTCGAGCAGCGCAAGCTAGAAAGCTCCGGTTATGAATGGCAACCAAGCAAACGCGCTCCTGGGTGGAAGGCCCGGAAAGGACACTGGCCGGAATTTTTGTCCCGAACAACAATGGTCATAAAGAAGCAAAATCGAATCCTAATGTTTCTGGAGAACTTGCCTTTCCCGCACGATGTCCGAGTCCGCCGGGAAGCCTTTGCGCTCGCTTCGGCAGGTTACCGGGTGACGGTGATCTGTCCCGCGGCAACCGGCCAGCCTTCTCGCGAAATCATCAATGGCGTTCGTGTTTACCGCTACCACGCATTTGCTGCGGCGAATGGTCTTCTCGCTTACCTTTGGGAATACGCCTACGCGATGGCTGCCACCTTCGCGCTTTCGATCGTGGCTTTCCTTAGCGAAGGCTTTGATGCGATCCACGCCCACAATCCGCCCGACACCTTCGTATTCATTGCGTTGTTTTACAAACTGTTCGGCAAACGTTTCGTCTACGACCATCATGACTTGTCCCCGGAAATGTACGCGGCACGATTCCGCGGAGGCGGTAGACCGGTGGTTTATCGCGCGCTGGTATGGCTGGAGAAGCTGAGCTGCCGCCTCGCCGATCATGTCATCGTCACCAACGAGTCTTACAAAAAAGTTGCGCTCGACCGCGGCGGCGTTCCGGAAACGCGAATCACTATCGTTCGAAATGGAGTTGACCTCAGCCGGGTGATGGCCCCCATTGAGCCGGATCGGACTCTTCGGCAAATGGGGAAAACGATCATCGGCTACGTGGGACTGCTGGCCGTCCAGGACGGCGTGGACTATCTCCTGCGGGCGCTCCATTACCTGATTCACGGTCTTGGACGAACGGATTTCTATTGCGTCATCGTGGGCGTTGGCGATGCGCTGGAAAAATTGCAGGCGCTGGCGCAGGAGCTGGGCCTCCAGGACTACGTGCGGTTTACCGGTCCGGTTTTCGGGGAGGACCTCCGGCGGCTTCTCTCGGCCGCGGACATTTGCGTGGACTCTTCGCCGGCGAATCCCTACACCGATCGCTCGACGATGGTAAAGATTATGGAATATATGTCACTGGGCAAGCCAATCGTTGCGTTTGATTTGCCGGAGCATCGGTTCACCGCCCGCGGCGCCGCGGCCTACGTCACGCCTAACGACGAACGAGCCTTTGCGTGCACTTTGGCACAGCTCATGGACGATCCAAATCGCAGGATGGCGCTTGGCGCTTACGGCAGATGCCGCATCCAAACGCAGCTGGCGTGGGAGTACTCCATTCCGAATCTGCTTTCCGTGTACCGGGAGGTCCTGCCCGCGGCAGAGATCGCGGAGACCGTGATTGCTCACGAATCAAAACCAGCGATCGAAGCCCGCGAGGTTCCGGACGCCGACATGCATCCGCAAGCCAGTCAACCAGAGACCCTGCATTCTCACGCAAAGCAGACTACGGCGCACTTGGCCTGATGGAATCGGCGTTCCGGCAGTCCCTTTTCTTCAGTACATTTCAGGAGGAGGCAAAAATTGAATGTTGTAGGCAACGTTGTCTGTGTCGATCCGCGAAGCGATCCCTTGTGGTGCCGGTTGGTCCGGCAGGTTACGACCAGCGTTTTTCATTCACCCCAATGGATGCAGGTTCTCGCCGATACCTACGGTTGGCAGCCAAGCGCTCATATCGCGCTCGACGAGCATGGGCAACCGCAGGCGGGCATTCCCTTCTTTCGGATTTCGGACATGCTCGGGAAACGCATCGTAACGCTGCCTTTTTCCGACTACTGCGATCCGCTGGTGAGTGACGAGGAGTCGTGGCGTTTTCTGATCGATCGCTTGGTGTCCGAACACCAGCCCATCAGCGTGCGCTGCCTGCACAACGATTTGCCACTTGGCGACAAGCGTTTTTCTTTGGTGAAGCAGGCGAAATGGCACCGCCTGGACCTGCGGCCGGATCTCGAGAAGCTCTGGAAAGCCATGCATGATTCCACGCATCGCGCCATTCGGAAGTCGGAACGCGAGGAGCTCAGTGTTCGCACAGCGCAGTCAGAGCAGGAACTGCGCGCCTTCTTCGAGATGCACCTGAAAGTGCGCAAATACAAGTATGGTTTGCTGGCGCAACCCTACAGTTTCCTGCAAAATATCTGGCGCCGTTTTGTGGAGCCAAAGCACGGGTTCCTGCTGCTCGCCATTCACAAAGACAAGATCGTGGCTGGCGATTTTTTTCTGGAGTGGAAGGACACGCTGTATTACAAGTTCAATGCGTCCCTCCCCGACGATCTCTCGCACCGGCCGAACGACCTGCTCATCTGGCACGGGATTCAAGAAGGAAAAAAACGCGGCCTCACCTACCTGGACTTTGGGCTAAGCGACATCGACCAGGAAGGGCTCATCCGCTACAAGCGCAAGTTCGGCACGGAAGAGAAGACCATCTCGTTCCTCCATTACTCGCCCAATGGGGGGCCGACGAGCGCCGAGAAAGAAATCCGCCAACTGCTCGGCAAACTCACCGCGACTTTCACGGACCATCTGGTACCCGACCAGATTACCGAGAAGGCGGGTGAGGACCTCTACCGCTTGTTCAGCTAAAGTGTCTGGCTACCGTTGCGCAATCCATGCCCAAATGAAACATGCTGATTCCTGGTTCGGCGAGGCCGGTTTCACCCTGGCGGTAAGGCCTGTGCCTTCCTCTCCCCAGGCGTTGCTTCAGGCGCAACTCGCCCTATTGAGAGCGTAGCAAACACAGATTGCTCGCGCCATTCATGTTCCCGTCGTGGGATGCAGTCGCTGGCGAGCTTTTCTCCGCCCGAGAGCGTCGCTGCCGTGCTCACGCCGAAGTCCATTCCCACAGCCGCTTGGCTATCGCGGACGCAAATCCCACCCTTGTGATCTTCGTTATCTTCGCCTTTTATTCTCCTGCAGTCAAGACCGGAAAGCCATCCGAGCCCTCCCAAGGACACGCCGGGTGTGCCGAGACGCTAGGTCGGCGGCGATTGCTCGTCGAGCGGGAACCATGATTCGAACAGCTTGAACCCCGGCACGGCGAAGATCGACGAAAAGATCCGAGGTTCTCACTCACGGCCCTTCTGGTACCTCATCGAGCGGATCTTGACAATGTTGAGATAGCGGACCGCCCGGGACGCAAATGCTGGCGTACTCTCGAGCTGCGGTCGGGAATCCGTCTGTCTAGCGTCGGACCTCTGCTGTTTCCGGTGCCGGTGACGAAGTTGGCTTTCCGACCGATTTGGTAGTTTTCCCATCGGTGAATGCGGCATCTTCCTGATTGCAAGTGTTTGATTCGCGCGATACTGATGAAGCCGCAAGACCATTCCCGATAACCTACAGAGGCACCGTTCCCACCCCGCCTGGGAAAACACGTTTCGAAAGCGGAATCCGTTATGGGCTTGCTACCCAACCAGAGCCAGAAAATCCATTCGATTAGGAGGACCGCACCGTGAAGCACCGCATCAAGCTCATGCTCTTTGTATGTGCAGCGGCAGCCCTTTGTTGTTGTCATTTCCATTCCGCAAGTCCATGCCGTGTTGAAAGCCAGCCTCAAGTTGATTAGTCCGCCCGCTGTTTTCGCGGCGTCTGGAAACTCCGGCGGCCCGCAAGGCTCGCCTTCGGCGTTTCTCAGAAACAGTAGTGGAATACACGCTTCGCTGGCACAAAACTGCACCCTGATATGCCTCGGCTTTCGGAGATGACACTTACACTGGCACGACAAGATGGGCGCCTAAGACGCTATTTGGAGGGAACCCGGCGAGTCCCGGCGCGGATAGCGCGGCCGGTGTTGCCAAACCCGGCGATGTAGCGTGCCTGTTGGGAGGCCGATATGAATTAGACCAAACTTTTTGTCCACCGAACTCGAGCACGACGTGGATCACCTACCAGGCCCTTGGCGACGGCGACGTGGATTTCGTCTGGACCGCAGGCGTGACGGCCGCCCAAGCCAACGGCACGCTGACGGATGTGGCCAGCATCGGGTTTCTGCAACCGATGATCCGCGTTGGCAGCGGCGGCTACTGCGGTGGTAGTTCCAAATATCTAAAATTCATCGGCCTCAATTTAGACGGCGGACAGAACAATGCGCTGGAGGGTTTTTTTCTGCTATGCCTCAGACCATGCGCAGTTTATCGGCAATACCGTCCGCAATACCGCCGGATCGGACATCGCCGGCGTTGGCTGCGATTATTTGGTCAGCGATCATAACCTGATAAACCACAACGGCTATCTTCCGGCCGTCTGCTTGCCAAGCCCTGGCAGCAATCCACCGAGCAGCCCGCCCGCCGATCTACAAAGCGTCTGCGGCAGCGCGAGCAACAGCAGCGGCATCTCGTACAACAACGTCACGACGCCCGCGGGAGACACCTATCATATCAAGGGCTTCACAACATCATCTCGAACAACATCATTGCCGGAGAGGTGGATCAGTGCGAGTTTTGGCCGGCACAACTGTGTCCGGGAGCAACGAGTAGTTCGAGCGACTTCCCCACGGACGGAAATGGAATCATTCTGGACATCCTGAAACAGGGCACGGCGCCGGCGCTGGTCGTGAACAACGTGGTTTACGGGAACGGCGGGCGGTGCATCGCAGTGTTCAACTATACGAACTTTTGGGTGGTGAACAACACCTGCCAGAAGAATAACCTGGACACGCAGGAGCCGGGCTTGGGGTCTTTCTCCGCTATGGGCACGAGCTCGACCGGCTACAGCGGCACACTCAACGGATATTTTGTCGATAACATTAGCGATGTTTGGAGCGCCAACAATGCCATCCCCTACTACTATTCCGATGATCCGGCTATCCCGTCGACGGTAGTCTTCGACGCCAATCTCTACAACGGCCGAACAGACGGCGCTTGCTGCAATTTTTCGCCTCAGCCAGCACAGAATTTCATTTCAGGCGATCGTTTTCTTGCCGATCCTCCCTTTGTTCATCCTACGGCCCCCGGGCAGTACGCTGCTTCGCGTCCGCCTTCGGCGGCGACGCCAACCTACAGCGCATCGACGCAATGCACAGGATGGATTCCGATCTGCGATATTTCGAGCGCTTTCGCGCCAGGTGCAGACCACGCATATAACGCGGGCACCGACCCGAGCAGCAACAAGTTCACGTCGGGCTGGCCGCAGGTCCAGGCGGACATGCGGAACTACATTTACGGCGACATCAATGGAAACGCGCGTTGCGTTACGGAAGCAGGCTGGGATGCAGGCGCAATTCTGTACTCAGCAAGACCTTCCCTGACCCACTGAACCGCCGTTCGCCCGCCCGCAGGAGATGGACGTGTTGCCCAGGCGGCAAGGAACACATACGGGTTCGCTCGATCCCCTGTGCCCGGTTTCTGCCTTTGCTGCTCGGCTGGTCCGCAGGGCATGCGGCTATATCGGCACCTTTCCGGGCACCACGGGGAATTGCCGCAGATGGAAACGGGAACTTCCAGCTCGGCGTGCAGTCAGCAGAACCGGGTCTTTTAAAGGGGATGCGGGTGGCGCCGAATGGCCAAACCAAGCGGGCTCCAGAGCTGAGCAATGCGTCCTTATTTGTTTCGCTCAGCGTGCCGGGACGTATTGGCTTGGCTTGACTGATATGCGCCGAGGTCGAAAGGGCCACCCTCGGGACGTGGGTTTCCCGCGAAGTCGGCGTAGATGTGCTTTTTCAAGTCGGCGGCGACTTGTTTGGGCAGTCCGGGCAGAGTGGCGGGATCGATTCCCTTGGCGAGCGCTGGGCTGCGAGGCAGCAGGGCAAGCCCATCCGCTAGAAGACGCGGCGAGGGCGTCTCCGCGGCTTTTGAATGCAAATCCAGCGGGCGGGCAAAGAGCGGATCGCCCGAGATAAATTGCGATGAATTGGCATGGCGCCACAGATTGGAGCCGCCAAAGCACAAATTAGCGAAGTAGCGGATTTCTTCGGCCTTGTTTTCCTCCGAGTAGCATGGGTGGGAGGCTGCGGCCGCGACCACGAGGTTGTTGACGATGTAGCCGTCGTGAGAATTATTGACGGTGATGGAAGCGTCGCTTTTCTCGGGAAGATCCAGAACATTTTTGTAGCAGGTGTTGTTGACAAACCAGAAGTTCGTGACGGTGTAGGCTTCCAGGCAGCGGCCGCCGTTCCCATAGACCACGTTGTTGATCACCAGAGCGGGAGGCGTGTCCGCTGAACTGTAGTCGTAGGTGCGATTGCTGAGGTCGAGAATGATGCCGTTGCCGTCGGTGTGTTTGGGGCTTTGGTCGACTTCGCCGGTAACGACGTTGTTCGAGATGACGTTGTGGAAGCCGGAATACCGGTCGAACCACTGGTTGGAGTTGAAGGAGATGCCGCTCGTCCAGCTATACCATTGCGGGACCTTGGTAGAGCGCGGCATGTAGCCGTTGTGGACGATGACGTTGTGATCGGCGGTGAGATAGTCGCAACCGATGGAGCCGACGCCTGAGCCGCCGGTGTCGGTGACGGTATTGTTTATGAAGCGCAAATGATGGCCGCCACGGCAGAAAAAACCATCGCCGGCATTGCCGCGGCCGTCGAAATGGAGACCGCGGAATTCCACATAGGATGGGCCGGAAGGGAACGGGCCCGAGCCGAGTTTGAACATAGGAGAGGCGTCGGGTGAGCCGGCCCAGACGAAATTGACGGCGCCGTCGCCACAGCTCTTGTAAACGATCCAGGCGGAGGCCGCGCCACTTTGGGGCGGAGTGAAGGAAGAGTCCAGGTCATAAGTGCCCGGGAGAAGGCAGACGAGCGAACCCGGCCGCGTGGCAGCGGCGGCGCCGAGGAAGGTCTTGGGAGAAGAAGGATCGCTTCCGGAGTTTTTGTCGTTTCCGGAAGGCGAGGCGTAGATGGTGCAGTTCGCGGAGCAAGGCGCGGGATCCAGTTTCTGGATGACGAGAAAGTTTTTCACCACATAAGCAAGCAAAGATAAGAGGGCGAGAATTAAAAGCGAAGTGAGGAAGAGAGCACCGCGGCTGGCGCGGTCGGGGAAGGCTTGTGGTCTGCCAACAAAGCGCGAAGACATAGAAATTTCTGCCGAATGCAGCGGGAACCCCAAGGAAGCCGATATAGCCCCTCTCGGAAGGAATGTGGCTTCCGATGATGGATCGCACATATTGTCAAAAAAGGATAGATCCGTCTGCAATCAGGTAAATGCTTGCAGCTCGATTGGCTTTTGCACCTGACCCGTTAGCCGTTCCATCGCTAAAGATCGACGCGCCCGCTCCGTGGTTTTCTCGGTAGGTCCTCAGGTGTATCCTCGATTTTACGGGTGGCGAGCGGCCTATAGCGTATGGAAAGAACCAGTTCGAGAGGCCAAAGACTCATTCAAGGCTAACGATGAGCACCAGCCTGCGAAACATAGGCGCGAATGCGCTTTCGATTCTCACGAGCGACGTGATGAACCGGGCGACGAGCTTTGTGGTGTATGCGATGGTCGCGCGAAAGCTGGGCGCGTTTGAGTTCGGACAAATGTCGCTCGCGCTGTCGCTCTTCTATATCTTCCAGATTTTTGCGGTTTCAGGCGTCAAGACGCTGCTCATACGGGAAGTGGCGAAAGACCGGTCGCAGACGCGGAAGTATTTCGTCAATGGATGCCTGATCGTCGGGGTGATGTCGCTTGCTTCCCTCGCCGGGTTATTCGGTTTTGTGCGCGCGGTCGACTACACGGGCGGAACAAAGCTGGTGGTCCTGCTGCTTTCGCTGGGTCTTTTCCCCTATGCGATTTCGGCGATTTGTGAAGGAATTTTTCAAGCCTGGGAGCGGATGCACTACATCGCTTACGTGAATGTGCCTTCGAACATCGTGAAGATGGCGGGCGCGTACCTGCTGCTGTCTTGGGACCGCGGGTTGTACACCGTCATCCTGCTGTTGCTGGCGGCGTTCTTCACCGTCGCGGTAGTGGAACTTTGCCTGGTGATGCGGTGGTTTCAGATACGGCAGGCGTCGGTACGCCAGCCGGGCCTGGACCTACGATTCGCGCTGGGCACGCTGCGCTCGGCAAGCACCTTTTTGGGGATTGACAGCACGTGCGCGATTGCGGGAAACCTCAATGTAATTCTTCTCTCCAAACTGGCAACGGAGAAAGAGGTGGGCCTGTATAGCGCGGCAACGCAGATGATGGTGCCGCTGCTGCTGGTCTATCAGAGCATCGCGCAGAGCATTTTCCCGGTGATGTGCCGGAAAATCGAGCCCGGTCTTCGAACGTTGAGGCGCATCTCCGAGCAGGCGATGGAAGTGCTCTTGATGTTGGCGGTGCCGACCATCGCGGGAATCTTTTTCCTTGGGCAGTGGGCGCTCTCGGTTCTGTACAAGAATCCTACATTTGTTGAGGCCGTGCCCGCGTTGCACATCCTATCGTGGATGCTGGTGCTGCAAGTGTTCTCGAGCATACTCGGGCAAGTCCTGGTGGCGACGCACCGGGAGAAACTCACTCTGAAGATCGCCATGGCCAGCGCGATCGTGAATCTTGGGGTGGGTTGGCCGCTGATTTTGCGCTTTGGTCTCCGCGGAGCGGCGGTGGCTCAGTTGGCCGCGGCAGCCCTGGGCTGCACGATGCACTACATTCCGGTGGCGCGCCAGCTCTCCGGAATCTCCTTGCTCAAGATTATTTGGAAGCCGATGGTGGCAGCGGGTTGCATGACGGTTTATCTCGCCCTGGCCATCACTCGCGTGGATATCCTGACAGGCTTCTCGGCAACCCTTGTCTATCTGGCGGTGCTCGTTGTGTTGGCGGTGTGGGCGTCGGGCGGGGTTCGTCAATTCAAAGAAAAATACCTAGTGCTGCTTCTGCGCAAAACGGCAGGGGAGAATTGAAGTATCGGCCGATGGCGCAGCGAGAACGCTTAAGGGTCGCGCTCGTTTCGGTCAGCTTTGGGGAGTATTGCATGCGTCTGGCGAATGCTCTCTCCGCCTACGCGGACGTTTTGCTGCTGATGCCTGAACGAGTTGTGCGCCCTTTTGCACCGAAGCTGGATGGCACGGTGCGCTTGTTTTCTTACCAGAGTCCCAGGCTGCGGCAGCCGCTTAGCCAATTTCGAACCATTCGGACGGTGATGCGGGAGATCCGGGCGTTCTCGCCGGACCTCATCCATTACCAGGGTTTTCATTTGTGGTTTGATTTGGCGCTAGCAGCTTGGCGCAGGTATCCGCTGGTGTTCACCGTCCATGATTTCCGCGCGCACCCGGGGGACACACTCACGCAAAAAACACCATTTTGGCTGGAAATGCTTGCGCGGCGCAGCGCTGATCAAATTATCGTGCACTCCCGGCACGTGGAAGAGTTGCTGGGGAAAGAGCTGGGCGCCCGAAGAAATATACATCGCATGCCCCACATCCAGATTGGCGGTGACCCGGTACCGGCCAAGTTCGAGGAAGACGAAAACCTGATTCTCTTCTTTGGGCGGATTTGGGAATACAAAGGGCTGGAGTATTTGATCCGCGCGGAACCGCTGATCAGCGCACGAGTGCCCGGGGCGCGGATTCTGATCGCCGGCCAAGGCGAGGATTTTGAGCGCTACCGGCGAATGATGAAAAATCCCGAGCGCTTCCTTGTTGACAACGAATACATCTCCGAATTGCGCGCTCAGGAATATTTTCAGCGAGCCAGCGTTGTGGTGTTGCCGTACATCGAGGCTTCGCAAAGTGGTGTCATCCCCTTAGCTTACTCGGCGGGAAAGCCCGTGGTGGCGACGGAGGTGGGTGGGCTCCCGGAAATGGTCGAACACGGCCGCACCGGCCTGCTGGTGCCTCCGCGCGATGCCGCGCAGTTGGCGGACGCGGTGGTACGGCTGTTGCTCGATCGGAAACTCCGGCGCCGGATGGGAATGTGTGGGAAGGCAAAGATTGCGGAGGAATGTTCGCCGGAACTGGTGGCCCAAAAAACGATCGATGTTTATCGCCGCGCCTTGGAGGGAACCGCCGGCGCCGGGAAGGCGACCGAACCGGCGGCGGTTGATTAAAGCGTGCGAGAGAGGGAGGTGCCGGCCTACGCCACTTCTCGTAGCGGCACTTGAACTCCCCCTCGCACGGGATTGAGAGGGGCAGGGGCTAGATAAAACCGTCAGACCTTGCTGTGAAGTGGAACCGTCGGTCACTCCTTAGGTGCATGGATCGTTCCTGCGAGCCGTTTTGGGAGCCGCTTATCCAGAAGTTGGTGACGATGTAGGCGTGGATGCAGCGGCCGCCATTGCCGTAGACGACGTTGTTGATGATGAGGACGGGCGGGGTATTGGCGGTAGAGGCGTTATAGGAGCCGTTGGAGAGATCGAGGATGATGCCGT
>WNGP01000109.1_pt1 | contig 72548 bp, 64 predicted proteins | sample 5407671 | NCBI WGS metagenome assembly WNGP01 (sample SAMN13153381, study PRJNA577476) | soil metagenome | isolation source: 40 cm soil or saprolite under Garry oak tree replicate 2 | place: USA:California | collected 2016-06-15 | reverse complement strand
AGGCCCGATCTTGCCCGCGATTCAAGACGGCCTCAACGTCCGCCTGCTCTCGGCCGGCCCATTCGTGACCATGGTCGACCGGTTTGCCTTCGCTCCGGTCCTGATCCCGATTGCGCTCGACTTTCATGCTCCGTTGGGCGGTGTCGCGATCGCTGCCACCGCGTACTACCTCGCGTACGGGCTTGCGCAGCCCTTGTGGGGATTTGCGTCCGACCGCTTCGGCCGCATTCGCGTCATGCGGTTGAGCCTGGCCGCCACCGCGGCGGGCTGTGCGCTGTCCGGCCTGGCGCCCAACCTCGGCCTGCTCATCGCCGCCCGAATCGTGGATGGCGCGGCGGTCTGCGCCATCCTGCCGACGGCGCTCGTATACATCGGCGACATCGTCCCCTTCAAGGCCCGCCATGCAGTCATCGCCGACGTGCTGGCGGCGGTGGCGATCGGCACGGCAGCCGGCAGCCTCGGCGGAGGGCTGTTCGCGCACTACCTCAGCTGGAGGCTGATCTTCGGTGTGACAGCTGTGGTCGCCGCCGCGCTCGTCGTGGCCATGCGGCGGCTGCCGGAATCGGACGCTGCGCCGTCAACGGGTGGCCCCGCAGCGCAACTTGGGGAAGCGCTGCGGCGGCCGTGGGCGCGGTTCGTCATCCTCTTCGCCCTGCCCGAGGGCGCGATGGTGCTCGGTTTTCTCGTCTATTTCGCACCCGCGCTGGAGGCCACCGGCACCAACCCGGCGGTGGCCGGCCTGGTGGTCGCGGCCTATGGAGGTGCGGTTCTCGCCGGGACGCGGGTGGTCAAGGTCATCGCGCCGCGGGTCCCGGCCTGGGTTCCCATCACCATTGGTGGCGTCATGGCTGTCACCGGCTACCTGAGCGCAGCCCTCGACCAGCATGCCGTCGCCATCCTTTTCGCGAGTGTCATGATCGGTGGCTGTTACTCGTTCATGCACTCGACGATTCAGGCCTGGGCGACCGACATCGCCCCTGAGGCGCGAGGCACCGCCGCGGCGCTGTTCGTCACGAGCGCGTTCACGGGGGGCGCGATCGGATCCGCGGTCGGGGCGGTGCTCGCTCAGCAGCAGCAGTTCGGCGAGCTTTTCTTCCTCGCCGCGGCGCTCAGCCTGCCGGTCGTCATCGTGGCTGCGGTGAGCCGGGCGCGCTACCCCGGCGCGACGCTGGCGGCCAACCTGGGCGAGGTGGCCGGCTCATAACCGTGGGACTAAGATGGTCAAACATTATCGGCTGGTAGAGGTTTCGGGGGTGTTGAGAGTGCGCAAGTTGGCATTGCTCGCGGTGGCTGTGGTGGCCATGATGGCTTGCGGCGGAACCGGGTCGAATGGACCCTCGACAGGCTCGACCATCATCCTCGGGGCGCCCCTAGGCCTCACCGGTTCGTTGACAAAGGAATCGACGCTGACCCAGCAGGGCTACAACCTTTGGCTCGACTGGATCAACGCGCGCGGGGGCATCGTGGTGAACGGGGTCAAGCACCCGGTCACGATCAAGTATTACGACGACACCAGCAGCGCCAACCAGTCGGCGGTGCTGATGCAGAAGCTGATCACCGAGGACAAGGCGAATTTCCTCCTCGGCCCGTATGGCAGCGCCGCCACCGCGACGGACGCCGCCATCGCCGAGCAGAACCAGATCCCGATGGTCGAAGCCAACGGCGCCGCGCAATCGATCTTCAACCAGGGCTACAAGTACACGTTCGGGGTCCTCAGCCCCGCCAACAAGTACCTCCAGGGCGTCATCGACATGGCGGCCACCCTCAACCCCAAACCGGCCACCGTCGCGATGCTCAGCGCCGACGACAACTTCAGCCTTGAGGTAGCCAACGCGATCAACACGTACGCGCCCACGAAGGGCATGAACGTGGTGCTGTTCAAGAAATACAAGAACGGGGCCACCAACCTCGCGGCCGAGGTGCAGGCGGCCAAGGCGGTCAAACCGGACATCGTGCTCAACTCCGGCCACCTCACGGAGGCGATCGCCATCAACAAGGCGGCCAAGGAGCAGAAGCTGAACGCGAAGATCTTCGCCTACTCGGTCGGCCCCTCGACGCCAGACTTCATCACCGCCCTCGGCGCAGACGCCAACTTTGTCTACGACGGCTCGCAGTGGACTCCGCAGGTCAAGTACGCGCCGGCTTTCTACCTGACCGTGGCGCAGTACGTCGCGGCATACAAGGCGAAGTACTCCGGTTTGGGTGATCCCGACTACCACGTCGCAGAATCGACGGCCGCGTGCCTTGCGCTCCAGCGCGCGATCGAGAACGCAGGCTCGCTCGATCCGAAGAAGGTCCGTGACGCGCTCGCGGCCCTGGACGTGACGGTCTTCTTCGGCCAGATCAAGTTCGACAGCCGCGGGATCAACATCTACAAGCCCATGGTGGTCGAACAGATCCAGGGCGGGGTTCACCACACCGTCTTTCCTGCAGACGTCGCGGACGCCCAGCCCATGTACCCGACCCCTTCCTGGGACCAGCGCTGATCCGGCCGAGCCGCTAAACCGTGGGCGACTTCGTCCAGCTGGTCATTCTCGGCCTGCTGGCCGGAGGCGTCTACGTGGCCGTAGGCATCGGCTTCGGCCTGGTGTGGGGAGTCCTCAATATCGTCAACCTCGCGCACGGCGCCCTGGTGATCATCGGCGGTTATCTCACCTGGCAGCTCTTCACCACTCTCCACCTCGACCCGTTCCTGACCCTCCCGGTGGACGCTGTGGCGCTTTTCGTGTTCGGCTACGCGCTTCAGCGCGGCGTGATCAACAGGATCATCCGCGCACCGCTGCTGTTCACATTCCTGCTCACGTTCGGGCTGAACCTCATCGCGGTCAATGTCCTCCTCTTGATCTTCGGGTCTGACTTCCGCTCGGTCACGCCCTCTTATTCAGGTCAGGGTTTCGAGTTCGGCACCGTGGTGATCCCCTACGTCCCGCTCATCTCGCTCGGCGTGGCCATCGCCCTCTCCGCGGCCCTCGCGTTCGTCCTGAACCGGACCCGGATCGGACTGGCGATCAACGCGATCGCGGCCGACCGCGATGCGGCCCAGCTCGTCGGCATCGACCTGCGCCACGCATACGCGGTGACATATGGCCTGGGCGCGGCCTGCGCCGGGGTCGCGGGTGGCCTGATCGCAATGATCCAGGCGATCACGCCGACAGCCGGCGAGCCCTATACGCTGCAGGCTTTCGTGGTCGTGATCCTGGGCGGCCTGGGGCGCGTCAGCGCCACCGTGGTCGGCGGGTTGGCTTTCGGCCTGGTCGAGGCTTTCGGCCAGTCCATCCCCGGCTCGGGGTCCGTATTCGCCAACGCGATCGCCTTCGGCCTCATGGTGGTGGTGCTGGTCACGCGCCCCCAGGGCCTCATGGGCCGCCTGAGGTGATCAAACCTACGGGCGATACCGATCGCCGCTGGCGACGCATGTTGCTGATCCTGGGCGTGATCGTCGCCGGATACGCACTGCTGGCCCCGCTGACTTCTCTGGACGCCGCGCAATCAGCCGGTGCTCCGCTCCTTGCGGACCGGCTGTGGTTCCATATCGCGACGTTCATCGCGATGTTCGTCGTCATGGCGACCGCCTGGAACATCATCGGTGGGATCACGGGCTACGCCGCCTTCGGCAACGTGGCCTTCTTTGGAATCGGCGCCTATACGACCGGCATGCTCATCGCCAAGGCGAAGTGGCCGTTCCTCGCCGCGCTGCCGGTCGCGCCGGTCGTATCCACCGCTTTCGCCACCCTGGTCGGGCTTCCGCTGCTCAGGCTGCGCGGACACTACTTCGCCGTCGCGAGCCTCGGGGTGGGCGTGGCCGTGGGCGAGCTGGTCCAGAACGTCGAGTACGGCGGCCAGCCGGTCTTCGGCGGCGCCAGCGGATTGTTCTTGCCCATCTATGCCGTCGACAACCGCGGGCTCTTCTTTTTTTATCTGATGGTGCTCGCGGCTGCCTTGTCGATCGCGGTCACGTGGTGGGTCCTGCGCAGCCGCTTTGGCTACGGCTTGATCGCGATCCGCGAGAACGAGGAGGCGGCCGCTGTGATCGGCGTCAATACCACCGCCTACAAGGTTGCGGCCTTTGCCCTCGCTGCGGCGCTGACCGGGCTGGCCGGCGGGATCTTCTCGCAGTGGAACGTCTTCATCAACCAGGACAACGCGTTTCCGATCGAATACAACGTCCAGATGATCCTGATGGCTCTGCTTGGCGGCACGGGCACCGTGTTCGGCCCGGCGGCGGGCGCGGTCCTTCTGCAGCTGCTGATCCAGTTCCTCGGCGGCAGCCTGCCGGTATCTGCGGAGATCCCCTTCGTCTCGGATACCGCGCGCCCCATCGTCGCGCAGGTGATCCTCGGCGTGCTCCTCGTCGCGGTCGTCATCTTCGTGCCCCGCGGGGTGATCGACTTCTTCGGAGGCCGTACACGGCTGAGCCTGTCCTACCTCCGGCGGTCGCTTCGAGAAACCTCGCTATGAGCGATCCCGTTCCCTCCACTCAGCCGCAGCTCGAGCTGCGGCAGGTCACCAAGCGATTCGGAGGCGTCGCCGCCGTCGACGGCGTGACATTCGAGGTTGCGAAAGGCGACATCGTCGGCATCATCGGCCCCAATGGCGCCGGCAAGACGACGCTGCTCAACTGCATCAGCGGCCTGCACAGGCTGAACGGCGGCGACATCCGCTGGCAGGGAGCCTCTATCTCGGGCATGGCGCCGCATCGCATCGCGAAGCTCGGCATCGGCCGCACCTTCCAGATCGTCCGCCCGTTCGGCTCCATGAGCGTGCGTGAGAACGCCGCGATCGGTGCGCTGTTCGGCAGCGCCGACGCCCGCCGCAGGCCGAAGGAGGCGTTCGAGATCGCTGACGAGGTACTGGCGCTCGTCGGGCTCGCCGCCAAGGCCGGCCATCCGGTGTCGGCCCTCACCATCCCGGACCGCAAGCGCCTCGAGGTGGCGCGGGCCGTGGCCACCCGGCCGCACCTGCTTCTCCTCGATGAGGTGATGGCAGGGCTCAACAACGTCGAGATCGACGAGGCGCTGGAGATGGTAAGGGCGGTGCATGCGACCGGCGTGACAGTGCTGCTGATCGAGCACGTCATGCGCGTGATCATTGGAATCTGCCGCCGGGCGATCGTCCTCGATTTCGGCCAGGTCCTCGCACAGGGCGAGCCAGATGTCGTTCTGCGTGACGAGCGGGTGATCCAGGCATACCTGGGCGAGCGCTATGCAAAACGCCTCAAGCCCTGAGCCCCTCCTCAAAGTTCGTGGGCTGACGGCGGGTTTCGACGCCGGCCCCGTGCTTTTTGGGATCGACCTCGATGTGGCACCGGCCGAGCTCGTGGCGCTGGTCGGTGCGAACGGCGCGGGCAAGTCGACTCTGCTCGGCGTGCTGAGCGGGCTGGTCCGTGCCGCGGAGGGGAGGATCACGTTGGCCGGAGCGGATGTGACCAACGAGCGTCCCGAGACGCTCGTGCGAAAAGGGGTCGCCCACGTCCCCCAGGGACGCCGCCTGTTCGGGACGATGTCGGTCGAAAAGAATCTCCTGCTGGGCGCGTACCTCCGGCGCGACCCCGAGGTCCGCCACGACATGGACCGGGTGCTCGGCCACTTTCCAGCCCTAAAGGACAAGCTGTCTCGCGAGGCGGGCACGCTGTCGGGCGGCGAGCAGCAGATGGTCGCCATCGGCCGCGGGATGATGGCCAGGCCGAAGCTGCTCATGATTGACGAGCTGTCGCTCGGCCTCGCGCCCAAGGTCGTCGACCACCTGATCGAGGTCGTGCGGGAGATCAACCGCGAGGGCACTGCCCTGATCCTCGTCGAGCAGGATGTGCTCGTCGCGCTGGATGCGGCGAACCGCGCTTACGTCCTGGAGAACGGCAGGGTCGCCTTGAGCGGGGCCGCCAGAGAGGTGAAAGACGACCCCGGTGTGCGGAAGGCGTACCTCGGGCTGTGAACGCAGTCTTGAAGTAGCCTTGAACGGATGCTGAAGGCCGCGGTCCAGCTGCCGGCCACGATCGGTGATGTGGGGGAGTACCTCGCGGACGTCACCGCGCTAGAGGCCGCAGGCGCCGACACGATCTGGCTGGACGACACCGCGCTCGACCCGTGGATCGTGCTGGGCGCGATGGCGGCGGTGACCCACCGCATCGGACTCGGGTGCCGGCTCACCTCGATGCGCGAGTGGTCTTCATCGCGGCTGGGCCACTCTGTCGCCACATTGCAGACGCTCAGCCGCGGCCGGACCGTGGTCGCGCTGCCTGAGCTGGGCAATGTGAGCGACCACATCGCCGTCCTGCGGGCGGCGGGATCGAAGATCCTCACCACCGAATCCAAACACGAGTCTGCTGACGGGGTCATCCTGGCCGTCGAGTCGGCCGATGAGATCGCTGACGCTGTCGGCACACATGTAGAGGTTTGGGCGGCGATCGGCGCCCCGCCCGATCGCGATGCCTGGGCAAGCGCTCGCAGCGCCTACGAGGGGGTGGGGGCGACCGGCGTGATCGTGCCGTGGAGCGACCGCATCGTCGACCTACTCCGGAACTCGGAACCCGATGATCGCTCCGACCTCTTGATGTCAACCGGTTGAGAACTTGACACCAATTCAGGGCTGAGATAGCGTCAGGTCGCTCCGCCGGGTGTGGTTAGGAGACTGACTGCGTTGCCGAACGTCACACGTCGGGATGTTCTGAAGGTAGGAATGGCCGGCGCCGGCGCCCTTGTGGCCGCCGGGCTCGGCTTCGACGTGGCGGTCGCCGAATCCACCAAGGTCAAGCAGAACCTGCGGATCGCGGGGGCCAAAGAGTCACATTCGGTCTGCCCGTACTGCGCGGTCGGCTGTTCGCTGGTCGCGTACACCCGTCAGAACAGCGACGGCAGGGTGCAGCTGCTTCAGATCGAGGGCGATCCGGACAGCCCGGTCAACGAAGGCCGCCTGTGTCCCAAGGGCGCAACCGCGATGCAGCTGGCCACGTCGCCGCGAAGGATCGAATCGCCCCAGTATCGCGCCGCCGGCGCAACAGCCTGGAAGAGCGTCTCGTGGGAGTTCGCGCTGGGCAAGATCGCTCAGAACATCAAGGCGTCGCGCGATGCGAGCTTCGTGGCGACGGACGGGAACGGCAACGTGGTCAATCGAACCGAAGGCATCGCCTTCGCGGGCGGCGCCGCATTCAGCTCGGAGGAGGGCTACTTCGCCACCAAGCTGATGCGGGGCCTGGGACTGGTACACCTCGAGCAGCAGGCCAGGGTTTGACACGGCCCCACGGTGGTCAGTTTGGCCGCCACATTCGGAAGGGGAGCGATGACAAACCACTGGCGCGACATCAAGAACGCTGACCTGATCCTGGTCAACGGCGCCAACCCCGCTGAGGCGCACCCGGTCGGTTTTCAGTGGTTCATGCGCGCCAAGCTCGATCGCGGCGCCAAGATCATCCACGCAGATCCGCGCTTCACGCGGACCTCGGCGGTCGCCGACATGTACCTGCGTATCCGCACGGGCACCGACGTTGCGTACTTCGGCGGGCTCATCAACCACATCCTGCAGAACAACCTCTTCCACGACGTGTACGTGCGCAACTACACGAACGCGTCCTTCATCGTCAAGCAGGGATTTGGTTTCACGGACGGGCTGTTCTCGGGCTACAACTCGGCCAAGCGCTCGTACGACATCAGCAGCTGGAGCTATGAGGTCGGCGACGACGGGTTCGCCAAGCGCGACATGACCCTGCAGGACCCGCGAACGGTGCTCCAGCTCATGAAGACGCATTACTCGCGTTACACGCCCGACGTGGTCTCGAGCATCACGGGAATTCCTGTCGACCAGTTCAACAAGGTGGCCGACCTCGTCGGCCAGATGGGCAAGCCCGACAAGGTGATGACGATCGTCTACGCGGTCGGCCTGACGCACCACACCACCGGCGGGCAGCTGATCCGCTCAGGCGCCGTGCTCCAGCTCCTGCTGGGCAACATGGGCCGGCCTGGTGGGGGCATGAACGCCGAGCGCGGCCACGCCAACATCCAGGGCAACACCGACCACGCGATCTCGTGGGAGATTCTGCCGGGCTACCTCAAGATCCCGGCGCCAGGCCAGAAGACGGTCGCCGACTACGTCGCGCAGAGCGCACCGAAGAAATCCGACCCCCACTCGTGGAATTTCTTCGGCATCAACTACGGCAAGTTCATGGTCAGCACCCTGAAGGCCTGGTACGGAGCCGCCGCGACCAACGGCAACGAGTTCGCGTTCAATTTCGTGCCCAAGCCCGCCGGCAATGCGTCGTGGATGACCATCTACGACCAGGCGCTGAAGGGAAAGATGCAGGGCGTGATGCTATCGGGCATGACCGCGGCCAGCATCGGGCCCGACAGCAACCAGGTGCAGCAGGCGCTGGCCAACCTCAAGTGGCTCGTGGTCATGGACGCGCTGCCAACCACGAGCTCCGAGTTCTGGCACGCCCCCGGCGTGGATGCGGGCCAGGTCCAGACCGAGGTCTTCATGCTTCCGGCCACGCACTGGATCGAGAAAGACGGGTCGTTCGTAAACAGCGGCCGCTGGTCGCAGTGGAAGGACCAGGTCCTCCCGCCGCAGGGGCAGGCGCGCCACGATCACTGGATCCTCGCCGACATCTTCCAACGCGTGAAGGCGCTCTATAAATCAAGCGGCGGCAAGTTCCCAGACCCGATCATGGCCCTGACGTTCGACTATCAGGACCCGACGAAGCCGACGCTCGACGAGATCGCCAAGGAGATCAACGGCAAGGACCTGTCCACCGGCAAGCAGATGACCTCATTCGCGAACCTGAAGGACGACGGCACCACCACGACTGGGGACTGGATCTACACGGGGAGCTATCCCGACACGGGCAACCTGATGAAACGCCGCTCGGGCATCCAGGACCCGAAGACCAACGACCCGACCGGCATGGGCTTTTATCCGAACTGGGCGTGGAGCTGGCCGCTGAATCGCCGTGTGCTCTACAACCGCGCCTCCGCCGATCTCGACGGCAAACCGTGGGATGCGACCAGACCGGGAATCACATGGAACGGAACCAAATGGGTGGGCGACGTGCCCGACTACCCGGCGACCATGGACCCCCACGACCCCAAAGCGTGGCTGCCCTTCATCATGAACGGGGAAGGGGTCGGTCGACTCTTCAGCAACGGGATGGTCGACGGGCCGTTCCCCGAGCACTACGAGCCGGTTGAGTCACCCGTGGCCAACCCGCTGCACTCGGCAGTATCCGCATCGCCAGTCGCATTCCTCTACGACCAGGCTGCGGGGCGGCCGAACCGGTTCGGCACTGTCACCGACTTTCCCTACATTGCCACCAGCTACCGGCTGACCGAGCACGAGCACTACGTCACGCAGCACGTTCCTCACCTCGTTCAGCTCCAGCCCGATCCCTTCGTCGAGATCCCGTGGGAGCTGGCGCAGAGCAAGGGCATCAAGACGGGCGACAAGGTTCGGGTCTCGTCCAAGCGCGGGAAGGTCGAGGTGCTCGCGGTCGTAACCAAGCGCCTCGGGCCGATGACCGTGGCGGGGCAGAAGGTGTACCAGATCGGAATCCCGATCCACTGGGGCTACGTCGGCATCTCCGCCGACGCCGACCCGAACCACGGCCGGTACTGGCTGGCCAACGCTCTGACGCCTTTCGTCGGCGACGCCAACTCGCGCACGCCCGAGTTCAAAGCCTTCCTCGTCAACCTGGAGAAGATGTGATGGCCCAGGCAGCCGTCGGCGCCGGGCCATACGCTGACCGTCGCGGCCGGACTCGAGACCTACGCGCCCGATACTTCTTCGCCGCCGAGCTGCTGGACTTCTACGGCGCGCTCCTCGGGGTTCAGGAGCAAGCGTATGAGGAGGCCATCTCGGCCGGACCGGCCGCCTCTCACCTTGTCGCCTATGTCGCCGAGAGGGTGGTGCCGGCGGTGGTCGAGGTGACCGTCGCGGCCGGTCCGCAGAAGCTGCGCGAGGGAGTTGCGGATCGATTCGAGAGCACCGATCCTCGCCGGCTCGTCGCCGCCTGGATCGGGGGTGAAGAACAGGGCGTGATCGACCGGTATGTGGCGCGCGCCGCGACAGGCCCGGTGCTCGAAGCCCTGGGTGCGGAGGTCGCGTCTTACTGCATGGGGCCACGTGACGCTCGTCATTGCCCGATGTGCGGAGGACCCCCGCAGCTCAGCTACTTCGCGGTCGCGAACGAAGATCTCGCGGCCGGCGGACGCTTTCTCTCCTGCGCGCGCTGTCACGCCGCCTGGGGCTATGCCCGCATGACGTGTCCGGGCTGCGGCGAGGACTCGAGCTCGCGCCTGCCGATCTACAACGAGGAAGGCAACGCCTCTGGCGAGCGCGGCAGCGTGGTGCGAGGGCTGGAAGGGAGGCTTGGCGATCATCGCAAAGACAACAAGGCGGTCTTTCCTCACGTTCGCATCGAAGCCTGCGAAAGCTGCCGCCATTACCTGCTCAACATCGACCTGTTGGCGGACCATGCGGCCATTCCCATGGTCGATGAGCTTGCCGCCCTTCCGCTCGACCTGTATGCGAGGGATAAGGGCTTCTCCAAGATCACCACCAACCTGATGGGCTTCTGAACGATGGCAGCAACCATCAAGCCCGGCGAGTCGTACGGCTTCTTCACCGACACGAGCATCTGCATCGGCTGCAAAGCGTGCGAGGTGGCGTGCAAGGAATGGAACCAGCTCCAGGGCAACGACCCGAAGTTCCTCGCCGACAGCTATGACAACACGGGCCAGCTCGACGCGCAGAACTGGCGCCACGTGAAGTTCATCGACAACGTCCCGGTAGAGACAGCCGACGCGGGCAACGGCAGAGCGTGGCTGATGATGTCCGACGTCTGCAAGCACTGCAAACACGCCAGCTGCATGGACGTCTGCCCGACCGGCGCGATCATCCGCACCGAGTTCGACACCGTCTTCATACAGCAGGACGTCTGCAACGGCTGTCGCAACTGCGTCGCCGCCTGCCCCTACAGCGTGATCGCCATGAACCAGAGCACTGGCACGGCGCACAAGTGCACCCTTTGTTACGACCGCCTGCAGGGCGGCCTCGAACCGGCCTGCGCCAAGGCGTGCCCCACCCAGTCGATTCAGTTCGGCCCGCTCGCCGACCTGCAGAAGGCAGCAGACGTGCGGCTCGCCGCCTTGCACTCGCAAGGCAGCACCCAGGCCCAGCTGTACGGTCGCGACGATACGGTCTACGGAGGGCTCAACGCCTTCTTTCTCCTCATGGACAAGCCTGAGACGTACGGGCTGCCCAACGCCGACAACGCCAAGCTGCCGACCCGCAACGACGTCGGTGGCTACGTCGGAGCATTCGTGACGGCGGTGCTGGGCGTGATCGCAGGGATCGTCGCCTTCAGGCGGCGGGGAACAGCCTGATGTACCTGGCGGCCGCCGAGCACTTTGTGCGCGCGCCAGAGTGGCAGTGGTACATCCTCGGCTACTTTTTCTTCGCCGGCCTGACCGGCGGATCCTACGCGCTGGCGACGCTCTTGCGCCTGGTGGGCGACCCTCGCGACGAGGCCGCTGCGCGGCTCGGTTTCTATGCCAGCTTCGTCACCCTGCTCGTCTGTCCGCTGCTCCTGACCCTGGACCTGGGAGCGAGCTGGTGGAAGTTCTGGCACATGATCGTCGACGTCACGCCGGGCGACCAGGGCCTCATCTTCAAGTACTGGTCGCCGATGTCGGTCGGGGCCTGGGCGCTTTTGGTTTTCGGCCTCTTCGCGACCGTGTCAGCCATCGAGGCCTTCGTACTCGATCGCCGCGACCGAAGCGTTGCCGGCGACCCCAGCCGCCCGCTCGGCGGCATCCTCGGCGGCGCGTTCAACCTCGTCGGGGGCGTCCTTGGGCTGTTCATCGCGTCCTACACCGGAGTGCTTCTCAGCGTCAGCAACCAGCCCGTCTGGAGCGACACGTGGATGCTTGGTGGCCTGTTCGTCGCCTCTGGCCTGAGCGGCTCGGCCGCCCTGATGGCGCTCATGACCCGGTACCGCCCCCAGGCGGCATTCACGCTGGGCCGCCTCCACCAGGCGGATGGGTATTTCTCGGTGCTCGAGCTCGTCCTGCTCGTGGCGTTCTTCATCACGATCATCGCCGCCGGCACGGCGGGCCGGACGCTGGCCTGGCTGCCACTCTGGGTGCTCGCCCTCGCCGGCATCGCGTCGTCGCTGGTCGCGGCAAGGGGCGAGATGCGTATCCGTCCGGCTGCCGGAGTGGCGGTCGCCGCCCGCGCCGGCATCAATACGCTCGTGGTGTCGCTCCTGGTTCTGCTAGGCGTGCTCGCGCTTCGAGCCGCGGTGATCTTCAGTGCCCAGTAACGGCAGCCAGGCCGCGCCGCCAACCTCGGAGCAGGTCCTGGGGGTGCTGGCCGCGATTCAAGATCCCGACCTTGGCCGTGATGTCGTCAGCCTCGGCATGATCAAGGACCTCGCCATCGAGGCCGACGGAAAGGTGAGCTTCACGTTCGAGCTGACGACGCCCGCTTGCCCGGTTCGGGACCGTTTTCAGACGATGGCTCATAAGCTGGTCGCCGACCTGCCAGGCGTGACCGCGGTCGATCTGAAGATGACGGCCAACGTAAGGTCGGCATTCAACGGACGCCGGCCCGACCAGATGCTGCCGGGGGTCAAGCAGGTGATCGCGGTCGCGTCCGGAAAGGGAGGCGTCGGCAAATCCACGGTCGCCATCAACCTGGCATGCGCCCTGGGTGTCAGCGGGGCCAGGGTGGGGCTGCTCGACGCAGACATCTACGGTCCGTCGATCCCGGGCATGATGGGCGTGCAGGGCGAGCCGAGGGTGGTGGACTCCAAGCTCGTGCCGCTGGAAGCCTTCGGCGTCAAGCTGATGTCGATCGGCTTTCTCGCCGGCGCTGACAAGGCGATGGTCTGGCGCGGACCAATGGTTTCGCGGGCGATCGAGCAGATGCTCAGCGACGTTCACTGGGGCGAGCTCGACTATCTCGTCATCGATCTACCACCCGGCACCGGCGACGCCTCGCTGACTCTCGCTCAGGCGGTTCCCCTATCAGGCGTCGCCATCGTGTGCACGCCGCAAGCCTCCGCGCTCAACATCGCGGTCAAGGCCCTGCAGATGTTTCGCGGGCTGAACGTGACGCCGCTGGGCCTCGTCGAAAACATGAGCTGGTTCGTCTGCGGCCGGTGCAGCGAGGAGCACTTCATCTTCGACCACGGTGGGGCGGAGCGCGCGGCGAAGCGCCTCGGCGTCCCTTACCTCGGCGGCATACCGCTCGAGAAGGTGATCCGCGAGGAAGCCGATGCCGGCGCGCCTGTGGTGGTGTCCCGCCCAGACTCGGCCGGCGCGAAAGCGTTCCGCGACGTTGCTTCGGCGATCGCGGCGCGGGTGTCGGTGCAGAGCTTCCGGCAATTGCCGGTGATCAGCGTTCGCTAGACGGGACGGGGTATTCCGTCTCCAGCTCCCGCCTGACGTCCTGGATGAAAGCCGCCACCGCCGCGTCGTCGACTCCGCTCTTCGCAGTGCGAAGGCGCTCGGCCGCAACCCCAGCCGTGAAGCACGCGAGCGGGGCGAAGCGTCGCTCCTGGGTCCGGGCCGCCACGCGCGCCAACTCCAACAGTTCGAGCGCCAGCTCAGCGTCGAGGGAAGGGGCTTCGATTTCGACCGAACGACGCTTCCCTGCCGCAACCCACCGCTCACCAAGCTCGTCGAAGAATCGATTCATGCGTCAGCTATATCACGCCTCGCACCGAGGCGATTGGCGTGGAGCTCGAGGCGATCGCGCTCGAGCCCGGAAATGTCTTATGGTGCAATGAGACCAGTGGGCATCGCTCTCACCCGTCGGCTGGATGTGGACTTAGGCGGTTGCTCGTCGGCGCTCTGACCCCTGTGGTCTGAGATCCAGGCAAGACCTGCTCGGTCTCGCCGTATCGCGATATCGCAGTCCCTGAGCGCCCTGCGCTGCTTCATGGAGGTGCAAATCGATGAGCGTCACTGACGAGTTGATCCGCAACAACGAGAATTACGCCCGTTCGTTCAAGAAAGGCGACCTGGCGATGCCGCCGTCTAAGCGGGTCGCGGTACTTGCGTGCATGGATGCGCGCCTCGACACCCATAAGATCCTTGGACTCGAGGAAGGCGAAGCCCACGTCATTCGTAATGCCGGCGGGGTCGCCACGGATGATGCCATCAGATCGCTGGTCATCTCACAGCGGCTTCTCGGCACGCAAGAGATCATCCTCATCCACCACACCGACTGCGGCATGCTCACCTTCAAAGACGATGACGTCAAGGCGAAGATCGAATCCGAGGTCGGCATCCGGCCATCGTTTGCGCTCGAGGCGTTCGCCAGCCCGGAGGCCGACGTGAAGCAATCGATTGCGCGCATCGAAGCGAGCCCGTTCATTCCAAACAAGACAAGCGTTCGAGGCTTCGTCTACGACGTCAAGACAGGACGCCTCAACGAGGTTCGGGCTGCGGCGCGCACGCACTGACGTCGATTCCGACTTGGATATGAACCGGTATGCGCGAATGCAGTACCGGCGCTGCGGCCGCAGCGGGCTGAAGCTGCCGGCGATCTCGTTGGGCTTGTGGCAGAACTTCGGTGCCGACTCCCCGTTCGAGCGCCAGCGCGCGATCGTTCGCCGGGCGTTCGACCTGGGGATCACGCATTTCGATCTTGCCAACAACTACGGGCCGCCGCCAGGCTCGGCCGAGGAGAGCTTCGGCCGGATCCTATCGACGGACCTTGCCGGTCATCGCGATGAGCTCGTCATCTCGAGCAAGGCCGGCTATCTGATGTGGGCAGGCCCGTATGGCGAGTGGGGCTCGCGCAAGTACCTGCTGGCCAGCCTTGATGCGAGCCTGAAGCGCATGGGCCTGGACTATGTCGACATCTTCTACTCGCATCGCTTCGACCCCGAGACCCCGCTGGAAGAGACGATGGGGGCGCTCGCCACGGCTGTGCACCAGGGCAAAGCGCTGTATGCAGGCATCTCGTCGTACTCGGCGCGGCGAACGCCTGAGGCGGTCGAGCTCCTGCGGCGCATGGGAACGCCGCTGCTCATCCACCAGCCGTCGTACTCGATGCTCAACCGGTGGATCGAGCCGGATCTGCTCGATGTGCTTACGGAAGAGGGGATCGGCTGCATCGTGTTCTCCCCGCTGGCGCAGGGCCTGCTCACCGACAAGTACCTCGGAGGCGTGCCCGACGGCTCGCGCGCCAGCCATGCCGGGTCGATCTCGGCGAACATGCTGGCCGAAGAGAATCTCGCCAAGATTCGCGCCTTGAACGAGATCGCGAAGCGGCGAGGCCAGTCGCTGGCGCAGATGGCAGTGGCGTGGACGCTGCGCGACCCCGTGGTGACATCTGCGCTCGTGGGGGCGAGCAGCGTCGCACAGCTCGAGCAGAACGTGGCCGCCCTCGACAAGCTCGAGTTCTCATCGCCGGAGCTCGAAGCGATCGACCGCTACGCGACCGAGGGCGGCATCAACATCTGGGCGGCCTCGAGCGAAACGTAGGGCTCGCGCCCGAAACTACGCCGGTTATGCTGCGCCAAGCTGTGGGGTTGACCGCTCGATCGCTCGCATTTGGGGTGCTCACCTTCCAGGCCCTGGCGTATCCCGAGCTGCGGGGCGACGCGCAGTTCGCGGAGAGCATCGGGCTCGACGCTGTCTGGCTGGCAGACCAGGCGGTTCCCGACCGCCTCTCGATCCTCGAGGCCTGGACCGCGCTCGCGGCGATTGCCGCCAACACGCATCGGATCACCATCGGCACGCTCGTCACCAACGCCGCGATGCGGAACCCGATGGTCCTGGCCAGGCAGGCGCTGACCGTAGACCATGTCTCGGAAGGCCGCCTAGTCGTCGGCATCGGCGCCGGCTACTACGAGGCCGACCATCGCTGGCTCGGGATCGCGTACCTCGACGCCGCCGGGCGCGTGCAGCGCCTGAGCGAGGTGGCCGAGGTGCTCGATCGAGCGCTGCGCGGGGAGCGCGTTACGTACACCGGCGCCCACGCTCGGCTGGACGATGCTCCCTCGCTGCAGCCATTCCAGCTGCCTCGACCACCCATCTGGATCGCCGTCCACGGGGCGAAATCACTCGGACTTGCCGCCCGACTGGCTGATGGTGCCGCCGCGGTCGGCGACGAAGGGACCGCCCTCGAGGAAACGCTGCCACGCTTCCGTGAACGGATGAAGCGTCTCGATCAGATGTGCGCCGACCAGGGCCGAGACGCCAGTTCAGTGCGCCGCTGCTATCTCGCCGGCTTCGCCGAGGAGTATCTGTTCTCGTCGTCTGATTCGACGGCGGACTTCATCGGGCGCTTTGCGGAAGCCGGCGCAACCGATTTCGTGTTCGGCCTCGCCAATCGAACCCAGCCGGCCTTCGAGGCGGGTGTGACCAGCGGCCAGTTCGCCACCCGGGACAAGCTGGAGAGGCTCGCCGCCGATGTGCTGCCGAGCTTCCGCTGACCCGTATTTACCCCGCATATATAAAGACGCGCGGACGGGACCCGATCACGCGCGCCTCCGCCCATCGCAGTCCTGGAAGCCTAAACCCGAGCTACCGGCAGGGTAGATTGGATTAATAGACCGACAGTCGGTCGGTTATAATTCGGCCATGGCTAGGACGCTCAATGCGGCGGTGCACATGGTGCGAAGGGAGGCCTTCATCGACGCCGCCCAGCGGCTCATGCAGGCCAAGGGCTATGAGCAGATGAGCGTCCAGGACGTGCTCGACGAGCTCGGCGCCTCCCGCGGCGCCTTCTACCACTACTTCGATTCGAAGGAGGCGCTGCTCGAGGCGGTCGTCGACCGGATGGTCGACGGCGGCATCGCAGCGGTGTCTCCCATCGTCGACGACCCCGATCTGTCGGCCCTACGCAAGTTCGAGGGAGTGTTCGCCGGCATCCAGGGCTTCAAGGCCGAGATCAAGCCGCTGATCCTGGCGATGATCGAGGTCTGGGTCTCGGACGACAACGCGCTCTTGAGGGAGAAGTTCCGCCGGACAGCGCTGATGCGGATGCTGCCCCTGCTGTCGGCGATCGTCAGGCAGGGCAACGAAGAGGGACTCTTCGAGACAGGTTCGCCCGACGACGTCGCGAGAGTCCTGTTGTGGCTCATGCACGGCTTCAGCGATCAGGCGACAGAACTCTTCGTGGCCCGCCAGGCGAACACGGTCGCGTTCGAGGACATCGAGCGTGTCGTGGCCGCCAACACCGGCGCATTCGAACGAATCCTGGGAATTCCTGCCGGGTCGTTGACGCTCATCGACGAACCGAACCTGCGGCTGTGGTTTGGGTGAGGACGTATTCATGAGGAGGAGAGCTCGATGACGAATCCGATCATCGAAATCAAGGGTCTGACCAAGAGCTACGGCGGCAAGCGAGGCATCGTCGATGTCTCGCTTGACGTGGCCGAGGGCGAGGTGTTCGGGTTCCTTGGTCCCAACGGCGCCGGGAAGACCACCACGATCCGCCTGCTGATGGCCCTGCTTCACGCGGACAGCGGGTCGGCGCGGATCGCGGGGCTCGACTGCTGGCGGCAGTCGGTGAAGATCAAGCGCCTCATCGGTTATGTGCCGGGCGAGCCTGCCCTCGACCCCAACCTGACCGGCGGGCAGATTCTCGACTACTTCGCGCACCTCCGCGGCGGCGTCGACCAGACCTACCTGAAGCAGCTGATCGAGCGGCTAGACCTCGACCCCAACCGGAAGTTCCGCCAGTACTCCACCGGCAACAAGCGAAAGGTGGTGCTGATCCAGGCCTTCATGCACCGGCCGCGCCTGTTGATCCTGGATGAGCCGACAAGCGGCCTGGACCCGCTGAACCAGCAGGAGTTCGACGGCATGGTGCGAGAGGCGCGGGACGAAGGGCACACGGTCTTTTTCTCTTCGCATGTCTTGAGCGAGGTCGAGAAGATCTGCACGCGCGTGGGCATCATTCGCGACGGCCGCCTCGTCAAGGTGGGCGGCATCGCGGACCTCAGGGACATCAAGCGCTACGAGATCACGATCTCCTTCGCGAACCCAGTGCCGGCCGGCGCGTTCGCGAAGCTTGATGGGGTCGTCGAGGTGGAGACGTTGAACAACGGATCGGCTGTCCGTCTCGCAATGCAGGGCGCGGCCGATGCGGTGATCAAGGCCGCGGCTCAGTATCCGGTCGTCTCATTGACCAGCTACGAGCCGAGCCTCGAGGACATCTTCCTTCGCTTCTATGAGAACGATGGGCGGGCGCCGAGGGAGGCCGCCGGTGTGGTTTAGCAGCATCTACCTCAAGACCCTGCGCGGCTTCCGCGTCCCGATCCTGGGCTGGGGCCTCGGATTGGGAGCCCTGATGGCCGTGGTCCTCACCGCGATTCCGACAGTGCTCGGCACACCCGAGGCTCGCGCCGCGGTCGTCGCCCTGGGCCCCTCCTTCGCCTGGTTCGCCGAGCCGATCAAGATCGACACCCCCGGCGGCTACGCCACGTGGAAGTACGGACTCACCATCCTGGTCGTGGCGATCTGGCCCATCCTTGCCGAGTCCGCGATGCTGCGGGGTGAGGAGGACCGGGGCTCGATGGACGTTCTTCTCTCGCTTCCTCGCGAGCGGGCACGTGTGGCCGTGGAAAAGGTCGCCGCGATGTGGACGGCGCTGCTCGTGACGGGATTGCTGGTGGGACTGCTCACGTTTGTCGGCGGTGCCAAATTGAGCTCGGAAATCAGTCTTGACGCGGCGATCTTGTTTGGCGTGAACCTCGCCTTGATAAGCGGCGTGTTCGGGGCCGTTGCGCTCCTGGTCTCACAGTTCACGCAGGAGCGACGCACGGCCGCGGGCGTGACGGCGGGATTGCTGCTCCTCTTCATCGTGCTCGACATGGTGCATAGGGTCGTCCCGAACACGGTGTGGCTGAGCCAGCTGTCGCCCATCTACTACTTCAACCTGAGCAAGCCGCTCGTGGCAGGCTACAGCGCCAACCCCGGCGCCATGCTCTTCTTGCTGGCTCTGTCCCTGGTCCTGAGCGCGGCCGCCGTGTCGCTGTTCTTGCGTCGCGACATCGGCGGAGTCGTACCTGGGCCGCGCTTCCTACATTTCGGGCGCGCGAGCGGTCGAGCCCCGCGCGGGATCGTCCAGGGCGCCTGGTCGCTGCGGTCGATCTATGCGCGCGGCCTTGCGATGGTCGCGGTACCGACTGCCTGGTGGACTCTGGCCATCGCGGGGTTCGCCGGGTGGATGGTCGTGGTCGTCAAACAGACGGAGGCTCAGCTGAAAACGCTACTGGAAGGCTCGCAGGTGATGCGCGACTTCATCAACCTCGGGGGCGGCGACGTGGTCACCAACGCAGCCATCCTGAGCGCGCTCTTCATCTTCATGCCCGTGCTGTTGATGGCCTTTGCCGTCACACAGGCCAATCGGTGGTCCGCCGACGAGGACGACGGACGCCTGGAGGTGATCCTGTCCACTCCCCAGCCCCGCCTGCAGGTGCTGCTCGGCCGCTTTGCCGCGCTGAGCACCGCGACGGTTGTGATCTCCGTGGTGACCCTGGTCGTCACGGTGGTCGTCTCGTCCGCCACGGGCCTGACCCTCGATGTGGGCAACGTGGCCGCGGCCACGCTCTCGATGGTTCCGCTCGGGCTGCTGGTGGCGGCCATCGGCTATCTGCTCTCGGGGTGGCTGCGCACCGCCGTGGAGACCGGGCTTCTCAGCTTTCTTCTGGTGATCTGGTTCTTCATCAGCTTCATCGGCCCGGGTCTGAGCTGGCCGGACGCGGCGCTGCGGCTTTCCGCCTTCTACTACTACGGCACGCCGCTGCTGCACGGGCTGCCGGTCTTCGACACCCTGGTCGTGGTGGTGGCAGGCACACTGGCGCTGGCCCTTGCCTCGGTTCGGTTCATGCGCAAAGACATCGCGTCCTAGCTGCCCACGTCGGTTCGCCGGCCGGCGATACCCGAAGATAGTCGCGGGAATGACGCGGAATTGAGGTCGGGTTCGTTGATCGGGCTCGATGTGGGCACGAGCGGAGCTCGCGCGGTCGCGATCACCCTTGACGGCGAGGTGGTCGCCGCTGCCTCGGAGGAATACCCGCTGTCAACGCCGCGACCTGGATGGACCGAGCAGGATCCAGAAAGATGGTGGGACGCGAGCCAGGCCGTGCTCAACGGCGTCGTCTCACAGCTTCGCGAAGCGCCGCTCGGCCTTGGGCTCACCGGGCAGATGCACGGGTCCGTTTTCCTCGACAAGGCCGATCGGGTCATCCGGCCCGCGCTTCTGTGGAGCGACCAGCGGACGGCAAGTCAGTGCCAGGAGATCACAAAGAAGGTCGGCCCCAAACGCCTGGTCGAGATCACCGGCAACCCGGCCATCACGGGTTTCCAGGCGCCCAAGATCCTGTGGCTGCGCGAGGAGGAGCCGGAGGCCTACGCCCGCATCCGCCGTGTCCTCCTGCCCAAGGATTACGTCCGCCTTCGACTCACAGGTGAGTACGCCACCGACGTGTCTGACGCTTCCGGCACCCTCCTGCTCGATCTTCGAAGCCGTACGTGGTCTGACGACGTACTCGACGCACTCGAGATTCCGCGTGGCTGGTTGCCGTCAGTCTTCGAGAGCCCCCAGGCCTCCGGCGCGATCAGTGATGGCGGCGCGACGGCAACGGGGCTCCCGCCCGGCCTCACGGTCGCTGCCGGCGCCGGCGACAACGCCGCTGCAGCGGTCGGCAACGGCATCGTGCGCGAGGGCCTGCTGAGCTCGTCGATCGGCACCAGCGGAGTCGTCTTCGCGAGCAGCGACACCCCCCGAATCGACCCTCGGGGACGGCTTCATGCGTTCTGCCACGCAATCCCTGGCGGGTACCACCTGATGGGGGTCACCCTCGCGGCAGGCGGCTCGCTTCGATGGTGGCGCGATGCAAGCGGCAGCGGCCTCGATTACGAAGCCCTGGCCGCGCTGGCGGCGCAGGCGCCGGCGGGCTCGGAGGGGCTGGTCTTCTTGCCATACATAACGGGCGAGCGGACGCCCCACATGGACGCCCAGGCGAGGGGAGCATTCGTCGGCCTGACCGTCCGACATTCCCTCCCGCACCTCACGCGAGCGGTGATGGAGGGCGCGGTTTTCAGCCTCAAGGACTGTGTGGACCTGATGTCCGGCACGGGGATGCAGGTGACCGAGGTGAGGGTGACCGGGGGCGGAGCCCGCAGCCACCTCTGGCGGCAGCTGCAAGCGGACATCTTCGGGCTCCCGGTTCACCGCACGCGAATCGAGGAGGGACCCGCGTTTGGGGCCGCGCTGCTCGCGGGCGTCGCCGCCGGCGTGTATGCGGATGTGTTCGAGGCCGCCGGGCTCATCCAGCTCGACGCTGAGGTCAACCACCCGGATCCGGCCCTAACAGCGCTGTACCGGCGGTATCACAAGGCCTACAAGGATCTGTACTCGGCGACCGCGCCCATCATGCATCGCCTGTCGGAGCTGGGCTCGACAGCACCGTAAACGCGCGCTCTAAACTCACGAAATCGCATAAAGGATTGACTTTCACAGAGCCCAGTCCTCAGTATTGCGGCGCCTCATTATGAGTAAACCTGCTTTGAGGACCCACGCGGCCCCCACCTGGGGAGACCTGCAGGCGGACGACTCGGGCCGCATCTACGACGCGGCGATGCGGCGCGCCATCAAGGAGATGGACGGCGGCCCGATGGAGGTTCTCGAGGCATTGGGGGCGTTGAGGCTGGCGGCCAAGCAGCTGCACGATTCGATGGAGCAGTTCGCGGACGGCTACGGCCTCTCGGAAAGTCGACTGCGCGTGCTCACGCGGCTGTACCACAGCCCTGATCACCGGCTGCCCCTGGGCGTGATTGCCGAGGGCCTGAGCGTGACGCCGCGAACGATCACCGACATCATCGACGTCCTCGAACGAGACGGGCTGATCAAGCGGGTGCCCGACGCCGGCGACCGCCGTTCGGTGCTCGCGGCTCTCACCGAGGCCGGTGTCGAACGAATCCGGGCCATCCGCCGGCACGCGACGGAAAAGCAGGCCGCCGTCGCCACTGGCTTCACCGGCGAGCAGCTGGTGCAACTCCGCCATCTGTGCCTGCTGCTCGTTCGCAACCTCGGCCGGGACCAGGTCGCCTAGATCACGTGGCCTTCGTAACCCGCCTCTCGCTGCGCCTCGGAGTCGTCGTCCTGCTCGGCGTGGTGCTGCTTTTCGGGACCGGCATCTTCGCAGCGACCCAGGTCCAGCAGGACCTGCTGCCCGACATTTCCGTGCCCGCGGTAATCGTCATCACGCCATACCCGGGCGCCTCGCCGGAGATCGTCGACGCGCAGGTCAGCGTGCCCGTCGCCAACGCCATGCAGGGGGTGAATGGGGCGAACACCGTGCAGTCGACCTCGAGCCAGGGGGCCTCCCTGGTGATAGTTCTGTTCAGGGACGGCGTCGATCTCAAGTCGGCCGAGCAAGACGTCAACAGCGCCCTGGCCAGGATCCGCGGGCTGCTGCCGCCCCAAGCGCTCGCTTCGACGGTCCAGACCTTTTCCACCAACAGCCTGCCGATTCTCGAGTACGCCATCTCCGCGGGCGAGCCACTGGGCGACCTGGCCGGTCAGCTGCGAGCCCAGGCCCTGCCCAAGCTGAAAGGACTGGCAGGCGTCTCGTCGGTCGTCATCACCGGCGCACCTACCGATGAGGTCGACGTCACCCTCGATCCGAAGAAGCTGGCGGCGTACGGCGTCACCGTCAGCCAGGTGGCCGCGTCGCTGCAGCAGGCCAGCATCGTGCAGTCGATTGGCTCTCTCAAGCAGGGCTCGGCCACGATTCCCCTCCAGGTCGCGGGCTCGTTGACGAGCCTCGACCAGATCGGAAAGATCACGGTCACTCCGGCGGTCAGCACAGCAAAGACTGGCAAGCCGGCGGCCCCCGTCAGGATCGATCAGCTGGGCACGGTGCAGGTCGTCTCCGTGCCGGCCGACACGATCACGCGTACCAACGGCCAGCTGAGCATCGGCCTGCGGATCATCAAGGGACCGAACGCCAACACCGTGACGGTTGCCAACGAGGTCTGGGCGGCGCTGCCGGGCATCGAGTCCGCAATCGGCCACAGCATCCACATGCAGCCGATCCAGGACCAGGCGACGCCTATCACCCAGGCCATTGGCGACATCCTCCGCGAAGGACTCCTCGGCGCCATCTTCGCGGTGCTCGTCATCTTCGTATTTCTTCGCAGCGCGCGCGCGACGCTGGTCGCCGCCATCTCGATTCCGCTGTCGTTGCTGGTGGCGGTGATCGTGCTGTGGTGGCAGGGCATCACCCTCAACATCCTCACGCTGGGCGGGATGATGGTCGCGATCGGACGCGTGGTCGACGACTCGATCGTCGTGCTCGAGAACATCAGCCGGCACGTCAGCGAAGGGGAGCGGCCGCTCGTCGCCGCATATACAGGAGCACGCGAGATCATCACGGCGGTCTCGTCTTCCACGCTGACGACGGTCGGCGTCTTTCTTCCGATCGCGTTCCTGACCGGCATCGCCGGCAGCTTCTTCCGGCCGTTCGCGCTTACGGTTGTGGTCGCGCTGCTGGCCTCGCTGGTGGTCGCGGTGACGGTGGTGCCGCTGCTTGCCTCGCGTCTATTGCCGGCGATTCGAGCCGAAGGAGTCGAGCGGCGGCTGCGCTGGAGCTGGACGCAGCAGATCTACGTGCCGGTGATCCGGTGGGCGACCGCACACCGGCTGCTGACGCTGGGTGCGGCAGCCGCCTTCTTCGTAGCGTCGATGGCCCTCATCCCGCTGCTGCGCATCAACCTGCTCGATCAATCGTCCAGCCCCACCTTCCCGATCAGCATCACGATGCCGGAGAACTCCACCCTTCTCCAGACGGATGCCGAGACGCAGAAGGTCGAAGCCCTTATCGCCGGCGTTCCCGGCATCACGGCATACCAGGCGACGGTGGGCGGGCAAAGCGATCCTTTCGCACCGCCGGGCACGGTGCCCGCCGATCCAACCCAGGCGGCGATTCTGGTGCTCGTTCAGAACGGCCAGTACGACAGCGCGGTCGCGGGGGTGAAACGCGCGCTGGCCGGATACCAGGGCTCGGCCAGGCTGCAGGTTGGGCAGGCCCAGAACAGCTCCAATGCGACCAGCAGCCAGATGCAGGTCGACGTTCGCGCGGCGGACGCGGGGACGCTGCGGGTCGCCAACGACAACGTCCTGGCCGCGCTCGCGAAGGTCCCGGGCCTCGCCGAGCTCAAGTCGAACCTCGTCGCATCCAAACCGCAGTACCAGCTGGTTCCGACCGACAAGCTGGCCGCGTCCGGCCTGAACATCCAGACGCTCGCGGCGCTGGTCGCCCAGCAGATCAACGGCCAGGTGGCCGCGCAGGCCAACCTGCCGCAGGGCACGATGCTTGTGCGCGTCCAGCTGCCACCGGGAACCGCGGACACCGCCGCGACCCTGTCCGCGTTGCCGATTCCGACTGCGATCGGCGTTGTGCCCCTGTCGACCCTGGCGACGATTCAGGAGGTCAGCGGGCCGCAAACGGTCAACCGCGTCAACGGCGACCGCGACGCCACGATCACCGGAACCATCACGGCGAACGACACGCGCGCAGTCCAGACCAATGTCAGCAACGCGTTGGCCGCCGTCTCACTTCCATCGGGCGCATCCCTGTCGACCGGCGGAGTCTTTGCGCAGCTTTCGACCGTGCTCACGCAGTTTGCCCTGGCGCTTCTTGCCGCGATCGGATTGGTGTACCTGATCATGGTCGCGACCTTCCGCTCGTTGCTGAAGCCACTGGTGCTGCTGGTCTCGATTCCGTTTGCAGCCACGGGCGCGATCATCGCGCTGGTCGTGACCAACACGTCGCTATCACTCCCGGGCCTGATCGGAATCCTGATGCTGACCGGCATCGTGGTCACCAACGCCATCGTTCTTCTCGACCTCGTCGAGCAGTATCGCGACCGCGGCCTGAACCTGCACGACGCCATCATCGAAGGCGGTCGCCATCGGCTCCGCCCGATCCTGATGACCGCCTTCGCCACCATGCTGGCCCTGGTCCCGCTGGCGGTCCTGGGTGGTGCCGGGGGCATCGGCGGCGCATTCATCAGCCGGCCGCTGGCCATCGTGGTGATCGGAGGCCTGTTCACGAGCACTCTGCTGACTCTGGTTCTGGTTCCAGTCCTTTATTCGCTGGCCTCCCGTTTCGCCAGCCGGCGCTCGACCCGAGATCTGGATGAGCTGCTGAACGCGGCCGAGGATCGTCGCTTCAAGCCACTCGGGCATCGCTCAACCGGCCGGTTCGAGGCGGTCACCGCCGGCGACTACGCCTTCAGCTTTACGCTGGAACCGGAACCTGGACGACTTGGCGACCGGAAGGTCCTGGAGGTCATGACTCAAAACGGACTGTCTGTCGAGCCGGTGGCAGGGACGCCGAAGATGCGGATCGGCGTCCGGGCAGTGCAAGCCACCTCGCCCTCTGAAGCGTCGGAAAAGGCACGTGATCGCGTCCGTGGGCTCGTGCCCGCCAGCGGATACCGGCTCTCCGAACCCGAGCCGATTCGCGCGGACGGCTCGAACTAAGGCTCGATGAGCACAGTTACGATCGCGGCCACATACGGTGCCGGAGGGAGCATTGTCGGCCCTGCGGTTGCCAAGCGCCTGGAACTGCCCTTCGTGGACCGGGCGATCCCCGCTGCGCTGGCAGCCAAGATTCATGAGCCGCTGGTGTCGGCTCTGGCGGACGATTCTGAACGGGGCAGCTCCGTGGGCCGGCTCCTGCGCAGCGCTCTCAGCTACAGCGGGCTCTTCGCGGGCGTGCCGGTGCCCGACGACGAGCTGGGTGTGCTGCCGGACATCGCACAGACCGAGATCGCGATCCGGTGCCTGGCCGATGCCGGCGGGGCGGTGATCCTCGGTCGCGCCGGTGTGTTCGTCTTGAAGGCCAGACCGGATGTGTTTCACGTCCGGTTGGATGGAGAGGTCGAAGCCAGGCGGCGTGCCGCGATGTCACACGAAGGGCTCGATTACAAGACGGCGGCGAGGCAACAGGTCGATTCGGACCAGGCCCGGCGCGCCTACGTCTCACATTTCTATCCCAGGGCGGGCGCGTGGGAGGATCCACGGCACTATCACATGCTGCTGGACAGCACCGCGATCTCACTGGACACCTGCGTCGAACTCATCACGCGTGCGGCCGAGGACGTGTTCGCGAAATCCGCCGCCACTCAGACGACGACGGGGGAGTAGACCTTGGCCACGACCGAAGAACGACCCCTGCCGCCTGTAGAGAGGTCTGGGCCGACCGTCGCGGCCCCGTCGTTGATGTCGCTGCCGCCGCGACGAAAGCTGGCGATATTGGGCGCAATCCTGCTGACCATGTTCCTGGCGTCCCTCGACCAGACGGTGGTCGGCACCGCCCTGCCGCGAATCGTGACCGACCTGAACGGCGCGAGCCTCTACGCCTGGGTGGTCAGCTCGTACCTCTTGTCGTCGACCGTGACCGTCCCCATCTACGGAAAGTTCTCGGACGTGTTCGGCCGGAAGGTGATGCTGATCATCGGCGTTTGCCTGTTTCTCGCCGGTTCATGGCTGTCGGGCGCCTCGCAGGACATGGCCGAGCTGGTCGCATTCCGCGCCGTCCAGGGCCTTGGCGCGGGAGCTCTCTTCCCGATCGTCATGGCGATCATCGGCGACCTTTACAGCCCTCGCGAGCGTGGTCGGTTCCAGGGCCTGTTCGGCGCCGTGTTCGCCCTCAGCTTCATCGTCGGGCCGTTCATCGGTGGCTGGATAACCGACAACATCAGCTGGCATTGGGTCTTCTACGTGAACGTCCCGTTTGGGATCGCATCGCTTGTGGTGCTGGCCACGGTGCTGCCCAGCGCGGGCCATGCGAAAGCATCGATTCGCGATCTCGACTACCTGGGGATCGTGCTGTTCACGGCCGGCGTGGTGCCGTTCATGCTCGGGCTCACCAACAAAGGCAATGTGAACAGCTCGGGTCAGCTGGCCAGCTGGACCGATCCCGACGTGGGCGGACTCATCGCCATCGGCCTGGTGATCCTGGTCGTCTTCTTGATCGCGGAGTCGAGGGCGAAGGAACCGATCATCCCGCTGGACCTCTTCAAGGAGCGGGATTACGCGGTCAGCATGGCCGCGGTGTTCGCCTTCGGAATCGCCATGTTCGCGGCCGTCATCTTCATGCCCCGCTTCTATCAGACCGTCCGCGGCATCAGCGCCACCGCGTCGGGTTACTACATCTGGCCGCTGCTCGTGGGCCTGATGGGCGGAAGCATAGGCACCGGGCTTCTGATCAGCCGGCTCGGCCGGTACAAATGGCTGATGACAGGTGGAGCGGTACTGATGCTGATCGGGGGCTTCTTGATGACGCACCTCACGGCCGGCGTTTCCGACTGGGAGCTCTGGACGTGGATGCTCATTCTTGGTCTCGGGATCGGACCGGCGATGGCGGGCTTCACAGTGGTGGTCCAGAACTCGGTGCCCCCCAGCCGGCTCGGCGTCGCCACGAGCACACTCACCTTCCTGCGTCAGATCGGCGCCTCGGTCGGATTGGCCGCGGCGGGCACCATCTTCTCGTCCTCGTTTGCGAGCCGGTTGCCCAACACGCTCGCCGAAGCGGGCGTGCCACAGCCCGTCATCCCTCAGATCGTCAGGCTGTCCGGTGCGCTCCAGAACGTCGGCAACGGCCGCGCCCTGCTCGAGCACATCCTGGCCGGGCCACAGCAGGCGCTGATTCCCAAGGTGATCGCCGCCGCCAACAACGCGTTGGCGCTGTCAATCGGTGATCTCTTCTGGATCACGATCGTGTCCGGGGTCTTCGGGCTGGCGTGCACCTTGCTGCTTCGCGACAGACCGCTGCGCAGCGCTGCCGAGCTGCGGTCTGGGTCGCTGGCCTCCGACAACGGCGGTGTGGCCGATGGCGCCGAGCCAGTCGCCCCAGAGTTCGCCTAGCCACGTTTCGCGAACCCAAAGCTCGAACGATCGACGCGACTTCCGGATTGGAATGAGGCACCGCCGTCTGCAGTCGCCGCCGGCACTCGTCCGGACCAAGCTGCGTAGCCATCGATCCCTCCTTCCCGATGAGCACAGCGCGAGAGGTCACCTCGCGCGCATCTCCTTACATGTGCCCGCGGTGGAGTTACCCTTGTCATCCGACCCGTAAGGCGGTCAACCCAGGAGGTGGGGCATGGTTAAGAAGATCCTGCTTGCCGAGAGCGACATCCCCGAGCGCTGGTACAACATCCTGCCCGACCTTCCGGCACCCCCGGCTCCATACCTCCATCCCGCAACGCTGCAGCCTATGGGCCCGGCCGACCTCGCGCCGATATTCCCTCAGGCGATCATCGCCCAGGAGGTCTCAGCCGAGCCCTGGATCGAGATCCCGGAGGAGGTGCGGGACATCTATCGCATCTGGCGGCCGAGCCCTCTTTACAGGGCTGATCGGCTCGAGAAAGCCCTCGATACACCGGCGCACATCTACTTCAAGTACGAGGGCGTTTCCCCCGCGGGCTCGCACAAGCCGAACACCGCGGTCCCGCAGGCGTACTACAACGCCAAGGAGGGGGTCAAGCGGCTCACGACCGAGACCGGGGCAGGCCAGTGGGGTTCCGCGCTGGCGTTCGCCGGAGCCCTGTTCGGCCTCGAGGTCACGGTGTACATGGTCAAGATCTCGTACGAGCAGAAGCCTTATCGCCGGGCGATGATGGAGACCTGGGGAGCGACCGTTTTTGCCTCCCCGACCAACCTCACAAATGCAGGACGCGGGATTCTCGCGGCCGACCCCGACTCGCCGGGAAGCCTCGGCATCGCAATCTCGGAAGCGGTCGAAGATGCGGCCACCCACGACGACACCAAGTACTCGCTGGGATCCGTGGTCAACCACGTCCTTCTCCACCAAACAGTCATCGGTCTCGAGGCCAAGAAACAGATGGAGATGGCCGGCGCCTACCCCGACGTGGTCATCGGATGCGTCGGCGGCGGATCCAACTTCGCCGGCCTGACATATCCGTTCATCGGCGACAAGCTGAAAGGCCGCCACGCGGCGACGCGTTTCGTGGCCGCCGAGCCAGCCGCATGCCCAACGCTGACTCGAGGCGTTTACGCATACGACTTCGGCGACGCTGTCGGCCTGGGTCCCGTGGTGAAGATGTTCACGCTCGGCCATGGCTTCGTGCCCGACCGGATCCACTCGGGCGGCCTCCGCTACCACGGCGACGCTCCCTCGCTATGTCTTCTCGTCGACAAGGGCGTGGTCCAGGCGCGCGCTTACAAGCAGAAGGAGTGCTTCGCCGAGGCTGTTCGATTCGCTCGCGCCGAGGGTTTTCTGCCAGCGCCCGAAGCCGCGCACGCGCTGCGCGCCGTGGCCGAGGAGGCGGCTGCGGCGCGGGAGGCAGGCGAAGCGAGGACCATTCTCTTCGGCCTGTCCGGCCACGGCCATTTCGACATGTCGGCGTACGACGCCTACTTCGCCGGCAAGCTCGAAGACGTCGAGCTGTCCCAGTCGAGGATCGACGCGGCCATCGAAGAGCTTCCCCGAGTCCCCGCGATGCCGTGATCTAGCCGGTCAGGGTTCGGATCGGAGTCGGTCGAGCACCTGCTTGAACACGTCGTACGGCTGCGCGCCCACCAGGAGATAGCGGCGGTCGAAGATGTGCGCGGGGATCGCATTGATTCCGACCGACTCGGCCTCGTGCCGGCTCTCATCGATCAGGGTTTCATAACGTCCCTGCGTGATCGCCTCCCTCAGCTCGTCGCCGTCGAGGCCGATGCCGGCGCCAATCCGGACCAGGTCATCGACGTCCTCAAGCTTGGCGGTGCGCTCCCAGTGCGCCTTGAACAGCGCGTGGTGCATCTCGTCGAACCGGCCTTGCTCGCGTGCGAACTCGGCGGCGCCAAGCGCTCGCCGCGAGTTGATGATGACGTCGCGCGACTCCATGCTCAGGCCGACCTCGGCCGAAACCGTACGCAGGTGGTCCTGTGCCTGCGCGAATCTGGCCTTCCCGAAGTATGCCTCGCGCGGTATTCCTTCGGGCGGAGCTTCTGGGTGCAGCTCGAACGGCACCCAGGACACGCGCACAAGGCCTTCGCTCTCCAGCTGTTCGACTCTGACCGAGTCGATGTAGCACCAGGGTCAGACGTAATCGGAGAAGACGATCAGCTCGACCGGCTTGGTCTCCTGCATTCGTTGCGACTCAGTGTGACACCCGGCTGCCCCTCGTCCGGATTAGATGAGCTCTCCGTCCTCCGGGACGACGCTCGCGTCGTCGAGCGCGAGCTCTTCGACGAGGATGAGCAGATTGGCCAGGGCGGGCGAATGATCGTCGCTGCGGTAAGCCAGCGCGAGCTCGACGAGGGGCGCAGGCGACATGGGCCTGTAGGCGATTCCATCCGCCGGCTGCATGCCCGCGTACCGGCGTATGACCAGAATTACTGCGGTCCCTGGCCTGGCCACGGTCTCGATGGCGATGTCGGTGGGATCCTCGGAAACGATGTTCAGCTCCGCGCCGGTGTGCTTCACCAGCCAGCGCCGGAGCGCGCCTATCAGATCCGGGTTGAAGGCCGCAGGCGGCAGACCCAGCGGCTCACCGCGAAGGGACTCGACGGGCACACGATCCATCTGCGCCAGGTGATGATCGGATCGCATGGCCACGGCTACCTCTTCACGACGGATCGTTCGCGCCGATATGCCGTCGGGCCGGGCGCTGGGCATCAGCGCAAACGCAGCGTCGGCGGTGTGGCTCTGCACGAGCTGCAGGTTGGGGCCGGACGATCCCGACATGGTCTCAACGTCGACCCCAGGGAATCGCCTGCGATACTCCGCGATGACGGAGCCCGCAGTCGATACATCGCCCGATGCCTGGTACGCGAGGCGCAGCTGTCCCGCGAGCCCGGACGAGTAGGCCTTGAGGTCATGCAGCGCCTGGTCCTCTGCCTCGACCAGTCTCCGGGCGTGTGGCAGCAGCACGATCCCGGCTGGGGCCAGACGCACCTCCCTGGCGTTTCGTTCGAGCAGCTGAAGGCCAACTTCGCGTTCGAGGGACTGGATGCGCTGCGTGAGAGCGGGCTGGGTCAGATGCAGGCGGACGGCCGCGTGTCCGAAATGGCCTAGGGTGGCGATTTCTACGAATGCCCTGAGCTGCCGGAGTTCCACGTGCCGGTCGATTATTGCGACCGGAGTCCTGCCTAGCTCAATCGGCTTGTTATTGGTCGATCAGGTGTCAGTTTTTGGCGCGCGCAAACCGCTCGGCCAGCTTGCCCAGCTGCGAGACGAGCTCGGGGGGCTCGTCGACGGAGAACTCCGCATCGAGCAATCCCAGGTACAGGGCGAGCATCTCGATGGAGTTGGAGCGGGCATGCACCAGGCATGAGCTGTCATTGATGGGTTCGACAACGACCTCGCGCGGCACGCGCTCGGCAATCACGGAGGCAGGCGCATGCACGGTCACCCGAGCCTCGTACTTCATCGGCGCGGAGCGGACGCTCCGCATCACATACGCGGCGATGTCTTCAGCGGGCGGCTCGCGAGGCGTGAAATGTGGACCGCCGGAATGCGTGGTCGCCAGGCGGTCGACGCGAAACGTGCGCCACGCGTGGCGGCCTCTGTCCCAGGCCACCAGGTACCAGCGCCTGCCCAGATGGACCAATCGAAACGGCTCGACCGATCGCGTCGTTTCGGTGCCGTCGTGCTTGCGGTAGTCGATCGCCAGCACCTCATGGTCGCGGCACGCGGCGGCTATCACGGCAAGCAGGTGCGCGTCGACCGTCGGGCCGGATGTCGGGATGGCGACCGTATATGCCTGCAGCGCGTTCACTCGCCGCCGCAGCCTCGCGGGGAGCACCTGCTCGAGCTTCACCAGCGCCCGGACTGAGGTTTCCTCGATCCCCGTGACGCCGCCGCCCGCAGAGGATCTCAGGGACACAGCGACCGCGACTGCCTCTTCGTCGTCGAGGAGGAGCGGGGGCAGCGCCGCGCCGGATCCAAGGCGATAGCCGCCGGCCACGCCAGGGGTCGCTTCGACCGGGTAGCCGAGCGCACGGAGCCTGGTGACGTCGTTGCGCACGGTTCGCTTGCTCACCTCGAGACGCTCCGCCAATTGCGCGCCGGACCACTCCCGCCGTGTCTCGAGAAGGGTCAGAACCCGGAGGAGGCGGGCCGACGTGTTCAGCATCCTGGTTTCGATCCTGAATCTTATTGCGGAACGAAACTTGCCGCAATGACAGATAGCCTCCTGCGTGTATTCGGAAGGAAAACTGAGGAGGTTGGTCATGACTCGAAGCTCGTCCCCGACCCAGGTGGTGCTGGCCACCGTGGGCGTGGCCCTCGCGCTCCTGCTGGCCGCGCTCGACCAGACGATCGTGGGCGTGGCGATGCCGCGAATCGTCGCGCAGCTGCACGGCTTGAGCTATTACGCGTGGGTGACCACGGCCTACCTGATCACGTCGACGGCCCTCGTGCCGGTGGCCGGGAAGCTTGGCGACATGTTCGGCCGCAAGCCATTTCTTCTCGTTGGCATGATCGGTTTCATCGCCGCGTCGGCTCTGTGCGGCATCTCTCAGAACATGGTCGAGCTCGTGCTCTTCAGGGGCCTGCAGGGAGTGTTCGGCGGCGTGCTGTTCGCATCGACCTTCGCGGTACTCGCCGACGTGTTCCCGCCCGCGCAGCGGGCTCGCATGAGCGGACTCTTCGGAGCGGTCTTCGGGCTTTCGTCGGTGGTGGGGCCCACGCTCGGAGGCTTCTTGACGGACGGCCCCGGCTGGCGCTGGGTCTTCTACGTCAACGTGCCGCTCGGCGTCGCGGCCGCGCTCCTTGTCGCCACGCAGCTTCCGTACGTGCGCTCGAGCGCGCGCCTGCGCGACATCGACTGGCTGGGCACGGGCCTGCTCTTCGCCGGCCTCACGCCGCTGCTGATCGCGCTGTCGATGACTCGTGACCACGCATGGCTCTCGACGCAGGTGATGGGACTGCTCACGCTGGCGGCCGTGGCCCTCGTCGCCTTCTATCTGATCGAGCGCCGCGTGGAGCACCCGGTCGTTCCTTTCCAGCTGTTCAAGCTGAACGTCTTCGCGGTGCCTGCCGTGATCTCGTTCTTCAGCGGGATCGGAATGTTCGGCGCCGTCATCTTCGTTCCGCTCCTCTACCAGGGCGTCCTCGGAATCAGCGCCACCAACGCGGGCCAGCTGCTGACGCCGATGATGCTGGGCGTGGTCGTCACGGCCACCGCCACGGGTGCGCTCATCGCCCGTATCCCGGCGTATCGCTTCCTGGCGACGGTCGCGTTGGGTGTGATGATCGCGGGCCTGGTCCTGCTCACTCGAATTGGTCCCGGGTCCAGTCCCCTCGAGGTCACCCGCGACATCATCATCATCGGCGCTGGTCTCGGTGTGACGTTCCCGCTCACCCTGGTCGTGATCCAGGCGGGTTTGCCGCACCAGCTCATCGGGGTGGGCACGAGCCAGCTCACCTTCTGGAGAAGCCTAGGCGGGACGCTCGGAACCGCCATCCTCGGTTCGATCCTGACCAACCGGCTGCCGGTGCCGTTCAGCCGGCTTGGTCTCGCCGGCTCGCTCCATGATCTGTTCCTGGCAGCCGCGGCCGTCGCCGCGGTGTCCGTGATCGCGAGCCTGTTCTTGCGGGAGGTGCCGCTGACGCGCGAAGCGCCGTCGGTGCCGGTCGAGATCGAGGCGGCCGCCTAGCTCGATTGAACCACGTGGCCGGCGGTCTTCCGCCGGCCACCTCCCGGCAACATCGGGTATCAGCGATCCGCATTCTTGGCGCCAAACGAGCCCCTCGACTCGATGAATTACGTGTTTTTGGCGCCGGCGGTGCCTGTGGTGAGCTCGGCCCGCCACGGCGGATCGGCGCCCGAGCGGGTGCAGGTGATGGCTGCCACCAGGCATGCAAAACCGAGCATGGACTCGAGGCCGTCACGATCGAGGGCGAGATCCGGCTGCAGGTTGTCGTGATCATGCAGCCAGGCCAGGACGGCCGCGCCAAATGCATCGCCGGCGCCGATGGTGTCGACCACGTCGACCTTGGGGGCCGCGACCCGTACGGTGCCGCCCGCGCTCACGGCGACGGCACCATCGGCTCCCATCGTGACCACGACGAGGCGCGCGCCGAGCTCCAGCATCCGGGCGGCGCTCGCCTCGCAGTCCAGCTCGGGAAAGAGCCAGGCCAGGTCGCCTTCGCTGGCTTTGACGATGGTGCTGTGCGCAGCGAGCGCATCGATGCGGCCTCCATACGCTTGGTTGTCCCTCAGCAGCTGGGGTCGAACGTTGGGGTCGAGCATCAGGAGCCGGTGCTTGCTCTCCCGTCGAGCAAGATCGGTGAGCGTCGTCGCCATCGGTTCCAGCACCAGGCCCAGGGTGCCGACGTGCAGAGCGTTCACCTCGGCGGGCAGTGTCGCGGGCACCATCTCCGGCGTCAGGTTCGGCGCCGACGTTCCGTGCACGTAGAACTCGTACTCCGCGAGGCCTTCACCATCGAGCTCGGCCACGGCCAGGGTGGTCGGTTCGGGCCCATAGCTGACGAGTGATAGTTCGGCCCCGTCCGCCTCGAGCTCGTGAGCAAGCATCGCGCCGAACGCGTCTGTCGACAGCCGGCCGAGAAACGACGTCGGAGCGCCGAGGCGAGCCAGCGCCCGTACCGTGTTGAACGGGCCGCCGCCGGGTACGGGGCGGCGTGTGTCATCGCCCGCGGGGATGATGTCGATCAACGCTTCGCCGCAGACGACGATCAAGGTCTGATCTCGCCCGAGCCTCGCGTGATCATCTTCGTCTGGACGATGTGATGCTCCGATGGCGAACGGTCGCCGTCGAGCCGCCGGAACAGCAATTCCGCGGAGACGCGCCCAATCGCGGCCGGGTCCTGCGCGATGACCGTGATGCCGGGATCGAGGAGGTCGGCGAGCAGGATGTCGTCGAACCCGACAAGCGCGACGCGATGGTGAAGGTTCAGCCTGCGGAGCGCCCGGCAGGCTCCGATCGTGATGAGGTTCTGTCCGGTGAAGAGAGCGGTAGGGGGCTGCGACATCGCGAAGAGCTCTTCGACCGCGGCCTCGGCGCCCGCCGTCCCGCGCACGTCGAGCTTCACGAGGCGATCATCGACGTCGAGGTTCTGGGCCGCAACCTCCTCGACGTAGCCGCGGTGCCGCTCGATGGCGGTCGCGATCGTGTGCAGGTCGCCGAGGTATCCGATGCGCCGGTGACCCTGGGCGGCCAGGTGCCGGATGCCAATCCGCACCCCGCTGGCATTGTCTGCGAGGACCGTGTCAGCATCGAAGAAGGCCGGCGGGCGGTCGACGAAAACAATTGCTGTTCCGGCCTTCCGTTCCATCGCGAGGTAGCCGTGATCATGGCTCGCGGGCAGGATTATCAGGCCGTCCACGCGGCGCGACGTGAACGCGGCGATCAGGGCGCGTTCGCGGTTCGCGTCCTCGTCTGAGCTCCCCGCGAAGACCAGGACCCCCCGCGTGACCGCGACATCCTCGATCGAGCGGTGCAGGGCGGAAGAGAAGGGGTTGGCGACGTCCTCGAGCACCACGCCGATGCTGGCGCTGCGTCCGTCGGTGCGGCGGAGGCTGCTCGCGGTGAGGTTGTGGCGGTAGCCCACCATCTCGACCGCCGCCGCGACGCGTGCGCTCAGCTTGCCGGTCACGCCGGGCTCGCCATTGACGACGCGAGACACGGTCTTGATGCTGACCCTGGCCGCGGCCGCGACCTCCCGCATGGTCGGCCGCGACCGGTTACGAACGGCCGGAGACTTCCTCTTTGTCAACGTTGTACAGGATCGGGCACCGGGGCCGGCGCAGATGGCGGTACGAAGCCATCTTGCTTTTTCATCGAGCCCATGTTATACCTTGACAACGTTGTCTTTGACAACGTTGTCCGGAACGCCACGAGGCGTGTGCCTGCGATTGGAGCTGTTCAAAGGGGTGACTCTCTATGACTGGTAGGAACCTTCGATTTTTGGACCGACGCCTGGCCATGGGGACCCTTTTCCTCCTCATCGCACTGGTCGGCGGAGCCTGTTCTGGTGGAGCCGGGGGCGGCGGGGGCGGGGGCCAGACCACCATCACCCTCGGCGCGGTCGACAACCCGTCGATGGCCGACCTGAAAAAGCTGGTTCCTGACTTCCAGAGCGCCCACCCCAACATCAAGGTCAACATCGTGACCCTACCCGAGGACCAGATCCGTCAGCAGGTGACGCAGGACGTCGCGACGCAAAGCGGGCGCTTTGACCTGTTCACGATCGGCACATACGAGGTTCCGCTGTGGGCCAAGCTCGGCTGGCTTCAGAACCTGAACCCATACATCGCCAAGGACTCGTCGTATGCACCCGACGACCTGATCCCTGGGATCAAGACTGCCCTCACATACCAGAACGATCTCTATGCGGTGCCCTTCTACGGCGAATCCTCGATGCTCATGTACCGCAAGGACCTTCTGGCGGCCAAGGGCGTGACCATGCCCGATCATCCGACGTGGGATCAGGTCGCGGCGGCCGCGAAGGCCGTCAACAGCTCGAGCGTCAACGGAATCTGCTTGAGAGGTCTACCCGGTTGGGGCGAGCAGCTCGCTCCGCTTGACACCGTGGTCAACACATTCGGTGGACGCTGGTTCGACACTAGCTGGAACGCCCAGCTGAACACGCCGCAATGGAAGGACGCCCTGACCTTCTATGTGAACCTGCTCAAGACGGCGGGCGAGCCAGGGGCCGGCAACGCCGGATTCACCGAGTGCCTCAACGCGTACAACAGCGGCAAGGTTGCGATGTGGTACGACGCCACCGTGGCGGCAAGCTTCTTCACGGGGGACGCCGCGAAGAACTCGGGCTACGCCTACGCCCCCACCAAGGTCAAGGACTGGTCGGGTTGGCTGTGGGCATGGACGCTGGCCATGGGTTCGGCCAGCACGAAGAAGGACGCCGCCTGGACCTTCGCGGACTGGGCCACCTCCAAGGACTACGCCAAGCTGGTAGGGACAAAGCTTGGTTGGGCCCGCGTATCGCCGGGCACGCGTACTTCGACATATGCGATCCCCGAGTACAAGGCGGCCGCCGGCGCTTTCGCGCAGGTCACCCTTGATTCGATCGCGCACGCCGACGTGACACACGCGACCGTTGACCCGGTTCCCTACGTCGGCATCCAGTACGTCGACATCACCGAATTCCAGCAGCTCGGCGACAACATTTCTCAAGAGTTCGCCAAAGTGATCGCCGGCAACGAAACGGTGGATCAAGCGCTGCAAAAGGCGCAAGCGCTCGCAACTGTCGTTGGCAAGGTCTACCAGCATTAACGCGTGATCTCCAAGAGAGATCGCCCCAAGTGAACAGCACCGGAAGATCCATCCTCCCTGTCGTCGGGAACGGAGGCGCGCGGGAACCAACCGCCGCCTCCGTCGCCCGCCGGGATGCCTGGCTGCGACGGCTGCCGCTGCTTCCAGCGTTTCTGTACGTCGTCCTCGTGACCCAGGTCCCGTTCGTGCTGACGATCTACTACAGCCTGTTCTCCTGGAACCTTCTCAAGCCAGGCAGCTTCAAGTTCTCGGGGCTCGACAACTACACGAGGCTCGTGACCGACGAGAGCCTCAGGACCGCGCTGGTCAACACGGTGGTTCTCACGGTGTCGGTCATCGCGATCTCGGTCGTGCTGGGCCTCGCGGTAGCCTCGCTGCTGAACTCAGAGGTCTTCGGCAAGGGTCTGATGCGGACGCTCATGATCGCTCCTTTTCTCATCATGCCGACGGCCGGCGCTCTGATCTGGAAGGACACCCTCCTCAACCCGTTGTTCGGGCTCCTACCGAATCTGTTGACCCCATTCGGTCTCGGTCGCGTCGACTGGGTGAATCGTTTCCCGATGGCGATGGTCGTGGTCGTGGAGGTCTGGCGGTGGACGCCCTTCATGATGCTGATCATCCTCGCCGGTCTGCAGTCGCAGAACCCCGAGATCCTGGAGGCAGCACGCGTCGACGGCGCGAACGCTCTTCAGGCCTTTCGCCGCATCACGCTGCCATTGGTCCGGCCGTTCATCGAGCTGGGCGCGCTGCTCGGATCGCTTTTCGTCGTGCAGACCTTTGATTCGATTTACATGCTGACCTATGGCGGCCCTGGCGAAGATACGACCAACCTCCCGTTCCTGCTCTACATCGTCGCCTTCCAGGGGTTCAGCATCGGGCAGGCGTCCGCGATCGGGGTGGTCGCGGTCATCATCACCACCGTCGTTGCCACCTTTGCGCTGCGCACGCTGTTCTCGATCTTCCAGGTGGAAGCCAGGCGATGAGGGCGACCATGGTGTCGACCCGGTCGAAGGTGCTGTGGTCGGTGGTCGGCTGGCTGGTGGTGATCGTTTTCTTCTTCCCCGTCCTGTGGATGTGGCTGGAAGGTCTCAAGACGGAGCCGCAAGCCGCCAGCTCTCCGCCGACGATATTCTTCGTGCCGACCCTGGCGGAATTCCAGGAGGTCCTTTCTGGCGATTTCCCGCCGTTCTTCATCAACTCGGCCATCGCAAGCATCGGGTCGACGCTGCTGGTTTTGATCCTGGGGCTGCCCGCCGCGTATGCGCTTGCCATCAGGCCGGTCAAGCGAACGCGGGACGTGCTTTTCTTTTTCATCTCCACGCGATTCCTGCCCTTCGCCGCCAGCCTGGTCCCGCTTTACCTGCTGGCTCGGGACCTCAAGCTGCTCGACAACATCTTTGCCCTGGTCCTCATCTACACCACGATCAACCTGCCGCTTGGAGTCTGGCTTCTGCGCTCGTTCCTGCTCGAGATCCCAAATGACTTGTTTGAAGCTGCGCGTGTGGACGGTGCCGGATTCCGGCACGAGATATTGCGAATTGTGGTGCCGCTGATCGCGCCTGGGCTTGCAGCGACGTCCTTGATCTGCCTGATCTTCAGCTGGAACGAGTTTTTCTACGCGGTCAACTTCACGTCTTCGGTCGCGGCCACGGCGCCAATCTTCCTGGTCGGCTTCATCAGCGGTCGCGGCCTGTTCTACGCGAAGCTTGCCGCCGCGGCCACCCTGGCCAGCCTGCCGGTGCTGCTGGCGGGCTGGATCGCGCAGAAGCAGCTGATTCGTGGTCTGACCATGGGGGCCGTGAAGTGAAGGCGGTCGTGATCGAGGAGCCGGGCAAGTTTGCGGTCCGGTCGGTCGACGACCCTACGCCTGGCGAGCTGGACGCCATCGTCAAGGTGGAAGCCTGCGGTATCTGCGGCACGGATATTCACGTCCTCCACGGTGAGTTCGCTCCGACCCGCTATCCGATCGTTCCCGGCCACGAGTTCTGTGGCGAGGTGGTCGCAGTGGGCTCAGAGGTCAGCAACCTCTCGGTCGGAGATTTCGTGGCGGTCGACCCTTCCCTGTTCTGTGGCCACTGCCGGATGTGCCGCCTCGGCCGCTTCAATCTGTGCGAGAACTGGAATGCGATCGGCGTCGGGAGCGTCAACGGCGCCTGTGCCGAGCTGGTCAGGGTTCCGTCCGCGAGTGCGTTCAGCGTGGGGGCTGACTTTCCTCGTCACTGGGCCACCCTCGTCGAGCCGTTGTCCTGCGCCGTGCATGGCCTGGATCAATTCGGTCCCAAGCCTGCCGACGATTACCTCATCTACGGCGCCGGGACGATGGGCCTCCTGCTCGCGCAGCTGATCAAGCACAACGGCGCGGGCCGTCTGGACATGGTCGAGACCAACGCCAAGCGTCACCAGCTGGCGAAACGGCTGGCCGTCGATCGGGTCGCCGTGTCGGCCGACGAGCTCGACCGTCCGCAGGGCTGGGACGTGGTCATCGATGCAACAGGTGTGGTCGCCGCCATCGAGGATGGGCTTCGACGAGTGGGACGCGGCGGCACTTTCTTGATGTTCGGCGTCGCCCGCTCCGACGCGACCGCCAGGATCTCACCGTTCCGCGTCTACAACGACGAGATCCGGATCATCGGCTCAATGGCGGTTCTACACAGCTTCGAGCGGGCGCTGGCGCTTTTCGAGAAAGGCGTGGTCGACAGCGAGGCCATGATCACCAACCGCTTCGCCCTTGACGACTACTCCAAGGCGATCGATGCCTTCCTGTCCGGGAGCGGGCTCAAGGTCCAGGTCGCGCCTGCTGTGAACGCCGGCAGTTAGCCCCTGCGCTCCGTCAGTCTGAGGGAGCGCGCATCGCGGAGACGAGTAGCGTGCGTAGGCTCGTCAGCTCGCGGCTGGCGTCCCAGCGGGCCGGATCGACTGGTGAGCTTCTCCCAGAACGCCTCCCGAAGGCGCCGGCCCTCATCGGGGGCTCGACGCGCTTGACGCGCCGTGCGCCGGCGGTCTCACCCACAGGAGCGACGGCATCGAATCGGTGTTCGCGACGAATCACCTCGGCCCGTTCCTGTTGACCAATCTCCAGTACGAGATGGCTCGCCGGACCCAAGGCACCGGCGTGACCGTGAACGCCGCCGACCCGGGCTTCGTCAAAACGAATCTCAGGGTGCCGTTCCCCTACAGCATCTTTTCATTCATGCGGGGCGGCCGTAGACGGGGCCGGGCCGGCCGTGTACCTGGCCTCATCTCGCGAGGTCGACGGCGTCAGCGGCCGCTACTTCAGCCGCAAAGACGAGGTGCCCTCGTCCAAAGCGTCATAGGACGAAGCCGCCGCCCGGCTCTGGGCTGCGAGCGCGCAGCTGACGCATCTCGACGCCGGACGCTAGGACTGCGGCCGATCCGAAGACCCTGCTGAGCTGTTCGACTTGTCCGCGGTCGCCGTCTCCGGCACCTCGACGAGCTCGCCCTCGATGTTGATCTGGATCTCGTTGCTGACGATGAACTTGCCGTCGAGCATCATGTCGAACTTCATGCCGAAGTCCTTGCGGTTGATCTGTCCCTCGGCCGCGTAGCCGATCCGGTGACCCATGTTGGGATCGTTGAACTCGCCGTACTTGATGACGTTCAGGGTCACCGGTCGGGTGTTGCCCTTGATGGTCAGATCGCCGGTCAGCTTGGCACGATCCGGACCCGCCATCTCGATCCTGGTGCTCTTGAAGCTCATCGTCGGGTACTTGTCGATCTCGAGGAAGTTCGAAGACCGCAGGTCGTTGTCGCGCTGCTCGTTGTGGGTGCGAATGCTCGCGGTGTTGATGGTGGCCTGAACGCTGGTGCTCTCTGGATGGTCTGGCTGGATGTCGCCGGTTGCCGTCACCTCGGCAAAGTGGCCTCGGACGGTCATCATGCCGAGGTGCTTGGCCGAGAACTCAACCTGTAGATGCATCGGATCGAACTTCCACATACCCATCGAATGCCTCCTTTTGTGATCTGAGCTGGTTACCAACCGAGAAGAGGCAGGATCGCCGGATCCCGCCTCTTTCCTATCGACGTTTGGGTCACGACGCCATCGCGCGGCGCCGGTTCTGTGTCGCGAGCAGGCTTCCCACGGCGACCACCACGAGGATCGCGATGATCCACGCGGTCCAGGCCAGCGCTGTCACCGCGATGAAGCCGAATGCCCACGGGCTGACGAACAGGATCACGGCCAGCACGGCTGGGATGATCTCGAGCCCGGTCGGCTCCCTCGTCGCTGCGTTCAACAGTCCCGCGAGCGCGATCAGCACGCCGAGGATGTAGGCGGTGGATGCGGCGACCGCCATCGCCGTCTCACCGAATGCGAACGGGGTCAGGAACAAGACGACCCCCAGACCGACGACAACCCAATCTTGCCAACGCCTCCATCCGGTCATTGCAGTTACCTCCTGGGCACGACCTCGAATCTTTGGAGTGCGGTGGGCGCGCCCTCCGGGGGCCCGCAGTCCAGGCTCCTGAAGGGAATCGAGGCCGACCTCGCTCATAGGTGCGCGCTGTGCAGTGGCTTGATCGCTCATCCCATCAACCTCCAAAGCCACAAGTGACTACTTGCGCGCGCACGCACGTATTCCCGCGGGGAGGGTGGGGCGGGTGCTAGCCCGCCGCCGGCGCGAGGGCGTAGAGGCAGAGCACCTCGTACGCGATGTTCGCGGCCGCGATGGCCGTGACCTCCGCGTGGTCGTACGCCGGCGCCACCTCGACGACATCTCCACCGGCGAGCTCGATGCCGGCCAGGCCGCGCAGGACCGAGATCGCCTCGCGACTGCTCCAGCCGCCGGCCTCTGGCGTTCCGGTGCCAGGAGCGAATGCCGGGTCGAGGATGTCGATGTCGAAGGAGAGATAGACCTGGGCGCGGCCCGTCACGTCGCGAATCTCGGCCGCGATCGATTTGGCGCCGCGATCGTCGATCGCTCGCCCATCGATCAATCGGAAGCCAAGCGCCGCATCCGAGCGCAGGTCATCGGCCGAGAACTGAGGCCCGCGCGTCCCCACGTGGATCGATCGTTGAAGGTCGAGCAGGCCTTCTTCCGCGGCGCGGCGGAACGGGGTGCCGTGCGTGTATCGAGCGCCCCCGAAATACGTGTTCCAGGTGTCGAGATGGGCATCGAAGTGGACCAGGGCCAAAGGCCCGAAGCGGGCGGCCGCCGCCCGCAACAGCGGGAGTGCGATCGTATGGTCGCCGCCCAACGCGAGAACGTGAGATGCACGCTCGGCGACCTTCCTCGCGGTCTGTTCGATCTCCGCGATCGCCTGCTCGATGCCGAACGGGGTGCAAGCGATGTCGCCGGCATCGGCAACCTGCCGCGCGAATGGCTCGGCATCGGTCCACGCGTTGAAGGGACGCAGCATCCTGGATCCGGCGCGGATGGCGGCGGGGCCGAAGCGCGCGCCCGGCCGGTACACCACGCCGCTGTCGAACGGGACGCCCACGATCGCAACCTCTGCTTGCCCGACCGCGTCCAGTGCCGGCAGGCGGGCGAAGGTCGTAGGGCCGGCGAAACGAGGCACCTGCATCGGATCGATCGGCCCGACCACATCTTCGCCGCCCATTCGTGCGAGTCTACTGGCTCATCAGAGCCCGGGATCGCGCGCGCGTGTGAACCTGATATGGGCGTCGATTGGCACGTGCGATGCGCGCAGCCGGGCGGTTCGAGACACCGACTCGATCGTGCGCTGCAGGGTGCCCGGTCGCGACCGCGCGGGCTATGAGGTGGTCATGGACCTCCTCGAGGTCAAAGCGGGCGCGCTCGATTTTGCCTCCCACGGCTTAACCCATCGCCGACGGGTGAGCCTCGGCGGCGAGCGCCTTCCGGCTCTTGAAGTCGTCGAGGATCGCCGCGGTCTGCGTTGCCCCGATCCGCGTCACGCCCAGCTCCATGACCGCGAGCAGGCCGTCCAGCGTGCGCACGCCACCGGCCGCCTTGACGCCGACGTGCGGCGAGACCGACCGCCGCATCAGGGCCAGGTCTTCGTTGGTCGCGCCGGTGGGGGCGAAGCCGGTCGAGGTCTTCACGAAGTCGGCACCTGCTGCCTCCGCGAGCTTGCATGCGCGCACCTTCTGGTCGGCATCGAGGTAGGCGTTCTCCATGATCACCTTGACGATCGCTCGTGCCGCGTGCGCAACCACGACAACGGCCGCGATCTCTGCCCGCACGTACGCGTCGCGGCCTGACCTCAGGGCTCCGATGTTGATGACCATGTCGAGCTCGGTCGCACCCTCGCGCAGTGCCTGCTCGGCTTCGAACACCTTGGCCGCTGTGGTCGATCCGCCGTGGGGAAAGCCGATCACTGTGCCGACGGCGACGCCGCTGCCGGTGAGCAGCTCGACCGCGCGTCGGACGTCGGCGGGTCGGCAGCAGACGGATGCGACCTGATAGAGGGCGGCGAGCTTGCAGCCATCCGTGATGAAGCCGTCATCGAGCTCGGGCCGCAGCAGCGAATGGTCGATGGTCTTGGCGACGTCCTCGTACGAAAGACGATCGATGAGCGAAGTCATGGTCCCTCCTGGTTATCGCGCGGTTTGGCGTTCGATCTGCACGCGGTTGCCCTCCCGGGCGCTGCGTTCGATGGCTTCGCAGACAACCATCTCATCATGGCCGTCGGCGAAGGTAGGGTAGCGGTCGGTCGCGGGAGCGCCGTCGAGCACGGCCTGATAGACGGCTCGGTACAGCGCCCTGAACGTGTCAGCGAAACCTTCGATGTGGCCGCCGGGCAGAAATGAAGCCGCCGCCCCGGCTGCGTTCATCAGCCTCGGATCGCGCGGCAGCACCTCATTCGGGCGCTCACGATGTCCGAGCCACAGCTCGTCCGGCTGCTCCGAGTACCACGCTGCTGATCCGGTAGCACCATCGAGCTCGACGCGAAGCGAGTTCTTCCGGCCGGCGCTGATCTGTGACACGGCCAGCGACCCAAGCGCGCCGCTGTCGTAGCGGACCAGGATCGTGGCGCAGTCCTCGGTGCTGATGTCGCGGGCCGCGGTCTCCTTCGCGCGGCCGGTTGCGAAGGTCTGGAGGGGGCCGGTCGGCTGTTGGCGCACCTTGATGAAGGTCTCGAGGTCCGCCTGCACCGATGCCACTCGCGAGCCGACAAGGAATGACGTGAGGTCGAGCCAGTGCGAACCGATGTCGCTGACGGCGCGAAGCGACCCACCCAGGGCGGGGTCGAGCCGCCAGTTCCAGTCGGTGTCGAGCAGCAGCCAGTCCTGCAGGTAGTGCCCGGTGACCAATCTCACGTCGCCGAGCCCGCCATCCCGAACGAGCTGCCGCAGGTGCTGGCAGAGCGGGTAGAAACGGATGTTGAAGTTGGTGGCGTGCACCAGCCCGCTGGAGCCGGCCAACCTCACCAGGTCGGCGGATTCGGCGGACGTCATCGCCAGCGGCTTCTCGCACACGACGTGCTTTCCGGCCTCGAGCGCGGCTTTGGCATGCGCGTGATGGAGATGGTTTGGCGACGTGACGTGAACCACGTCGACCCGTTCGTCGGCGAGCATCGCCTCCATCGATTCGTAAGCCGGCGGCAGGCCGGCGGCGCGGGCGCGTTCCGTCCCGCGCGAGCTGCTCGACCCGACGACGCCATGGACCTGGACGCCCAGCCTGCGCAGGGCGTCGACGTGGACGGCGCCGATGAAGCCCGTGCCGATCACGGCTGCGCCCACGTCGCTGAAAGCGGTCGAGCTCACGACGCCCAATAGACTAGGGCCATGACAGAAGCCGCCGGCACAGCGTGGGCCTCGGCGGCGGACCTTGCCCAGCGTATCCGCCGGCGCGAGCTCTCGCCGGTCGAGCTGATGAAGTCGACCATCGAACGCATCGAGCGCCGCAACCCGAGCCTCAACGCGTTCATCTACCTCGACTTCGACCAGGCCATGGAGAGGGCACGCGCCGCGGAGGCCGCCATCACCAGCGGCGCCGCAATCGGCCTGCTGCACGGTGTGCCGGCCGCCATGAAGGACCTGTTCGACTTCAAACCCGGCTGGCCGGCCACGTTTGGCGGGGTGCGCGCGCTTCGAAACCAGGTCATCGACGCGTACTGCCCCTTCGCCGAGCGCATGGAGCGCGCGGGCGCGATCCTGGTCGGCAAGACGAACGCGCCGGTGATGGGCCTCCGCGGCATCGCCGACAACTACCTGTTCGGGCCCACCCACAATCCGTTCGACCCCAGCCGCAACCCCGGAGGGTCGTCGGGCGGCAGCGCGGCGGCGGTGGCCGACGGGCTGGTGCCGATCGCCGAAGGCACCGACGCCGGCGGGTCGATCCGCATTCCCGCCGCCTGGTGCAACGTGTATGGATATCGCGCGTCGTTCGGCCGGGTCCCCTTCACCGGCCGGCCGAACGCGTTCGCAAGCCTCACGCCGTTTCTGTTCGAGGGAACGCTGACGCGCACCGTCGAGGATGCCGCGATCGGCCTGCAGGTGATGGCCGGGCCCGACCCACGCGATCCGTTCTCTTTGCTCGAGACCCCCGACTTCTCCACCGCCCTCTCGCGGTCCATCAAAGGGTGGCGCGTCGCTTACAGCCCGGATCTCGACGTCTATCCGGTGGAGGCGGGCGTCGCAGGCGCGGTCGCCGACGCCCTGCGCAGCTTCGTGCAGGCCGGGGCGACCGTCGAAGAGGTCAAGGTCGGCATCAAGCGCTCGCAACACGAGCTGAGCGACACGTGGAACCGGCTGATGATGCCGCTCAACATTGCGGGCCTCGAGGGTTTGAAGAGCGCCGGCGTCGACCTGATGCGCGACCATCCCGAGGACCTTCCTCCGGAATACCGGCACTGGATCGAGATCGGCTACGGCCTTTCCGCGATGGACGTCTGGAACGACCAGATCGTGCGCACCGAGGTCTACGACGCCATCGAGTCCGTGCTGCAGAGGTACGACTTGCTCCTCACGCCCACGCTCGCGTGCCTGCCCGTGAAGAACGCCACCGACGGCAACACGTTGGGGCCGTCGCAGATCAATGGCGTGGAAGTCGATCCGCTCATCGGCTGGTGCCTGACCTACGTCACGAACTTCTCAGGACATCCGTCGGCTTCGATTCCGGCGGGCCTTGTCGACGGCCTTCCCGTTGGGCTGCAGATCATCGGGCGGCGCGAAGCGGACGTCGACGTGCTGGCGGCCAGCGCGGCGTACGAGAGGGTTCGTCCCTGGGCGGACGCCTACGAGATCTGCGAGAAGCGCCCGCTCTGACTCAGCCGTCGTCGCCGGTGGTGCGTACGTAGAGCGCGGCCAGCAGGACCACGATCGCTCCGTAGAGGATCTGCTTCAGCGGGTCGGGAGCATCGAGGAGCGTGAAGAGGCTGCTCAGGACGGTCAGGATCATCGCGCCGACGAGAGAGCCCGCGTAGCCGCCATTGCCGCCGTAGATCGAGGTCCCCCCGATCACCACCGCAGCCACTGATGGCAGGAGGTAGACGTCCCCGAGTGAGAGGTCGACGCCGTTGATGGCGCCTGTCAAGACGAGCCCAGCGACCGCGGCCAGAAAGCCACAGATCACGTATGTGGCAAGCAGGACCATCCAGCCGCGCACTCCCGCCAGCCGGACGGCGACGGGATTGTCGCCGATGGCATAGACCAGCCGGCCGTACCCGGTCTGGCGGAGGCCGACGATCACGATCGTCGCGATCGCCGCCCACAACAAGGCATTGTTGGGCACGAAGCCGAGCAGCTTGCCCGATCCCAGGGTGCGGACGATGTCGGGCACGTTCGGTGGCCCCTCGGGGCTCACCTTCAGGCTATAGACGAGCAGCACGCCCGACACGATCAAGCTCATGCCAAGTGTCATGATCAGCGGCTGCACCCGAAAGATCGCGACTCCGATCCCGTTGAGAACGCCCACGACGAGGCCGACCGCCAGGGCCAGAAGAACCGCCCGGATAGAGCCGAAATATGACTGACTGGCGGCCACGTAAGCCGCGGCCGTCATCACCGACGCGACCGACAGGTCGATGCCGGCCGTGAGCATGACCAGCGTCTGCCCGGCGGCGACGATCCCGAGCGGTGCGGCAAAGAGGATCGTGTTTGCGACCCAGGTCGGACCGACGGTCCCCGGCCTCGTCACGCCGATTACGAGCACAAGGAGGAGCAGCACCCCGACCAGCACCAACGCCGGCCGGTCGCGCAGCTGACCCTGGAACACGGCCCATCGACCGCTGCGGACGCCGGCCGGTTGAACGCTCATGCCGCGTGTACCCTGCTGCGTTCAACTGCTCGTGCGCGCAGGAGCGGCGCGAGGCCGCCGGCCATCACCACCAGCACGAGCAGGACCCCCTGGATGACCTGGCCCAGGTTTGGATCGGTGCCGGTCAGGATCAGGTCAGCGGGCACCAGCGTCAGCACGAACGCGGCGACGATGGGGCCAGTCAGACCGCCCCGACCGCCGGCCAGGCTCACCCCGCCCAGCACGACGGCCGATATCCCGCTCAACGTGTAGATCGTGCCGGCAAGCGGCGAGCCGATGCCTGTGCTCATCAGGAGCGCGAGGCCGCCGCAGGCGGCGAAAAAACCTCCTAGCGCGTAGGAGAAGACACGGGTCGGCCCGACCCTGACCCCCCTTCGAAACGCGGCGGTCCGGTCGCTGCCGACGGCGTAAAGGGCCAGACCCAGCCGCCCCAGCTTGAGCGGAACCCAGACGAGGGAAACCACCACGATGAGCAGTAGAAGTCCGTTCGGGACCCATGGGCTGATGAAGTTGCCAGACGACAGACTCATGAATGCGTCAGGCGCTCCACCGCCGGGCTTGGCCAGGATCAGCAAAGCCACGCCACCCCACACAAAAGACATCGCGAGGGTGACCACGATGTCCGGGACCCTGGTGCGCACCGCGATCACGCCGTTGAGGGCGCCCGCGAGGACTCCGCCGCCAAGGATGAGCACCGAAATGAGGACGGCGGTCTGGAAATCGTGATGAAGCATGTAGCGGGCCGCGAGCACGTTCGCCACCGCCATCATCGCGCCGATCGACAGGTCGATCCCGCCGCCGAGAACGACGCACGCCTGCGCGGCGGCGGCAAAGGCCAGAGGCAGGGCTCCGACCACAAGGGACTCGATCTCGAACGGGCCATAGTTGGGATGGATCGAGATCGTGAAGATCATCACCGCCACGAACAGGGCGTAAGTCCCCAGAGTCCAGGCATTCCGCCGAAGGAAGCGCGCCATGCCCGGCCCAGCCGGCACGCGACTGCTCACGCGAGCCACCGCCTTCACGACACCTCCGCGGCACGACCGAGGCCATGTGCCGCCCTGAGAAGGGCGGGCTCGGTGGCGTCGTGGGCGGGGAGCTCGGTCACGACCCGGCCGGCATACATCACCAGGGCCCGGTCGCAGGCGAGCTGGATCTCCGGCATCTCGGACGTGAACATGAGCACCGCGGAGCCGGACGCCGCCAGCTCCCGCAGGACTCGATAGATCTGCTCCTTGGTCCGGATGTCGATTCCGCGGGTGGGGTCGAAGCAGAGAAGGGTCAGGAAGCCGCTGGCCAGCCAGCGCGCGATCGTGACCTTCTGCTGGTTGCCTCCGGACAGCCGCATCACGCGGGATCCCGCGCGAGTGTCGATATCGAGGCGGTCGATCGCCACCTTGACTCGCTTCCGCTCGGCCCTCGTGTTGATCAAGCCCCAGCGTCGGAGCTGGTTGACCATTGGCAGGGCGATGTTCTCGAGCACGGAGCGCTGGCGCAGCAGCGCGAGGGCGCGGTCGGCGGGCACCAGGACGAGCCCCGCGCCGATGGCGTCGTGGGGATGGCGGAAGCGACGAGATTTGCCCTGGACCAGGATCTCGCCGGCCTCGGGCCGCCGGTTGCCGCTCAGGCATTCGAACAGGTCGGCCTGGCCCTGCCCCTCCAGGGCCACGATGCCCAGCACCTCACCCTGGCGAAGGCTGAACGAGATGTCCTGCAGGACGCCCGACCGAAGGCCGCGCACCTCGAGGGCCGGTGCGAGCTCTGCACGCGGTGCTGGAGCGGTGTCGGCGACCGCGCCCTCAGACACGACCACCGACGCTGCCGCGGGGCCGAGCATCAGCGAAACGATCTCCTCCTGCCCGCTCGATGCCAGATCGACGACACCGACGGTCGTGCCGTCGCGCAGGACCGTGGCGCGGTCGCAGAGCGCCTTCACCTCCGGCATCCGGTGCGAGATCAACACCACCGAGCGACCTTCCGACCGCCAGCGACGCGCGACGCGAAACACACGCTCGCTGAGGTCCGCCGGAAGCGTCGCCGTGACCTCGTCCAGGATGAGCAGACGCGGCAGCGACGCCAGGGTCTGGGCAAGGTCGAGGAGGTGAAGCGTCGGCGTGGGCAGGTCGCGCGCGTACTCGTTCAGGTCGATGTCCTCGAGCTCCAGCTCCGCCAGCCAGGGCCGGATGGCGACCATCGTCGTCCCGGTGAGGCGGAGGTTCTGGGCGATGGTCAGAAGCGGTACGAGGCTGACGTCCTGATAGACGGACGCAAGGCCGGCCTTGCGTGCGCTGGCCGGCGAGCCGAACCGGACCTCGCGACCCTCGAGCAGGATCGCGCCGGCATTGGGGGCGACATCGCCCGTCAGCACTTTGACGAGAGTGCTCTTGCCGGCTCCGTTGGCGCCCATCAGGGCATGGATCTCGCCGGCTCGAACACTGATGTCCCCGGAACGGAGGGCGACCACCGCGCCGTAGTTCTTGGAGATGCCTCGGGTCTCGAGAAGGATGCCGTCGTCGGTCATCGCGTCAGGACAGATGATCGCAAGAGACTGGACAGGGCGTGGAGCTCTCCACGCCCTGCCCTCTTGTCAGCTCGATCGATCTAGATGTCCGCGCAGGCGAGCAGGTCCGCCTTGGTGTAGGTGGTCCAAGGATCGACCTGGTACGAGACGCTGTAGTACGCGTTCAACGTGGAGTCGTAGTGAGTCTGGAGTGTTGAGAGGCCAGTGCTGCTGACGTTGTCCCAGATCTGCGGGTCGAGGTTCACCAGGTGCGGCTCCGTCTTGCCCTGGAGAACAGCCAGGCCGAGCGCGAGGCCCGCGCCCCCGACGGTCGGGGGGTTGGTGACGGCGGCGCCGGCAAGGCCCTGAGACTTGAGGTTGATGAGCTGGCCGATGAAGCCGTCGTTGTCAGCGCCGATGGTCGGCACATACGGCTTCTTTGCCGTGGTGTATCCGTCGACGACGGTCGAGTCGATGCCCGAGGTCCAGATTCCGTCCACCTTCAGGCCGGAGCCGAGGATGTCCTTGATCTGCTGCGCCGCCGGGTCCAGAGACCAGTTGGTGAAGGTCTCCTTGACCACCTTGATGCTCGGGTATTTGGTGAGTGTCTGAGTGAACCCCTGGTGGCGGTCGGCGTCGGCGGAGACGCCATTGATGCCGCGCATCTCGATCACGTTGCCCTTACCGCCCAGCTGCTTGAAGAGCCAGTCGGCGCCGAGCTGCGCGTACTTGACCTGGTTGTTGTAGAGCTGGTACGCATCGGGCGACGTGACGCCCTGGTCGACTGTGACCACAACTATGCCCTTGGCCGACGCCTCCTTGATGACCGCGTCAAGAGCGCTGCGGTCGGACGGGTTCATGACGATCACGTTCACACCTGCCGAGATCAGGTTGCGCACGTCGGCGATCTGGCCGCTGGGGTCTGTGGTCCGGTTGGCGGTGATGATCTTGGAGACGACCCCCGAGGCCTTCGCCTGCGCCTTGATGGAACAGATCATCTCCTCGCGGAAGCCGTTGCCGGTCAGCGTGTTGGAGATGCCGACGACGTATTTCTTGGTGCCTCCGCTCGAGGTGTTGGAACCGCCGCAGGCGGCCAGCAACAGCCCTGCTGCGAGCACTAATCCGATGGCCTTCGGCCATCTACGGTCCGACATGTACCAACCTCCTGTCTTTCAAACCGGTCGCAGGGGTCTGGCCTCTGGGTCGAGTCTCCCTCCCAACCTCCTGCGCATGTGACCTATGGAAATCGTTTGCCCAGACGCCGCAGATCGTAAGGAAGGTTAACGGCGGTGTCAAACGACGACCTGGGTGAAGGGTCACACCAGGAGGGGGCGGAGCGTGTTGCGCGCGAGCAAGAATCCGCGTTTGACGAGGTCGAGGTCGCCCTCGAACGAGCGGTCCTCGTGCTCCACCGAAACGACCCCGTCGTAACCGGCCCGGATCAGCGCGGCGATGAATCGGTTCCACGGCACCTCGCCGAGACCCGGCATGCGCGGCACCTGCCAGCCCATGCCGAGGGACATGACGCCGTTCTCGTAGAGCCCATCGCGGTCGATCTCGAGGTCCTTGGCATGCACGTGATAGATGCGCGGGCCGAACTCGCGCACGACCCGGAGGACGTCGATGAACTGCCAGACGAGATGGGACGGGTCCAGGTTCAGGCCCAGCGTCTCGCCGGGCATCGCTTCGAACAGGCGCCGCCACAGCCCGGGCGAATAGGCGAGGTTGCGGCCGCCGGGCCATTCGTCGGCCGAGAAGATCATCGGGCAGTTCTCGATCGCGATCCGGACGCTACGGTCGGCCGCAAATTTCACCAGCGGCGGCCACTGCTCGAGCACGTCGGCAAAGGCCGGCTCGGGCGGCTGGTTCTGGTCGCGGCCGATGAACGTGCAGACGAGGTTGACCTCGAGCGTGGCAGCCGCCTCGATGACTTTTCGCAGGTGCGCCTGGGCCTGCGAGCGTACGGCGGGATCCGGGTCGAGTGGATTCGGGTAGTACGCCAGCGAGGAGATCGTCAGGTCGCGGCTCGAGAGGAGCTCGCGAACGCGGCGCGCCGCGGCCGCATCGAGTCTTTCCACGTCGATGTGGCTGACTCCGGCGTATCGCCTTCGCTCGGCGCCGGCGGCCGGCCAGCAGGCGATCTCCAGGGCCTGGAATCCATTCCCGGCGGCCCAGTCGGCCACCTCCTCGAGGGACTGGCTCTGGAATGCCGCGGTGAGGAGGCCGAGCTTCAACTGCCTAAGCCGGGTCGGGGTTCGGGATCATGACGTCGCGCACGAGGCCGGCGAGATCACCGCACGCCGCGATGAATTGGCGGAGTGTGCGGCGCGTCGGCGGGTACGAGTCGAAGTCCTCCACGGCCAGGCCGTCCTCCGAATACGCGCGTCGAAAGTCGGGAAAGTGGGCCATGAGCTCGCTGACGATGTTCGGGTCCACGGGCTGCGCGATGCGCGACCTGACCTCGATGCCGCTCTTGTTCAGCCGCTGCTGCCACGCGTACGGCGGCGAGATGACGGCGTCCGCGCCCACCAGCTCGCTCCAGTGCATGTGGTTGCGGAACGCCGCCGAAAGGAGCCTGAGCCGGTAACCGCGCTCGCGGTAGATCGCGTACGCCTTTTTGAACACGGCGACACCCGCCCACTCGAGGTGGCCGGGCTCGACGGAGATGCCTTCTTTCTCCATGACGACCTTCAGCCAGTCGTCCAGGCGGCCGACCATGATCGTGCAGACGGGCCCCATCGAGGCGATCTCCAGGCCCTCCTGCTCGCGCCGGCGAAGGCCCCGCTCGACGGCCTCCGCGACCGCGATGCACTGAGGAAGCGTGAAGCTCACCGTGGCGTTGATGGTGATTCCGCGCGTGGTCGCTTCTTCGATCGCCTGGATCCCCCCCCGGGTCGCCGGGATCTTCACGATCATGTTGGGAGCGAGCCGGCTGAAGCGGACCGCCTGTTCGAGGATCGCGTCCGCGTCGCGGAAGAGCCGCGGGTCGGTCTGGATGGAAAGTCGGCCGTTGCGCCCGCGATGATCCTCGAACGCCGGCTCGAGCAGCTTCGCGGCGCGCACCGAGAGCTCCTCGACCAGCGTCCACGCGATCTCATCCTCGGTGGCGGTCGGCTTCTCCCGGAGCAGGGCCTCGATGCGTGGCCGCCACGTGGCCATCTCCTTCTTGAGGACGGTGAACGCGATGACGGGGTTGCAAGTTGCGCCGACGGCACCGTCCTCGATGGATCGCGTCAGCTCGTCGATTGACGCGGAGTCGTTCCACAGACAGGTTGGAGTCGTCTGCGTCATCTGATGCAGAGGGCTCTTGTATGAGACGCGAGGTACAGATGCGCTCATGTGCTCGACCATCTCGAAAGACGTCGCCAACCATCATATCGACTAAACCCCACGAGCTCAGAGGCTGCGCCTGGACCCCTGGAGTGCGCGCAAAGCCCCATTCGGGACGCGATAATTCGGTCTCGTGGCGACCGTGACCTGGGATTCGGAAGCCGAGAAGCAGCTTCTGTGGGTGTTCGACGACCTGCATTGCCCGAACCCCTTGAGCCCCATGTTTGCCGACATCGGCGGCTGGTGGCTGACGTGCGACCACATGTTCCGGCGCTTCGGGACGCCTTTTGCGGCCGACTGGCTGGCCAAGTTCGTCAATGGCTACGTCTACACGGCGGTGATCCCGGCGGACCCGAAGCTGCTCATCGACTCGACCCGGTATGGCTTCCGGCATTCGGCCGCTGTACCGCGCGATGCGGCCTATCCCGCCACGATCGGCAAGTACCTGGACGCGGTCCTGCCGACCTACGGCCGGAACTTTGCGGACTGGTGGCGCGACCGCCTCGTCCCCGAGATGACGCGCAACTACGTGTATCTCGAAACGAAGCTGGACGAGGCGGATCGGCTCACGTTGATGGAGCTCGCCTGCCTGCTCGAAGACGCGATCGACATCCACGACCGCCACTGGAAGATCCACTGGATGCTCAACTTCGCGCAGTTCTCGGCGACGCTCAACCTGCGAGGCGCGATCCAGAAGTGGCGCGGCAGCGTCGACGAGACCCTGGTCGGCCGCCTGCAGAACTCGTCGAACGATCGCAACTGGGATTCCATCAAGGCGCTGTGGGAGCTCAAGGAAGAGGTCGCCAGGGATCCGGCGCTTTCGACGGCATTCCGCGGTGATACAGCCAGGGACGTCATGGAGGTCCTCGCGCAGTCCGAGCGCGGGCGCCGTTTCCTGGCGGACCGCGTGACCGCGTACCAGCGTGAGTACGGCTACCACGCTGTTTGGAGCCACGAGTTCGTCTTTCCGACCGTGCGCGAGCAGGCGGAGCCCGTCATCGAGCTCGTGCGCGGATATGTCGAGACCGGCTACGACTACCCGAAGACGATCGCGGCGGTGGAAAAGGACATACGGTCAGCGAGCGAGGAGCTTCTTGACGGCTTGTCTGGCGATGGCCTCGAGGAGGTGCAGCGGCTCAACGACATCAACCTGCTGATGGCGCCGCTCACGCCCGACCATCACTTCTACATCGACCAGGGCGCCAACGCCCACCTTCGCCTCGTGCTCATGGCGATCGGAGCCAAGCTCGTCGAGAACGGCGCCCTCGAGCAGCCGGACGACGTGATGTTCCTCGAGTACAACGAGCTGCGCGTCTACATGGCGGACACCGGGGCGCTCGATGCCCTCGAGCTCGTCGCCACGCGCCGCGCGGAGCGCGAGGCGGCCTATCGCCTGCGGCCGCCGGACTGGATCGGCACTGTCACCGCCACCCAGCTGGCGGTCCCGTACCTGACCAACTGGGGCTTCCCCGAAAAGTTTGAGCGCAAGGCCTCCAGGGTCGAGAGCCACATCGAAGGCCTTGGCGGTTCTCCCGGAGTCATCGAAGGCATCGCGCGCGTGGTCTTGACCGTCGAGCAGTTCGACCACGTGCGCAAGGGCGACATCGTGGTCTGCCAGATGACGAACCCGGCCTGGGTTGCCCTCTTCACCAAGATGGCGGGCCTCGTCACCGACGCCGGCGGCCTGACCTCGCACGCCGCCGTGCTCGCGCGCGAGTTCGCCATCCCCGCCGTCATCGGCACCTCGTCGGCGACCAGGAAGATCAAGGACGGCGACCGGATCCGGGTCAACGGCACGACCGGGGCGGTGGACATTCTTGGGAGCGACGGTGGGGGGGAGCCGCGCGCCGACGCTCTGGCGGCAGACCGAATGGCGCGACCCCACTAAGACGCGACGCAAGGTCCTCTGAGACCGGCTCCGATGGTGCCTTTTTCATATGAGCGGCCCGCGACCCTCTCCGAGGCAATCGCTCTGCTCGACGAGCATGGCGACGACGCCAGCCTGCTCGCGGGCGGCACCGACCTGGTCGTGGAGCTCCGCAATCGCTCGCGCAACCCCAGGGTTTTGATCGATCTGAAGCACGTGGCCGAGCTCAGGCCTGGCATCAGCGAGCGCGGGGGGTGGCTGACGATCGCCGCCGCCACGGCGATGACCGACGTACAGGAGAACGCGCTGGTGGGGATGTGGTTTCCGGCGCTCGCCGACGCGGCCGCGGTCGTCGGGTCCGTCCAGATCCGCAACCGGGCCACGCTGGCGGGCAACATCTGTCATGCGTCGCCGGCGGCCGACACCGCGCCGCCGCTGCTGGTGTACGAGGCCGTGGCCAACGTAGCGAGCGCGCGCGGCGCCCGACGCGTCAAGCTCGAGGATTTCGTCGTCGGTCCGAGGCAGACCGTGCTGCAGCGCGGAGAGCTCGTCACCTCGATCGAGCTGCCGATCGCCACCGAGCGCCGCGCTGCCACCTTCGACCGCATCACGCGCAGGCGAGGCGTGGACCTGGCGACCGTGAGCCTATGCTGCCTGGTCGGCGCGAGCGGTCGCACGCGGTTCGCATTCGGTGCTGTGGGCCCGCGACCATTTCTGGTCACCGACGAAAGCGGAACGCTCGCCGATGCATCCGCGGGCGACGACACGAAAGACCAGGCCCTGCGGCAGCTGCTTCAACACGCCAGCCCCATCTCGGACGTGCGCGGGAGCCGCGAATATCGCGAGGCTATGCTCCTGGTCATGAGCCGGCGGGCGCTCCGCTCATCGATCGAGCGGCTGGGAGCGGCTTGACCGTGAAGATCCGCGTGACCGTCAACGGCTCTGAGCGCGAGGTGGAGACGGAGGCGAACATGACCCTGCTGGACTTCGTGCGCGACAGCCTGCGGCTGACGGGGACGAAGGAGTGCTGCGACCTGGGCGAATGCGGCGCGTGCACCATGCTGGTCGACGGCCGGGCCGTCAACTCGTGCCTCGTGCTGGCTGCGGAATCGGACGGCGCCGAGATCACCACCATCGAGGGGCTGGCTGCTGGTGGGCACCTCAGCATGCTGCAGGATGCGTTCCTCGCCACCGGTGCGGTGCAGTGCGGCTTCTGTATCCCGGGACAGGTCATGGCCGCGCATCACCTGCTGCAGCGGAACCCCCATCCGACGCTCGCAGAGGTGCGTGAGGGGTTATCCGGAAACCTGTGTCGCTGTGGCGGCTACGTGCAGATCTGCGAGGCGGTGGTCGCCGCCGGCCAGGCGCACCCATGACCGCAGAGCCGGTCGGGGCTGGGGTGCGGCGCGCGGGCGGACGTGCTCGTGTCACGGGCGATCAACAGTTCATCGCCGACATCCGGCTCGACCAGATGCTGCACGTGAAGCTCGTGCACCTGGACTGCGGCCACGCGCGGATCGTTTCGATCGACACGAGCGCGGCACTGGCCGCCGGCGGCGTGGTCGGCGTGTTCACGGCCGCCGACATGCCGGGCCCGATGCCCAGGTTCGGCCCCGTCCACGAAGACAAGCCGGTCCTCGCAATCGGCGAGACGAAGTATCACGGGCAGCCGGCGGCCGCCGTCGTGGCCGAGACGAAGGAAGCGGCCGAGGCCGCTGCGGAGCTGGTGCGTGTGGAGCACGAGGTCCTGCCCGGCGTGTACACGATCGACTCCGCGCTTGCTCCCGATGCACCGCTGGTGCAGGAACCCGAGCTCCGGCCCGACGACCCCCGCCGCAACAGCAACGTGCTCAGCGAGCTGCACTTCGGATGGGGCGATGTGAACGGTGCGAAGGCCGACCTCGTGGTCGAAAACGTCTACGCGTTTCCGATGGTCACGCATTTCGCCATCGAGACACATGGGTTCATCGCGGCGCCAGAGGAGGGTGGCGTTGTGGTCTGGACGCCGACCCAGAACCCGTTTCAGATGCAGCGAATGATCGCGAGGGTGCTGGGCCTGCCGGTGGCGAAGGTACGCGTGCGCGCTCCGGATCCAGGCGGCGCGTTCGGGGGTAAGCAGCATCCCAAGTACGAGCCGCTGGTGGCGTTGCTGGCGCTGCGCACCGGCCGTCCGGTGCGGCTGCTGCTCACGCTGGAGGAGACGTTTCAGGAGGTTCGCCGCACGTCGTGCCGGATTCACGCGCGCACGGGCTTCCACAGCGACGGCACCATCGCGTTCCAGGACATCGACAGCGATTTCTTGATGGGCGCGTACGCAGACATCGCCGAGCGCGTCATCGCCAAGGGCAGCTACCTTGCGTGCGGTCCCTACCGGGTCCCGGCCGCGCGCATCGTCGCGAGGGCGCTGTTCTCGCACACCACGCCGAGCACGGCGTTTCGCGGCTTCGGAACGCCGCAGGTCTCCTGGGCGCACGAATCGCAGCTCGACGACGCTGCCCGGAGGTTGGGCATCGACAGGGTCGAGATCCGGCTTCGCAACCTGGCCCGCAAGGGCGAAGCGTTCGTGCCGGGCGACACGCCGGCCGACGGCGATTGGTCCGAATCGGTGCGCAAGGCGGCCGCGGCGATCGGCTGGGGCACGCCTCTGCCGGCCGGCCGCGGTCGCGGCCTCGCCGTCGCCATCAAAGCCTCCGCCACGACCGGCGCCTCGTATTCGATCGTCCGGCTGCACTGGGACGGCAGCGCCACGGTGCTGGCGGGAACCTCGGACATGGGCCAGGGTGCGCGCACGGTGCTGGCGCAGGTAGCCGCCCATGAGCTCGGTATCCCGGTCGACTGGGTGAGCGTGGTCATGGGTGACACCGCCTCGGTGCCGTTCGACCTTCAGACCTCGGCGAGCCGTTCGACCGTCTTCATGGGCCAGGCCGTCGCGCGGGCCTGTCAGGACATCCAGGCCCAGCTGAAGCAGATGGCGGCGGAGCTGCGACTCGAAGCAACGCCGAGCCTGGTCGAGGTGCTGCACGCTCGCTTCAGCGAGGTCCGCGGGGAGGTCATCGGTGTCGGGTCTTACCGCAGCGAGCACATGCCCGACCACCCGCTGGGCGGGGCTCCGTCCTTTTATGAGTTCAGCTGCAGCGCATCCGAGGTCGAGGTGGACGAGGGCACGGGGGAGATCCTCCTCGTCCGCCATGTCACCGTCGCCGACGTGGGCAGGGCCCTCAACCCGCAGCACGTGGCGATGCAGGACGAGGGCGCCGCCGTGATGGGTCTCGGCCACACCTTGATGGAGCACATCATCCTGGACGAGGCCGGCCGCATCATGAATCTCGGGGCGCTCGACTATCGCATCCCGACGACCAAGGACCTTCCGCTGGACATGCAGTCGATGGTCGTCGAGAACGCCGACGGGCCCGGGCCCTACGGCTCCAAGGGTGCAGGTGAAGGTGGGCTGATGGCGACCGCACCGGCCGTGGCGTCGGCCGTGGCCGAGGCGGCCGGAGCCGTCATCCGCGACCTTCCGCTCACGCCCGAGCGGGTATGGAGCGAGATCCAGAAGTCGCGCGGTGGAGAAGGCCGCCCCTCGTGAGCTTCGTCTTCGACCTGTGTCACCGGCACGACCTGCCCCCGGACCAGCTCATTGCGCTTGTCGGAGGCAAGGCGGCCAACCTCGCCATGATGGCGGGCGAGCTGGGACTGCCCGTGCCACCAGGTTTCGTCATCACGACCGACGCGTGCCGGGCCTACCTCTCCGACGGCTGGCCGGCCAGGCTCGATGACGAGATCCGCGGCGCGATGGGCGCACTCGAGTCGGCGGCGGGGCGGCGATTCGGCGATCCCCGCAACCCGCTCTTGCTGAGCGTCCGCTCCGGGGCGCCCGTCTCCATGCCGGGGATGATGGACACCATCCTGAACGTCGGGCTCAACAACGAGACCCAGCGCGGGCTCGCCGCAGCGTCAGGCGACGCCGCGTTCGCCCAGGACTGCCATCGCCGCCTGGTCGAGATGTTCACCAAGAGCGTTGGCGCCGACACGGTGCCCTCCGATCCGTGGCGGCAGCTGCGCGAAGGCGCGGAGGCGGTCTTCCGCTCCTGGAACAGCGAGCGTGCCGTGGCCTACCGGAGCCGGGAAGGCATCCCCGAAAACCTGGGCACGGCCGTGACGGTGCAGGCCATGGTTTTCGGCAACCTCGGTGCCGACTCCGCATCGGGGGTGCTCTTCACGCGCAATCCCGCCACCGGCGAGCCCGGCATCTATGGAGACGTGCTGTTCGCGTCGCAGGGCGAGGACGTCGTGGCTGGCAGCCACCCCACCGAACCATTGAGCGCCCTCGATGCGCGCTTGCCGGCGGTGGCCCGCGAGCTGAGGCTGCACGCCGTTGCTCTCGAGCGACACTTCGCCGATTTGTGCGACATCGAGTTCACGATCGAAAGGGGCAAGCTCTGGCTGCTGCAGGTACGGGTCGGCAAGCGAAGCCCGCGCGCCGCGCTGCGCATCGCAGTCGACATGGCTGAGGCGCCTGGTTTCCCGCTCTCTCGTGCCGACGCTGTGAAGAGGGTCGCCAAGCTTCTCGAGCATCCGCCGATGATTTCCGACGGCGCGTCCCATCGTCCGGTCGCGATCTCCACCGGGCTCGGGGCTTCGCCCGGCATGGCGACAGGCGAAATCGCGACATCGCCAGATGCGGCGGTGGCCGCGGCCTCGAGCGGGCGCCCGGTGATCCTCGTGCGCTCGGAGACCTCACCCGACGATGTGCGCGGCATGGCCCGCGCGGCGGGCGTGCTCACGAGCCGGGGCGGCCTTGCCAGCCACGCCGCCGTCGTGGCGCGCGGATGGGGGATTCCGGCCGTCGTCGGCGCGGAGGGTGTGAGGGTCGGCGATCGCTGGATCGAGGTGGGCGGGAGGGTGCTGAAAGCCGGCGAACTCATCACCATCGACGGCGGGACTGGCGAGATCTTCGCGGGCGCCGTCGCCGGCACGTCGACGGTCGCACCGGAGGCCGCCACGCTGCTCGGGTGGGCGCGGGAGCTTGGCATCGAGATCGGCGCGGCCGGCGATGAACAGACATCCCGCGCCGAGGGCCCCGAGGGCGTGTCCTCCGATGACGCGATCCGAGCCCTGTTGATCAAAGGCTCCGCTTTACCCGATGCATTGCCTGCCGCGAAACTCATCGACAGCGGCCTCATCGAGCTGCACGATGGGGCATATCGCCTCACGAAGGAAGGCAAGACGAAGGGACGTGCCTTGCTGGCGGAAGACCGGGCGCGATGGGGCGACGCACGAGCGATGGCCGCGCTCGACGATTTCCATGCGCTCGACCAACGGATGAAAGAGGCGGTGACCTCTTGGCAGCTGCGCGATGAAGCAGGAGCGCGAGCGCTCAACGACCACAGCGACGCGGCCTACGACGCCAGGGTGCTGGATCGCATCGGCGAGCTGCACGACGACGTGGCGAAGTGGCTGACGACGCTGCCCCAGGCGCCTCGGCAGCTGGACCGCTACCGCGAACGGCTGGCCCGCGCTCTCGCCAGCGCGCGCGCGGGCGATCATCGCTTCGTCGCCTCGCCGAGGGTCGACAGCTACCACGGAGTTTGGTTCGAGCTCCACGAGGAGCTCATCCTGCTCGCGGGCCGCACTCGCGCCGACGAGGCTGAGGCCGGACGCGCCTAGATGCTCTTGGCCGGTTTTGCGGTCAGCTTGTCGTAAAGCGACGCGGCGTTCTTCGTCTGGATGTGCTCCATCATGTAGCCCTGTCCGATGTCGACCGGATAACGGTCGGCGAAGCTCACGCGCGCGATGGTCTCCTCTCGCGACCAACCTTTGGCGATCGCATCGGAGACGGCGCTCACCCAATCGAGCAGCACGGCGCGCTGCGTCGCCACGTAGTCGGTCGTGGTCACGGGTCCGTGTCCAGGCAGCACGTGGTCCACGTCCAGGGCACGTACGCGTTCGAGGGCCTCGAGCCACATGGGAACGTCGGATTCCATCAGCCATGTCTGGCAGTCGTGGAAGATCGTGTCGCCGGTCAGCACGGCCCGCTCCTCGGGCACGTGCACGGCGATCTGTCCGCGGGTGTGACCGGGTGTATGTAGCAAGTGAAACGTGTGGCCGCCGACGCGCAACGTCACGTCCCCGGTGAACACGATCGTGCCCTTGTTGGGGTCGCGAAAGTAAGTCTCGCGGTCGGGGAAGATGGCCGCGCCCTCGGGATCGTCGGTCGGAATCGCCTCAGCCGCATAGGCGTAAGGGTCGATATTCGGCAGCACCTTCATGAACATCTCGTCGACGCCCTGGTGGTGCACAACCGTGCCGGCACCCTTGAAGTAGTAGTTCCCGAAGATGTGGTCGACGTGGTGCTCGGTGTTGATCAGGTAGCGGATCGGGCCGTAAGACTCGGCAAGCTTGCGCATCGCCACCGCCTTGGTGGGCAGCTGGGGCGTGTCGATGACGACGACACCGTCCGAAGTGACGACGAAGCTCGGGTTGCAGCCGCGCAGCGTCGTGTCGGTGAAGACGTTGGCGGTCACCTGTTCCATGCTCGTCGCCCCCACCGATCTCATTGGGTTGCCGTCAGGCCGCCGTCGATGGTGAGGATCTGACCGGTGATGAAGGACGAGGCGTCGGAGCAGAAGAGCAGCACCGCCCCCACGAGGTCGTCGGTCTGCCCGATCCTCCGGAGCGGGATTCGGCCGACCAATCGCGCCTTGAAGTCCGCGTCGGCCAGCATCGACGCGACCTGGGGCGTCTCGACGAAAGTCGGCGAGATGGCGTTGACCGTGATCCCGTACTTCGCCCATTCCGTCGCCCACTGGCGTGTCAGTGAGTTGATCGCGCCCTTGGCGGCGACGTAAGCGGAGTAGCCCGCATCGATTCCCAGCTGGCCGCGGACGGAGGAGATGTTCAGAACGCGTCCACCGCGCTTGCCGGCGATCATCGCCCTGACCGCCGCCTGCGTCGCCAGCACCGTGCTGCGGACGTTGAGGTCGATGATGCGGTCCCATTCCGACATCGGGTACTGCTCGGCAGGATGGAGCGCGGTTCCCGCTCCGCCTCCCACCGCGTTGACGACGATGTCCAGGCGGCCGAACCTGCTCACCGTCTCCTCGACGAGGCGCTCGCATTCCATCGGGTCGTTGACATCGGCGACCAGCGCCAGGGCTTCCGCGCCGGCCTCCCGCACCTTGGCCGCCGCCGACTCGGTCCGCTCCGACGAGCGGCCGGCCATCGCGACCGACGCGCCGGCTCGGCCGAGGGCCTCCCCGATCGCGGCCCCGATCGCCCCGCTGCCGCCCGCTATCAAAGCGACCCGGTCGTCCAGGCGGAAGAGCTTGTCTTGAGCCATGGCGTCAGCCTTTGCCGTCACGGCGCAAATTATCGAGCGCCGCGAAAACGCGCATTGGAGTCATGGGCAGGTCCTCACGCCGCCGGATCGACCGGCCGACGTAAGAGTGCTCGCCGTCGGCGCCCTGGCGGCTCTCGCTCACCTCACCCGGCCGCGGTCCAATCGCGCCGGCGCTCCCAGATGTGATCGGCGCAGCGCAGCGCGAGGGCCTGGATGGTTGAGCTCGGGTTGACGCCCGCGCTCGTCGGCATGCTGCTGCTGTCGGCGATGAAGAGGTTGGGCACGTCGTGGGCCTGGTTGAAACGATCCGCCACCGACGTCTTATGGTCGTCGCCCATTCGCGCGGTGCCCAGCAGGTGCCATCCCCAGATGGGCGCGAGGCCGAAGTCACGGACGCTCTTCGCGCCCGCGGCGTCGAGCACCTGCCGAGCATGCTCGATCATGTCGCGGCCAAGCCTCCGGCTGTTCTCGTTCAGCTCGTGATGCGTCACCACGCCGGGCATTCCGTATGCGTCCAGGTGGGCCCAGTCGAGCTCGACGCGGTTGCTCTCCTCGGGAAGGTCCTCGCCGCACAGGTACAGCGAAATCTCGTGGTTGATGTGCTCGTCGAAGGCTTTGTGATGTCCCGAGCCCCAGGGCGCCAGCTGCAACGCCAGGTTCAGCGCCGACCAGCCGCGGCAGCCGCTCATGATGAATCCGCGCACGTAGTCGCGCGCGGGGTCGGTCTCGTAGAACTGGCGCGTCGACACGGTGCCGCCCCACGTCCCGTTCCAGCCGTCGACCGGATCCACGAACAGCCCGCTCGCGAAGCTCTGCACATGGACCATCAGGTTCTTGCCGACCAACCCGCTCGAGTTGGCGAGGCCATCCGGGTGCTGCGCCGATGACGACATCAAAAGCAGCCGCGGCGTGCCCAGGCCGCCACACGCGACCACGGTCACCGCGGCGTTGACCTCCTGGAGGGCGCCGTCCTTGTCGTAATAGCGGGCGCCTCGGGCGCGGCCGTTGGGACCGAGCACGACCTCGCGGACGCGCGCATTCGTGCGCAGCTCGACCCCATTCGCGAGCGCGCCCGGCCAGTACGTGAGGTCGGCGGTCGACAGCGATCCCTGTGGACATCCGAACGTGCACCACCCGAGGTTGATGCAGGCCGGCCGGCCTCGATACGCCTGCGTGGTGATCGACTGCTCCGTCGGCCACCAGTACCAGCCCAGCTTTTCGTAGGCGTCGACGAGCAGCTGCCCAGGCCGGCCAATCGGGGCGGGCGGATTCGGAAGCGGCTCTCGAGGTGGACCGCAAGGGTCGCCCGCGAGGCCGGCCACGCCGACCTCCGCCTCGTTGATGGTGTAGTAGGGCGCGAGCTCCTCGTAGTCGAAAGGCCAGTCGACCGCGACCCCGTCGAGCGTGCGCACGCGAAAATCGGAAGGGGCCATGCGCCAGTAGTTGCCCGCGAAGCCAACCTGGCTTCCGCCGACCGCGTTGTACATGTACACGTCGACGGGGTCCTCGCCTTCGCTGCTGACCGGATAGTCGGACGGCCACCGCCGAACGTTGGGATTGGCTGCCCAGTGCCGTCGGCCCCGCACCTCCCAATCGACATGGGCTTTCGGCAGCCGCGCGCGGTCGATCCAATCGCCCTGCTCGAGGCAGATGACCTTGGCACCTTTCTCCGATAGTCGTTTGCACAGCGCCGCGCCGGCCGCCCCCGAGCCGATCACCAGGACGTCCGCGCCCGCCTCGCGGCTCATCTCGTGACCCCTTTCTCCGCCTCGACGACGCGATATCGGGGTGGCAGCTTGCGCACCCGGTCGAGCAGCGAAGGGTCGAACGGCGCCATCTCGCCGCCCGTCATCGGGCCCATGCCGCGCCATCCGTTTTCGGCTTCCATCGCGGCGAGCACATCCGGGTGGCCGTAATAGGCCTCGTACGTGAAGTCGTTGACCATGCTGAACGCATCCGTGTCGTCGGTCGCCTGGAACTTCCGGAGCAGCTGCTCTTGTTCGGCGGCGGAGTTTGCGGTGAAGCCTGTTCCACTCAACGCGTGCGCGAGGCGGTCGAGCTCATCGATCCCATGGATGAGCGCGGGCCGCAGCGACGGCACCATGTGCACCGTCGCGTCGATGTACTCCGCGGCGCCGACGCCGGCGGCATCCGGCCTGCGCCCGGTGGCGGGAATCAGGGTCGAGGTCCAAGCTTTCAAGATCGCCGCACGCGCGCCGTCGAGGATCACGAAGGTTCGCGCCACGCCCACGGGCACCGCCGCGCGTCCCACCTCGACTCGGTAATCAGGCCGGCCCGATTGCGCAACGTGGTGCTGGCCTTGCTTCCTGTCGTATGCCATCAGCCTTGCTCCGATTACCCTGACACGATGCCGGTCAGCCGATCGTGAACCCGGACGTCGCGATCGCGGTGGCGGCCGAGCGCGGCACGCCGTTGGCGTTTGTCGACGCGGCGGTCACGGAACGCAACCTGCGCCGCATGGCCGACCTTGCAACGGACGCCGGTGTAAGGCTGCGGCCGCACGCCAAGACCCACAAGAGCGTCGCCGTCGCCAGGCGTCAGGTCGACCTGGGCGCGGTCGGGCTGACGGTGGCTACGCTGCAGGAAGCCGAAACCTTTGCCGCTGCTGGCGTCGACGACATCCTCCTCGCGCATCCGCCGGTGGGCGAGGTGAAGCTGCGCCGCCTCGGCGCGCTCGCACAGAAGGTGACACACCTGGCGGTGGCGGTGGACGACGTGGGCGTCGCGACCAGGGTGCCCCCAAGCGTCGAGGTCATGTGGGAGGTCGACACCGGCCTTCACCGCATCGGCACCCTGGCCGGGGTGGCTTCGGTCGCGGCAGTAAATGAGCTCGTGCGCGCGATCGGCCCTTCTCGGTTCCGAGGCCTGATGACGCACGGCGGCCAGGCCTACCGGGCGAAAGATGACGCCGAACGCCGCGCGGCAGCGGGGGAGGAGGTCAATGGCCTGCTCGAAACCGCCGACCTTCTGCGCCGCAACGGAATCGAGGTGCGCGTGCTGAGCATCGGTTCGACCCCCACTGTAGGGGCGTATCCACTCGACGGCATCAGCGAGGTCCGGCCGGGGACGTACGTGTACGGCGACGCCAATCAGGTCACCCTCGGCTCCCAACGCCTCGAGGACTGCGCCCTCGCCGTCGTCGCATGCGTCGTGTCGACGCCCGCGGCCGATCGCGCTGTGGTCGACGCCGGGTCCAAGTGCCTCTCGGCCGACTTGCGCGTGCCCGGAATGACAGGCTTCGGCATCGTCGTGGGCAAGCCACACCTGACAGTCGAGCGGCTCAGCGAGGAGCACGCGGTGGTCACGGCCGCCGAAGGCACCGGCTTGACCATCGGCGACCTGGTGGTGATCGTCCCGACGCACGCGTGCACCACCGTGAACCTGAATTCGGAGCTTGCGGTCATCGGTGTGAGCGGTGAGGTGACGATGCAAACGGTCGACGCGCGCGGCTGGCGCTGAGCGAGGCGCGTGCCTAGACCCCACCCCGCACCTCGCCGGGCCTGCCGGTGCTCTCGCGGACCACGAGCTCGACCGGGTGAAGCTCGGTTCGGTTCCCCAGGTCGTCGCCGTCGAGCTGGCGCAGCAGCCGCGCCACGCCGGCGGCTCCGAGCTCGGCCATCGGGACCCGCACGGTGGTGAGCGCCGGGTGCGTGAACTCCAGGCCCGGAATGTCGTCGAAGCCTGCCACCGATACGTCGCGCGGCACCTCGATGCCTCGGCGCCGCAGCTCCGTCAGCACCCCGAGGGCCATCGTGTCGCTGGCCACGAACACCGCGGTGGGCGAATCGTGCGCGACCAGGCGTGCCATCGCCCGCACCGCGCCGCCGACGGTGAAGTCGGCGCGGACGATCGACGGCTCCAATCCGGCCGCCTTCATCGCCTGGAGGTAGCCATGCTCGCGCTCACGGCTGGTGCGCAGGGTGGCGGGCCCGCTGATCATTGCGATGCGGGAGTGACCGAGCGACACCAGGTGCTCGGTGACCGTGCGGGCGCCGGCCCTGTTGTCGGGCAGCTCGGCCGGCCATCGCTCCGAGCGGGGAGCGAGGGCGACGATGGCGCCTCCGTAGTGCGCGATGCTGAGCGCGTAGCCGCTCATGCGGCGGTGGTAGTCCGGCTCGTCGAGGCCGCCGCCCGCGAAGATGACGCCGGAAACGCGGCTCTCACAGAGCATCTCCATGTAACGCAGCTCGGTCGCCGGGTCGCGGTCGCTGCTGCAGACGACGGTGAGGAATCCGCGCACGGAGGCGGCGGCTGTGGCGCCGCGGACGATCTCGGCGAAATACGGGTCGCTCACGTCATGGACGACGATCGCGATGGTCGGGACGCGCCTCGTGCGCAGGGCGCGTGCCATGGGGTTGGGCCGGTACGCCAGCCTCGCGGCCGCCGCCACCACGCGCGCCCGCGTGCGCTCGCTGACCGGATGGTCGCTGTCGGGATCCAGGGCTCGCGAAGCCGTGGTCAGCGAGACCTCCGCCTGGCGCGCCACATCGGAAAGGATGGGCAGGCGGTGCACGGGCGCCTGCGCGCGACCGTTGGCAGACTTGACCGTGATGGCCGGTCGCTGCTGCCTAGGCACCGTGCGCTTCATGCAGACAGAAATGGAAATGGATTTCCGTCATTGCCCCATACTATGGCCGTGGCCATCGCGGGTCAATCAGAGCTTGTGTGGAAGACAGGCTAGCGTGCCCGCCATCCACCATCTCGGATGGGCGGTCAGGTCCATCGACGAGGCGCGTGACCATTTCGAGACTGCGCTCGGCCTGGAATACTGGGGGGAAGAGAGGCACCCGGATGTGCGGGTCGCCTTCTTCGGCAGGGGGCAGGTGGCGGTGGAGCTGCTCGAGCCGCTCGACGGCACGACCGCTGTCGGCATGTTCATAGCCGAACGTGGCGAGGGCATCCATCACCTGGCCTTGAAGGTCGATGACGTGGCGGTGGCGCTGGCGGAGGCGCCCCGACATGGATTCGTGCCCATCGACAAGGCACCTCATCCCGGTTCGCGAGGCACGGTCGTGGGCCTGGTCGACCCGGGTCGCGCCGACGGCGTTCTCATCCAGTACGTGCAGGAACCATGAGCGCGCCCCGCATTCTCACGACGCTGGTCGGCAGCTATCCAATCCCGTCGTGGCTGGTCGCGCATCCGGGGGAGCAGGCGCTGAAAGACGCCACCGCCGTCGTCTTGCACCTCCAGGAGCTCGCCGGGATCGACCTGGTCGTGGATGGCGAGCTGTATCGCTTCGACCCCGACCACCCGGAGACAAACGGGATGATCGAATACTTCGTCCGGCCGCTGGACGGGATCCGCTCCGACATCCGGCGAGCTGACGTCGATCTCTTTCGGTCTTACGCGCACCTCGGCTTCCGGAAGCGGCCGGCCGGGGTGGTCGAAGGGCCGGTCGGCGAAGGCACGTTGAACCTCATCGAGGCTTACGAGCGCGTCGCGGCGATCAGCCTGCGGCCGATCAAGTTCACGCTGACCAGCCCGTACATGCTCGCGCGCATGCTCCTCGACAACCACTATCGCGACCAGGCGGCCCTGACCCTCGCCATCGCGGACGTGCTGGCCGCGCAGGTGCGGTCCATCGAAGCGGCGTGCGTCCAGGTCGACGAGGCCAACCTTCCAGGCCGCCCCGAGGACGCCGAGCTCGCGGCGGAGGCGATCAACCGCATCCTCGACGCGGTCCCGAACCAGCCCGCCGTCCATCTCTGCTTCGGCAACTACGGCGGCCAGCGCATCCAGTCGGGCAGCTGGGCACGGCTTGTGAAATTCTTCGACCTGCTGCGCGCCGACCATGTCGTGCTGGAGCTCGCGCGTCCCGGTTATGGCGACCTCGAGGTCCTGCGCGACATCAACCCGAAGCTGAAGCTCGGCGTGGGCGTGATCGACATCAAGACCACCGTGGTCGAGAAGCCGGGCGAGGTCGCTGCTCGGATCCAGACCGCCGCCGACCTGCTCGGCGGTGCCGAGCGGATCGCCTACGTGCACCCGGACTGCGGATTCTGGATGCTGGCGCGGTCGATCGCCGACGCCAAGATTCACGCGCTCGTCGCGGGGCGAGACTTGTTCGAGGGCCGACCGGCGAGTGAGAGATCACGATTTGCGGAGGTCAGCGCATGAAGGTCGGCGTTTTCGTGCCCTCGTACCTGCTGCCCGGCCAGGACGCCAGGCATGGCGACCAGGTCCGCCGTTTTGCGATCAAAGCGGAGGAGCTCGGTTTCGACTCGCTGTTCATCACCGACCACCTGCTGACGGCGGCGAGGTTCTATCGCGTGAGCTGGACCGAGCCGATGATGACCCTGGCGCACGTTGCCGCGGTGACCAGCCGGGTGAAGCTCGGCACGTCGGTGCTCGTCCTGCCCACGCGGCAGCCGGTCTTGCTGGCGAAAGAGATCGCAACTCTGCAGCACCTGAGCGGAGGCCGGTTCGTCTACGGGATCGGCACGGGCTGGTATCCGCCCGAGTTCGAGTCGACCGGCAGCACGCGCCAGCAGCGAGGCGCACGCACCGATGAGATTCTCGAGGCCTCGATGAAGCTCTTGAGCGGAGCCCATGTCACCTTCGAGGGCAAGTACTACCGGATGAGCGACATCACGGTCGAGCCGCTCAGCCACGTGCCGCCGGTGTGGGTGGCCGGCGGGCAGCAGTACGCGCACGAGGCCTCTCCCGACAAGGCGGAGATGTCGCCCAACGTTCTCGACAGGATCTGCAGGTGGGATGGATGGATCGTCCGCCCAACGTCGCACCCGAAGCAGATGACGGAGGATCTCGCGGAGATCGACGCGGAGCTGGCCCGCCGTGGCACGTCGAGGGCCCAGAAAAAATTCACGGTCGCGCACGAGAACTTCTGCTGGCTGAGTGAGCGGGCCTCGCGCGATGCAGCTGTCGAAGAGCAAAAGCGATACATGCTCGGCGTGGTTTCGGACGAGCGCCCCTGGGACTACATCGAGGCCGTGTACCTGACCGGCACGATCGAGGACATCCAGCGCCGCATCCAGGAGCGCATCGACGCCGGCGTCGAGGAGATATTCCTGCACACGATGACCGCTGACGAGCGCCAGCTCGAGCTCTTCGCCGAGCACATCCTGAAGCCGTTCGCGAGCGTCCGGGTCAAAGCGGCATCGTGAGCCTCGAGGGCCGGACCGCACTCGTCACCGGAGGCACGCGCGGAATCGGCCTCGCCATCACGCGCGCATTGCGACGGGATGGCGCCAGGGTCATCGCCATCGGCAAGGCAAAAGACCAGATCGAGGCCTTCCGCAGAGAGTTCAGCGAAGATCCGCTCGCCACCGTCGAGGCGGCCGACGTTCGAGACACCGATGCCCTGAAAGCCGTGCGAGATCGACTCGACGGCCTTGACATCCTGGTCCCCAACGCCGGGGTCAACACACGCGTCCAGGCGCTCGAGCTCGAGGACGAGGCCCTGTGGGAGATGATCCACACGAACCTCTACGGTGTTTTCGTGACCTGCCAGGTGTTCGGGCCGCTTCTCTTTGCGAGACCGGGTGGACGCGTAGTCGTGACCAGCTCTCTGTCGGCCATCCACGGCATGAACCTGCGGGCCGCATATGCGGCCACGAAGGCGGGAGTGTCAGGCCTCGTGCGCAGCCTCGCCGTGGAGTGGGGGCCGAAAGGTGTGAACGTCAACGCTGTCGGTCCGGGCATCATCAAGACACCGCTGACGATGGCTTACATGGAGCAGTTCCCAGAGCGGGTCACGGCGAGCATCGAGCACACGCCCCTGGGCCGGCTCGGCACCCCGGAGGACGTCGCCGACGTGGTCGCGTTCCTGGCCTCTGATGGGGCGCGGTTCATCACCGGCCAGACCATCTACGTGGACGGCGGCATCAGCGCGGGGAGCTCCTGGTGGTGAGCGGTGAGGGCATCGACGACATCACGATCGGGCTGCGCACACGCTTCACCAAGACGGTGAGCGAGTCGGATGTCTACTTATTCGCCGGCATCACCGGCGACCTCGATCCGAACCATGTCGACGAGGAGTACTGCCGCAAGACCAGCCTGGGGCATCGGGTCGCCCATGGGACGCTGATACTCGGCTACACATCAGCCGCGTCGACCCAGATCCTCCAGGACTTCGGCCGCCCGATGGTATCTGTCGGCTACGACCGCGTGCGCTTCCTGAAGCCGGTCTACTTCGGCGACACGCTGACCGTGGACTACGAGATCGAAAGCGTCGAGCGGGAACGGGAACGCACGATCGCGAAGATCGAGGTCAAGAATCAGAAGGACGAGCTCGTCGCGGTGGCCACTCACATCATGCAGCTGGTGAGGTGAGCGAGCCCGGTCTCCAGCTGCTCGCGGGCGTGCGCATCATCGCCTTCACGCAGTTCCTGCTCGGGCCGGCCGCCTGCCAGTACCTGGCCGACATGGGCGCTGACGTGATCAAGGTCGAGCCGCCTGGGCGAGGCGCGTGGGAGCGAAGCTGGGCCGGGGCCGACACCTTCCTGGGTGGCGTCAGCGCGTTCTTCCTCCTGGCCAACCGAAACGTCCGCAGCGTCACGCTCAACCTCAAGAGCGAGCGGGGGGTCGACATCGCAAGGCGCCTGGTCAAGACGGCGGACGTGACGGTCGAGAACTTCCGGCCCGGCGTCATGGACCGCCTGGGCCTGGGCTACGAGGACATGCGCAAGATCAATCCTCGGATCATCTATGCGGCCGGCTCCGGTTATGGGAGCGACGGCCCGTACCGCGACCTGCCCGGCCAGGACCTCCTCATCCAGGCGATCTCGGGGCTCGGGGCGAACACCGGGACCGAAGGCGAGGGCCCGACGGTGTCCGCAGCCGCGGTCGTCGACCAGCACAGCGCGAGCCTCCTGGCGATGGGGATTCTGGGCGCGCTGGTGCATCGCGAACGGACCGGCGAAGGGCAGAGGGTCGAGCTGGTGATGATGCAGGCGGCGTTGGACCTGCAGACAGAGCCGGTCGTGTATCACCTGAACGGCACCAAGATCAGGCGCCCGAAAAATCGTGTTGCCGACACTTTTCATTCGGTGCCGTACGGCTTCTATGCCACCTCCGACGGCCACCTCGCGATCTCGATGGCGCCCATCAAAGCGATCAGCGAGGTCCTCGGCAGCCCAGCCGACCTGGAACCTTACGGGGATCCGGCCATCGCATTCACGAAGCGCGACGAGATCAGGGCCGCGCTCGATCCATATTTCCGCAGGCGCACGACGGCGGAATGGGTCGAGCTCCTCCGAGCCCATGACATCTGGTGTGCGCCGGTCAAGAGCCTGAAAGAGACCTTCGAGGATGTCGCCGTCCAGCACATCGCGCCGGTTCTCGAGTTCGACCACGCGCGGGCAGGCCGCGTGCGCGTTCTCAAGCACCCGGTGCGGTACAGCTCGGGCGAGGCGACGCTCCGCCGCCCGCCGCCCGAGCTCGGCGAGCACACAGACGAGGTGCTGACGGAGCTGGGCTGCACGGATGAGGAGATCGCGGCCATGCGGGCGGCGAAAGACATCTGACGTTGGGCGAGCTCGTCCGTCTGCCTCGTGCGGACGGCACCGTCTACGACTACCGCGTCAAGGGCGAGTTCCTCTATGCAGACAGCGGCCGCGCTTGCCGCTCACGAATCCCTTATGCCGCGGTGCACGTGGTCGCCGACCCTTTCGCCGACGTCAGCCCCATGTCGCCGGCCGTGATCGATTGGGAGCGCACATTGGCTTTTCGCCGGCACATCTGGAGCTATGGCCTGGGCGTGGCGGAGGCCATGGACACGGCGCAGCGCGGGATGGGCCTCGATTGGGACGCCGCCAGGGAGCTGATCAGGCGCTCGGTCGCCGAAGCCAGGGCCGTCGGCGGCAGGATCGTCTGCGGCGCTCAAACGGACCAGCTCGCGCCAGGGTCGGCGCACAGCCTTCGCGACATCGAAGCCGCGTACGAGGAGCAGTGCGGTTTCGTAGAGGAGCAAGGCGGCCAGGTCGTCATCATGGCCAGCCGCGAGCTGGCCCGGATCGCGCGCGGTCCGGACGACTATGCGCGCGTCTATGGCCATGTGCTCGCACAGCTCCGGCAGCCAGCCCTGATCCACTGGC
>WNGP01000040.1_pt1 | contig 73289 bp, 69 predicted proteins | sample 5407671 | NCBI WGS metagenome assembly WNGP01 (sample SAMN13153381, study PRJNA577476) | soil metagenome | isolation source: 40 cm soil or saprolite under Garry oak tree replicate 2 | place: USA:California | collected 2016-06-15 | reverse complement strand
CTGCTGAATGGCCAGAATGTTACCCGCGGCCCGACTACAGGACTTCCGAATACTTACAGCTACACAGACGCGGGCCAATTAGCAGCAAAGATTTCCTGCCATTTAACGATGAAAGTCACAAGGACTGCTGACGAGTTATAGTTGCTGGATGTTGGTGCATCCTTCGTTCCACCGTTGGTGCAGGTGAGGCTTGTAATCATCCAGTTTGCCCGGCCACCCGGCCAGCGAGCCCGCTCTCATCTCGTCGGCGCTCTCGGCGTGGTAGTAGCGGCGGGCGGTGCCCGGTGCCAGGCGGAGCCTGGTGACCGTCGTGACGTTCTTGCCCTCGGCCTTCAGCGCCTGCACCTGGTCATAGCGCTGCCGCGCCTTGACCACACGCGCCCTGTTCTCAGCGTGGGCGGCGGACGCTTGCCCGGCCGCGTGCTGGGGATCGGGCGCCTGCTCTGCGGCGGCCTGCTCGAGAACGGAGTACCGTTCCTTGACGCACCGGTGGCAGTCAGCGACGGTCTTCACTGCGTATTCGCGCAGGTTGTCCACAAATGCCAGCGGTCCGCGACCTGGATCGCGTCCAGTGCGCCGTCCTTGGCCCCGAGTAATGGCACAGTCAGATATTGAGACTGTCTGAATGCCTCAGCCTGGACGGGCTATCCCAGAAGATCGTGGTCGGGTCGCGGGTCGATCTCGTGGGGCAGGTCGCCGATGTTGGGTGCCCGCTGGAGCTGGTCGTAGGGGTGTGCGGGAATCTTGCGAAGCTGAGCACTCCATCCCGGGCATCTGAGACGGCTGAACACTGCTTGCCGGGAGCCGGCGAAGTGGACAATCCGGGCGAGTGTCAGGCGTCACGTCGGTGTGGTTGGCGCTGCGGTACGGGGCGCCCGCCCAATGCCGCTTAGCTTCAATGCCGCTTAGCTTAAGTATCTTGATTTGCCCTGGCGTGTCGCTGCGGGGTGTTTCGGCTGGTTGCCGGCATGATCGCGGGTTATGACGCAGACTGGCAGTGTGGCTGAGGGCCGCTTGAGCGACTGGATCTCCCTGGGCGTGCTGGCGTCCTGGGTGCCGCGGGACGCGGTCGATGAGGCGGTCGAGGCGACGGGGAAGGCCGCGAAGCGTAAAGGCGGGAAGCTCCCGCCGCACGTCATGGTGTATTTCGCGATGGCGCTGGCGCTGTTCGCCGGGGAGGATTACGAGGAGACCTGGGTCCGGCTGTCGGAGACCCTGGCTGACTGGGGCTGCTGGGACCCGTCGCAGGGCACGGTGACGACGGGCGGGCTGACGCAGGCGCGGCAGCGGCTCGGGCATGAGCCCGTGAGAGAGGTGTTCGCCCAGGTCGCGAGGCCGGTGGCGACGGAGGACACGCCGGGGGCGTTCCTGGGCCCGTGGCGGAAGATGAGCATGGACGGCCTGGAATGGGATATCCCGGATACGAAGCCGAACGCTGCGGCGTTCGGGTACCCCGGGACCGGCAAGGACGACGCGCCGGCGGCGTTTCCCAAGGCCAGGGCGGTGACGATCGGCGAGTGCGCGTCGCACGCGGCCGTGCTGGCCGCGATCGGCCCGTGTGTGTCCAAGGGCAGCGGCGAGCAGTCCCTGGCGCGCCAGCTCTACCCGCACCTGCGGGAAGACTGGCTGCTCATCGCCGACCGCAACTTTTATAACTGGCAGGACTGGTGCACCGCCGCGGACACCGGCGCGGCGCTCCTGTGGCGGGTGAAATCCGACCTCACGCTCCCGCCGCTGGAGTTCTATCCAGACGGCTCCTACCGGTCCGTGCTGGTAAACGTACGAGGTCCCCGATCGCGAGGGCGACGGGAAGGACGAGGTCATCGCCCTGATCACCACCATCCTGGACTTCCCGGACGCCCCTGCGGCCGTCCTCGCGCATGCCTATCACGAAAGATGGGAGCACGAGACCGGGAACCAGCAGCTCAAGACCTACCTCCGCGGCCCGGGAAAGATCCTGCGCTCCGAATCGCCGGACATGGTGAAGCAGGAGATCTGGGGCTACCTGCTCACCCACTACGCGATCAGCGCCCTGATCTGCGCCGCCGCCACGAACGCGGGCATCGACCCGGACCGGGTCAAGTTCAAGAGGACGGTCCGCATCATCCGCCGCCGGGCCGCTGGCCCGGCTTTTCCCCCCTAGCCAGCGCCAGCGCGTCCTTGACTGCGTCATGGCCGCCATCACGGACCCGCAGCAGCTCAACGAGCGCCGCGAGCGCAGCTACCCCCGTGTGGTCAAGCGCGCCCGCCACAACCACTACCCGGTCAAGAAACCCGGCCAGCACGGCACCCGCCACGATGCCCGCGCCACCATTAAACTCGCCAATCCCATCCTGACCAGCGCAAAGGTCAGAACCGCAGCATGATCAAAAATAAGCTAAGCGGCATTGAGGGTAAGCCGGACCCCCGAATACAGGTCCAGCTGCGACATCTGTATGCTGCCGCTGCCGCCGCCACAGCTAACAGGGGGAGCGTCCTCCAGAGACGACACAGAGAAAGGTATCGCGAAGTTGCTCAGGCCGCTCTTGCTGCTAAGCAGCAACGTTCCCGTCTTAGGCCGATGCTTGAGCGTGCCGAGCTCGGTCATGATCGCCTGCTTGCCTGTTTCGGTCACCCCGACGAGGACGCCAAAATTAGTCTGAGAGGTAGCTTGATCCACGCCCAGAAACTCGAAAGTCACGCAGAGATCATCGTTGCTCGTTCCGGGTGAATATACCTCAACCGGGTTGCCGAAATAGTTATATCGTGGCGCACTGAGAGGGGCATCGTTTGGCAGGCTCTCAGCTCCGGCCGAATTGAGGTAGTTGTCGACCAGTAGCCAGGCGGGTATAAAGAGGGCCACCCCCAAGGTGGCCAGCGATGCCAGGAATCCCCGCCAGTGAGTTACCGGGAACTTCAGCACGACTATAGCGCGCGACCGAAGTCGTCGACCAATGCCGGACTGGTCCGCTGCCATCCGAACCCCCACCCCTCAGTCAGTTACTCGCTTGCGTTACGGCTATAGGCAGTGGATCACCACCGAGGTGAATGCCATCGGAACGTGCTGCCACCCGGGCCCACGAGAACGACAGGCCAGCAGGAAGCGTACCGAATGTCCATACGGTAAATCCGGACGACACGAACCGTCTAGGGGACTCAGGGTGCCGTCGCGGATGTCAGCGACGGCACATGCCCGTTTTTACAGCCAGTCCTTGCGTTTGAAGATGATGTAGAGGACGAGCCCGGCGATGGCCATGATGGCGATGGAGGCGGCGAAGCCAACCTGCCGGCTGAAGCCGGGGTAGGGCACGTTCATCCCGTAAAAGCCGGTAATGAAAGTCGGGACCGCGATGATCGCGGCCCAGCTCGTGACCTTCTTGGTGATGACGTTCAGCCGGTTGCCCTGGATGGTCAGGTTGGTCTCCAGGATGCTGTTCACCAGGTCACGCAGGCTGTCCGTCCATTCGGCGGCGCGGAGCACGTGATCGTAGACGTCCTGGTAGTAGGGCATGAGATCGTCTGTGACGACATGCAGGTCGCGCCGCATAAGGGCGTTCACCACCTCGCGCATGGGGATAACGATCCGGCGAAGCAGCACCAGACTCTTGCGCAGTTCGAAGCTGCGCCGCTGGACCTGGAGATCCTGCGGAATGGCGGCGAACAGCTGGTCCTCCAGCGTCTCGACGGCGTCGTCCAGGCTTTGCACCGCATCGAAGTGACCATCCACCACATAGTCCAGCAGCCCGTGCAGCAGCCCGCCGACGCCGGATCCGGCGATATCGGGGCTGGCGTCCCAGCGTTCCACGACGGCGCCGATGTCCAGCCCGTCATCCTTGCGGACGGTGATCAGCGCCCGCTTGGTGACGAAGGCGGCGAGTTCGCTGGTGACCAGTTCACCCGTGCCAACGTCGAGCCGCGCTCCGTACGCGTTCAGGAACAGGTGGGTGCGGTAGCGGTCAAGCTTGGGGCGCTGATGCTCCTGCACGGCGTCCTCGATAGCCAGCGGGTGCAGCCCGAATTCCTCGCTCAGCACGGCAAGGTCATCGCGGTCAGGGTCGCGCAGGTCGAGCCAGATAGTAACCCGCTCATCGACGAGATGATCACTGATCTCGGCCACGGGGAAACCCTCAAGCTCGAGCCTGCCGTCCCGGTAGAGCCGCGTACGGGCCTGGCACATGGTCGGAGTGACATCGCAGATGGCGGATGCGGCCACCGTGTCGGGATCACTGCCGTGGAACGTCCGGTCCAGCAGCGGGCGGGCTCCCAGCACGCCGCTGGACGCGCTGCCCGGATCGCGCAACTGCGGTGAGTTCATCGGGTTCTCCTCGCTCCAGCAGCGGGTCCCGGGCATAGGAGCGCGCCCGGTAAGGGTTCATCTACCACGGCCGCAACCGGACCGCAGCTCATCAGGCGGCCGCGCCGTCAAGCCCTCATGTCGATCGCGTTGACCCGCACCGGGCGGATGATCACCTTGACGCGCGACTGGCCAGACCGGTCATGGTCCCGCAGATCCGTGTTGTACTTCGCGCCGAGCCTGTCAGCAAAGGAGTAGTCGTCGTCTGCTGAGATCTCGGCATCGCCACGGATCTCCAGGTAACGGTAGGGGACGGCCAGGTCAAGGAGGAACAGGTTCGCGGCGGGATTCGCCCGCAGGTTCTTGGTCTTCTGCCGGCTGGTGTTGAGCGAGAGGGCAATCGTGTCGTCCTCGGCGATGAACCAGACTTCCGACAGCTGCGGACGGCCGTCCGGGCCAATCGTGGCCAAGGTCGCGAACTGACCATCGAGCAAGTCGCGGTGAGACGCGGGGATCGCTGGCATGGTTCTCCTTTCGCCCGCTGAAGGCTACAGGCACACCTAGCTGATCGGCCATCGGGGCCACATCCCCCGATCGGACGAGGCCCGGACCGATAGGGCGCTACGCGGGGCCGGGAGGCTGCTGCGCGCGCTGCACGAGGCCGCCTCGGGGTTCCGAGCCATGTACTGGCCCGGCCCACCCTCAATTGAAGCGGGCCCGGAGCAGGCCGGGAAGAACGGCTGGCCCGGTGACCGGGCGGAACCGGGTCGCCGCCGTGTGCAGGGCCTGGTACTCGGCCTCGGTGAGGTCGATGTCGGCGGCGACGACATTGCTCTCGAGTTGCCCGACGCTCGACGCCCCCGGGATGGCGATGACGGCGGGCCGGTGGATGACCCAGGCCAGGGCGATCTGGGCGGGCGTGGCGGAATGCGCGTCCGCCACCTCGCGCAGGGTCGCGATCAGGTCGCCGACCCGATCGAGGTTCTCGGGCAGGAACAGCGGGCTGGCGGCCCGGAGGCGGTTCGCCGGCCGACTGCCGCGGTCGTACCTGCCGGAGAGCAGCCCCTGGGTCGCCAGGAAGACCGACTCCCGGTCCTCGCCGATCGCCTCGCCGAGGATCCGCTCGCTGCGCCCGAAACCGTAGATCTCGGCGGTGTCGAACAAGGTGACGCCGAGCTCCACCGCCCGCCGCACGATGGCGCGCGCCTCCTGCCCGGCGTACGACTCGCCGTATCCCCACTCCCGGGAGCCGAACTGCCAGGTGCCCAGCCCGATCCGGGAAATCCTGGTGGTCTTGGGGTCGGTCCCGGCGCTCAGATAACGCATGCACCCCAGTGTCCGCCTTCCGGGTGCCAGTGCCTACCGCTACCACTTGAGCCTGGCGATCTGGTCGTAGTCGGCCGAGGAGTATCCGACCAGCCCCTCCGACAGGGCGAAGATCCACTCCGCTATGCCCAGGGACAACGCGAGGCGGCTGCAGCGAGAGCAGAAGTGGGGCTCGTCCAGCCTGACCGAATCGTCCGCCTCGAGCCGTACGTAGATCAGCTTCGATCCCTGCAGCATCCGCCAGCCATCGCCCTCACGGGCCAGCGTGATCGCTCGCTGCTCGGCATGGGTCCGGCAGCGGTCATGGTGCGCGCTCTCGCCGAACTTGCAGTAACAGTGGTCTTCGCCAGGGAACGGCACGCCGTTGGTGCCCCAGGCCAGCAGGCTTTCGTCCTTGATCAGCACCGCCGCGTAACGGGTCTGCGCATGGGAGTCCCTGGCCAGCTCCGCCGCCCGCTCGACCATCTGTTCCGCCACATGGCTGTCGTGACGTTTCAGCGGCCGCCAAACCGGCCCTTGCCCTGGTTGCATGCCTACCACCTCCTCGCAGCGAAGGCTATTCCCCGCGGTCAGCCAGCGCCCGGGCAGGGTGCCCGTCGGCGGGAGCCGAACCTTCAGGTCCCGCCGACCCTAGCGGTAAGGGCAGGGTCGACAATGGCCTGGTGACACCAGCGCCTGAGGTCCCTGTCCGGCGGGCGGCCGGGCGGTTCGCCGAGGTCGTCTGCCCGCCGGGGGTCCGCGCGGATCAGCGCACGGACCGGGTCCTGCGCGAGTTCGGGCTGATGCTCGCCTCGCTGCCGCCCGCCGCCAGGAAGGCGCTGGCTGCGGCGCTGGCCGTGCTCGACCAGGGCGCGCGGCTGTACCCGGCGTCCCGGGGCCGGCGGTTCGCCTGGCTCGACGACCAGGTGGCAACCGCCTACGTCCGGGCGCTGCTGGCGCGGCACGACGCGGCCGCCGAGCTGGTCCGGCGGCTCAAGAGCGTGATCACGATGTGCTACTACGAGCTGCCCGAGGTGCAGCGGGAGATCGGCTATGATCCGGCTCCCTACATCGCGGCCGTGTCCCGGCGCCGCCTGGAGTCCTACGGCCCGCAGATCCGCGCGGGCGAGGCCGCGGTCACCGCCCCGGCGGAGCGAGGGAGGCCGTGATCAGCGGGCTGACCACGCAGGATGATGTGGCGGGCGACCTGAGCCTGGAGTGCGGGGCGGTGATCGTCGGGTCGGGGGCGGGCGGGGCGACCGTAGCCGCGGAGCTGGCCGAGGCCGGGGTGGACGTGATCGTGCTCGAGGAGGGCGGATACCACCCGACCGAGTCGTTCACCGCCGGGACCGGGCAGGCGCTGCGCACGCTGTACCGCGACGGCGGCGGCGGGATGGCGATCGGCCGGCCGTCCGTGCTGTACGCCGAGGGCCGCTGCGTCGGCGGGTCCACGGTGGTGAACGGGGGCATGTCGTGGCGGACGCCGGCCCGCGTGCTCCAGCGGTGGGCCGAGCAGGAGGGCCTGCAGGCGATCGGCGAGCGTGACCTCGACCCCTACTTCGCCGCGATCGAGTCCCGGCTCTCCGTCGGCCTGCAGGACCCGGAGACGATCGGCCGGAATTCCGGGCTGTTCAGGGGCGGCGCGCAGGCGCGCGGCTGGGCCGTGGTCCCGAACCGCAGGAACCAGCTGCACTGCGCGGGGACCAGCAACTGCAGCAGCGGCTGCCCGACCGGCGCGAAACGGTCGATGCTGGTGACCAGCGTGCCGCGGGCGCTGGCGCTCGGCGCCCGGCTGTTCGCCGACTGCCGGGTGGATCGCATCACCCGGTCCGGGCCGGGGGTGACCGGCGTGACCGGCCATGTCGTCCGCCCGGGCGGCCGCCGGGGCCCGAGCCTGACCGTGCGCGCCCGGGCCGTGATCGTGGCCGGCGGCGCGGTGCAGACGCCTGCCCTGCTGCTGCGGTCGGGCCTGCGGTCGGCGTCAGGCCAACTCGGCCGGAACCTGTCGGTACACCCGAACGCGGTGGTGACGGCGGTCTTCGACCAGGACGTCACCGGCTGGCAGGGCGTTCACCAGGCCTTCCAGGTGCGCGAGTTCCTCGCAGAAGGGCTGCTGCTGACCGCGACCAACCTCACTCCCCCGATGCTGGCCGGCATCTTGCCGGCCTACGGCCGGGAGCTCGGTGAGCTCATGGCGGACTACAACCGCATCGTCACCGCAGGGCCGCTGGTCTCCGACACCGGGACCGGCCGGATCCGGCTCGTCCCCGGCCTCGGGCCGCAGGTCTTCTACCAGCTCACCGGCCACGACGCCGCCCGCGTCGCGCGCGGCGTCGAGCTGACCGCCGAAGCGCTCTTCACGGCCGGCGCCACCCGGGTGCTGCTCCCCTTCGACGGCGCCCCCGTGATCCGGGGGCCGGACGAGCTGCGCCGGCTGCTGGCCCGGCCGGTATCCAAACGGTCCCTCCAGCTGTTCTCCATCCACCTGATGGGCACGGCGCGGATGAGCGAGGACCCGCGGCGCGGGGTGACCGGCAGCTTCGGGGAGTTCCACGGCGTGCCCGGGCTGATCGTGGCCGACGCGAGCCTGTTCCCCGGCCCGATCGGCATCAACCCGATGGAGACGGTCATCGCACTGGCCATGCGCAACGCGCGGCGGCTGATCGGGCGACGAGACCGCTACGGTATCTAACCGCGGGCAGCTGAGCAGGTCTACCGCCAGACGGCGACCGGGGCACCGGGCGCGTAGAGGTAGCCCGCGCCGCTCTTGTTCGCGTTCGGATCCTTGGACAGGGTGGAGTAGTCGATGGAGAACTGGTACTCCTTGCCCGCCGGGATGCGGTGATAGGCGGGGTTCGGCGGCTGGACGATGCCGGCGTCGGTGAACGACCCGTCCTGGAAGTAGAACTGCTTGGGGTTGACCACGAAGCCGTCGGCCCCGCCGACGATGACCCAGGCGACGATCGCGCCCCCGGTCTGGTCGCCCTGGGTGTTGATCTCGGCGATGCGCGAGCCTTCCGGCGTGGTGTACCACGACAGCTGGTTCGGGTCGATGCTGTCGGTGCCCTTGAGCCTGGACTGCGGCGGGGCGATCCCCTTGACCGCGTCGAGCCGGGCGTTGCTCTCGTCGAGCAGGCAGGCGGCGGCGTTGATCCCGTCGATCGTGCCGCCGGTGTTGAAGGCGGCGGCGCACACCGGCGTACGCGCGGAAAGCCACGCGCTGTCCTGGGACAGGATCGTGCTGCGTTCGGCCGCCGGCGCGCTGGAGTACCTGGCGAACTGCGCGACGTCGATCTCCGCGTCGACGTTCTCGGTCTTGGTCTGGAAGCATTGCTCGATGGCGATCGTGGTGGGCTGGCTGCCGCAGCTGGCCGGGGCGGGCTCGGTCCTGGCCGGGTGACCGGGGTCGAACGGCTCGACGATGCTGACGAACGAGGCGGCCGCCGACGCCGTGGCGGTACTACCTGGCCCGGTGGCGGCCGGACTGGACGAGGCGGCCGTGCCTCCAGAGGACCCGGAGGAACCGCAGGCGGCCAGCAGGCCGGCCAGGCAGGTGAGGCCGGCCAGCGTCACGGCCATCGTCCCGCGTCTCATCAGATCCATCAGGCCCATAGGGGTCCGCCTTTCCCGCCACCCGCATTATTCGCAGTGATCGTAGCGGTGGTAGAGGGGGGGCGCGATCAGGAGAGGGGGCGGGGGATGAGGAGGGCGTCGGCGGCTACGGCGCCGGACGGGGCGCAGATCAGGGGGTTGATGTCGAGCGCGTTTAGGGCGTCGCCTAGGTCGCAGGCCAGGCGGGACAGGCCGGTGATCGCGTCGGCGATCGACTGCAGGTCGGCCGGGAGCTGGCCGCGGGTCCCGGCTAGCAGCGGGGCAAGCCGGAGCCGGCGCAATGCCGCCATCCCGGCTTGACGGGTGACCGGGGCAAGCAGCACGGCCCGTTCGGAAAATATCTCGATGAGAACACCCCCGGCACTGATGACCAGGAGGGGACCGAGGGCGGGGTCGCGGACGATGCCCAGGGCCAGTTCGGTGCCGGGCGCGGCCGTCTCGCACACCAGGACCCGCGAGCCCAGGCGGGCGGCCAGGTCGTCGTAGGCGGCGCCGGCCGCGGCGGGGTCGGCGAGGCCGAGCCGCACCCCGCCGACGTCGGACTTGTGCGCGATGCCCGGCTCGTCGGTCTTGAGCACGACCGGGTAGCCGACCGCTCCCGCCGCGGCCAGGGCCGCGCTGCGGGTCGCGGCGGCCCGGGCGCGCACCGCCCGGATGCCGTAGTCGCGCAGCAGGTCGAACAGCACGGCGCCGCTCAGGCCGCCCCGGGCGAGCGTGTCCCGCCAGCGCCCGGCGTTCTGGCCTGCGGCCGGCAGCCGGGGCGGGGGCGGAGGCGGCTCGATGTGGTCGAGCAGGTGGCGCAGGGCCAGCAGGCCGGTGCGGGTGCCTTCGAGGACCGGGACGCCGGCCGCGCGCAGCCGGGCCGCGGCGGCCGGGTCGACCGCGGCGGACAGCCCGGCCAGCACGGCGACCGGCTTGGGCGTGCCCGCGGCCGCGGTGAGCACCGCTCGCGGGTAGGACTCGTCGCCGTCTAGTTCGGGCACCAGGTCGACGGCCAGCGCGACCGCGGCCACCGCCGGGTCGGCGGCCAGCGCGGACAGGCACTCGGCGAACAGCGGCTCGGTGTCGCGGCCGGTCCCCCACACGTCGAGCGGGTTGGCCGGGGCCAGGCCCGGGTCGGGCACCGCAGCCAGCCGGTCCCTGGTCGCGGGGCCGAGGGGGGCGAACGGCACGCCGAGTTCGGCGGCCAGGTCGGCGGCGTGCGCGCGCTCCAGCCCGGAGTCGTGCACGGTGGCGATGCCCGCGGTTCGGTGGGTGCACCGGCGGCCGGCCCCGTGTTGGCTAGCAGAGAAGAGCTCCAGGGTGTCGGCCAGTTCGGCCAGGTCGCGGACGCGGTGCAGGCCGTAGGCGCCGGCCAGCGCCTCCCACGCGCCGTCGGCCGCGGCCAGCGCGCCGGAGTGGGCCGACACCAGCCCGGCCGGCCTCGGACGCGCCCACGCTAAGCAGCACCACCGGCACGTCCGCGGCCAGCGCGTCCGCCAGCACCGAGCGCAGTCCGGCCGCGTCCCTGATCGCCTCGAGGACCAGGGCCAGCACCCCGGTCTCCGGCAGGCTGAGCGCGTACCTGGCGTAGTCCGCGGCGGTGGTGACGAGTTCCTGCCCGGACGAGACGGCCTGGCTGAAGCCGAAGCCGCGGCGCGCCCGCAGCAGCGCGGAGAACACCGAACCCGAGTGGGTGACCAGCGCGACCGGCCCTGGGTGCAGGTCGGGCTCGATGTAGCCGACGGCCCGCAGCCCGCGGGCGACGTTCACGAACCCCATGCATCCCGCGCCGCACACCGCCATGCCCGCTTGGATGGCCGTCACGGCCAGCCGTTCCCGCAGCCCGGGGCTCCCGGAGGGAAGGTCAAAGGCACTACCGAAAATCACGGCCGAACGGGCCCGGGTGCGTGCCGCGACGTCGAGCTGAGCCTCCAGGGCGGAGTCCGGCACCGCGAGCAGGGCCAGGTCGACGGGTTCGGGCACCTCCGCGAGACTCGGCAGGCAGGGCACGCCGTCGATGTCGGCATAGCGCGGGTTGACCAGGTAGGTGCGCGGGCGCGACGGGCTCCTGGCCACTTCTGAGATCATCCGCGCGCCGAGGCTGCCCGGCCGGGCGCTGGCCCCGACCAGCGCCACGGTGCCCGCCTCGAGCATCGCGCTGACGCGGCGCATTACCTGCGGCGCAGGCCTCGCCGGGCGGCGCGGCGGTCGGCGATCGCGGCCCGGGCCGCCTGCATGCCAGGGATGCCGCAGACCCCGCCGCCGGCGTGGGTGGCCGAGCTGGCGTAGTACAGGCCGGGCACCGGGGTGCGGTAGTCGGCGAAGCCGGGCGCGGGGCGCATGTGGAACAGCTGCTCCAGGGACAGCTCGCCGTGGAAGATGTTGCCGCCGATCAGGCCGTAGTCGTGCTCCATCTCATGCGGGCCCACGACGTCGGCGTGCAGGATCGAGCCCTTGAAGTTCGGCGCCACCTCGTTGTAGCAGTCGATCATGCGGTCGGCGTAGGCCTGGAGCTCCTCGGTATGCGGCGCCTCGTTCCAGTCCGACGGCACCCACTGGGTGAACAGCGACATGATGTGGTACCCCTCCGGGCACAGCGTCTTGTCGAAGGCGGTCGGGATGACCCCGTCGCTGAACGGCCTGGCGGCGGGGCGGCCCTCGCGGGCGTCTTGGAAGGCGCGCTCGATGTAGGGCATGGTGGGCGCCATCTCCACCGAACCCGTGTGGTGTTCGGCCAGGCTCGTACCGGGATCGGCGGTGAAGTCGGGCAGTTCGGCCAGCGCCAGGTTGATCTTGACGACGCCGCTGCGGGTCTTCCAGTGCTCGATGTCCTCGACGAAGTCGTCGGGCAGGTTCTGCCGGCCGACGTGGTCCAGGAACGCGGTGCGCGGGTGCAGCGAGGTGACCACGACGCTGGCGGTGATCTGCTGGCCTGTGTCGAGGACGACCCCGGCGGCCCGGCCGTTGGAGAGGATGAGCTGGCTTACTTTCGCGCTGGTCCGGATCTCGGCGCCGGCCTCCCGGGCGGCGCTGGCTATCGCGCCGGCGACCGCGCCCATGCCGCCTTCCTGGAAGCCCCAGTTGCCCAGGTGGCCGTCGCCGACGTCGCCGATCGAGTGGTGCGCCATCACGTACGCGGTGCCCGGCTCGTACGGCCCGGCCCAGGTGCCGATCACGCCGTTGACCGCGAGTGCGCCCTTGACCTGCGGGGACTCGAACCAGTCATCGAGCAGGTCGGCGATCGACATGGTCATCAGCCGGGTCACGTCGGCGATCGTGCGCACATCCAGGTTGCGGTGGCGCCAGGCCAGCCGCAGCGTCTCGGCCAGGTCGCGGGGGCTGTGCGAGCCGAGGTTCGGCGGCACGGTGAGCAGCAGCGGGCCGAGCACGTCGGCCAGGCCGGCCAGCCAGGCGTCCCAGCGCGGCATCGCGTCGGCGTCCTTCTTCGACCAGCGGGAGACCTCGTCGTGGTTGCGCTTGGCGTCGTCGGCGTAGAGCTTGATCGACCCGCCCTCAGGGAAGGCCTGGTAGTACGGGCCCATCGGGAAGATCTTGTAACCATGCCGGTCGAGCTGGAGGTCGTTGATGATGGTCGGCGGCAGCAGCGACATCACGTAGGACAGGCGGGTGACCTTGAAGTCCGGGGCGTCCGGCCAGGGAGCTTCGGTGGTCGCGGCGCCCCCGGCCTTCGGCCGCGCCTCGAGCACCAGCGTCCGGGCGCCGGAGTGGGCCAGATACGCCGCGGCGACCAGGCCGTTGTGCCCGCCGCCGATGATGATCGCGTCGTAGTCCGCGGGTCCGGTTGCTCCGGTGGCCGCTCTGGCCGTCCTTGCTGCCTTGGTTGCCTTCGTTGCCATGGAACGGGCCCTCCGAAAGATTGACTGAACATTCAGTCTAGAAGCTGCTACGATTGCCCACAAGACCACGAGCGAGCTGAAGGGGCGTGGCGTTGCCTGGACCGAGGAGCGACCCACCCGCGAGCCCAAGGGGCCTAAAGCGCGCCCCGGAGGCGAGCGGGGAAAGCACTGCACGCCGCGAGCAGATGCTGCGGGCGGCGCTGGACGTCATCGTCGAGCGGGGCTACGCCGACACCAGGATCGCCGACGTCGCCGAACGTACCGGCACGAGCCCGGCGCTGGTCATCTACTACTTCAAGACCCGCGACCACCTGCTGACCGAGGCGATCAGGTACTCCGAGGACTCCTGGTACGCCGAGTATCTCCGGCGGATGGCGGAGATCCCGACCGCGGCCGGGCGGCTGGCCGAGCTCATCGGCATGAACTGCCTGCCCGGCACCGATCCGGAGCCGCCCAGCTACTGGCTGCTCTGGCTGGACCTGTGGGCGTTTTCGCCGCGGAACCCGGGGGTGGCCGCGGTGCGGGAGAAGTCCGACGAGCGGTGGCGGGAGTCCATCCGCTCCATCGTGCTGGCCGGCCAGGAGGCCGGCGAGTTCGCGCCCGTGGACGCGGACGATTTCACGATCACGCTGTCCGCCCTGCTCGACGGGCTGGCGGTGCAGATCGCACTCGAAGACCCGGCGGTGCCGCCGCAGCGCACCTACGATCTTGCGATGCGGTTCGCGGCCGGGCAACTCGGATTTGACTACAAGCCCGCACCCGCACCCAAGCGGGCCCGCAAACGCGGCAGATAGCTGGAGGTGGCGCCGTGGCCGGAGGAATGCCCCCGCGGGGGGGTCTGGGGGGGTCGTCCCCCCGGGCCAGCATCGAGCTGTCCGGGCTGACCAAGAGGTTCGGCGAGACCGCGGTCGACAACATCGACCTGAGCGTGGCCAGCGGCGAGTTCTTCTCCCTGCTCGGCCCTTCGGGCTGCGGCAAGACCACCACCCTGCGGCTGATCGCCGGCTTCGAGCAGCCGACCTCGGGCCGGATCCTGCTCGACGGCGTGGACGTGTCCGACGTGCCGCCGCACCGGCGCAACGTCAACACGGTGTTCCAGAGCTACGCGCTGTTCCCGTTCCTGTCCGTCTTCGACAACGTCGCGTTCGGCCTGCGGCATGGGGGCGTGGGCAAAGCGGATCTCAAGCGCCGGGTGGACGAGGCTCTGGACCTGGTCAAGATGACCTCGTTCGCCAAGCGGCGGCCGGGCCAGCTGTCCGGCGGGCAGCAGCAGCGGGTCGCGCTGGCCCGCGCGCTCGTGCTCAACCCGGCCGTGCTGCTGCTCGACGAGCCGCTTGGCGCGCTCGACGCCAAGCTGCGCCGCTCGCTCAAGGTCGAGCTGAAGGCGCTGCAGGAACGCGTCGGCATCACCTTCCTCTACGTCACTCACGACCAGCAGGAGGCGCTGACCATGTCCGACCGGCTGGCCGTGATGAACGCGGGCCGGATCGTGCAGATCGGCACGCCGCGCCAGGTCTACGAGGAGCCCGCGGACACCTACGTGGCCGACTTCCTCGGCGCCGCCAACCTGATGGAGATCGAGGTCGTAACCGCGGGCACGGCTGGCGTGCTGCGGCTCGGGGACTGGGCGCTGACCTCGCAGCGGTGCGAGGCGACCGCGGCGGGCGGTGCTCCTTTCCGGGCGCACGCGGTGATCAGGCCGGAGCGGGTGCGGATCGAGGAGCATGGTTCGGCTGGCGAGAACCGGGTGCCGGCCATGGTGGAGCGCGTGGTGTTCCTCGGCGCGGCCACCCAGGTGATGCTGCGGCTGGCGCCGGGCGTCTCGGTGCAGGCGCTGATGCAGAACGACGGCTCACGCCCTGACCTGGCCCAGGGCACCCCGGTCCACTGCTATCTGCCGCCGGACGCACTGCGCGTGCTGGCCGGGTCGCCGGCCGAAGCCGTGGTGCCCGCCGACGAGCCGCTGGTGGCGAGCTAGGGGCTTAGTCGCCTCGTCCGGCGGGCAGCCGCTACGGGAAGCTGAGCAGGACGATAAATCCGGCCACGGTCGCACCGATGGTTGATCATTGGCTTGGCCGGTGTGCTTAGCAGGGTCGCGAGGAGTTGCTGATCCAGCCTGATACGGTCGGTGCCGGGGCTTGGCTTCAGGGCGCTGTCCGGCTCGTGTCGCGCTGGCGCGTCTTTGGCGGGTTCACTCGAAGGTGACCACCGAGTCCAGTCCGGTGATCTTGAAGAGCTGCCGTACCCGGCGCTGCGGCGAGCGGATGACGACCGGGCAGTCCGACGGCAGGGCCTTCCGGATGCGCACGAATCCGCCCAGGCCTGATGAGTCGATGAAGCTCACCCCGGCCAGGTCGATGACCAGGCGCTGCGGGTTCTTCCTGGCCAGGTGCCCGAGGTGCTCGGACAAGGTGCTGACTGTACTGATGTCGATCTCGCCGCGGACGGTCGCGGTGGCCACGCCGGCGTCCCAGCGTTCGCCGATGGTCAGGGCAGGAGCCCGCTCCGAAGCCAACGTCCCTCCCGCAGCCAGGCGGTGCAGTATGACAACCGACAGACAGGAACGAGGTAACCGCAGACAGCAAGTGCTGACAGGGTGCTAATTCACGCTACTGGATGTTATATCGCTCGGTCGGCCGACCGGTATAGTCAACTGGTCTATCACGCCGGACCGGCCAGCAGGCAGGTCGGCGGCCTGCTGACCGCGCAGGAGTGGGTCGCGACCGGGAAGGTGTACCTGACCGGGGACGGGATTCCTACCATGCCGCCTGCGCTTGGCCAGGCAGCTCGGGCGGTTGCCGTTCCAGGCGGACTGGCCTCCCCGTGCACCACAGGGGGCCTAGAGCGCATCGGCACGATCACCGCCAAGATAGACCAGGACACCAGTACGTCGCGTCGTGGGTGATCGTCGGTGCGGACAGTGCTTGCCGGGCGTTGCTGTGGTCCTGGTGATGTCACGTCATCAGGCCGGCTCGACGGGCTTTCTGGCGACACCGCCGTATTCGATCCAGGTGAAGGTCTGCTCTTCGGCGGCGGTGCCGTCGGGCCGCCAGGTGGTGATCTCCGCCAGGCCGGGCGGGAGGGGCTCCAGCGCGGTGAAGAACTGGTCGACTTCGGCCTTGGTCCGGACCCGTCCCCAGTTGCCTTCGGTCGCGTTCAGCATCAGGTCGGTGAGCTGCTTGCGGAGCTGGGGGTCGGCTGAGACCAGGTGGGACATGGCGACGAAGCTGCCCGGGGCCAGGTGGCTCATCATCGTGTGGACCAGTCCTGCGGGATCGTCCCGGTCGGGGATCTGGTGCAGGAAGCTGATGTACAGGGCCGCGACCGGCTCCTCGAAGTTGATGAGCCGCCGGGTGTCGGGGTGGCCGAGGATCTCCTCGGTGCGCCGCACGTCCTGCAAGATGAACGCCGTGCTGTGGTCATCGGCGATCAGCGCGCTGCCGTGCACCGCCACGATCGGGTCGTTGTCGACGTAGACGACTCGCGCGTCGGGGTGGGCCCGCCGGGCGACCTGGTGCACGTTGTCCTGGGTGGGCAGGCCGGTGCCGATGTCGATGAACTGCCGGATGCCGTACTCGGTGGCCAGGGTGCGCACCACCCGGACCAGGTAGGCGCGGTTATTGATAGCCAGCCCGCGGGTGCCCGGGACGACCTTATCCAGTTCCATGCACGCGATCCGGTCGGCCTCGAAGTTGTTATTACCGCCCAGGTAATAGTCGTACATCCGGGCGACGTGCGCCTTGCTGGGGTCGATCCCCGGCAGTTCCTCGATCCCGTTCACCTGTGGATCCCTTTTCTCTTTCGGGTTTCCCATGCAGATACGACGATTCCCCCGGGGCGATGTCTGCCGGGCAGACTGCCGGGGCTGTTAGCGGAGGCCGGGCCCGTCTGCCTTCAGCATGGCCATGAAGGCGGCCCAGTGCGTGCGGGTGACGGCTAGCGCCGGGCCATCCGGGTTCTTTGAGTCACGGATCGCGACGATGCCGGGGAGGTTGCAGGCGACCTGCACGCAGTTGTTGTTGGCCCCGCTGAAGGAGCTCTTGCGCCATTTCGCGGTAGAGATATCGTGTTCCATTGCGTCTTGCACTAGTCCTTCCTGATGTTCTTACATCCCGCGGCTGAGGCGTTTACCTCAGCGCGTAAGTCTTCATCACGGCACGCGAGTCGTCGGGCGACGCCGCCCTGGCCTGGATCGCCCCCCATACCTCCTCATACGCCCGGAGGCCCTCGGGCTGTTCGAGGGCGAGTGAGCCGGTGATGTTCTCGACGTTGACGACGCCGGGATCGGCCGGGTCCAGGAAGGTCAGCATGGTGAACGGCCCGACCATCGCGGGGTGCTCGCCGGCGCTGAACGGCAGGATCTGGATGACGATGTTCGCGCGATCCCGATCGCGTATAAGGTGCTCCAGCTGCGCCCGCATGACCTCGGGGCCGCCCACCCGGCGGGCGAGGACGCCTTCGTTCAGCACGACGCTGACCTTCGGCGGCGGCGGGGTGATGCGGGTCAGGACCTCCTGGCGTTCCAGCCGGACCTCCACCCGCCGGTCGATCTCCTGCGCGGTGTCTCCCGGGCGCCCGGCCCGGATGACGGCACGGGCGTAATCCGTGGTCTGCAGCAGCCCGGGGACAAGCTCCGGTTCGTAGGTGCGGATCGTGGCGGCCTCTGTCTCCAGGCCGATCAGGTTCCCCAGCGCGGTCGGCACGACGCCGCCGTATGACTGCCACCAGCCTCGCTCGGTAGCCCGGCGGGCCATCTCAAGCAGCTCGTCAACATATGCCCGGTCGGTCGCTTGATACAGGTCGAGCAGCCTTCGCAGATCCCGTGTCGAGATCCCGACCTGCCGGTTCTCTATCCGGGAGATCTTTGATGCGGGCCACTTCAGCCTGCCGGCGACGTCCTCGATCGGCAGCCCGGCGCCAGTGCGCAGCTGTCGCAGCTCCGCCGCGAGCCGCCGCCTTCTCATGCTCGGCGATCCAGCCACGCGGCCCTCCCATCTTGCACCCGAAAGCAATTTGCTTGCCACAACAGCTTGCATCGCACTGCAAGCCGTTCCAAGATGATACCTGCGGACAAAGTGCGTGCAGTCCATGGCCGGGGAGTGAGATCGCCCCAGATGCTCCCCGCATCGGCCAGACCACGGCAGGAGGCCCGATCGTGCCCGCTGGAAATCAGGGACTGTCCGCAGACGCCCGGCAATTTCCTGTCACCGCGGCGGCCGGGCGCGCCGCCCCTGCCGCGCCAGGCCGCGGGCTCAGGAGCCAGCGAGACGGCCTGGGTGATGGCATACCTGCCGTCGGCTTGTCCTGGCGGCTTCCCGATAACGCCAGCTGCGCCAGCACAGCACGGGCGCACATACGCCAGGCGCTCGCGGATCTGCAGATGCCAGGGGAGCTGATCGATGACGCGGCTGTCGCGGTCAGCGAACTTGCGACTAATGCCTGGCTGCACGCCCTGGACGCCAAGCCGCTCGCTGCGACGGCAGGGCCGGGCGCCGCAGCGCCGGAACTGTGGGTCTACCGACGTGGGGGACCGCCGGACGCCGAGCTGGTGTGCGGGGTCTTCGATACCCGACGCGACGTGTGGCCCCGGGCACGGCCGGATTGGTCCGCGCTGCTCGCCGAGGACACTCAGCTGGCCGATCCGCAGCTGGATGCAATCCTGGCCGACAATGCGGGAAACGGCCATGGCCTGGGCATCGTCGCGGCACTATCGGGCACTACTGGCTGGCACCGGACTCGGTCCCGTTCCGGCGCTTACCCGGTTCCGGGGAAGGTCATCTGGTTCACCATGCGAATCCCCGATAGTTCTGCCGCTGCCCAGCCGCCGCCCGAACGGCTAACGCCTGACCAGGCAGCCCGTACGCTGACGACGCTGCTGACCGCTCGCGGCATACCAGAGCCCACCCACCGCCATGACACGGCGCAGTCAGCGGTTTCCGTCATGGCCGCCCTCACCGTCTGGTGCCAGGCGGGCGCCTTTCAGTGGCAGTCACGAGACGGTCTTGAGCGGCGAGCATATTCCGACCTGGCCGACACTGTGGAGGACGTCGTCCGCCTGCACGAGGATATGACCTTTGCGTGGGCGTCGGCTCACGTGACGTAACGGATGAGCCGGGCCCGGCGGCGATCCCGGTCCGCCGCAGCTGCGGCCCTGGCCATTGCTGACCGGCAATCCGGGTAACTTCACGACCGTGAAGTCCGAGCCGAATTTGCGCCTTACGCTCTATGCCTCATGAGGAACGTGCCGAGCAACTTGCTCACCTAGAGCGCCTCGCCGCTGCGCTGCCCAGGCAGTCGTGCACGGCTGAGATCGTCGGGGCGGTGTCTCGCCGGAGGCTGCCATCTCAACCTGCCGATCCGCCGGCTCGTGGCCGATTCCGGCCTTGACCCGGATGGAGAACTACTACGCGAAGGGCCCGAAGCTGTTCGGGTACATGTTCGAGGGAAGAGCCACCAAGGCGTGGGCAGCCAGCGGCGGCACACCCGCTAATCGCCGCCGGCCAGGTCGGCCTCGCCGGCCAGGTGATCGGCATCGACATGACGCCCGAGATGCTGGCCAAGTCACGCCAGACTGGCGATGCGCTCAGCCTCACGCCCGTCGAGTTCCGCCGGAATCGGCTACGCGCATGTAGTGCGGGATGATCTGTGCCGTCAGCATATGTTGACGGAAGTTCTTCGTCAGCATATGCTGACGGGCATGGAAACGACTCTCCAGATCGCTGAGGGCGCCGCCAGTAACGACCCCGAGGTCGGGCTGCGCGCGGTCGCGGCCCTGCGTGCGCTCGCCGAGCGGCTGGAACTTCTCCAGGTCGAGAACGCCCGCGAGCTTGGCTGGTCCTGGCAGGACATCGCCAGTCGCCTCGGTGTCACCAAGCAGACCATCCACCGCAAGTACGGCCGCCTGATCGGGAGGCGATGATGTTCGAGCGCTTCACCGACGATGCCCGCCACGTCGTCGTCCAGGCCCAGGCCGATGCCCGCCGGCTCGAGCACGGCTTTATCGGCTGTGAGCACCTGCTGCTGGCGGCGGCCTCGACTGGTGAGGCGGCGGGTGCCGTCCTGCGTGACCAGGGCGTCAGCCCGGAGCGGGTCGAGGCGGAGATACTCCGCGCCATCGGGCGCGGGCGGGTCGCCGGTCCGCTGGGCGCCATCGACCGCGAGGCGCTGGCCTTCGTCGGGATCGACCTGGACGTGGTGCGCGCGCGAATCGAGGCCGCCTTCGGGCCGGACGCCCTCACCCGGGCTGTCCCGGCCGCCTGCAGGGGCAGGCGGCCCGCCTGGCGGAAGGGCCCGGTGGCAGAGTTGATGCGCCGCCGGCGGCGCCGGCGCCGTGCCCGGTGCTCTTCCGGCCATCCCGCGGGACCTCATACTGGCGGCCATATTCCGTTCACGCCCCGCGCTAAGAAAAGCCTGGAGCTCTCGCTACGCAAGGCGAAGGCCCTGCATGACGACTACGTCGGCGTCCAGCACCTCACCCTTGCCCTGCTCGCCATGGACGACGGAATGGTGCCGGTGATCCTGTCTGGTCTCGGCGCATCGCGCGCATCGCTGCGCGCCGCCATCCTCGACCGGTACCGGAAGGCGAGCTGACCGCCCGGGGCTTCCCGTCGCCGGGTCCACCCGGGCCGATCGGCCACTCGGTAGAAGGCGTTGCGGCCCTGCCGGCGCGCCTGCACGTAACCTCACCCAGCCAGGCAAGCCAAGTGCGCCGAGACCCGGCCCGGGACAAGCCGACCTGCGCCACGCACTCGGTCACGGTGTGCTCGCCCGGTAGCAGGAACTCCAGCAGACGCAGCCGGGCCGGGTCACCCAGGGCGCGAAAGAACCTGGCCACCATCTCAACCCCGTCATCTCCCGCGGGCAGCAGCCTCGGCCGGGTTCACCGAGGCTCAGCTCGTCCGGCAGGGAGTGGCGTGCGACTGCCGGATCCTGCCGCTGGAGGCCGTGCCGCGCGCAGTCGTCAGCCGCGACGTGTCCAGGCTGTCGTGCTGCGCGGCCTGACCCTCACCGGGCCCGCCAGGAAACCGTTACGGCACCCCCTCGCGCCACCGGGTCGAACTGGACGGCCTGCCCGCCGTGTACGCGATGTGCGCGATCGACGCGCTCGGGCGCAAAACGCCTCGCCGCGCCCGTCCGCGGCGGTTTAGGCTGCGGGCATGCCGCGTTATTGCGTCGGGCCGACGATGGCGGTGGACTGGGGCGAGGACGACGCGCCGGTCCGGGTGACCCGCGGCCTGCTGGGCCGGGTGCTCGGGTACTTCTCCCCCTACCGGGGGCGGGGTGTGCTGGTAGCGGCCTGCATCGCCGCCGAGTCAGTGCTCGGGCTGGCCCCGGCCGTGGTGATCCGCGCGCTGATCGATTACCTCGGCCACCCCCACGGCAACCTGGGGCACGTGCTGCTGCTGGTCGCCGCCGGCGTCGGCGCGGCACTGGGCGGCGGCCTGATCGGCGTCGCCGACTCCTACGTGACCACGGTGATAAGCGAGGGCATCGTGTTCACCCTGCGGCGGCAGGTATTCGAGAACCTGCTGAACCAGTCGGTGGGCTGGTTCACCCGCAGCCGCTCCGGCGAGCTGATGTCCCGGCTGAGCAACGACATCGACGCCGTCAACGACGTCGTCACCGACACCGTCTTCGGCCTGGCTCGCAACCTGTTCACGACGATCGCCACGCTCGTGCTGATGCTGCGGTTCACCTGGCAGCTCACCCTGGTCGTCCTGGTCCTCATCCCGCTGATCAGCCTGCCCGCCCGCAAGGCCGGCCGGGCCTCCTACACCGCCCGCGGCCGGACCCAGCGCAAACTCGCGGAGATGACCGCCTACCTGCAGGAGATCCTCGGTATCTCCGGCATCTTGCTGGTCAAGGCCTTCGTCCGCGGGCGCGCTGAGCGGGAACGGTTCGGGCATCTGAATGATGAGGTGCGGCGGCTGCAGATCCGCCAGGAGATGATCGCCCGCTGGTTCGGCATGCTCATGATGGCGCTGCAGACCGCCGGGCCCGCACTGATCATGGGTTTCGGCGGCTGGCTGGTACTGACCGGGCACACCACCGTAGGCACCGTGTTCGTGTTCGCCACCGTTCTCGGCGGCCGGCTCACCGGGTCGCTCAGCTCGCTGGCCACCATGCACGTGAACGTGGTGGGCTCCCTCGCGGTCTTCCGCCGCCTGTTCGAGTACATTGACCTGCCCCCGCAGATCGCCGACGCTCCCGGCGCCCGCGACCTCGGCGACGCCCGCGGCGCGATCCGGTTCCAGGACGTCACCTTCACCTACCCCGCCGCTGCCCGCCCGGCGCTGGACCAGGTCAGCATCGACATCGCCGCCGGGCAGCTGGCCGCACTGGTCGGCCCGTCCGGCGCGGGCAAGACCACCCTCACCAGCCTCGTGCCCCGCTTCGCCGACCCGCAGGAAGGGCGGGTACTCATCGACGGCCATGACCTGCGCGACCTCACCCTGGAATCGGTCGGACGGCAGGTCGGCGTGGTGTTCCAGGACACCTTCCTGTTCCACGCCAGCCTCGCCGACAACCTCCGCTACGCCCGGCCCGACGCCACCGACGCTGACCTGAGTGCCGCCGCCAAGGCCGCCTACCTGCACGAATTCGCTACCTCGCTGCCCGACGGCTACGACACCGTCGTCGGCGAGCGCGGCCACCGGCTGTCCGGCGGGGAGAAACAGCGGGTCGCGATCGCCCGGGCGATCCTCAAGGACCCGCGCATCCTGATCCTGGACGAGGCCACCTCGCATCTGGACACCGTCTCTGAACAGCTCATCCAGTCAGCTCTGCAGCCGCTCCTGCGCGGCCGCACCAGCCTGGTCATCGCGCACCGGCTATCCACGGTGCTCAGCGCCGACGTCATCCTGGTCCTCGACCACGGCCGCCTGGCTGACCACGGCACCCACAGTGAGCTGCTCGAACGCGGCGGGCTTTATGCCACGCTGTACGAGCGACAGTTCCTCGCCCAGGACCGTCCCGCGGCCGTCACCATCTAGGTGCCATCGCGCCGGCTAGCGCCGCTATCGCTCTCATAGCGGCCGCCGCCTGATCCGTGCCTGCGGGCATCAATCCTCCGGGAGTAGCAGGCGCTAGCCATCGGGCAGCCATCCGGCCAGGCGTAGCACCTCGGCGGCCGTCTCCCGGGCGGGGCGCCCGCTGTTGTCCACCACGTGATCTTCCACCCCGGCGCGTTCGAGGACCGGCACCAGATAGCTTGCCGCCTCCAGGTACCACGTCGGGTCGCCGGCGGCTTCGCGCCGGCGGATGCGGGCGTGGAGTTCGCCGAGCGGAACACGGAGGCGGACCACGGTGATCTTCGCCCCCGGTACCGCTGCGCGGACTGGGCCGAGCAGGCTCCTCGATTCAAGCACCCGGCACAGGATGAGCCGGCTGGCGCCGGCATCTGCGAAGTTCGGCCACAGGCTCGCGAGGTTCTTATGGATGAGCCGCTCATTCCAGGGATCGTCGTCGGGAACCGGCCAGCAGCATTCGATCTGGGCCAGGTCGACCAGCGCGTGGGGCACGGCCGCCTCACGCAGCAGCGACGCTGCCTCGGCGGCGACGGTGGACTTCCCGGCGCCGACAGCGCCGCTGATGACGAGCACGGGGACATCAGGCGAGGCCATGCTCCAATGATTCCCCGCCTCGCTCCGCGGTCGGCTCGAATCCCGGCGGGCAGCCCCACAGGCGACAATCTTAACTTGACGATTTTCTGCGACAATATTAAGTTGTCGGTATGGAGGCGGTGAGCGTGCCGGCGCTGACGGAGGCGGTTCGGCAGCGGGTGGCGGGCTCGCCGCTGGACCGGGTGGAGGCCGCCCTGGCGGTCGGCGAGGAGCTGACCTCGGGCGCGGACGAGCTGATCGGCCGTTTCGTGGTCGAGGCCCGCTCCGCGGGGTGTTCCTGGACCGAGATCGGCGAGCGGATCGGGGTGTCCAAGCAGGCAGCCCGGCAGCGCTTCGCGCAGCCGCCGCGACCCAGGCTTGCCGACGGCCTGGAGTGGCGGCCGCGGCTGCTGGCCTGCCTGCAGGCCGCGGGGCGGGAAGCCAGCGCCGACGCGGCCGCCGAAATCGGCACCCATCATCAGCTGCTCGGGCTGTTTCACGAGGGGGTAGCCGCCGCGGTCCTGGAGAAGCTGGGCATCCATGCCGACGCCGCCCGGGCCGTCGCGCGGGAGCTGTTCCCCGGCGGCGGCCAGACGGGTGACCAGCCGCCGCCGGACTCAGCCGAGGCCCGCCAGGCGATCCAGGGAGCCGCCGACCTAGCCCGGCGTGCTGGTCACGGCTTCGTCGGCACCGAGCACCTGCTCTGCGCGCTTGCTCTCGATCCCGGATCCCGGGCGCGGCGGGTGCTCGGCCAGCTCGGTGTCAGCATCCCCGCCATCAAGAAGGAACTCGCCTGCTACACCGGCATCGCCGAGCGACGTCGCCGCAGGCGGGGCAAGGCGGCAGATTGCGCCTGTTCCTTCTGCGGCAAGCAGCGCAGCAGCGAACTGCGGCTCGTCGCAGGGCCGGGTGTGTGGATCTGCGCGGAGTGCATCGGGCTGTGCAACGAGATCCTCGCCGAGAGAGAACAGGGGCCAGGGCCGCAGCGCTGACCGGTTGTAGCGGGCGCCGGGCAGGCAGCCGGCAGGCGTCGTTCCCGGTCCGGCTTGCGGGACTACTCCGGCTGGCTGGTGGTGGTTTGCGGGCCTGGTAGCCAGCGGCTGAGGTAGCGTGCCAGCCCGGTGACGTCGGTGCCGGCGGCGCGGTAGCCGATGTGGCCGTCGGGGCGCACCAGGTACTGGGCGGTGTGCCGGGCGGTGAGGCCAAGGCGGCGCAGTGCCTGACCGTCCGGGTCGTACAGCGCGCCCGGCGTGTTCTGCACGGTGAGATGGTGCACGGTGACGAGGCTGGTGTGGCGCTCGGCGAGCTGTGCCATTGCCGGCGAGGTCCGCGCGTCGGGAGGGCCACAGAGCAGCAGGTGCCATCCAGGGGTGGCCAGGACCCGGTGGAGCCTGCTGGGGTGTCCCTCATGGATGATGCTCGCGTCGGGTAGCCGGTCACCGGACTTGGGGCCCTTACGCGGCGGGTTCGGGCCGTCGAGGGACAGAGGGCTGCGCCGGTAGCGGATATCGAGTTGCGCGACGGTGCGGAAGGCGTAGCCTCGCGCGGGCGTAGCTTTCAGTGCGACAGGGATCACCGTTGGGGCGAGCCGGGTCCGGGCGAACCGCACGACCGGGTTGGTCGAGGTGGCGATGGTGAAGGCTCGGTCGGTGAAGCGCAGCACCATCTTGCCGATGGGTGCCCGCTCGGCTTGGTAGGTGTCCAGCAGCGCTGGGTCGGTGACACCGCGCAGGGTGCAGGCGAGTTTCCAGCCGAGGTTGACAGCATCCTGAATGCCGGTGTTCATGCCCTGGGCGCCGGCGGGGCTGTGGATGTGGGCGGCGTCGCCGGCGAGAAAGACGCGGCCCGCGCGGTAGTGGGTCGCGGCGCGGTGGTGGAGCCGGAAGTTGGTCATCCACACCGGATCGTGTATCCGCACGGCGCCGCCGGTGTAGGTGCTGGCGATGGCCTGGACCTCCTCGAGGACGACCGGGGCTTCGGGTGGCGTGCGGTCGGCGGGTGGCCGCATGACCAGCAGCCGCCACGGGGCCGGCTTGCCGAGCGGGAAGAAGAACAGCATCCCCTGATCGGAGAGGAAGACGTGCGCAGCGCCGGGTTCGACGCCTTCGGCATCGACGTCGGCGAGGACGAAGGTCTGCGGGTAGGAGCTGCCCTCGAACCTGATCCCGGCCAGGCGGCGTGCGGTGCTGTGCGCGCCGTCGCAGCCAGCGACATAGCGGGCGGACACGGCCTCCTCGCGGCCGTCGCGGTGGCGCAGCGTGGCCGTGGCGGAGTCCGCAGTGTCGGTTAGGCCGGTCAGTTCAACGCCGCGTTCGACGTGAACGCCGGCCGCGGCCAGGTGCTCGCTGAGGATGCGCTCGGTCTCGGCCTGGGACAGGAACAGCAGGTATGGGTAGGCGGTGTCATCCAGGCCGAGATCAAACATCGGCACCGCCAGCACCCGGCCGCGAGCGTGCATGCGGAGCTGCACGCCCGGGTTTCCGCAGGCGATCAGCTCGTCGGTGACACCGAGGCCGGCGAGCACCTCCAGGGTGCGCGGCTGGATCGCCAGTGCGCGGGACTCGTGGACCCGGTCCTGGCCGCGGTCGATGAGGCGTACCCGGACGCCTGAGGCGGCCAGTTGCGCGGCGAGAGCCAGCCCGGTCGGGCCTGCGCCGGCCACGAGCACGTCGGCGACGCTGCCGGTCATGACCCCACCCTACGGCTCGCCGCCGAGGCTCAATGGGCCCAGTGCGCCGGCAGCGACGGTGATCGGGCTGGCCTTGGCGAAGACTTGCAGCCAGCCGGGGAAGGTAGCCACGGGGACGGCCACCAGGGCGGGCACAAGCAGCCCGCGTACCACGGTCGCGTCCAGCAGGATCCCGGCCCCGAACGCGGTGGCAGCCACCTTAAGTGCGGTAAGCCAGTTAACCCGGCCGCCCGCCCCGGCACCAGCGGATTTACCAGCGCCGCCGGGTCTCGCTGATCCGCGGCGCGGCGGACGGTGGGAACCTTGGTGTATGCGCGCACTGGTGATCAACGGGCCTGGGTCGGCGCGGGTCGAGGACGTCGAGGTGCCGGTGCCGGAGGCGGGGCAGGCCGTGGTCGATGTCCGCCGGGCCGGGATCTGCGGGACGGACGTGGAGCTGTTCACCGGGCAGCTGGCGTACTTCGCCCAGGGCAAGACGGGGTTCCCGGTGCGGCCGGGGCACGAGTGGTGCGGGGTGGTGTCGGCGCTCGGCGCGGGGGTTGACCCCGGGTGGCTGGGCGCCCGGGTGACCGGGGACACCATGCTCGGCTGCGGGCGCTGCCCGCGGTGCGCGGCCGGGCGTGGGCACGTCTGCGCGGACCGCCGGGAAGTCGGCGTCATGGGGTGGCCGGGTGCGCTGGCGGAGAAGGTGCTGGTCCGCGTATCCAGCCTGTACCGGCTGCCGGAGGCGATGAACGACCAGGCCGGCGCCCTGGTCGAACCGGGAGGCAACGGCTGGCGGGCCGCCTCCGCCGCCCAGGCCGGTCCGGGAAGGCGGATCCTGGTGTGCGGGCCGGGCACCATCGGGCTGCTGACCACGGCCTTCGCCACGGCGATGGGCGCCGAGGTGCACATCTGGGCGCTGGCGTGCGACCGCGAGGAACTGGCCGCGAGCTTCGGCGCCTCCGGCTACTGGACGGCCGAGAATCCGCCGCCGGTGACCTACGACGCGGTCGTCGACTGCACCGACGACCACAAGATGCCCGCGGCCGCCTTGGCCCTAGCCGAGCCGGCCGGGCGTCTGGTCTATATCGGCATCGCGGGCGTGCCGAGCCTGATCGACAGCCGCGACCTGGTCCTCGGCGACATGACCGCGGTGGGCATCCTCGGCGCGTCGGCCGGGCTCGCGCCCGCGATCGAGCACTATGCTGACGGCCGGGTGGATCCGTCACGCATCGTCCAGGTGACCGTCGGCCTGGAGCACGCCGCCGAGGCGCTGGCCGGGAAGATCAGCACCGGCGCGGGCACCAAGATCCACATCGACCCATGCGCCTAGAGCCACCGCTGGGCGAGGCCTTGCGTGCCCAGCTGGGTTCGCCGGCCGTCGTCCGGCGGTTGTCAAGCAGTCCCCGGTCACGGGTCTGGCTGGCCGAGTTCGACCGCTCCCCCGCGATCGTCAAAGAGATCACCGGCGGACCCGATGCTGACGATCGCTACGCACGGGAAACCACCGCGCTGCGGCTGGGCCGCCGGGTACGCCCGCATGTCATGCCTGGCTTGCTGGGCACGGATCCGGAGGCCCGTGTTCTGGTGCTGGAGTACCTGGCTGAGCCCGGCCGCGTTCCCGCGCGAGAGTGGATGACGGACTACGCGATCGCGCTGGCCCGGCTGCACGCCGCGACCGGGCCTGCCGACGCGGGCGCGCTGCCGACCTGGACCGGCCCGGGCCGGGCCGACGCCCGCGCGTTCGCCGACCTGGCTTCGCGGCTAGGGGTGCCAATCCCGGCGAGCCTGATCACGTTGCTCGACGACCTGATCACGCGCCTGGACCCGGCCGGACACCACGCGCTGCTGCACGGCGATCCGTGTCCCGACAACGAGGTGCACACCGATGACGGGATCGTGTTCATTGACCTCGAGCAGGCCGCGCTCGGCGCCGGCCATACCGAGCTGGCGTATCTGCGGATCGGCTTCCCCACCTGCTGGTGCGCCAAGTCGGTTCCCGAGCCCGTGCTCCGCCAGGCTGAGGCGGCTTACCGGTCGACGTGGCGTTCTATCACCGGAACCGACCCCGGCGGGGGCCTAGCCGACGCGTGCGCGGGCTGGCTCATCCGGGGTGACGGGCTGGTCGAGCGGGCTTACCGCGGGCGAGCCGATCAGCTGGCGCGACTTCCGCGCGGCGGGGTGGGAATGTATCAACTGGGTAGGATCGGCTCTCTTACTTACTGCCTGGCCAACTTAACCGCCCTTGGGGTGGAGGTCTGATATGCCCATTCCCAGACATTCAGCGGCCCTGCCGAGCGTGCAGCTTCCGGTCGAGGCCGAATGCGGCGGGGTAACCGAACTCCGCGTGCACGGGGTCGGCGGGTCGCCGCCGGACGCGATCCTCGGCGACCTCGCACCGGAGCAGGTCAGCGGTGATGCGATCGCGGGCTTCTACAGCACCTCGGACCACCGCTCGAGCAACGGGGACCGGGACGCGCACCTGGACGTGGACCGGCACGTGGAGGTCTACTCGTGGGGCGGCCTGACCTCGCAGAGCAAGGTCCGGGTGCTGTGGCTGGCGCTGCTGCCGTTCCTGTTCGGCAACCTGGCGGGCTGGATGTGCTCGGCCACGACCCGTGACTCGACCTGGAAATTCCGGCTGCACCGGCTGGCCGCCGGGCTGGGCGCGCTGGCGCTGACGGTGAACGCCGTCCTGATCGCGGTGATGATCAGCGCGGACGTGATCGCCTACCAGACGGCACGGGCCGGGATCGCCCTGCATCAGTGGTGGCTCGCGCCGCTGGGCTGGCCGTTCATCGCCGGGCATCCGGCGCGTCAGGTCACGCTCGGGGTGCTGGTGCCGCTGCTGTTCGTGCTGGCGCTGGTCTGGCTGGCCAGCAAGACCTGGCGTTATGAGGCCGTACGGCCGCCGTATCACGTGACGGCGACCCGCAAGGCCGAAGCCAGGAAGGTCACCGCGGCCGCGGTCAAGGCCGGCCTGGCCGACGACGAGTTCTGGGACGGCGAGGGCAGCGTCCGCCTGCTCACCGGCGTGCACCTCGCGGTGGTCGTGGGGTTCCTGGCGATCATCCTGGGCGTGACGGCCAAGGCGCTCACCGCCGCCGGATCGGCGCATGCCATCGCCCTGGCGTGGATCGCGATAGCGCTGGGTGCGGCCACGGTCGCCCTCGGAGCCGGCTACATCGGCCTGGACGCCCTGACCACGCCGCCGATGGACCCGCCGGGCACGGTCCCGTCGCCCGGCAGCCCTCCCGCCGGGAGCGCGCTCGGCGACAAGCTCCGCGGCTGGGTGGCCTACCTGCTCGTCCCGGCGGCCGCCGCCCTGATCGCCGCCGGCCTGTTCGCCTGGCTGCAGCCGGGCGGAAAGGCTGGCCGGGCGGCGGAACTGCCGGGGATGGCCGGCGTGATCGGCTGGACGACGCTGGCCATCGCGGTGGTGCTGGCCATCGCGCTGATATCGATGCTGCTCGGCCTGCCCGGCAGCAAGGGAACGCTGAGGGGCGGCTCCTGGGTCACGCTGATGCTGGCGTTCAGCGTGCTGAACACTCTCATGCTCGGCGCGCTGACCTGGGTGGCGCACCTGGTGGGTCCGGTGACCAGCGACGCGGCCGATGCCCTCGCCGGGTCGCCCGGCAAGATCTACCTCTCGTACGTGATCACGTCGGGGGTTCCGCTGCTGGTGTGGGCGGCCGTGCTGGCCATCCTCGCGGTCGGGCTGGTCGAGGCGGTCCGGTGGCTGCTGACCCGCCGGCTGCCCGCCGGAACGGCCCGGGACTACCGGGTTCAGGCCGCGGCCTTCAGGGATCCGCTGGCCGAACCGCGGAAGTACTGGTACTGGTCGGGCCTCAGCCCGTTCCCCCCGCCTGGCGACCAGACCGGGGATCCGGGCAGCGGCCAGAACTGGGAGAAGCAGATCGCCCGGACGCAGTTCCTGGGCCGCGCGCCGCACGACGCCACCTGGCTGCTGTGGACCATCATCGGCGGGCAGCTGGTCATGGCCCTGTGCGTCTGGCAGCTTCACCTCCAGCCTCCGGTGGTGATCCGCAACATCGGGGTCACCATCGCCGGCCTGGCGCTGCCCGCGCTGATGGCCTTCCTGTACTCGGCCTGGAGCGACCCCACCAAGCGGCGCACGATCGGGGTGCTGTGGGATGTTGGCACGTTCTGGCCGCGGTCCTACCATCCGCTGTCGCCCCCGTGTTATACCGAACGGGCTGTGCCCGAGCTCCAGCGCCGGATGTGGTGGCTGCACGACAATGGGGGCCGGGTCATGCTGGTCGCGCACAGCCAGGGATCGGTGCTCGCGACCGCGGCGATCGTCCAGCCCGGCTGCCGTCCCGAGGGTGATCACCCGGCCCTGATCACGTTCGGCTCGCCGGTGGGCAAGCTTTACGGCTGGGGTTTTCCCGCCTACTTCGATCGCGCGCTGCTCAGGCCGCTGGAGCCGGGCGGGTCCGGACGGCTGAACGACTGGCGCAACTTCTTCTACCCGACCGACCCCATCGGCGGGTCGGTGGCGCCTGACCTGTCCGCGGCGGGCGGCGACCCGGTGAACACCGAGTTCCTGGACCCGGCCGAGTGTTACTACGTCTACGGGCAGGCACCACCCTCGCCCCAAAAGCACTCGGGCTACTGGGCCGACCCCCGCGTCTGGAAAACGATCAACGGCGTCGCTGCCGGGCTCGCGGATAGCCCGCTGGGAAATGGGTCCGCACCTGGCACCGGGACGAGCGGTATCACGCCCGGCCTCGTCCAGGAACTCGTCCAGGCGCCGGAGGCGGACCCGGCCGAGCTGGCATAGCTAGCGGCAACCCCACCGGTAAACGTGGACCGCGGTGCTGGCGAAGTTGTTCTGCTGGGCGTGGTTCCTGGGCGCTACGGCAGGTCGTCGGGCCCGGTGAGGTCCAGGCGGGCCAGCGCGGTCCGGTTGGTCACGCCGAGCTTCGGGAACGCCCGGTACAGGTGGTGGCTGACCGTCCGGGGGCTGATGAACAGCTGGGCAGCGATGTCGCGGTTGGTGGCGCCGGACGCCGCCAGCCGAACGACCTGGAGTTCCTGCGGGGTGAGCAGGCTCAGCCGGTCCGGCGCCGGCGCCCTCGGGGCCACGGGCTCTCCCGATGCGCGCAGTTCGGTCCGGGCCCGGTCGGCCCAGGGCCGGGCTCCGGTCCGGTCGAACAGCGCGAGCGCGGCCCGCAGGTGGGCGCGGGCGTCCGTGCCGCGCCGGTTCCGGCGCAGCCATTCCCCGTACGACAACGCGGTGCGGCCATGCTCGAACGGACGGCCGCTGACCGCGTGCCGCCGCAGCGCCTCACGGTAGTGGTCTTCGGCGTCTTCCCCTAGGACCAAGGCCTGGCAGCGGTGCAGCACGGCCCGCGCCCACGGCTGGCCGGTGGCCTCGGCCCAGGCGGCGAAGCGGGCCAGCGGCTCCGCGGCGCGATCGGCCGCGCCGAGCCGTACCGCGGCTTCGATCTGGTCGGGGGCGAAGTAGACCGCCTGGATGTAGTGCCGCAGCGCGCCGGATGCGGTCAGCTCGAAGCGCTCGAGCGCCGCGCCGTACCGGCCGAGACCCAGGTCCAGCAGCGCCACGGCCCACTCCGCCATCGTGGAGACGTTCGCCACCTCTTCGGCGGCGAACTGGCCGACCGCTTGCCCGGCCAGTTCCCGGCAGCGCGGCTCGTCGCCGCCGACGGCGGCCAGGACGGCGAGCACGCTGCACAGGCCGGCCGCGCGCACGGGCTGCCCGGTGTCCTGGGCGAGCCGCAGCCCCTCGGCGGCGGTCTCGCTGGCGGCGCGGAACCGGGTGAGGAGGAGGTTCGCATATGACAGTCCCAGGTAGAGCGGCGCCAGGAAGCGGACGACCCCCAGAGCCCGGCAGGCCTGCACCGTCGACAGCATCAGTTCACGCGCGCTGTCCAGGTCGCCGACCAGCAACGCGAGGTTGCCCGCATAGAACCTGGCTTCGATATCGTCCGGCCGGCCACGGCGGGCAGCGGCCAGCAGGTCGCGGGACGGAGGAACCGCTCGTTCCGGATGGCCGGCGAGCAGGTCGGCCATCACCCGCATGCCGCCGGGCCCGAACGCCGACCCGTCCGGGGGGATCTCCAGCCCGGCCAGACGGTCCGCCACGTCCTGGACGAGCTTGGCGTCGCCCGCCCACCACCCGGCGATGCCTCCGAGCATCAGCATGGCCGAGGCCGCGACCGGATCGGACCCGGCGATCGGCTCGGCGCCGGCCACGACGAGCTCGTGCACGCTGTGCATCGCCCCGCGTTCCATGGCCACCCAGGCCCGCACCCGGGCGATCTCGGCGGTCAGCGCGCCGGGCTCGGCGGTCAGGCTCTGCCCCTGCCCGGCCAGCACGATCGCCGCGTCGGGCCGACCCGCGTCCAGCGCCGCTCCGGCCGCCGCGATCAGCCGCCTGGCCTTGTCCGGCCGTTCCGGCGTGAGCCGCGCCGCGCGTTCCAGCGCGGCCGCGGCGGACGCGTGGCCGAGACGCTGCCGGGCCCGGACCGCCGCCAGCTCGAGCTCGGCCGCGACCGACTCGTCCGGGCCGACCGCGACGGCCGCCAGGTGCCAGGCCCGCCGGTCCGCGCCTAGTTCGCCGGTCAGCGCGGCGGCCAGCGCACCGTGGGCCGCGCTGCGCTCGGCGAACGTCGCGCCCTGGTAGACGGCGGCCCGAACGAGCGGATGGCGGAAGGCCACCGCATGGGCGTCCACGATGATCAGCCCGGACCGTTCGGCCGCCTCGGCGTCCGCCGCGGGGACGCCGAGCCCCTGCGACGCGCGCAGGACCAGGCCCAGGTCGCCGCTCTCCTCGGCCGCCGCCACCAGCAGGAACGTCCTGGCCGCCGCGGGCAGGCCGACCACCTGGCGGTAGTAGGACTGCTGGATGCGGCGGGGCAGCGGCAGCGGAGCGGAGAGCTCCAGGGGCGCCGCCAGCTCGGCCAGAGACACCGGGGAATCCGCTAGGGCCACCGGGAGCTCGAGCAATGCCAGCGGGTTCCCGGCCGCCTCGGCCAGCACCCGGCCGGCCATCCCCGGCGGCAGGCCGGGGGCGTGCTCGGCGAGTAGGGCGCGGGACGCGTCGCGGTCGAGCCTGCCGAGCGAGAGTTCGGGCAGGCCGGGCGCGTCGAAGCCGTCCTCGCGGGCGGCGATGAGCAGGACTACTCCGTCGGCTTCCAGCCGCCGCGCGGCGAACAGCAGCGCGTCGGCGGAGGCCCGGTCCAGCCAGTGGGCGTCGTCGATCAAGAGGAGCAGGGCCCCGTCCCCGGCCAGTTCGGACAGCATCGACAGCGCGGCCAGGCCGATCAGGAACCGGTCCGCGCCGGGCGCCTCAGCCAGGCCGAACGCGCCGCGCAGGGCCCTGGCTTGCGGCGGCGGCAGCATGTCGAGCCGGGCGAGCCCGGGCCGCAGCAGCAGCTGCAGCGCGGCGAACGGCAGCTCGGCCTCGGACTCGATGCCGGTCCCCCGCAGCACACGCGTTCCGGTCGCGGCGGCCGCCGCATAGTCGAGCAGCGCGGTCTTGCCCACCCCGGGCTCACCCCGCACCACCAGGGCGCCGCTGCGGCCGGCCCGGGCCGCGGCCAGCAGCCCGTCGATGCGCGCCATCTCGGCGGACCGGCCATGGAGCATAAGCCAGAACGTAGCAAACCCGCCGCGGCAGGGACACGACGCGGAGTCGGTGGCGCATCGGGTACGTAAGAACGTACCCAGGGTGCCACCGACTTCCGTAGGCGAGACCGGGAGCGGCGGGTCTAGGTCTCGTCGTGCTCCTGCAGGAACACGCGGAATTCGTCGATCGCCTGATCCGGATCGGGGCCGAGGTCTTCGATAACGGCCATCTCGGTTCCGGTCCAGTAGGCGCCAGAATAGGCACCGCCGCCGGCCGAGGGCACCAGCAGATGGTGGTGGGCGATCTTGATGTGGTCCCGCACCTGATCCCACGAGACGCCGGGCGGCACCAGGCCGATCGCCGGCGAGTCGCTGTCGTCGAACTCCAGGTCCTCGAGCACGCGTCTCCCTCCGGTGGGCTCTCAGGGTAATGCTGGGGCACGCGCCCAGACCGTTCGGGATAAAAACGAGACCACGGACGGTCAGCCTTCGCTGCCCGCGATCGTGGTGAGGGCCTCGATCCGGCTGCCCCGCTCGCCCCGGGTCAAGAAGCGGTAGCCGAGGTAGCCGATGATCGCGATGACGAACGACATGACCAGCATGATCGTGCCGAGTGCGTTCAGCGCGGGGCCGCCGTTGCCGCCGTGCTGGGTGGAGTAGATGATCACCGACATCGGGGTGTTCCCGGCGTTGGAGGAGAGCAGGTCGACGATGACGAAGTCGTCGATCACGCCGGAGAAGACCAGCACGGCGCTGGCGAAGATGGCCGGGGCGAGCAGCGGCAGCATGACCCGGCGCAGGGCCTGGAACCGGTTCGCGCCCAGGTCGGCGGCGGCCTCCTCGTACTGGCGGCCGAGGGTGACCAGCCGGGCCTGGACGATGATCGCGGGCCAGCTCACGTTCCAGCTGACCAGGCCCAGGACCTCGGCCAGCGTGCCCAGGTGCACGCTGGTGAACAGCACCGTGAACACGAAGAACATGGCCACGCCGAAGATCAGCTCGGGGATGACGAAGGACAGGATCATCACGAAGTTGAAGGTCGAGGGGACGGGGCCGCGCCAGCGGTTGATGCCGAGCGCGAACGCCACCCCGAGCGGGACCGCGATGAGCGTGGTCAGCACGGACAGCCGCACGGTCTGGATGACCGCCGCGTGCAGCTGCGGGTTGTGCAGCACCGAGTTGGTCTTGTCCCAGAAGTACCAGTGCCAGGAGACGCCCTGGTAGGTGGCCTGCGACCGGCCCTTGTTGAACGAGAAAAGCACCGCGATGGCGATCGGCACCAGCGACCAGATCAGGTACAGCCAGGTGAAGCCCTCGAGGAACCACGGGTGCCGCCACGGGTTCCTGGGGTTCCAGCGGCTCATCGGGCGGGCGGCGCCCCGGGCGGTCGCGGCGGTCACGACGCCACCTGCGAGGAGCGGTTGGTGGCGATGACGTAATAGATCATGGGGATGAGCAGGACCAGCAGGAGCAGCAGGGACAGCACCGCGCCCTGCCCTTCGAGGCCGGGCGTGCCCAGCTGGCCCTGGATCAGGTTGCCGATCATGGAGGTGGACGCGGCTCCGGACAGTAGCTGGTTGGTGTAGTAGTCGCCGAGCATCGGCAGCACGGTGATCAGCAGCCCGGTGAGGATCGGCTGCCGTGACATCGGCAGGGTGATCGTGGTGAAGGTGCGGATCCGGCCCAGGCCCAGGTCACGGCCCGCCTCGATCAGGGCGGGATCGATCCGGTCCAGGCCCGCGTACAACACCAGGATCAGGTACGGAATGTAGCCGTAGACCAGGCCACCGATGACGGTGACCGACTTGCCGCCCAGCCAGTTGACCGGCGAGATGCCGATCCAGGACAGCGCCTTGTTCGCGTACCCGCCGGACTGCAGCAGGTCCACCCAGGCCAGCATGCGCATCATGTAACTGATCCAGAACGGGGCGATGAGCAGGATCAGGAACAGCGCCTTCCTGCGGCCGGCGAAGCGGGCCACGAAGTACGCGGCCGGATAGCCGATGACCAGGCAGAGCAAGGCCGCGATGGCGACGTAGACCACCGTCCTGATCACGATCGGGCCGGCGAACGAGGTGCTGCCGACCAGGTCACGGGAGACGTTGATGACGCTCGAGGAGCTCCAGTCCAGCGGGTTCCACACCGCGACCGGCACCTCGAAGAGCCGGTCGAGCTTGCCCATCGCGATCGCGAGCACCGCGTAGAACGGCACGATGAACAGCAGCAGCAGCCAGAGGACGCCCGGCGCGGCCAGGGCGATATAGAATCCGTTCTTCTTCTGCTGGCCTCTCATGGCGCTGTTTCTCATAGTGCGGGCCCTTCAGATTCCGTTGCTCACGACGAGCCAGGCCTGCTGCCACAGCGCGTCGGTATCGACGGGAAGCTGCAGTTCGGCTACGCCGCGGCGGAAGTACGACGGCAGGACGACCGTGGACAGCAGCTCCGGCGGCAGGATCTGCTCCTTGACCAGCACCTTCGGGGTCACGCCTGCCAGCGGCTGCATGTACCCGTTGAAGCTGATGTTGGTCAGCACGTTGGGCAGGTCGAGCATGTAGTTGAGGAACATGTGGGCGAGCACCGGGTTGCCCGCCGACCGCAGGACGACGTTGGTGTCGTTGGCGATCGGTCCCCGGCCGTCGGCCGGGAACCAGTAGCCGACGTTCTTGACCGGCACGCCCTTCGGCATGTAGTACCCCGCCGCCGCCATGTCGCCGGACCAGGCGTGGTGGATCCAGGTGTCCGCGTCGGGGACCTCGGTGTAGTCGTTGTTGTCGATCCGGACGTTGACCAGGCTGCTGAGTTCTTCGAGGGCCTTGCGCGCCGTGGCGATATGGCCGATGTCGGTGGTGTTGAGGTCGAAAATGCCGTTCTTCATCAGGCCGAGGCTGATGGATTCCCGGTAGTCGTCCAGGATGGCGACCCGGCCCTTGTATTTGGCCTGCCAGGGCATGGCCCAGGGGTTCCGCATCGCGTACGGGTTCTCGTTCACCAGGTCCTTGCGCCAGGCGATCCCGGTCGTGTAGATCGTGTACGGCACCGTGTACTGCCAGCCCTGGTCGTAGAACGGGTTGGTGAAGTCGGGCCAGGCCTGGGTGATGTTCGGGATATAGGAGTGGTTGAGCGGCTGGACCAGCTTGGACTCGATGAGCTGGCCGAGCACGTCGACGGTGGCGCCGATCAGCAGGTCGTAGGACAGCCCGCTGCGCAGCTTATTCATCGCCTCGTTCATGGTGTTGAACGTGGTGATCTGCACCTTGCACTTGTACTTCTTGGCGAAGGCGTTGACGCAGTCCTGGTTGATGTAGGCGACCCAGCAGTAGATTTGCAGCGTCGCGCCGTGCTCCTGGGGCAGGCCGGACGCGATGGCGTGGTTGTCTTTGAAGACGGGCCATGTGACCGGGTTGTTCGGGCGCGGCAGCGGCACCGTGCCGGTCCCGGCCAGGGCGGAGGAGCACGCCTCGAGCAGCGGGGCGGCGCCGAGGGCGGCTAGGGTTCCGCCCACGGTGCGGTTCAGGAAGGACCGGCGGGTTAGCTTCCTGGGGGCGCCGTGGCCCTGCCAGCCCTCTCTAGGGTGCGCCATTGGTGTCAGCCCTCGGTTCTTACGGCTGTTGCGGCCGTTGCGGCTGTTGCGGCTGTTGCGAACACGGCGAAGTTCTCGATCAGGCGGTCGATATCCGCCTCATTGTGCTGCACCGAGATCAGCCATTGCTCGATCTTGCCCCAGGGCGGCAGGAAGACCCCGCCGTTGTGCTGGTAGAGCCAGTGCGCGTGGCTGTACCTGTCGTCCACGCCAAGGAAGCCGCGGTAATTGGTGACCGGTTCTGCGGCGAAGACGACGCAGCCCTTGGCGCCCGCGGTGACCACGTGCGCCGTCAGCCCGTTGGCTTTAATGGCTTTGTCGATGCCTTGGGCGGCGCGCTGGCGGAGCTCCTCGATCTTCTCGTACGCCTCTGGCGTGGCCACCTCGGTCAGCATGGCCCGGGTCGCGGCCATGGCCAGCGGGTTCCCGTTGAAGGTGCCCACCATCTCGTAGCCGCCCGCGGCCACGTGATCCATGACGCTTTCCGTGCCGCCGATGGCCGCGACGGATACGCCGCCGCCCAGTGACTTGGCCAGGGTGATCAGGTCGGGCTGGACGTTTTCCTTCTGCGTTACGCCGCCCGGGCCGACGGTGAGGCCGGTCTTGACCTCGTCGAAGGTGAGCAGGGCTTTGTGCTCGTGTAGCAGTTGTTTCAGGCTGACGAGGTAGCCGCTTTCTGGCTTGATGATGCCGGCGTTCATCATGACCGGTTCGAGGATCATGCCCGCGACCTGGTCTTGGTGCTCGTCCAGGAGGCGGGCCACGCTGTCGAGGTCGTTGAAGGCGGCGATCAGCGTCAGGTCGGTGATGGCCTTCGGGATGCCGGTGGACGAGGGGACGCTGCTGGGCTTATTGTCTGGCCCGGCTTCGTTTGGCTCCGGGGCGACGGAGACCTGCACCGAGTCGTGGTGGCCGTGGTAACAGCCCTCGATCTTGATGATCAGGTCCCGGCCGGTGACCGAACGCATGAGGTGGACGGCGTCCATGGTGGCTTCGGTGCCGGAGTTGGCGAAGCGCCATCTCGGCAGGCCGAACCGGCGGGCGAGTTCTTTTGCCACCGCAATCGCGTCCGGGGTGGGCTGGGCGAAGTGGGTGCCGTTCCCGGCTTGCCCGGTGATGGCGGCTCTATGCGGGGAGTTTTGACCCTCGATAATTTTGGCCCGTTTCCATGGGGGGTGGGGCGCGACTAGGTCGGCAGGTGGGAGGCCATCCGCTGCGGTCTAGTCTGATTCGGAAGCTCTGATCCAGAAACGGAAAGAAACCCTCGGGATACGGAAACCATGGCAGATCACTCGCTTCCTTACCTGGCCAACTGCTCGCTGCTGTTCACCGAGGAGCCGCTGCTCCGGCGGGCGGCCGCGGCCCGTGCCGCGGGGTTCGCGGCGGTCGAGTTCTGGTGGCCGTTCGCGGCGCCGGTGCCCGCCGACCGCGAGGTCGACGCGTTCGTCGCGGCGGTCCAGGAGGCCGGCGTGGCGCTGGTGGGCCTGAACTTCTTCGCCGGCGACCTGGCCGGGCCGGATTGCGGCGTGCTGTCGATTCCCGGCCGCAGCGCGGAGTTCCGCGACAACATCGACGTGGTGGCCGGCATCGGCGAGCGGCTCGGCGTGCGCGGGTTCAACGCGCTGTACGGGAACCGGGTCGACGACGTGGACCCAAACGGCCAGGACGAGCTGGCGGCGGAGAACATCGCGCTGGCGGCGAAGGCGGTGGCCGGGTTCGGCGGCACCGTGCTCATCGAGCCGGTGAGCGGGCCCAAGCCTTACCCGCTGCGCACTGCCGACGACGCGGTGGCCGTGGTCGGCCGCGCCCGCGCGGCGGGCGCCGCCAACGTCGGATTCCTCTGCGACCTGTACCACCTGGCCAGCAACGGCGACGACATCGACGCGGCGATCGCCGCGCACACCGGGGTCACGGCGCACGTGCAGATCGCCGACGCGCCCGGCCGGGGCGAGCCGGGCAGCGGCCGGCTCGACCTGGACCGCTACCTGAGCGCGCTGGCGGAGCACGGGTACCGCGGCTGGGTCAGCCTGGAGTACAAGCCGACCGGGACGACCGAGGCGAGCCTGGCGTGGCTGCCCAGGGAGCGCCGCGCCGCGCCCCCTGGCAACGCCGCGCCCCCTGGCAACGCCGGGCCCCCGCGGAACGCCGCGGCCCGGGGGAAGGAGCAAGCGTGAGCACGCGGATCGCGTTCATCGGGCTGGGCATCATGGGCGCGCCGATGGCCGCCAACCTGGTCAAGGCCGGTTTCGAGGTCACCGGCTACAACCGCAGCCCGGCCAAGGCCGAGCCGCTCGTCGCGGCCGGCGGCCGAGCGGCCGTGGACATCGCCGAGGCGGTCCATGACGCCGACGTGGTGGCCACGATGGTGCCCGACTCCCCCGACGTGCGCGCGGTGCTGGCCGGCGAAGGCGGCGTCTTCGAGCACGCGCCGGCCGGAGCGCTGATCATCGACTTCTCCACCATCCGCCCGGACGTGGCGGCGGAACTGGCCGCCGAGGGCGCCGAGCGCGGGTTCCGGGTGCTCGACGCGCCGGTGTCCGGCGGTGAGCAAGGCGCGATCGAGGGCGTGCTCTCGATCATGGTCGGCGGCGGCGCCGCCGACTTCGAGGCCGCGGCGCCGGTGTTCAACGCGGTGGGCAAGACCGTCGTCCACGTCGGGCCTGCGGGGTCCGGGCAGACGGTCAAGGCCGCGAACCAGCTCATGGTCGCGGGCATCATCGAGCTCGTCGCCGAGGCGATCGTGTTCCTCGAGGCCCACGGCGTGGACACCGAGGCGGCGCTGCGGGTCCTGGGCGGCGGGCTGGCCGGCAGCACGGTGCTGCAGCGCAAGGGCGCCGCGATGCTCGCCCGGGACTTCACCCCCGGCTTCCGCATCGCGCTGCACGACAAGGACATGGGCATCGTCACCGCCGCCGCGCGCGAGGCCGGCGTGGTGATCCCGCTCGGCGCGCTCGTCGCGCAGCTCGTCGCCGCGCTGAAGGCACAGGGAGACGGCGGATTGGACCACTCGGCGCTGCTCAAGCTGGTCGCCCAGCTTTCCGGACGACAGCTCTCCGGGCAGCAGCTCTCCGGGCAGCAGCTCTCCGGGCAGCAGGACGGGAGCTGAGCGTGGCCATCACCTTCGGTGACAACCAGTACGGCAAGGCGGAGGTCCGCCTGGTGCACGTGGCCCGCGACGGTGACCGGCACCAGATCAAGGACCTGAACGTGTCGACCGCGCTGCGCGGCGACTTCGCCGACGCGCACCTGCGGGGCGACAACGCCAAGGTCGTGGCCACCGACACCCAGAAGAACACCGTCTACGCCCTCGCCCAGCAGTACGGGGTGGGCGAGATCGAGGAGTTCGCGCTGCGCCTGGGCCGGCACTTCGCGGCCTCCTTCGAGTGGGTGACCGGCGCGAAGATCAGCATCGAGGAGTACGCCTGGGACCGGATCGTGGTGGACGGCGCCGAGCACGGGCACGCGTTCTCCCGCGCCGGGGGCGGCACCAGGACCGCGGTCGTCACCATCGACGGCCCGCAGGCCTGGGTGGTGTCAGGCCTGACCGACCTGGTGGTGCTGAAGTCGACGGGATCGGAGTTCACCGGGTTCCCGCGCGATCGCTACACCTCCCTGGCCGAGACCACGGACCGCATCCTGGCCACCGCGGTCACCGCGCGCTGGCGGTACGCGGGCACCGACGTCGACTGGGCCAAGAGCCACGCTGACGTGCGGCGCATCCTGCTCGAGGCGTTCGCCGCCAAGCACAGCCTGGCCCTGCAGCAGACCCTGTACTACATGAGCGAGCAGGTGCTCCAGGCCCACCCGGAGGTGGCTGAGATCCGGATGTCGATGCCGAACAAGCATCACTTCCTGGTCGACCTGAGCCCGTTCGGCCTGCCGAACGACAACGAGGTGTACTACGCCGCCGACCGCCCGTACGGGCTGATCGAGGGCACGGTGACCCGCGACGACGCACCCGATCCCGGTCGCGCCTGGCAGGAGTTATCGTCGCTGGTAAGCGTTATTCACGCGCAGGAGGCTGATGGCGGCGGAGGTAGGAGCGCAGGTGGCGGAGCCCCGACTGGTGGTCAACGGCCGGACTCGCCTGCTCGGCGAGGTCGGCGGTCACGTCACGCTGCTCGAGTGGCTGCGCGGCCACGGGCTGACGGGGTGCAAGGAGGGCTGCGCCGAGGGCGAGTGCGGCGCCTGCGCGGTCCTGGTCGCCCGCGAGGACGGGCCCGGGGATGGGCCCGGGAATGGGCCCGGGAATGGGCAGGGCCGGACCCGCTGGGTCGCGATCAACGCCTGCCTGGTGCCGGCCGCGGCGTTCGACCAGCAGGAGGTCGTGACCGCAGAGGGCCTGGGCCGACCGGGGCGGCTGCACCCGGTCCAGCGCGAGATGGCCGAGCGCGGCGGCTCGCAGTGCGGCTACTGCACGCCGGGCTTCATCTGCTCGATGGCCGCCGAGTACTACCGGCCCGACCGCCTGAGCCAGCGGCCCACCGCGGTCGGCCAGAACGGGCACCGGAACGACGCCGACGAGCACGGGCCGAACGGGTTCGACCTGCACGCGCTCAGCGGCAACCTGTGCCGGTGCACCGGGTACCGCCCGATCAGGGACGCGGCCTACGCTCTCGGACGGCCGGAGGCCGACGACCCGTTGGTGGCCCGGCTGGCCGAACCCGCGCCCGCGCCCGCCGCCACCGCGACCTCGAGCGCGCAGGGCCGCTACGTCCGCCCGGCCGGCCTGCCCGAGGCCCTCGGACTGCTGGCCGCCGAACCGGACGCGCGGCTAGTGGCCGGGTCGACCGACTGGGGCGTCGAGCTGAACATCAGGCACGCCCGGGCCGCGCTGACCATCGGCATCGACCAGATCACCGAACTGCGCGAGTTCTCGGCCGACCGCGACACCATCGACATCGGCGCCGCGCTGAGCTTGTCAGAGATCGAGGCCCGGCTGGCCCGTCGGGTACCGCTGCTCGGCGAGATGTTCCCGCAGTTCGCGTCCCGGCTGATCCGCAACGGGGCCACGCTCGGCGGGAACCTCGGCACCGCCTCGCCGATCGGCGACGCCCCGCCCGCGCTGCTCGCGCTGGACGCATCCCTGGTGCTGGCCTCGAGCCGGGGCGAGCGCGAGGTCCGGCTGGCCGAGTACTTCACCGGTTACCGGCAGAGCGTCCGGCGTCCCGACGAGCTGATCAAGACGATTCGCGTCCCGCTGCCGGTCGCCCCGGTCACCGCGTTCCACAAGATCGCCAAGCGCCGGTTCGACGACATCTCGAGCGTCGCCGTGGCGTACGCCCTGCAGTTGGAAGACGGCAGGGTCGCCTCGATCCGGATCGGGCTGGGCGGGGTGGCGGCCACGCCGGTGCGCGCGCTGGCCGCCGAGGAGGCGCTGACCGGCCAGCCGTGGACGCGCGAGGCGGTCGCGGCGGCCGCTGAGGAGCTGGCCCGGGCCGGCACGCCGATGAGCGATCACCGCGCCAGCGAGGCCTACCGGATCGCGATGCTGCGCAACTCGCTGCTGAAGTTCTTCGCCGAGCACGAGGAGGCCCGACTATGAGTGAGCTGGCCGATCGCCCGGACCAGCCCGCGGTCGGGCTGGCGGTCTCCCACGAGAGCGCGGAGGAGCACGTCACCGGCGCCGCGCTCTTCACCCAGGACCTGGTCGGCCGCACGCACGGCACGCTGCACGCCTGGCCGGTCCAGGCCCCGCACGCGCACGCCCGCGTCACCGGTCTGCGGACCGCCTCCGCCTGCGACGTGCCCGGCGTGGTCCGGGTGCTGACCGCCGCGGACGTGCCTGGCCTCAACGACGCTGGCGAGAAGCACGACGAGCCGCTGTTCCCCGGCGAGGTCATGTACTACGGGCACGCGATCTGCTGGGTCCTTGGCGAGACGCTGGAGGCGGCCCGGCAGGGGGCGGCGGCGGTGGAGGCCGACTACGAGCCGCTGCCCGCGCTGATCAGCGTGCACGACGCGATCACGGCCAGCAGCTACCAGGGCCACCAGCGGACGGTCAGCCGCGGCGACGCGGCCGCCGCGCTGGAGCAGGCCGCGTACCGGTTCAGCGGCGAACTCGAGATCGGCGGCCAGGAGCACTTCTACCTGGAGACGCAGGCCGCGCTGGCGCTGGTCGACGAGAGCGGCCAGATCTTCGTCCAGTCGAGCACGCAGCACCCGTCGGAGACCCAGGACATCGTGGCGCACGTGCTCGGCCTGCCCGCCCACCAGGTCACCGTGCAGTGCCTGCGGATGGGCGGCGGCTTCGGCGGCAAGGAGTTCCAGCCGCACGGGCTGGCCGCGGTGGCCGCGCTCGGCGCCACGCTGACCGGGCGCCCGGTGAGCCTGCGGCTCAACCGCACCCAGGACATCACCATGACCGGCAAGCGGCACCCGTTCTTCGCCACCTGGGAGGCCGGCTTCGACTCCGGCAAGCGCCTGTGCGCGCTGCGCGCCACGCTGACCAGCAACGGCGGCTGGAGCCTGGACCTGTCCGAGCCGGTGCTGGCCCGGGCGCTGTGCCACATCGACAACGCGTACTGGATCGGTGACATCGAGGTCACCGGCCGGGTGGCCAAGACCAACCGGGCCTCGAACACCGCGTTCCGCGGCTTCGGCGGCCCGCAGGGCATGATCGTCGTCGAGGACATCCTGGGCCGCTGCGCGCCTGCGCTCGGCGTCGAGCCGCACGAGCTGCGGCACCGGAACTTCTACGCGCCCGGCCAGGCCACGCCGTACGGGCAGCCGGTGCGGCACGCCGAGCGGCTCGAGGCGATCTGGTCGGCCGTGCTGGAGCACAGCGAGTTCGGCCGCCGCCAGGCCGAGGTGGCCGCGTTCAACGCCGCCCACCCGGACACCAAGCGAGGGCTGGCGGTCACCCCGGTCAAGTTCGGCATCTCGTTCAACCTGACCGCATTCAACCAGGCCGGCGCGCTGGTGCAGGTGTACAAAGACGGTTCGGTGCTGATCAACCACGGCGGTACCGAGATGGGCCAGGGCCTGCACACCAAGATGATCCAGGTCGCCGCGACCGCGCTCGGCGTGCCGATTCACCTGGTCCGGCTCGCGCCGACCCGCACCGACAAGGTGCCGAACACCTCGGCCACCGCGGCCAGCTCCGGTTCGGACCTCAACGGCGGCGCGATCAAGCACGCCTGCGACCAGATCCGCGAGCGGCTGGCCACAGTCGCGGCCGGCCAGCTCGGCGTCGACCCCGACGACGTGCGCTTCGGCGGCGGAATCGTCACCGGCATCGGCTTCGCTGACCGGCAGATCGCCTGGGCCGACCTGGTCCGCGACGCGTACTACCAGCGGGTCCAGCTGTGGGCGGCTGGCTTCTACCGCACGGCCGGGCTGCACTGGGACGCGATGAGTATGCAGGGCGAGCCGTTCAAGTACTTCGCCTACGGCGCCGCGGCGGCCGAGGTCGAGGTGGACGGGTTCACCGGCGCCTACCGGCTGCGGCGCGCGGACATCGTGCACGACGTGGGCGACAGCCTGTCCCCGCTGGTCGACCTGGGCCAGATCGAGGGCGGCTTCGTGCAGGGCGTCGGCTGGCTGACGCTGGAAGAGCTGCGCTGGGACGAGACCGACGGCCCGGACCGGGGACGGCTGAACACGCAGGCCGCGAGCACCTACAAGATCCCGAGCTTCTCGGAGATGCCGCCGCAGTTCAACGTGCACCTGTTCGAGCAGGCCACCGAATCGGGCGTGGTGTACGGCTCCAAGGCGGTCGGCGAGCCGCCGCTGATGGAGGCGTTCAGCGTGCGCGAGGCGCTGCGACAGGCGGTGGCCGCGTTCGGCCCGGCGGGCTGGAGCGTCACCCTCGGCTGCCCGTCCACGCCGGAAGCCGTCTACTGGGCCGTCCAGGCCGCCCGCGACGCCGGCCCGAAGACCCGCACCGGGCAGGCCGTTCCCGTGCACGCGAGGGCCTGACGATGGACTGGCCCAGTATGGATTGGCTGGGCGCGGTGCAGCAGCTGCGTCACGACGGGCAGCCCGGCGTGCTGGTGACCGTGGCCGAGGTGCGCGGCCACGCGCCGCGCGAGGCCGGCGCCAAGATGGTGGTTAGCCGCGACCGCACCTGGGGCAGCGTGGGCGGCGGCAACCTCGAGGCGACCGCCGTGGCTCGGGCCAGGGAGCTGATCAAGTCCGGGGGCACCGCCCCGGAGATGCGCGAGACCCAGCTCAGCCCGCACGCGCGGAACGAGCACGGCCGCCAGTGCTGCGGCGGCGTCGTCCGGCTGCTGCTCGAACCGCTCGCGGTCCGGCCCGTCGTGGCCCTGTTCGGCCTCGGGCACGTCGGCTACGAGCTGGCCCGTATCCTGTCCCGGCTGCCGGTCCGGCTGCTGCTGGTCGACTCCCGGCCGGAGCAGCTGGACCGGGTCCGGCTGGCGGACGTGATCGACGGCCCCGCCGACGTCGGCATCTACCCCACGCTGCTCGGCGAGCAGGTGCTCGAGCAGCTGCCGCCCGGCGCGCACGTCGTGATCATGACGCACGACCACGCTGAGGACTTCGCGCTGTGCGACGCGGCCCTGCGGCTGCCGCAGCCGCTGGGCGGCATCGGGCTAATCGGCTCGGGCGCCAAGTGGACGCGCTTCCAGGCCCAGCTGTCCGCGGCCGGCCACGCCCCTGAGGCGATCGGCCGGATCACCTGCCCGATCGGCCAGCCCGCCGTCAAGGGCAAAGACCCGGCCGTGATCGCCATCGCGGTCGCCGCGGCGCTGCTGGCCACCCTGGGTGAACGCGCGGCCGCGACGGTTACCAGATGACGATCTACGCTGCCGCCGTGGTCGACACGCCCGGCGACCCGTTCGCCGGCGACCCGGCCGCCGCGCTGGCGCAGGACGGCGCGCTGCTGGTCCGCGACGGCGTCATCCGGGCCAGGGGCCCGCTCGCCGCGCTGCACGCCGCCCATCCCGGCGAGCCGGTCACCCGCCTGGACGGCGGGCTGCTCGTCCCCGGCTTCGTCGACACCCACGTCCACTTCCCGCAGATCCGCGCGATCGGCGGCCTGGGCCTGCCGCTGCTGGACTGGCTGGAGCAGTGCGCGCTGCCCGAGGAAGCCAAGCTGGCCGACCAGGCGTACGCGCGGGCAGTCGCCGGGGAGTTCCTGGACGGGCTGGTGGCGTCGGGGACGACCAGCGCCCTGGTGTTCGGCTCGCACTTCGCCCCGGCCATGGACGAGCTGTTCACTGCGGCCGGGCGGCGGGGCCTGAACATCACCTCGGGCCTGGTGCTCAGCGACCGGATCCTGCGCCCCGACCTGCTGAACTCACCGGAGACCGCGCTGGCCGACAGCGCCGACCTGATCCTGCGCTGGCACGACCGCGGACGGCTGCGCTACGCCGTCACGCCGCGGTTCTCGCTGTCGGCCTCGGACGAGATGCTCGACGTCTGCGCGCAGCTGCTCGGCAAGGGCGTCTGGTTCACCTCGCACATCAACGAGAACCTGGCCGAGATCGCGACGGTGGCCGGGCTGTTCCCCGGGGCGCGGCACTACCTGGACACCTACTGCCGGCACGGCCTGGTCACCGCGCGCAGCGTGTTCGCGCACAACGTCCATCCGGGCGACGCCGAGCTCACCGTGCTGGCCGAACACGGCGCGTCGGTCGCGCACTGCCCGACCAGCAACAGCGCCCTGGGCAGCGGACTGTTTCCGCTGCGCCGGCACATCGAGCACGGCATCGGCGTGGCGCTCGGCTCCGACGTGGGCGCGGGCGCGGGCCTGTTCCTGCCCAAGGAGGCGCTGCAGGCCTATTTCATCCAGCAGCTGCTCGGCTCCGCCGGGATGAGCCTGACGCCGGTGCACCTGCTCTACCTGGCGACCCGGGCCGGCGCCCGGGCGCTCGGCCTCGACCACAGAGTGGGCGACTTCGCGGTCGGCAAGGACTTCGACGCGGTCTGGCTGCGCCCGGCCGACGGGAGCACGCTGGCGGTCAACCTGCGCCACGCACGCGACACGACCGACGCGCTGGCCAGGATCTTCGCCCTGGCCACCCCGGCGGACGTGGCCGGCGTGTGGATCCGCGGCGAGCGCGCCGCCGGAGACTAGGGCCTGGAGACGAGGGCCGGAGACGAGGGCCCGGAGATTAGGGCTGAGAAAGGCTGGCGCGGTAGGCCCGCCAGCCGCCGTGACTGGTGATGTCCTTGTGGATGCCGAGGGCGTGTTCGGTCACCCGGAGCACCATGGCGAACGACAGCTCGCCGTCGTCGAGCTCGATGATGGAGAGCTCGAGCTCGGGGGGTTCGGTGGCCAGCAGCGCGCTCAGCGGTCCCATCGGCACGTCGTACAGCTCGCCGAGGACCGGCTGGCCGCCCTCGGCCACCGGGTAGAGGCCGGGGAACTCGTCGCGGACCGAGAAGAACCGGTACAGCGGCGCGGTGCGCCGCTCGCCGATCAGCGGCACTCCCTCGATCGTGTAGTGCGCGCGCCCGCCGCGCATCCCGTCCCCGTTGAGAAACATCAGGGCCATCCGCGCCTCCGCCGCAATTACCGTGGACCGTTACCCCCCCCGTATTACGAGGTTTTCTGTCCACGATAATCCCCGGCCCGGGAGGGCCGGGGTGGGGCGCGGGGGCGCGGGGCGAGGTGGCCGGGGTGGGGCGCGGGGCGGACGGCGGGGCACGCAGTACGCTCGTTCGGAATAAAATTCTTTGATTCTGGCAGAAGGACACCGCGCTGGTCGGCCTGCTCGGCTCGATCGAGGCGAACAAGGCCGCCGAGCTGTTCAGCGACACCGTGTTCAACTACTCCAGCTACGTGGTGGCGGCGATCTTGTTCCTGATCCTGACCATTCCGCTGGCCCGGTTCACCGACCACCTGATCCGCCGTGACCAGGCGCGCCGTCTCGCCGGGGCTGGTCAGTGATGGGCCGAACGGGCGCGGCAGAGGCACTGCGGATCGAAGGGCTGCGCAAGTCGTTCGGTCCTCATGAGGTGCTCCGCGGGGTCGATCTGGCCGTCGCCGCGCACGAGGTCATCTGCCTGATCGGGGCCTCCGGGTCGGGCAAGTCGACGCTGCTGCGCTGCGTGAACCTGCTGGAGCGGATCGACGCGGGCACGATCTGGCTGGACGGCCAGGTCATCACCCGGTCGGGCGTGGACGAGAACAGGGTCCGGCGGCACATCGGCATCGTGTTCCAGTCGTTCAACCTGTTCCCGCACATGACGGTGGAGCGGAACGTGACGCTGGCGCCGATGAAGGGTAGCTATTCAGCAAGCGTCAGAGTGTTATGCCTGTTCGCTGGGCTGACTTGGCTTGCTGTTGCGACACGCCAGCTCGGGTCGTTGACTGGCGGGCCGGGATGGTGATGATTGCCTGCTGTGCCCGAAGTGCCCGGTGTTCCCTCGGCGGATGAGCTGTCGGCGCTGCCCGCTGCCGAGCTGGCGGCCAGGCTGGCTGAGGCGTTCCGGGTGATCGCGGAGATGACCGTGCTGGCAGGGCAGATGGCTGCCCGGTCGCAGGAGCTGACCGCCGAGGTCGGGCGGCTGTCGGCCCGGGTAGAAGATCTTGAGCGTCAGGCTCGCCGGGATTCGTCCACGTCGTCGCGGCCTCCGTCGTCGGACAGCCCGTATAAGAAGGGCCGGGACCGGTCGCTGCGGGAGCGGGGGAAGCGGCGGCCAGGCAAGCAGCCCGGCGATCCGGGGACCACGATGCGCCTTGTTGATGACCCTGCTGCGAGGTTCCGGTTCCCGCCGGCGGTGTGCCGCGGGTGCGGGAATGGCCTGGCCGGCGCGGCCGTGTTGGCGCAGCGCCGTCATCAGGTCACCGATATCGAGCCGGCGCCGCCGCCGAGGGTGACGGAGTACGTGGCGCAGGCGAAGCAGTGCCCGTGCTGCGGGACGGTGACCGAGGGCATGCTGCCGGCGTTCGTGCGGGCGCGGGCCAGTTTCGGGCCGGAGACCTGCGCGCAGGCCGCGAACCTGGCCTGCGGGAACTATGTTCCCGTCGGCCGCGCCGCGGGCCTGCTGAGCGAGATGGCCGGCGTGGCGGTCTCCACCGGGTGGGTGGCCGGCATCCGCGGGAAGGCCGCCGCGCTCGTGAAGCACAGCGGGTTCCCGGGCCGGGTCCGGGAGCTGTTGAAGACCGCGCCGGCGGTCCACGCCGACGAGACCCCGGCCCGCGCCGCGGGCGGGATGCGCTACGTGCACCTGGCCTGCACCGCCTACCTGACGCACATGCACACCGGGGACAGGTCCGGCGACGCCATCGACGCCGGCGGCGTTCTCCCCGGCTATGCCGGGGTCATCGTCCGGGACGGCTACTTCGCCTACGGGCACCTCACCGATGCGGCGCACGCCTGGTGCGGGGCTCACCTGCTCAGGGACCTGAAGGATCTTTACGACTTCGAGCCCGGGAAGCAGGACTGGGCCTCGCGGATGGCCTCGCTGCTGATCGAGGCCCGCGACGCCGCGAGGGACGCCCGCCGGGCCGGGCAGGCCGCCCTGGACGCCCCGGTGCTGGAAGATCTCGTCACCCGCTACCGGGCGCTCGCCACGTCCGGGCTCGCCGCCAGCGCCTACCGCCGCACAGCGACTGCGAAGGACGCCCGCCGGATCGCCCGCCGGTTCCTGAACTTCGAGGACATGATCCTGCGCTTCGCGACCCGCCCTGACCTGGACATCTTCACCAACAACGAAGCCGAGAGGACAATCCGGCCCGTCAAGGTACAGCAGCGCAGCTCAGGAGGCTGCTGGCGCACCATCGAAGGACTTGCCGACTTCGCCGTCGTCCAGTCCTACCTGTCCACCGCCACGAAATGGGGAATCAGCAAACTCGACGCCCTCCGCGACTTGTTCAACGGCCACGCCTGGATGCCACCCGCACTCCAACCATCCGGATAACGCAGGGCTGCCTCCCGCGCCACAACACGTCACGCCGCTGACGCTTGCTGAATAGCTACGATGAAGGTGCTCGGCCTGTCCCGGGCCGAAGCGGCGGCGCAGGCGGCGGAGCTGCTGGACCGGTTCGGGCTGGGCGAAAAGCGGGCAGACTACCCGGACCGGCTGTCCGGCGGGCAGCAGCAGCGGGTCGCGATCGTCCGGGCGCTGGCCATGCGGCCGCGGCTTATGCTGCTCGATGAGGTGACGAGCGCGCTCGACCCGGAGCTCGTGGCCGACGTGCTCGACGTGATCAGGGAACTGGCCGAAGGCGGGATGACGATGCTGATCGCCACGCACGAGATGGGGTTCGCGCGCGACATCGCCAGCCGGGTGTGCTTCCTCGCCGACGGGCAGATCGTCGAGCAGGCGCCGCCCGCACGGCTGTTCAGCGAGCCGTCGGACGAGCGAACCCGGCGCTTCCTGCGGCGCATCACCGACGCGGGGCGCCTGTGAGGCCGCGATGAGCGAGCTGGAGGGCCGCGGCGCCGAGGTTACCGAGCCTGCCGAGGCTGAGGCCATGGAGGCTGCTGAGGCTGAGGCCATGGCGGCTGCTGAGGCTGAGGCCATGGCGGCTGCCGAGGCTGGGGAAGAGTCCGGGGGGCCGTTTTCCGGGCGGACGGCCTGGGCGCGGCGCATGGAGACGCCGTTGCGCACGTTCCTGCGCACCGAGACGGGCAGCGCCGCGATGCTGGCCGCCGCCACCGTGCTCGCCCTGATCTGGGCGAACATCAGCGTCTCGAGTTATGACACGTTCTGGGCGACCCGGCTTTCGGTGTTGGTCGGCAACTCGAGCATGACGCTTGACCTGCGCGAGTTCGTGAACTCCGGGCTGATGGCCTTTTTCTTCCTGGTCGTCGGGCTGGAGGCGCGGCGCGAGTTCGACGTGGGCGAGTTGCGGATCCGGAGCAGGCTTACCCTGCCGCTGCTGGCCGGGCTGGGCGGCATGGCCGTGCCCATCGTCATCTACCTGATCGCGAACGCCGGGCGGCCGACCGAACACGCCTGGGGCATGTCGATGTCGACCGACACCGCCTTCGCGCTCGGCGCGCTCGCCCTGGTCGGCCGCAGGTTGCCCGATCGCGTCCGCACCTACCTGCTCACCTTCTCCGTCGTCGACGACCTGGCCGGGCTGGTGGTCATCGCGGTCGCGTACAGCGGGCACATCGAGGTGGTGCCGCTGGTCTGCGGGTTCGGGTTCATCGCCGTGGTCCTGGTGCTGCGGGCGCGCGGCAACCGGTACGGGCCCGCGTACCTGTTCGTCGGGATCGCGGCCTGGGTGGCGTTCTTCAAGTCGGGCGTGGACCCGATCGTGGTCGGGTTGATCTTCGGCCTGCTGACCTACGCGTACTCGGCGACCCGGGAATCGCTGGAGCAGGCCTCCGAGGCATTCCGCCAGTTCCGTGAGCAGCCCACCGCCGAACTGGCCCAGTCGGCGCGCAACGTGGTGCGCACCGCGATCTCGCCGAACGACCGGCTGGCGCAGCTCTTCCACCCCGCGACCAGTTACGTCATCGTGCCGCTGTTCGCGCTGGCCAACGCGGGCATCGTGCTGAACGCCGGATTCCTGGCCCGGGCCTACACCTCGCCGGTCACGCTCGGCATCCTGATCGGCTACCTGGTGGGCAAGCCGCTCGGCACGGCCGGGTGCGCGTGGCTGGTCACCAAGCTCAGCCACGGGCGGCTGACCCCGTCGGTCGGCTGGGGCGCGGTGGCGGGCGCCGGGACGGTGGCCGGGATCGGCTTCACCGTGTCGCTGCTTATCGCCTCGCTCGCGCTGAAGGGCACTTCGCTGGCGGAAGCGAAGCTCGGCATCCTGTCCGCCGCGCTGGCCGCCACGATCCTGACCTGGATCACCTTCCGCCTGGTGAACCGGCTGCCGACCCGGGCCCGGCTGCGCGCCCTGCTGGGCACGGCCGAGGTCATCACCGACCTGATGGTGCCGGTGGACCCGGACCGGGATCACATCCGCGGCCCGGAGGAATCGCATGTCACCGTGGTCGAGTACGGGGACTTCGAGTGCCCGTACTGCGGCATGGCCGAGCCGGCGGTGCGGGAACTGCTGCGGGACTTCGGCGAGATCCGGTACGTGTGGCGGCACCTGCCGCTGAACGACGTGCACCCGAACGCGCAACTCGCCGCCGAGGCCGCCGAGGCCGCCGGGAAGCAGGGAGCCTTCTGGGAGATGCACGACCTGCTCCTGGACCACCAGGACGCGCTGCACCCGCGTGACCTGGTCGGGTACGCGGCCTCGCTCGGCCTGGACGCCGAACGGTTCGCCGCCGACCTGCGCAAGCACGCGGGGAGGGCGCACGTCGACGAGGATCTCGAATCCGCGGACCTATCCGCCGTTTCCGGCACTCCGACGTTCTTCGTCAATGGCAGGCGGCATTACGGCGCCTATGACATAGAAACACTGAAAAAAGCGGTAAAAATCGCCCTAGCCCGGGCGAAAATCAGCGCCTGAATTCGGCAACGCGCTTACCGGAGTCCCGTTTACCTGACTTCGGCCGGTCATTTGTGCCAGCCTGGGAAGCCAGCGGACATTAATCAGCCGGGGGGATAATGAAGCGGACCTTTGCTGCCGTCGTCGCGGCCATGACGGCAAGCACCTCGATATGGCTGGCCGGCGCGGAGACGGCCACCGCGGCCACCGCGGCCACTGCCAGTCTCAAGCCGCCGCCGGCGCCGAGCGCGACGCTGCGCGTCGTGCCGAGGTGGACCTACCAGGACGGCGGGAAGATCGCGGTCATCGCGGCCTGCTCACAGCGGGCGGACCTCCGCGTCGTCACCTCGAAGATGCTGCGCAGCCCGGTGACCCTGCGCAAGGGCGGGAACCTCCTGATCAAGCTCACCCATAAGACACATCCCGGGAAATACGCGATCATGCTCTTCTGCATGGGCAAGAACAAGCAGATCGACGCCATGGACATGAAATCGGTCAAGATCCTGAAGCTCCTCGGCGGTTTCTGGCAGCCGGACCCGCCGGCCTTGCCGAAGCACTTCAAGCCGAATGTGACCGTGTCCAGCGGGCCGCCCGCCCCGGCCAAGCACCGCAAGAAGTAAGGGCACTGAGCCAGGCCCGGCCGCTGTGTCAGCCGCTGTTCCTTTCCCCCCGCGCCCACACGCGGGAGAAGGACGTGAGAGGCTGGCGGTGAGGACGAGGAGGTATCGCGTGAGCGCGCAGCCAACCGCCGCGGCGGCCGGGACCATCGACGTGGGCGGCGACCTGACCGTCAACCGCATGGGGTTCGGAGCCATGCGGATCACCGGGCCCGGCATCTGGGGCGACCCGCCCAGCCGGGACCAGGCCATCGCCACGCTCCGGCGGGTGGTGGAGCTTGGCGTCAACTTCATCGATACCGCCGACTCCTACGGCCCCGGGGTCAGCGAGACCCTGATCGCCGAGGCGCTCCACCCGTACCCGGAGGACCTGGTCATCGCGACCAAGGGCGGCCTGATCCGGCCGGGCCCGAACCGCTGGGAGGCCGACGGGCGGCCGGAGCACCTCCGCGAGGTCTGCGAGGGCAGCCTGCGGCGGCTCAGGCTCGAGCAGATACCGCTGTACCAGTTCCACCGCCCCGATCCGGCGGTGCCGCTGGCCGAATCGATCGGCGCGATCGCCGAGCTGAAGAGCGAGGGCAAGATCCGTCACGTCGGGATCTCCAACGTGTCGGAGTCCCAGCTGCGCGAGGCGCAGCAGATCGTCCCGATCGTGTCGGTGCAGAACAGGTACAACGTGTCCGACCGCAGGTCCGAGTCGATGATCGACCTGTGCGAGCAGGAGCAGCTGGTGTTCCTGCCCTGGGCGCCGATACAGGAGACCGACAGGAACATCCCGGTGGCCGTGGCCGCTGAGCGGCATGGCGTGACCCAGCACCAGATCGTGCTGGCCTGGCTGCTGGCCACCTCGCCGCAGATCCTGCCCATCCCGGGCACCGGCTCGCCCGGGCACGCGGAGGAGAACATCGCCGCCGCGTCCGTCGAGCTGACCCCGGACGAGGCCGACGCGATCAGCAAGGGCGTCTTACCAGGCCGCCCCCGCACGACGATTTCCGGCTGGCTCCGCCGTCACTTGGTTAGCAGACCGGCTAACGAGCACCTGGGGTGAGTGAGATGGAAACCACGAGGTCCGCGGACGGCACCGTCATCGCCTACGACCGCCAGGACCACGGCGCTCCGCCCGAGGTGATCGCGCCGGTGCTGACGGATTTCTTTCTCGGTTCTGGTTCGTTAGATCGCGCGGCGCCCGGGGGCCTTAGGGTCCATGAGGGCGTCGAAGGGTCCACCGGTCTTAGGCTCGGGTCCTCCGCGCTTGTCGTTTTATGATTATTTCGGGACAAGCCGGACATCGGCTGGGGTGCGGAGGCAAAGCGTGGCGCAGACTATCGCGATTACCGGCGGCCGGGTGGTGCCGATAGAGGGCGACCCGATAGACGGGGGGACCGTCCTCCTGCGGGACGGGAAGATAGCGGCGGTCGAGGGCCCCGGTTTCGCGGTGCCGGACGGCGCGGACGTGGTCGACGCGGCCGGGAAATGGGTGCTGCCCGGCTTCATCGACGCGCACGCCCACGCGGGGGTGGCCGAGGAGGCCGAGGGCTGGGCGGGCCAGGACGCCAACGAGCGGACCGATCCGGTCACCGCCCAGGTCCGTGCGCTCGACGCCATCAACCCGGCCGACCAGGGCTTCCGCGACGCCATCACCGGCGGCGTGCTTGCGGTCAATGTCAACCCGGGCTCGGCCAACCCGATCGGCGGGCAGACTGTCGCGATCAAGTGCTGGGGCCGCACCGCGGACGAGATGGTCCTGCGCGAGCCGGCCGGCCTGAAGTCCGCGCTCGGCGAGAACCCCAAGCGTGTCTACGGCGAGCGGAACGAGACCCCGTCCACCAGGCTGGGCACCGCCGCGGTGATCCGCAGCGCGTTCGTCGCCGCGCAGAACTACCAGGCCAAGCTGGCCGCGGCCACGGACGACTCCGCTCCGGCGGAGAGGGACCTCAAGCTGGAGGCGCTGAGCCGGGTGCTGCGCCGGGAGATCCCGTGGCGGCAGCACTGCCACCGCGCCGACGACATCGCGACCGCGATGCGGATGGCCCGGGAGTTCGGCTACGACCTGGTGATCGACCACGGCACCGAGGCGCACCTGCTGGCTGACCAGATCGCCGCCGCGTCCATCCCGGTGATCATCGGCCCGCTGTTCACCAGCCGGTCCAAGGTCGAGCTGCGTAACCGGTCGCTGGCCAACCCCGGCCGGCTGGCGGCGGCCGGGGTCACGATCGCCATCACCACCGATCACCCGGTGGTGCCGATCCACTTCCTCATCCACCAGGCCACGCTGGCGGTCAAGGAGGGCCTGGACCCGGTGACCGCGCTGCGCGCGGTCACCATCCACCCGGCCAGGATCATCGGCTGCGCCGGCCGGATCGGCTCGCTCGAGGTCGGCAAGGACGCCGACGTGGTCATCTGGTCCGGCGACCCACTGGACGTGATGAGCCGGGCGGAGCGGGCCTACCTGGACGGACGCGAGATCTACCGGTACGACTACGACCGGCGCGAGGGCGTGTTCGCCGACGTCTGGGCGGCGCGCTAAGCGGTAGCTCCGATTAGGCGGGGCGGCCGGTGAGGAGGAAGCGGCTGCGGGCGCGCAGGGTGCGGACGATCTCCGCCGGGGCGCGGTCCGGGGAGCCGGCGTCGTAGGGCGGCTGCGGATCGTACTCGATCATGAGCTGGATGGCCTGGGCTGTCTCGTCGCCGGCGATGCGGCCGGCCAGGGCCAGGCCCATGTCGATGCCGGAGGACACGCCCGCCGCGGTCACGTACTTGCCGTCGGACACCACCCGCTCGCTGACCGGCGTGGCGCCGAGCCGGCCGAGCTCGTCCAGGGCTAGCCAGTGCGAGGTCGCGCGGCGGCCGGCCAGCAGCCCGGCCGCGGCCAGGATGAGCGACCCGGTGCACACCGACGTAGTCCACGCGCTCGTCTGGTCGGCGGTCCGGAGCCACTCGTGCACCGCGCCGTCCTGCATCTGGCGGTCCTGGCCGGGACCGCCTGGCACCACGACGATGTCCGGATGCGGCACGTCGGGGAGCCCGGCCTGGGCGGACAGGACCAGGCTGCCTACCTCGTCCCTGATGGGACCGGGATGTTCGGCGACGAAGGACAACTCGGCGCCCGGCAGCCCGCTGAGGACCTGGTAGGGGCCGATCGCGTCGAGGACGGTGAACCGGTCGAAGAGCAGGATGGCGATCTGCATGACTCTCCTTGATCTTTAGCGTGCGATCTTTAGTGTGCGATGGCTGTCGGTTGAGCCGGGCGGAAGCGCCGGCGATACTCGCCGGGGCTGACGCCGAGGGCGCGGATGAAGGCGCGGCGCATCGCCTCCGGCGTGCCGTAGCCGCAGGAGCGAGCGGTCTGCTCGACCCCGTCCGCGGTGTCCTCCAGACGGCGCCGGGCCGTCTCGAGCCGGACCAGGTCGACGTAGCGTCCCGGCGGCATGCCCACCTCGGCCGCGAAGGCCCGGGCGAACTGCCGCGGGGACAGGCTGGCCTGGCTGGCCAGCGCCTCCACCGACAGGTCCGCGGCCGGGTGGTCGGTGATCCACCGCTGCACGTCGCGCAGCGGCTCCCGGTTGGCCAGCTGCCCGGCGAGCTGGGCGCTGAACTGGGCCTGGTTCCCCGGGCGGCGCAGGAACACCACCAGGTGCCTGGCGATATCGAGCGCCGCGTCCCGGCCGAGGTCGTCTTCCACCAGGGCCAGCGCCAGGTCGATCCCGGCGGTGACGCCCGCCGAGGTGGCGATGTTCCCGTCCCGGATGAAGATCGGGTCCGGGTCGACGCTGATCTGCGGGTACTTCGCGGCCAGCGCGCCGCAGTAGGACCAGTGGGTGGTCACCCGCCGTCCGTCGAGCAACCCGGCCTCGGCGAGCAGGAAGGCGCCCGTGCACACCGAGACCAGGCGGTTCGCCTGGCGGCCGTGCGCCCGCAGCCACCCGACCAGTTCGGGGTCGGCCCGCCGCGATCCCTCTCCCCCGGGCACGATCAGCAGGTCCGGGCGCGGAACCGGGACCTCGCGCAGGTCGTCGCCGGGCGTGACGCGCAGGCCGCTGGACGTCCGCACCGCGCGACCGCCGAGGCTCGCGGTGCGGATGTCGTAGCCGGGGCCGTCGCCCCGACTGGCCCGCCAGGTGTTAGCCCCGGTGAACACCTCGAGCGGGCCGGTCACGTCCAGGCTCTGCACCTCGTCGAAGAGGACCATCAGCACCGTACGCATGTGTCCCAGTCTGGCCGCGCTCCGTCATGGCAGCAATGACGAAAACCCCACCTTTTATGCCATCAGGTTTGGCGGAGGCGCTGCACCAAGCCGTCTACGTCGGCCACGGTGACGGTGAGGGCCGGATGGCCCTTCCGGCGCAGGCGAAGGGGAAGAACTCGGCCATGACTGGACCCTATGCGCCGGGGATTCCGGCTGGTCAGCTGGGCGCGGATCAGCCGGTCGGCGGCGCGAGAGGCTGGACGCCGACGGCGCGGGGTGACGCTGGTGCTGCTCGGGGCTGCGAATCCTCGCGCTAACGCGGGAGGCTGAAGGCCCAGTTCAGGATGCGGGTGGCGTCGGCCACGTTGGGGCTGCTGATGGAGCCGGGGCTGTGCAGGGTGACGCCGATGACCGAGTAGCCGTTCCTGGTGGCCTCGAACAGCAGGCATTGCCCGGCGGCGCCGGTGTACCCGGGCTTGATGCCGATCACGCCCGGATAGCGGCCGAGCAGCGGGTTGAGGTTCTTCCACCGATAGGAGTGATGCCCGGATCCGGCGGCGAGCTGATAACTGCGCTGGTCCACGACCGAGCGGAAGGCCGGCACCAGCATCGCGGCGCGGCCGAGGACGAGCAGGTTCGCGGCGGTGGAGTAGTTCGAGTACGAGGTGGGATAGGGCAGCCCGTCGAAGTTGCTGAAGTGCGTCCGGCTCATGCCCAGCAGCCGCGCGGTGGCGTTCATCTTGGCGATGAACGCCGGGATGCCCGGTCCGTAGGCCTCGGCCAGGGCGTAGGCGGCATCGGCGCCGGACGGGAGCAGCAGCCCGTAGAGAAGCTGGCGTGCGGTGAGCTTGTCTCCCGGCCGCAGGCCGGCGTTGCTGGCGTCATTCTTGCGCACGTACCCGACCACGGCGGACGGGATGGTGATCGTCCGGTCCAGGTGACCCGTCCTGATCACCACGAAGGCGGTCATCACCTTGGTGATGCTGGCCATCGGGCGCTCGGTGTTCAGCCCGCGACTCCACAGCAGCCTGCCGGTGGCCGCGTTCTCGACCGCGGCCGACTGCGCGCCGACGCCACCCGGCCCGCCGGTTATGGGCCCGGCCATGGGCCCGGCACTCGCGGCGGGGGCGGCGACGGTCAGCGCCGCGCACGCGGCCAGGACCGCTCCGACCAGAGTCCTCCTGGTCACCCGAACCATCGGGTGGACGCGCGCCGGCATGGACACCCCCGCTGAGTAAATGGCCGGACAGGGGCAAGCCTGTCAGTTGCGGCACGCCATCGCAATCTCCTCGCGCTAATCCGCTTAGCCGGGCAGCAGGGCGTTGATGACCCGCGCGGCGCGGTCGGGATCGGGATGCTCGCCCGTAATCAGCCCCAGGTAGATGTAGGACTCCATGATGCGGACCAGGACGTAAGGCAGGTCGTCTACGGGGACGGCGGCGGTCAGGCGGCTGGCCGAGGTTTCTTCGATGACGAGATCGGTGATCAGGGCGACCAGCCGGGCTTCGAAGTCGGACGCCTTGGTGGTCAGCAGGCGCAGGGCCAGGTCACCTTCGCGGTCGAGAAAGCGCTGCATGCCGGGGTTGGCGATGACGGCGCGGACGGTGCCGGTGATGACCGCCGCGGCCGGGGACTGACCAGGTACGGCCGGCTGGCCGGCATGGCAGTGCGTTTTCCGCAGGTTCACGATGGTGGGGTCGATGAGCGACCAGAGGATCTCGGCGAGCAGTTGCTCGCGGGAGCCGACCCAGCGGTAGACAGTCGCGCGGTCGACGTTGAGTGCCCGGGCCAGGGCCTGCATGTCGACGCGGGCGCCGGCGAGAAAGGCCCGGCGCGCCAGGCGGAAGGCGTCGAGCGCGGTCGGCCGGGCGGTCGCGGTTCCCGCCAGCTGCCGCTGCAGCGGCGTACCGGTGTGACGCGCTGCCATATGGGCTTTCTCCAGTCCTTGCGGCGGTTCGGCCGCTGGGCGGTAGCGACCTTGACAGATGAACGGCGCTAAGAGACAGTTTGCAACAGATCCAAGTAACGTCGCAACGGAGAAACGCATGAGCGAGATGACGCAGCATCCGGTAGTCCGGCTCAAGGACGGAGTTGTCCGGGGCACAACCAAATCCGGAGTGTCCGCGTTTCTCGGCATCCCCTACGCGGCACCGCCATTCGGCGCGAACCGGATGCTTCCACCTCAGCCCGTCGCGACGTGGGAAGGCGAACGCGACGCGACCGCTTTCGGGCCGACGGTGCCCAAGGGAGACTACCCGCCGCAGTACGTTCCGCTGTTCCCGGAGGTAGTGATCCCGGGCGAGGACTGCCTGAACCTCAACGTGTGGACGCCCGACATCAGCGCAGGCGGGCTGCCGGTGCTCGTCTGGATCCACGGCGGCTCGTTCATGAACGGGTCAGGGTCGGTCGGCGCGTACGACGGCACGGCGTTCGCCCGCGACGGCGTCGTGTGCGTGACCGTCAACTACCGGCTGGCCGCCGAGGGCTTCTTGTTCCTCGACGACGGCATCGCCAACCTCGGCCTGCTCGATCAGCTCGCCGCCCTGCGGTGGGTGCAGGTCAATGTCGCCGCGTTCGGGGGTGACCCGGCGCGGGTGACCGTCGCGGGTGAATCGGCCGGGGCCATGAGCGTAACGACGCTCCTGTCGATGCCGCTGGCCGAGGGCCTGTTCGCCCAGGCCATCGCGCAGAGCGGGGCCGCGGCCCACACGCTCACCAAGGACGAGGGCCGGACGGTCAGCGGTTACCTGGCCGATGCGCTCGGCGTGCCGCCGGACCGGGAGTCCATCAAGGCGATCCCGCTGGACAAGCTCGTGCAGGCCGCATCGGACCTGGTGGTTGAGGTGCAGACCGCTCCGGACCCGGCTAAATGGGGGCACCTCGCGCTGAGCCTGCTGCCGTTCGCGCCCACCGTCGACGGCCCGGTCCTGCCGGCCGCGCCGCTGGCTTCCATCGCGACTGGCCAGGACGGGAACGTGCCGCTCCTGATCGGATCGAATCGCGACGAAGCGCGGCTGTTCCTGGTCGCGGCGGCCACCATCGACCTCATCGACGAAACGGCGCTGGCCGCCGTGGCCGGCGCGTACGGGCTTTCCGGGGACGGTCTCGCGGTCTACCGGGCTAACCGGCCGGGTGCCAGCGCGGGCGACATCCTGGCCGCGGTGATCACCGACTGGTTCTTCCGCATCCCGCCCATCCGGGTCGCCGAGGCCCGGGCCGCGTCGGGAACCGGCCACACCTGGATGTACCGGTTCGACCACCCGGAACCGCAGGACAATCGCGGGTTCGGAGCCTGCCATGGGGTCGAGGTACCGTTCGCGTTCGACACGGCCACCCGTGACGAGATCCGGCCGCTGATCGGCGACACGCCCTCGCAGGCCGTCGCGGACCAGACCCACCGGGTGTGGGTGGACTTCATCACCCGCGGCGACCCCGGCTGGGCGCGTTACGACACCGCCCGTCGTACCACCGCCCTCCTCACCAAGGCCGTCACCCCCGTCGACGACCCCGACGGTGACGAGCGCGCCCTGTGGGACGGCGTTCGCTAGCCCAGGCGCTGGTCATGAATGCGACAACGTACACCAAAGTACGCGCCGGCGAATAACCCGTCGACCCACAGAGGGGCGGCGCTGCTGAGGCAGCTCGGAGCATACGGCTTGTTTCGCTGCGACTACAAAGGGTGGGTACGTTGTCACATTCATCGAATTCAGCTTGAGGTTTGCGTGGCTGATGAGGTTTGCGGTTCGGATGGTGGTGGGGCCGGGCGGGGGTGGGGCCGGGCGGGGGTGGGACCGGGGCGGGGGTGGGACCGGGGCGGGGGTGGGACCGGGGCAGGGCGTCCGAACCCGGGCGGGACGGGTATTTGAAAACGGGAGCAATTAGGTAGCGTCGGGAGGGTGGGTGCTGCGGGAGAGTTCGTACGGGATACCAGGTACCTAGACGCGCGGATCACGGCGGACGGACGGGACGGGACGCTCCCGGCCGAGGCGGGGCGGTACCGGCTGGTGGTGGCGCGGGCGTGCCCGTGGGCCAACCGGACCATGATCGTGCGGCGGCTGCTCGGGCTCGAGCCCGCGCTGTCGATGGGCATCTGCGGGCCGGAGCACGACTGGCGGAGCTGGACGTTCGACCTGGACCCGGGCAAGGTCGACCCGGTGCTCGGCATCGGATGGCTGCGGGACGCCTACGAGAAGGCGGTGCCCGGCTACAACCGGGGCGTCACCGTCCCGGCCATCGTGGAGGTCGCCGCGGGCGCGGTGGTGACCGCCGACTACCGGCAGATCACGCTGGACATGGAGCACGAGTGGACGGCGTTCCACCGCCCGGGCGCGCCCGAACTGTACCCGGACAAGCTGCGCGACGAGATCGAGGACATCAGCGCCGGGGTCTACGAGGACGTGAACAACGGCGTGTACAAGTGCGGGTTCGCCAGCACGCAGGACGCCTACGAGGACGCCTACGGCAAGCTGTTCGCCCGGCTCGACGCGCTGTCCGAGCGGCTCGCCACCCGCCGCTACCTGACCGGGGACACGATCACCGAGGCGGACGTGCGACTGTGGCCCACGCTGGTCAGGTTCGACGCGGTCTACCACGGCCACTTCAAGTGCAACCGGAACAAGCTCACCGAGATGCCGGTCCTGTGGGCGTACGCGCGCGACCTGTACCAGACGCCCGGGTTCGGCGACACGATCGACTTCGCCCAGACCAAGGCGCACTACTACCGGGTGCACACCGGCCTGAACCCGTCGCAGATCATCCCGGCCGGACCCGACCTATCCGGCTGGCTCACCCCGCATCACCGCGAGGACCTCGGCAGGCGGCCGTTCGGCGACGGAACGCCGCCGGGTCCGCCACCGCCCGCGGAGCGGCCAGCGGGGTACGGAGCGGACGGACCCAGCAGTTAGGCCGCGCGGGCCGGCAGGGCCAGGGGGGTCTGGGGGGATGGCATCCCCCCAGGATCGGGGGATCCCGGGGGTCGCCCCCCGGGATCACTGAGTACAACTCGCGGGCGGCGTGAGGCTGGCCACGCCGGACAGGTGGGCCGCCCCGTCCTGGTACAGGGCGTAGGTGCGGCCGCTGCTCAGCACGGTGACGCTGCCGAAGTACTCCACGGTGCCGTGGTCGGCGGGAATGGCGGTGCTCGCCAGCACTCTCCCGGTGGCGGGGTTCGCGCAGAGGAACTGGCGCGTGCCGCCGACCCACACGGCGCCGCCGCTGAAGGACGGCACCGACTCCAGGCCACCCCCCGCGCCCTGGCCGACCCGGAAGGAGCGTGCGAGGTCGCCGCCGGGGGCGAACCAGACCCACTCGCTCATCCCGCTCCCGGCCGTTCCCCAGACACCGCCCGAGGTCGCGACTAGGTTCCCGGCGCCGCCGACGGTCATCGTTGAGGAGCCGCGCTCCCTTCCGGTGGCGGGGTCAAAGGTCAGCAACCGGAAGGAGCCTGAAGGGGTTGAAGGGACCGTCCCGACGTACACCCTCCTCCCGTCGGGTGAGACCGCGACCGAGCTGGCCGGTCCCGCGGTCAGGTAAAACCGCCGGACCAGGTCGCGGCTGGCCGGATTCACGACCGCCACGGTGTCACCCGCGGCCAGGTAGAGGCGGCCGTCGGGTCCGGCGGCCAGCACCCCCTGAGCCGCGCTGGACAGCGGGCCGATGGCGGGTACCGACACCGACGCGACCTGGGCGAGCGACAGGACGCCGAAGCCACGCAGCACCACGTTGTTAGCGTCGGACGACGCCACCCAGACCGTGTTCCCGACGACGACCGGCGGCCCGGGGAGCGGCCCGCCGGGCAACGCGACACTGGCGGTCTCGCCCGTGGCCGGGTCAATCCGGACGAGGCGACCATCAGTCAGCGCGAACAGCCATTTCCCGCTGGAGATCAGGCTGTCCTGGGCGAACGACTGGCGGTTGATCAGCTCGGCGCCCCACATGCCGCCGGCGATCCGCAGCGGCGCCCCGGCCGGCGACGACGACAGCGGCGAGGACGGCGTGAACGACGCCGGGGCCGAGGCCGACGACGCCGGCGTCCCGCCCCCCGGCGAGGTGACGTGGCTGTGGTGCGAGGTCACCGCGACCGCGATGCCCGCGCTGGCCCCGGCCACGGCGAACACGCTGACTGCGGCTAGCACCGGCGCCCAGCCGCGATTCCAGCCGGAGAACCCGGGGAACCCGCGCCGCGGGCGCGGCTCCCGGTACCCGCCGCGGCCCTGTCCGGCCTCGCTGGCCAGCCGGGACGCGACGTCCTCCACGGTGACCCGGCGCGGCGGCTCGGGAGTGACCTGGTGCAACATCTCCGCTAGCTGCCGTTCCTCGGTATTCACGACGCCACCCCTCCGGTCATGAGCTCGGCCAGTCCGGGCGCGTCCCGCAGGCGGGCCAGCGCCTTCGACGCGTGGGCCTTCACCGCCCCCACCGAGCAGCCCATCGCCGCCGCGGTCTGCGCCTCCGTCTGATCGCCGAAGTAGCGGAGCACGACCACGGCCCGCTGCCTGGCCGGCAGCCGGTCCAGCGCCGCGATCAGCGCCTGCCGGGCGTCGATCTGCGCGAACGCGTCCCCGTAAGCCTGCAGTTCGGGCAGCCGCCCGGTGGCGATCTCGCCGTTCCAGCGCCGCTGCCGCCAGCGCAGGAACGTGTTGACCATGATCTTCCGCACATAGAGTTCCGGCGCGTCCTGCCTGGTCAAGGTGGCCCACCGGGGCCAGGCCGCGGCCAGGGCGGTCTGCACGAGGTCCTCGGCGCTCGGCCAGTCGCCGGTCAGCAGCCAGCCCGACCGCAGCAGCGCGTTCGACCATGCCTCGACGAAGTCACGGAACCCGTCTGGTTCAGACGGACGACCATCCACCGGCAACACCTCCATAGTCCGCAACGCCTCAAAGCCTCACGTGTATAGAGACACCGGCCGGGCGGGATGGTTTACTCCTTCAGCCGACAGGGATGGTTTATTCCTTCAGCCGACTGAGTTGCTGGGCGGCCCGCTGCTGCCTGGACTCGGCCCGGTAGGACTGCCGCCGCGCCTCGGCCAGGCGCTGACGCGCGTCGGCGAGTTCGGCTTCCAGGCGGCGGGCAGTGTCCTCCAGGTCGCGTTCGGCCGCCGCGGCGGCTTCGACGTCATGATCGGCATCAGCCAAGGACCGTTCGGCCGCCTTGATCTTCTCCTGGCGGCGGTCCTCGCGCTCAGCTGCGGTCTCAGCCGGCGCCTTGGCCTTCTTCAGGGGGGCGGGCGCGCCGTCGGGCAGGGGCGCCAGGCCGAAGCCGGCGTAGTGCGCGGCGCGGGCCAGGGTGCCCAGGCCGGCGGCCACCTCGGGGTCGGCGATGGCCGCGTCGAGGGTGGCGGTCACCTCCTCGCGCAGCGCCGCCGGCGGCGCGGACAGCTCCGCCGCCCGCAGCGCCGTCCGGGTGAGCTCGTCGACTAGCCGGGCCCGGGCCGCGGTCAATTCCCTGATCCTGGTGCCATCGGCCGCGGTCCGCAGATCGGCGGCCAGGGCGTCGAGCCGGGACCGTACCCCGGGGTCCGACCGGACCAGGCGGTTCACTACCCAGGCCGAACGGGTGGGTTTACGCAGCGACGTGATCTGCTTGGCCACGGCCGGCTCGCCCGCGTCGCGGGCGGCGGCGGCCAGTTCGGCGCGGCGCGCGGTGAAGCCGTCCGGGTCGGCCTCGTAGAGTTCGGCCTCCGCGTCGGCCAGCAGGTCGCTCACATGAGCAGAATAGGCATCATGACGGAGATCGTGCCATCGGGACAGGGACGGATGCTGACCGCGCGCGGGAACGTGATGGCGTTCAAGGCCGTCGCGGACCAGACCGGCGGCGACTTCTCGCTCATGGAGCGCACCGTGCCGCCGGGCGCCCGCACCCCGCCGCCGCACCGGCACGTCACCTGCTCCGAGGCGTTCTTCGTGCTGGAAGGGACGATCACGTTCCGGCTGGACGACGCCGAGCTGACCGGCGGCGCCGGGGACTTCCTGCTGGTGCCGCGGGGCGCGGCGCATACGTTCGGCAACTCCGGCGGCGGGCCGGCCCGGCTGCTGGTGCTGCACGCGCCGGCCATGGACGCTTATTTCGAAGAACTTCACCAACTCTGGTCTTCTGGTCAGGCGCCGTCGCGGGAAGCCGAACTCGAGCTGATGAGCAGGTACGGCATGGAGCCCGGCTGAAAATGCCAGCTGAAAAATGTCAGAGGGCCGACGTAGGGTGTGGAAGTATGTCACCAACTGCCGCCGCTGAGATTAGCCCGGACACGCTGGAGCAGTACCGCCGGGAGCTGACCGGCTACTGCTACCGCATGCTGGGCTCGGGTTTCGAAGCCGACGACGCCGTGCAGGAGACGATGCTGCGGGCCTGGCGCGCGGCCGACGGGTTCGAGGGCCGGTCTAGCGTGCGGTCCTGGCTGTACCGGATCGCCACCAACATCTGCCTGGACATGCTGCGCGGACGGCAGCGGCGGGCGCTGCCGATCGACCTCGGGCCGGCCTCGCCGCCGGTCGAGGCGCTGCTGGGCGGGTGGCACCCGGACGACATCTGGATCTCCCCGATCGCCGACGCCAAGGTCGTGCCCGAGCACGGCGATCCGGCCGACATAGCGGTGGCGCGGGACACGATCCGGCTGGCCTTCGTGACCGCGCTGCAGCACCTTCCGGCCAGGCAGCGGGCCACGCTGATCCTGTGCGAGGTGCTGAAGATGCCCGCGGCCGAGGCGGCGGCCACCCTCGGCACCAGCGTGGCCGCGGTAAACAGCGCGCTGCAGCGGGCCCGGGCCACGCTGGCCGCGCTGCCCGAGGAGCAGCGCCCGGCGTCGGTCGACGCGGACCAGAGCGAGCTGCTCGAAAAGTACGTCGACGCGTTCCAGCGGTACGACATGGAGCAGCTGGTCACGCTGCTGCACGACGACGCGCTGATGACGATGCCGCCGTACGCCATGTGGGTCAGGGGCGCGCAGAACATCACCCGCTGGATGCTCGAGCCGTCGCCGAGCTCCTGCCGGGACTCGATCATGGTGCCGGCCGGCCAGGTCAACGGCGCCCAGGCGTGGGCGCAGTACAAGCCGGACCCGGCCGGCGGCCACGCGCCCTGGTCGCTGCAGGTGCACGAGGTGTCCGGCGGGCGGATCAGCCGCCTGACGTTCTTCCTCGACACCGAGCGGATCTTCCCTGCGTTCGGACTGCCGCCGCACCTAAGCTAGGCCGGGTGAGCACCGATACTCCTGGCGGCATCTCCGGCGTAGGGCAGCCCGGGTTCGTGACCCGGTACGGCCTGGCCTCGGCCGAGCGCCTGGCCGCGGTCGATGAGGTGGCGGCCCGGATCCGCGAACTCGACCTGCGCACCGTCCGGCTGGCCGTCGTCGACCAGCACGGGGTCCCCCGCGGCAAGATGATGTCTGCCGAGGCCGCCATCGCCGCGATGGCCGACGGGCTCGACTTCTCCGGCGCCATCTACAGCCTGGACACCGGCAACCAGGTGTTCGTGCCCGCGTTCGCGCGCGGCGGCGGGTTCGGCATCGCGGAGTTCACCGGCTTCCCCGACGTGGTGGTGGTGCCCGACCCGGCCACCTTCCGGGTGCTTCCGTGGGCCGACCGGACCGGCTGGATGCTGTGCGACGTCTACTTCGGCAACGGGCAGCCGATGCCGCTCGACGGCCGCGGCCTTTTGCGCCGCATGCTGCTGGACCTGGCCGAAGCTGGCTACGACTACCTGGCCGGCCTGGAGGTCGAGTTCAGCGTGGTGATCCGCTCGCCCGAGCAGCTGGCGCCGGAGAACGCCGGGTTCACTCCGCCCCCGCCCCCGGTCAGCGTGTTCGAGCGGGGCTACCAGTTCCTGTCCGAGGTGCGGCTGGACGGCATGGGCGACACGCTGGAGGCGGTGCGGGACGCGCTTTTCGACATCGGCTTGCCGCCGCGGTCGATAGAGGACGAGTGGGGCCCCGGTCAGCTCGAGTTCAGCTTCGCGCCCATGACCGGGCTGGCCGCGGCCGACGCCGCGGTGCTGTTCCGGTCGGCGGTCAAGCAGGTCTGCCAGCGGCGCGGGCTGCTGGCCACGTTCATGTGCCGCCCCGCGCTGCCGAACTTCTTCTCCTCCGGCTGGCACCTGCACCAGTCGCTGCTGTCCCGCGCGGACGGCTCGAACGCGTTCGCTTCCGGGTCGGCGCCGTTGTCTGACCTCGGCCGGCACTACGTCGCCGGGCTGCTCGAGCACACGGCGCCGATGACGGTGTTCGCGGCGCCGACGGTCAACGGCTACAAGCGGTTCCGCCCATACTCGTTCGCCCCGGACCGGGTGTGCTGGGCGGTCGAGAACCGCGGCGCGCTAGTCCGGGTCCAGGGCTCCCCCGGCGACACCAGCAGCCACGTGGAGATGCGGCTCGGCGAGCCGGCCGCGAACCCGTACTTCTACCTGGCGTCGAACATCGCGGCCGGGCTGGACGGCATCAGGCGCGGCGCGGAGCCTCCGCCGCCGGCCGAGGCCGATCCGTACGCGCTCGACGCGCCGCCGCTGCCCGCGTCGCTGGCCGAGGCGGTGGAGGCGCTCGACGCGGACGCGTTCTACCGGAAGGCGTTCGGCGACACGCTGGTCTCCTACCTGGTCATGATGAAGCGCTTCGAGATCGGGCGGTACTCCGACGCGCTGGCCGAACTCCCCGTGCCGGACGGCCAGGACGTCAGCGACTGGGAGATGCGCGAGTACTTCGAGTTCTTCTGAGCTCTTATTCTTCGCTGGTTTTCACCGAGTACCAGGTCGCGGGGTCCGGCGGGTCGGCCTGGAAGTCGTAGCGCAGGCGGCCGTCCGCGGCCAGGGCGACCAGGGTGGCCGACGTGCTCCCCCACACCCGGCCGTCGGGCAGCTCGCGGCGGACGATGATCGCGCCGGGTTCGGCGGCGGACAGGCCGTCGCCGCCGGCCAGGGTGAGCCAGTCCGCCCAGGCGCCGGTGAGGGTGGCGGCCGGATCGCCGGACGGGCGGTGCGCGGCGAACTTCGGGCCGAAGCGCGCAGCCTTCTCGTCGGCCGGTTTCTGCTGGCTGCCGCGCGTGGCCGGGTACATGTGGCCGGCATTGGTCAGCACGTGGGTGGCCGGGCCGAGCTCGGTGAGCCCGGCGTTCACTCCGTCCCAGCTCAGCAGCAGCACCGAGATCAGATCGGCGCAGACCAGGTAGAACGGGTCGTAGCGGGCCAGTGCGCCCGGGTCTTGGTGCAGTTCCTTGAGAGCCTTTCGTCCCTCGGCCGCGGCGCGCAGCGGGAGCTCGCCCCGGGAGCGGCGGCGGTCCGGCGGGGCGAACTCGCCCCGGCCGTTGAGGATACAGCCGATCCGCGACAGGCCGGGGTGCACCGCGAGCCAGGTCCCGCCGGCCTGCTCGTCTAGCCCGCCGATCAGCGGTGACCACTGCGGGGTCTCTGGGGCGGGCCAGTGCCTGGCCGGCGGCTGCCAGGGGCGGCCGGTGAACTCGTCGCGGACGCCAAGGAGCAGCAACGGCACCGGGGCTTCCGGCGCCAGGCTGACCACGACCGTACACATCGCTTCCGAGTGTTTCATGCGTTGATCTTGCGGGTGGACGTGAGCCTCGATCCGTTCGGCTGAAATAGGCTGTAGACGGGACCGGACGTGCGGCCGGACACCTGCTGCCGCCGCCGTCGGGCTCGCGGTGAGGAGGAACGATGAGGGACGAGCCGTATCTGGGCAGGCTGCTGTCCCAGGCTTTGCGGCCGCGGCCGCGGCCGCGGCGTCGGCTTAGGCGCAGGCCGTGGGACGAGGTGCCGGAGAAGCCCGGCCAGGTCTGGGATGAGGTGCCGGAGAAGCCGGGGTCGTGGGACGAGGCGCCCGAGGACGGCAGATAGGTAGCCACCCCATGAGGGACCAGCCGGACCTGGTCGGCCTGCTGTACCGCGCGGACTGGAAGCGGCTGAGCCTGGGCGCCGAGGTGAGCGTCACCCGCGACCGCGACTTGTGGCGGAGCCGGTTCGACAGCGGGCCGGCGCCGCGGGCGTCGAGCGGAGGGCAGTTCGGCCAGTGGTCCGGGCCGTGGTCCGCGCCGTGGTTCGCGCCGTGGTTCGGGCCGCCACGAGGGCTGACGGACGAGGATCCGGGTGTGCCGTGGCAGTCGTGGGAGTCACAGGAAGAGGCGACTTCTTGGGGGCCGCAGCCGGACGGGCGCGAGTGGGAACTGGCCACCGAGGTGCTGGGCACTGAATCGAGCCGGTTCACGCTGGTGATCGCGCCCGGCGGGCGGTACCGCTCGCAGGGCGACGGCTATCTCTCCGGGTGTGACGGGGAGCGGAGCTGGCACGCCATGCCGGACGACGGCGGCTGGTCCGTCGAGGCGACGGGCGGACCCGTGCCGCCGCCGGCGGCACGCATGCTCCGGCCGTCGTGGCTGCTCACCGGCTTCACCCTGGAACCCGGCGGCCCGGCGTCCGTGAGCGGGCGGGACGCCCTGCGGGTAGTGGCGAGGCCGCGGCCGGGCATCGAGACCCAGCGCGTGGTGAGCCGCCGCCCGCTGGACCGGGTGGAGGTCGCCGTGGACGCCGAACTCGGCATCCTGCTGCGCTGCGAGGAGATCCTCGACGGCAGGCCGCTTCGGGTGACCGAACTCGCCGACGTCGGTATCGACCCGGCTCCGGTCGGTGACGACGCGTCGTTCCGGCCGCCGGGCGGCTGGGACGGCGTTAAGGAAAGCGCGCCGCCGGACCGGCCCGGGCAGAGCACTCTGGACCGACCCGGCTGGGAGGTGACCAAGCTCGCGGCGGGCCTGGCCGCGGGCGGCCTGGGCGCGCTGATCAGGTCGTCACGGTTCCGGCCCTTTGAACAGGCCACACAGGAGGAGGACGAGGCGGAAATGCCCTCGTCCGACGGGCCTTTGGCCGCGGATGGGCCGCCGGCCAGCGACAAGGTGCTGCGCCTGCTGCACTCCGGCCCGGACCTCTGGTCGCCTGGTATCACGGCCACGCTGCACCAGTGGCATGACATCGCCGCGATGCTGGCCCGGATCCCGGACGGCGCGCGGCGCGTGGGCTTCGGTGGGCTCGGCCAACTCATCGACGCGGCCGCCGAGCGGATCGCGACCGTGCATACGGCCTTCCGGATCCGCCTCGGCGGATCCGGCCAGTACCGGATCGAGCCGGTGCTCTACCCCGGGCGTCCTGGCGGGTACTCGCCCGAGACCGTTGTCTGCGACGGCGAGCGGCAGTGGCGGATCGGCGAGCACGAGGTATTCACCAGGCCCGCGACGCCGCTGCCGCCTGAGATCAGGAACCTGTTCGACGGGTCCTGGCTGCTGGAACACCAGCTGACCGGCGGCGGGGAGATCACGGCTGGCGACCGCCCCGGCTACCGGCTCGGCGTCGCGTTCGACTGGCCGCGGGGCGGGTTGCTCTTCCCCGGCAACGTGGTCGTGGATGCCGAGCTCGGCATCCTGCTGCGCTGCATCTCCTTTTCCGGCGCCGGGCCGGACATGCGTTATGAGCTGCGCGACGTCGTGACCGGGCCCTCCGAACCCGGCGATTTCCGGCCCGACATCCCTACGGGCATGCGCGTCGCGGAAGAACCCGACGATCCGCCCGGGCCGGTCAACCCGGCCAGCGTCTTGGCCCGGCAGGCGGCCAAGGAGGCGCGATCAGCCGTCAGGAGCTTCCTCGGCGTCATCCGCGGCGAGGACGCGCACTGAGATCCGGCGCAATGCTGGTTTAAGAAACTCTGGACTCGCCACCCAACCCTCCTCCAGCCGTCCAGCCAGCCCATCGCGGTCACTCACGATTGAGGCCACATTCAGGCTCCGAGAACCGCCAAAGAGTGCGGTCAGGTTCTGGCTTGACCCGATCCCGTCGGAGGATATGCCGATGCTCGCGGCGCGGATGCTGACCGAGGACCACGACACGCCCGGCCCGGAGCAGCTTTGTGTCCCTGGCGCCTGCGGGAAGGTGCCTGTCAGAGCCGGACCAGCTGCTTCACGATGTCGTGCACGGCGGTGCGGGCGGCTGCGGTGCTGCTCGGCGGGTTGAGGCGGGTGAATTCCGGGGCGCCCGTCCGGGCGAGCGCGGTGATCACACCGAACAACTCCTGCGGTTTGAGCCGGTCGCTGATCACCTTGTCCCGCTGCGCCTTGGCGATGGCCGCGAGCCTGCCGCGCTGGGCGGCCGATACCGCGTCGTCCGGGCCGGGCCTGCCATGCTCGAGGCGGTACCAGTCCGATAGCCGCGCCACGTGCGCGTCCGTTCGGTAGCGCTCGAACATGGCGACCGCGTAGCCCGGCAGGTCGCGGGCGTCGAACGGGACGGCATCGGTGGCCGCGGTCACCATCACCGCGAAGACCGCCTCGAAGAGCTGCTTCTTGTTGCCGAAGATCGAGATCCTCGCCGCCCACATCCCGGCCACGGACGGCGCCGCCGCGCTGGCCCACGTACACGCCGAGCACGCCGCGCTGTACGCGACCACCGAACCGGTAACCCAACCTCACCCCGCCCGCCCGCCAGGCAGTGAGGTCGCCGGGGCGGCCGTGCGCAGCCTGGACCCGCACCAGGTCAAACTCGTCGAGGCCTGCCAGCGCGGGCACGCGGCAACCGGCGATCCCGTCTTCGTTGCCGCCGCGGAAACGGTCACCGGCCTGCACGCCTGACCGGCAGCCAGCTGTTTCCCGGCGTGATCTCGGTGTTCCGCCCGGTCGTGGCCATTCTCAACGCGCACCAGCGGGACCCCTGACGCACGCCGTATCGCGGTGCGTCCACGGGCCTGGCGGGCGGGGATCGCTGGTTAGGTCCTGGGGCTGACGGCCGTCGGTCCGGTCAGTCGAGGTAGTCCCGGAGGAGATTGGATCGGGACGGGTGGCGCAGCTTCGACATGGTCTTGGACTCGATCTGCCGGATCCGCTCCCGGGTGACCCCGTACACTTTGCCGATCTCGTCCAGGGTCTTGGGCTGGCCGTCGGTCAGCCCGAACCGCATGGACACGACGCCGGCCTCGCGTTCGGACAGCGTGTCGAGCACAGAGTGCAGCTGCTCCTGCAGCAAGGTGAAGCTGACCGCCTCGCCGGGCTGGATCGCCTCGGAGTCCTCGATCAGGTCGCCGAACTCGCTGTCACCGTCCTCGCCCAGCGGGGTGTGCAGGGAGATCGGCTCGCGGCCGTACTTCTGCACCTCGATGACCTTCTCCGGGGTCATGTCCAGCCCGACGGCCAGCTCGTCCGGGGTCGGCTCGCGGCCCAGGTCCTGCAGCATCTGCCGCTGCACCCGGGCCAGCCTGCTGAGGGCCTCGACCATGTGCACCGGAAGGCGGATGGTGCGCGCCTGGTCGGCCATGGCCCGGGTGATCGCCTGCCGGATCCACCAGGTGGCATACGTGGAGAACTTGTAGCCCCTGGTGTAGTCGAACTTCTCCACGCCGCGGATCAGGCCCAGGTTGCCCTCCTGGATCAGGTCCAGGAACAGCATGCCCCGGCCGGTGTACCGCCTGGCCTGCGAGACGACCAGCCGCAGATTGGCCTCCACCAGGTGGTTCTTGGCCCTCCTGCCGTCTGCGGCGACCTGCTCGAGATCGATGCTCTGGTCGGCACGCAGCACCCCGCTGCCTTCGGCGAGCTTCTCCTCGGCGAACAGCCCGGCCTCGATCCGCTTGGCCAGCTCGACCTCCTGCCCGGCGGTGAGCAGCGGCACCTTGCCGATCTGCCCCAGGTAGTCCTTAACCGGGTCGGC
>WNGP01000226.1_pt1 | contig 73568 bp, 74 predicted proteins | sample 5407671 | NCBI WGS metagenome assembly WNGP01 (sample SAMN13153381, study PRJNA577476) | soil metagenome | isolation source: 40 cm soil or saprolite under Garry oak tree replicate 2 | place: USA:California | collected 2016-06-15 | reverse complement strand
ACGAAGTCATAAGCCCGGCGTAAGGTTGTGATTAGGGCGTAAAGAGAAGACTTTTCAAGAGTTTGTGGCTGAATGGGCAGAAGCGGGCAGGGCCCGGCGGGAGATCTCCAGCGCCATGGCTCGCATCTCTTCGTGGAGCAGCCCGTTGGTGGCGAGAATGACGGGGCCGCCAAGTTGGTACGGATTTCCGGCGAAATCGCTCACTTTTCCGCCGGCTTCTTCAACTAGCAGGACGCCCGCGGCGGTGTCCCATTTCTGCAAATTAAATTCCCAGAAGCCGTCGAAGCGGCCGGCGGCGACAGAGGCCAGATCGAGCGCGGCGGAGCCATCGCGGCGCACGCCGTGAGAGTGCTGGGTGAAGTCGCCGTAGTATTGAAGATTCGGACTGGCCTTGCGGTTGCGCACGGGAAAGCCGGTGCAGAGCAGGCTTGTCGAGAGCGTGGCGACCTTGGAAACGTGGATTTTTTTGCCGTTGAAGGTGGCGCCTTCGCCGCGCGCGGCGGTGAAGAGTTCATTGTAAAACGGATTGAAGACGACGGCGGCGAGAAGCGTATCCCGCTGGGCGAGAGCGATCGAGACGCAGAAGCAAGGATACCGGTGGGCGAAATTCGTGGTGCCGTCGAGCGGATCGACGTGCCAGCGAAATTCAGAAGCCGAAGCGCTCTCATGCCCCGTTCCCTCTTCGGCTGCAATGGCATGGTCGGGAAAGTATTTGGTTAGCCGCTCGACGATGAACCGTTCCGAGCGCTTGTCCGCCTGGGTGACGAGATCCACCTCGTCGCCTTTGTAAGCAATGTCCAACGGGCGCGACAATTCTTCGATTAGGATTTTGCCGGCTTCGTGGGCAATTTCTACGGCGACTTGGAGATAGTTCTTGGTCATGGCGAAACTGGTGGTTCTCCGAAGTATCGGTCTGCGCGCAGCGCGATGGCCTTCTTCACTTTATCACCAGAGGCAAACCGAGTTTGCTTGTTGAGAGATTGAATGAGCGTGGTCCCCCTCTCCGCGAAGCACGGAGCACGCGGGAGTAGCGGTGCCCCCCACCCCGGGCGGCTTTTCGCAAAGAGCGCGGAGGCGCCTGAAAATAAAAGGGTAGAGCTTTTCGCAAGTGGAAAAGAGTGCGCAAGGATGTGAAAAAAAAGGGGATAGGTTATGAGGAATAGGTGATAGGGAATGGAAAATTGGAGGTGTCCCCCTCCCCCTATGTTTTTGTAAAAGATTGATGCAACAGGGTTTAAAGGGTGGGGGTCGGCAAAAATCATGAGGGGGAAGGACTTAGGGAGATAGTGAGCAGGGGGGACAGCGGACAGGTTAGAGAAAGGAAAGACCGGTCGAGGATCCATTTCGGCGAACACGGGGACACGATAGCACGCGTGTATCAACTTATAAAGTATTTTGCAGGGAATGGTCGAAATTGAGGGTTGAACAGCTGCGGGGACGGTTGAAGGATTCCCGCGGAGGCGAGACGAAGCGAAGAATGTTCCACCCTTTGCAAAAAACAAAATCGCAAAAGGGTGGGCCATTCGATTGAGAGCCAAGCACTTAGGGTGTGCCACCTGCACCGTCAACGGCGGACGGCTCGGTCGTCCGCGTCTCTTTTCGCGAGTTGGCTAGCCGCCCATTCAAACTAAATCCTTATGAATCTTTCCGAGCTTCTTTATTGCCGGCTTTGTACGCTTATAGCGTACGAGGCCGTGATGAAGCAAACGGCACGCGCACGACACCTTATGAGCCGGGAGGCCTATCCCATGTCAGTCGTCAAGAAGATGCAGTTTGCAATGATTGTATTCGCATGCTTAGCCTGTTTCAGCGAGTCCCTATCTGCCGCACCCGAGACGATTGTAAATAAGAAGGATTTGAAAGTTGCCCGGAAGACCGCCAAGACGTCGGAAGATCACCAGCGGATTGCCAATTACTACCAGGAGCAGGCGAAAAAGCTACAAGTAAAGGAAAGGAAAGGAAAGGAAGAGCGGGATTTGGCGAATTACTGTCTCACGCACCCCAGCATGTACGGCAAGCAATATCCGACACCCTGTGAATCACAAGGGTCTCGCAGACTATACCACCAGGCTGGGACTCAGGCGCTCGAAAAGGCTGACCAACAGGTGAAAATGGGGGAACCGGCACACACAAGCAATCTTCAATAAGGATTCTTAAAAAGCATCGCCAATGGTGGAGATTGTCCCAAGCCTGATTGAAAGTGGCGGCTCTCGGAAGACTGCGCGCACTCATTGGGCGCCGGTGAGGTAGGACTTGCGGCGGCGGACGTGGTAGCCGACGCCGTCATCTCATCAGCTCAATTTTGTCGCAAGATCTGTTGTCCGGGCCATCCGCCTCGGCGCGCCCGCACTGTAAAGCCCTGCCGGAGGCTGGTCTATTCATCGTCAGTTTCGGCAGAAGGTAGGCTATTGGGGCAGCGGCGCGAGCTGTGGATGCGGAGGTGACTGTTGTCCAGGTCCGCGAAGCTGCCGCTGAAATAGCTGCTGCTCCAATAGGCTTTCTTAGCGATTTCGGAGGCAACCTTCTTTGCAAGCTGAGGATCATCGGCAAAGACGACCACGCGCGCGCCTTTGTCCCAGAGCGGCAGACGGCCGTCGTCATTCGCGGCAGTCGCTTCGCCTGGCTGGATGTTTACGGCGCAGGTGACTGTATCGGCCAGGAAATCCTGTGGAGTGCGGGCGTCGACAAAGACGGCGGTGTGATCACGATTGAAGATGTAGGCGAAGCCTTCAAAATCGGTTCGCACTGTGTTGCCCAGTGCGCGCCACACCGGTAAGCCGAGTTGATATCGATAAAAATTGTCATAGCCAGCGACAGCCAATGCGGCTGCCACGCGTTTGCTCTTGCCGCAGAAGGGGCCATTGCAGGTGAGGACAAACTCGGCGTGCGGATTGATGGGGAAGAGAGCAGAGATCTGGCTCACTTCGCGTTCCACGGAGGTGTTGTTGAGGGGAGGGATGTTGATGGCGCCGGGGATGTGCGAGATCGCGTATTCCAGCTCGAAGCGCACGTCGAAGACCGGCATGCTACCGGAAGCTAGGATCTGCTGAAGCTGCTCGGTGCTTAACTCTTTTCCGGGCTGGGGCGGTTCGAGCAAGCTGGTTTGAAAGATGTTTGGGGTTGCCGGGCATTGCGCCTGAACCGGCAGCAAAATGCTGATGCAGATAGCTATCAAAGCGCCAAAGATAAGAGTGGGCTGTGCAAGGTGATTCTGGATATTACGCATGGTGTCCTCCTAAGCAGCCACGGTGCACCAAGGGCTTCCGCGGCGCAATGTTCGGCCGATGCTTTCTGAGTGATAGAGATGTGATGAGGTAAGCCATACGAGCGAAAGGGCTTTTGGGCTATAATCCCGGCCAAGCGCGATTACAGGCATGCGTCCAGGGACGCAAAATCCGAGCGTCATCCGTTTCGAGAACTACGAACTCGACCTCGCTGCCGAGGAACTACGGAAACAGGGCTCCTCTCTAAAACTGCAACCCCAGCCATTCAAGATCCTGGCATACCTTGCAAGCCGTCCTGGCGAGCTGATCACCCGACAGGAGCTGCGCGACCACGTTTGGCCGGGCGACACTTTCGTCGATTTCGATCTGGCCATCAACCAAGCCATCAAGCAGATCCGGGCAGTTCTGAACGACGACGCAGAGCGTCCGCGGGTCATCGTGACCCTACCACGGCGCGGATATCGGTTCATTGCGAAGCCTGCGCCGGCGGTAGTAGCCGAACCCGCGTTAGCGCAGGTTTCAAGCGAAGGGCAGGAAGCAGGTTCGAATGGTCCGGCGGTGATTGAGCATTCGGTCCTTCATGGCTCGCGTGCGCGACCATGGTTGGCTCTGGGCGCCGTGGTGGTGCTGATTGCCGCGGTAATCGCCTATCGCTTTGCGACGCCGAAGCGTCCGGCGCTACAGATGCGCATCGTGGTGCTGCCCTTCCAGAACCTAACAGGAGATCCCCGTCAGGAGTTTTTCGCAGATGGCATGACGGAGGAGATGATCTCACAACTTGGCGCAATGGATCCGAAGCGGCTCGGCGTCATCGCCCGCACGTCGGCGGTGAAATACAAGAACAGCGGCAAGGGCATCGACCAAATCGGGCACGAGCTGGGCGTTAACTATGTGCTGGAAGGAAGCGTGCGCGAGGCCGGCTCGCGTGTGCGGGTTACCGCACAGCTTATCCGCGTGAGCGACCAGATGCACGTCTGGTCGGAGAGCTTCGACAGGGGCTTCAAAGACGTGGTCGAGCTCCAATCGGATGTGGCCCAGGCGATCGCGCGACGTATCGACGTCGGGCTGGGCCAGCGCCGCGCAGCGCCTCAGCCCGCCACGCAGCTCAGCTGGGAGGCCTATTCCGCCTATCTCAAAGGACGCCATCTGCTGCTCGACAATAAGACCGAGGCCACCATCGCGGTGGCCCTCCAGTACTTTCAGCGTGCCATCGAACTCGACCCGAGTTTCGCGCTAGCCTACGCCGGCCTGGCGGACGCGTACGCCGAACGGGCCGACGCTGATTTGGATCCCAAGAAGGCCTTCGAGCTGTCGAGAGAAGCCGCGATGCGCGCACTCAGCATCAATCCGGATCTTGCGGAGGCCCACGTGTCGATGGCGAACGAGCTGTTCTATGGCGAATGGAAGTGGGCCGGCGCGGATCGCGAATACAAGCGCGCCCTGGAGCTGAAGCCCACGTACGAGGAAGCCCATCACTCCTACTCTCATTACCTCACGCTGGCAGGACGCCACGAGGAAGCGATCGAGGAATCCCAACTCTTGTTGCGATTAGATCCGCTCTCGTCGCACATGAACTCACACCTGGGATTGGCGTACCTGAAGGCGGGGCGTTTCGCAGAGGCGCTGGAGCAGTTCAAGAAGACGATTGCACTTGATCCAAACTACCTGCGAGTGTACGGGCACCTGGGCTACGCATATGAATCGCACAAGATGTTTCCAGAGGCGATTACAACCTATAAGAAGGGCGTGAGCCTCGCAGGAGAAACGCTGGAAGGACAAGCGGACCTGGCGCGGGCACTCATAGAAGGCGGCGAGAAGAAAGAAGGACTCTTGATTTTGCGCCGCTTGGAATCTGAAGCCACGCGGCGTTATGTTTCGCCAGTGGATTTGGCCGGCATTTATACGGTGCTGGGCGATCATGAAAAAGCTCTCACTCTGCTGGAGAGGGCTTTGGAGCAGCGCAATGGAAGGTTGCTGTTCATCCATCAATATCACGAATTTGATCCGCTACGCATTTCGCCGCGCTTTACGCGCATCCTGCAAGCGATAGGAGCGCCGGCCACAGTGTAACAATTCTGCAACCAAAATAATTACTTTGCCCGATCCGATCCGATTAGGAAGCAGAAGTTGGAAATTAGAAGTGCCACCAATCACGGATTCATTGCGGGCCGGTGAGGTAGGACTTGCGGTGGCGGACGTGGTAGCCGGAGGAGTTGACGGCGACGGCGATGGAGCGGTAGGTGTTGGCGGGGCCGCGGGGAGTGGGATAGTAGGCCAGGAGATACTGGGTGCGCAGCTCGCGGTCGATGCGATCGAAGATGGCGCCGAGTTCCTGGGGCGTGTCGGGAAAGAACATGGCGCCGCCGGTGGTGTCGGTCATGGTTTCGAGGGCGTGTTCACCGGCCGTGTTGCGGCCGCTTTCGTTTTTCACGGGACGGATGACGATGGTGTAAAGGAGCGCGTTGGAGCGGACGGCTTCCTTGCGGGCGGCGTCAAAGTCGGAGTTGCTGGTGGTTTCGCCGGCGTCGGTAACCAGGATGATGACGCGGCGGCGGTCGTCTCCACGGCGCTCGAGGGCGCGCGAACCGAGGAGCACGGCGTCATAAATCGAAGTGCCGGCGCCGACGGGAATCTTGCGAACCGCCGATTGCAGCTCGGCGACGTTATCCGAAAACGCCGCGACCTGCGTCACGTTTTCGTCGAACGCGAAAACGGACAGACGGTCGCCGGGGCGCAGCACCTGGCGGATAAAGTGGGCGGCAGCTTCCTGCTCGAAGCTGATCTCCTTGTGGGCGCTGAGGCTGGAGTCGATCATGATGGCCAGGTCCAGCGGCTGTGAGGTTTCTGACTCGAACTTGTCGATCTTCTGCTCGACGCCTTCTTCAAATAGCTGGAAGGCCTCCCTGGGAAGGTCCGGAGCGGGCCGGTTCTTTTCGTCGAGGACGCTGACGAGAACATTGACGAGATTGACGTTGACGCGGATGCGGCCGCGCTGGGCGGCGGGATCTTGCGAGTCGTCCACGGGAACAGGCGAGGTGGGCTGGACGATTTTTCCGGGCTCGCCGGCCGGAGACGAAGTGGGGGCCGCGGTGGAGGTGGAAGTCGTACTCGACTTGGAATTCGAGCCGGCAGTCGTGTCGGACTTCGGCTTTCGTGCCCAGGGAGGACGGTCGGACTGGTCCTGGCTGAACGCGACTCCGGCGAAGAGCAGCGCTGGGACGGCCAAGAGTAAAGTGATGTGGGGGCGAAAAGGTGTTATCGACATTGGGAGTTAAGATGCAGGTTTCGCGCGCGGTGTCGCCGCGGGTGCGGGCGGCAGTTCACCGTCCGCCCAGACCGCGCCGTCTTCGAAGTACTCCTTTTTCCAGATGGGCACGGTGCGCTTGAGGGTGTCGATGGCGAAGCGGCAGGCGTCAAAGGCGGCGGCCCGGTGCGGCGCGCTGACGGCAATGAATACGCTAGTGTCACCGATCTCGAGGCGCCCGAGCCGGTGGACCATGGCGACGCGATGGATAGAGTATTTTTCGTGGAGCTGAACGCCGATTTCGCGCATTTTGGCGAGGGCCATGGATTCGTAGGCTTCGTAGTCCAAGTGGAGAGTCGGACGATTGTGGGACTGATTGCGGGCGAAACCATCGAAAGTGACGATGGCGCCGTCTTCGGGCGCGCGCACGTGGCGGACGAGAGCGACCATGTCGATGGGCTCGCGCACCAATTGGTAGATGTCATCTTGGGGGAATGTCGCCATGTGAATGCGTCAGCCGCCGCTTACGGGAGGGAGAAACGCGACTTCGTCGCCGGAACGGAGAGGCGTATCCCAGGCGGCGAATTCCTGGTTGCGCGAAGCGACAACCGAGGAGCGGTATTTTGCGAGCTCGGGATGACGCGCGGCGTAGAGCGCGAAAAGCTGCTCGATCGTCGTGGCGTCTGCGAAGTCGATGGAATGCTCGGCATGGCCGGTGAGTTCCTTGAGGCGGCCGAAAAAGAGGACCGTGACGCGAATCGTTTGTGAGACAGGTGGCACAGGGGAATTGTAACCTGCGCTGCTTGGGGGGGCCAGTGGGACGGGTTGGAGCATGTGCAATCCCGAACGTTGCAGTGCTGGATCTGTTTAGGACGACGGAGAATTCAGCATCTTCATCAGCGAGCTAAGATTTGAAGATTTCGATTGCTTGACCGTTCAGAGCGGGTTGCATAGCGTGCGGGGAGATGGTCTTTTGTCCGCGCCGGACAAGGAAGAGCGAAGAGGAAAACGATGAAGATTCTGGTAACGGGCTCGTCGGGGCTGGTGGGGACCGCGCTGGTGAGCGCGCTGGCGCGGGGTGGGCATACTGTTTGCCGATTGGTCCGACCACAAACTGCGGGCGGCGGGGGAGCGAAAGAAGGGTTTGTTGTGGCGTGGAATCCGGCGACGGGAGAATTGGGCGGCGCGGGCGTGGGTGCCGATGCCGTTGTGAACCTGGCGGGCGCATCGATTGCGGACGCGCGCTGGTCAACGCAAAGGAAAGCACTGCTGCGCTCGAGCAGGATCGATACGACGCGCGCACTGGTGGGAGCGCTGGCTAAGACGAATGCGCGGCCGAGCGTCCTAGTGTCCGCATCCGCGATTGGATATTACGGCGATCGCGGCGACGAAACTCTGACGGAGGACAGCAAGCCGGGCGGGGATTTTCTTGCGGGCCTGGCGCAGGAGTGGGAAGCGGAAGCGCTGAGGGCTGAGGCGCTAGGGATTCGCGTGGTGCTGGCTCGGTTCGGGGTTATTTTGGCGCGCGAGGGCGGTGCGCTCCCGAAGATGATGCTGCCATTCAAATTTGGCGCTGGAGGAAAACTGGGATCTGGGCAGCAGTGGCAGTCGTGGGTGGCGCTCGAAGACGTCGTGGGAATTTTGCGATTCGCGATCGAGAACGCCTCGGTAAGGGGCGCCATTAATATGGTGTCGCCGCAACCGCTGCAGAACGCGGAGTTCACATGCGTGCTGGCGAAGGCGATGCACCGGCCGGCGCTGTTCCCCGCTCCGGCGTTTGCGCTGCGGCTCGCGCTGGGTGAAATGGCCGACGCGCTGCTGTTATCGAGCCAGCGCGTCCTGCCACGAGCAGTAGAAAAAACCGGCTATCAATTCCTCCACTCCGATTTGTCTACCGCTCTGAAAAACCTGGTATAGACGATCTAAGGTGCAGCACAAATCATTTCACAATCGTGAAACTGACATCAACCTTGAGCACCTTGCCGCTAGTTGGGTCAGTGGCCATGGTGCTCTCGACGGATTGTCCTTCACGCAATTTCAAGTCGAACTCTGATACAAACTGGCGGATGATAGGCTCCTGAAAATGACCGCTGGAAGTTTCAGAAGCGGAACCCTCTGATTTCGCCACAGGGACGGAAACCCCGCCCTCCACCCACGACCGCTCAATTTTCATTTGTAGCAACAAGCGGCCATCACTAAAGTTGGCGGAGCGAGCATCGATGTTGGTGCCCACATCCAGGTAAGTCATGTTTTCAGAAGTGCCACCCCTGTAAATCGGAACGCGACTTCCGACCCGTAGCTTGACCCAACCAGGTTTCAACTCGGGCGCATCAGGAGCGTTAATATAGAGAATGTATGGAAGACTTTTGACCTTTTTGTCGCCTTCGAATTCGGTGAAGACGATCTGCACCTTGACAGGAGTCGTCCGCACCTCTGTCTTCTGACTATCCTCGGCTTTCTGCTTGTCCTGGGCAAAACAGAATGGCGAGAGTACTCCAAACAGCAGCATCAACGAAACCATCGATCTCTTCATTTTATCCTCCGAACGCACTCGAAATTGATTCGACCATCCGCTACTGTTTCTGCTCTGCCTCGTCCGCCACCTCGGTTTGCCGTTCTTCCAGCGTCTTGATTTCCAGTCCCTTGATCTGGAGCGGTTCGAGGCTGGCCGGCTCGTCTTTCGTCGGAATAGCCGGCGCCACGAGAGCAACTGCCACTTCCCTGCGCTCCTGCAATACGACGATGAGGCGGGCAAGTGCCTCACGTTCGTCAGGAGGAACGAGGGCTTCTGGCTGGCTAGACGCCACTGGGCGCAATAAAGTTGAGTGACGTCGCGCTTGGGAATCGTTCGCGTTGGTCGAAATGATCTGTGTGCCTGGACCAGAATCCTGACTGCGAGCGTTTGTCACGGTTGTCTCGCTAACCGGGACCCGGGGAATTTGTTTGGCTTGGTTATCAGGTCTTGAGGGATGTAGCCGTGCAAACAGAAAGATCGCAAATGTGAGAGTGACGCTGGCTGCCGAAAAAATCAGGGGTTGAATCCAGCGACTCTGTGGCTCCGCCGCTTCGTCAAGGCGGGCGCGGACGCGCGGCGAGAGAGAAGGGGGCACTTCGGCGTTCGCGGTGATGTAAAGGCCGGCGTCGATGGAGGCGAAGAGGGATTGCTCCTGTTCGAATGTCGCGCGGCAATCAGCGCAGGCAGCAATGTGCGCGCGCAGATCCCCTTGCGGCTGGGCGCCACTGGCTGCAGCTTCGATCAACGCTTCTTTATAATGTTTGCATGGCATCGCAACTTCTCCGCTAACTGTCTTCGCGCATAGAAAATTCTGGACTTCACCGTGCCCGTGGAAATACCCAGCATGGAGGCGATTTCGTCGATGGGGTGGCCTTCCATGGCCGCAAGCAAAAGGACGAGGCGCAATTTTTCCGGCAATTCCGCGAGAGCATTATCAAGATGCGCCTGGAACTCGCTCGAAGCGGCGAGGTCTTCGGCAGTCGCGGCACGCGGCTGGTGCTCGGGCTGCGACCAAAGCGTGTCGCGGAGTTCGCGGCGTTTCCCGGAGCGCAAACGGTCGAGCGCGAGACGAAACGTGATTCGAACGAGCCAGGCGCTGAAGCGGTTGCGATCGCGCAGACGATCGAACTTGCGATACGCGCACAGTAGCGCTTCCTGCGCGACATCTTCCGCATCGGCAGTATTGCGCAAGACGCCGCGAGCCACGCGATAGGCGAGCGGGCCACACTCGGCGAGGCGCTCCTCGAACTCGCGCCTGGTGTCAGCCTGGGTCGCCTGGTGCTCCGGCTCATCCTCGACCCTGCGCCCTAGTTGGACCAGAACGAGCTCCTGCATTTGTTGTCCCGCGAGCCTCAAAAGCCCGCTCTCTCCCTGCACTTAACCAGACGCCGCGACTTACGGATTGGTTCAGTGCGAATCGGCGGTTCCGGACGTTATAATAGGGATAATAGGGGCATCCAGGGCTAGATCCCGAGTTTCCCGAGCAGATCTTCAAGATTGGATTCGTCGACGACGACTTCCCGGGCCTGCTGACCCTCCGGTGGGGCCTGCACGGAACCTTCATCGAAAGCCTGAAAAAGGCGCATCTTGGCGACGGCATATTCCTCGCTGCTCGTGAGCGAGCGGCCGTTCTGTTTTGCCCAGGCGTCCAGTGCCGATTGCCTGACGAAGATTTTGAAGGGGAATGTGGAGCGGCGGTCGGCGGAGATCACGTAAGTAAATTCACCACCGGGACGGCCGTCCCTTTGCGCACGATTGCCTTCGAAGAAGTAATACTGATAGACGTAGCCGTCGGCTGCAGAGTAGCTCTTGACGCGGCGGACGGCATCGGGGCGAGGCATGGGCGGATTATTGGAGAGTGGTTGGGGGAAGTCAACGCGGGAATTTACGCGGAGCGGTAGTCCCAATATGAAACAGCACACCTCCGTCCCGGTTCCAAATCAGAACGAAGTTTGGCCAAGTTGAAACACAGAGCACCATTTTTGCGATGCGCCTGTGTGCGGCACTCAGTGTCAGGAAGGCGGCAATCCGCTGATTCGATGCGCCTTCTTACCGGAAGTTCGCTGAGGCCACCTACCTAATCCTCATTCTCGTTTTTCTTTTATTCGCTGGCCCTTCGCCTGCTTTGCCGATGGCATGCGGTCCCTCTCGCGGAGCAACCGAAAAAGATCCAGGAAAGCGATTGCGATCGTCGCGCTTCTTGCGGAGTGGGCATGGACGATCGGCTGCGGCGCGCAGGTGGTCGCCGTAGATGCGACGAGCGGCGCACTCGTTGGGAGCAAGAATTGGCGGGTGGAGTTGTACGGCTCCGGGTCCCGCCCAATTTGACGGCACGTATGAGATCGATGGCCTGGCGGTGGGGCACAGCTACACTGTTTATGCGGGAGCGCTGCATGGCGCGGTTGATCCTTCGCAGTTCGATAATGCGGTTGTGTCTTTGTGCCGGAATACGGTTAGCGATCCGGGCCGCCGCTGCTTGGATGCCTGGTGCCTGCGGTGGACGCGAGCTTTACGGCAAGGACTCGGCCGGGGCCTTGAGGATGGAGTTTTCAGTTTTCAGTTTTAGCCTTTAGTTGCGGGCTCATAGTCTTGACGCTTGTGGGTGTGGCGATCTGATCTGATTTCCATATCGATCAAAATGTCGAGTGGGCATCTCCATCGTGGGACGTAAGCCAGCCTCCACCGAACAAAAGGCCGGGGCCGAGCGAGGCAAGAAAGATGTGAGGACGATGGCTGCGCGGTTGCTTCGAAGCGCTCCGCAAGGCTTGATGGAGAGCCGCGCCGCACGTAGACGAGCCGAGATTGCCGCAGGTCCTGGCGACGGGCGGAAAAGCGTCCGGTGAGACACCGTATTGTTTAGCGAGAAGCGCGAAGAGACGGCGGTTCGGTTGGTGTGTTGCAAAACTGCCGACGGAGCCGCGCGGGATGCTGCTGCGCAACTCTCCGTGATGAGCAGCTTGGTCATGAGACAACGCCGCCTGACTTGCGCCGGGACTTCACAGGCTTTTGGCGCGACAAGATGAGATGACGAATTTCGACGGCGTAACCTTGCTCCCGCCAGTAGCCGGCGAGAAGATCGGCGACGAGGCGGCGATGGCATTTCTCTGGGCCGGGTTCGGAGCAGAGAAGAGAGACCTGGGGAGACCACGAAGACGTGTCGAGACTTGCGGGGACACGGCGCTCTTTCATCACTGCGAGAAAATCTGCTTCATAGGCGGGCCAATCTTTCGTGCTGCGATACGTCTTGAGAAGTTCCGGTGGAGGGGCGAGCAGTGGCTCATGCAGGTATTCCATTCCGGCGATTTTTCTCAGAAAGAAGGAGAGGTCGGGATGCTTGGAGAATCCCGAGAGCTGGCCGCTGCGATTCTGACGGACGTCGATGACTTGCTGGACCTCGGCGCCGGAGAGCAGAGTGAAGAATTCCTCGGCGGTTTTTCCGGTGAAGCCGATGGTGCAGAGGAGACGTTGCATCATGTTCAGAAATACTCGGCAGCTTCGGGAGAGGCGCGGAATGCAAAGTCCTTCGACTGAAGAACCAAGGCGTCACTGAGAGCGGCATCACGGCCGGAGACGAACAGCGAAGTGCTGGTAACGTCGTCGAAGCCGTGGAGGACGAGGAGGCGATCCTCGGCGCCGCGCTGGGATTCGAGGACGCCGCCGCGACGAATATGGGCGGGCGTCGCGCCGCGGTCCAGCAGCGCGGGGCAAATTATCAGGAAGCGATGACATTGCAGGGGATCTTCTTCGGCACACATGAGGGCAGTGACGTTGGTCCGGGAGAGGACGAGGGCGCGATCAATACCTTCGGCGAAATCCAGGGCGCGACGGCGCGCGGCGTAGTCAACGAGCCCGTCTTCCCGGTAGACGCGCGGATCAGCGGGCCTGCCGCCCAGAGTTTCCCCGAGAAATTCGTAGCGGATGCCCACCGAAGAAAGACCCGCTTCAAGCGGCTCGCGATTGAATTGCGGAAAACGAAAACTGGCGGGGCGACTGCGGACGTCGCACAACATCTGGACACCATACTGTGCAATGAGGGCAAGAAATACTTGCAGTTCGAGACTTGAATGACCGACCGTGAAGAGCGGATTGGCGGGGTCGGAGTGGGCATTCATGAAATTTACACCTATGGCAAAAGGTATTTTGCCGGAAGGCTAGACAGACGGCAAGTGTAGCGGCCGGCAGATTGTGTTTGCATTTTGCAAGCGAGGTTAGCCGGAGAATGCAAGATGAAATCCAGACCGTGCTAACGTGAATCGATGAGGCGGATGAGGTTTTCACAGGCAAGGGTACGCACAGAACGGCTTGAGTTGGCTGCCAAGAGCGGCCGATAGAAATGTTTCACTCGAAAAAAATGCGGGTCATCGCAATCTTCGCGCTTTTCTTCTTGTGTGCGCTGAGCACCTTAGCGCAGCGCGTGCGGGGCGAACTCCACCTTGAGGTACATGACCGGCACGGGACCGCGGTGTCGCCAATCGGCGAGCTGGTCAGCGAAGCCAATGGGTTCCGGAGGACTTTTGTGGCGGGGCCCGAAGGACGCTATGTTGCGCAGGATCTTCCTTTTGGAGTTTACCGGCTGAGTTTGCAGGCGGAAGGATTCGCGCCGTGGAGTGATCTGGTTGAAATTCGCTCCGAGGTACCGGTGCGCGTGGCCGTGACGCTGGGGGTTGCGCCGGTGACGACGCAAGTGCAGGTGAATGATTCGGCGACGCTGGTGGATCCCTATGCAACGGGAGCGCTGTATTCCATCGGGCGGCAATCGATCGAGGAACATAATGCAGCGCAACCGGGGCGCGAATTGCTGGACTTGGTGTCCGAACAGCCGGGGTGGGTGTATGAAGCCAACGGCGTGCTTCATCCGCGCGGCTCGGAATACGATGTGCAATTCGTGGAGGACGGGCTGCCGTTGACTCAGAATCGTTCGCCGGCGTTTGCGCCTTCGTTTGATGCGGGCGAGGTGGAGTCCTTGCGCGTGCTGACGGCAAGTTTTCCGGCGGAATATGGGCGGAAATTGGGCGGCATCGTCGAAGTCACGACCAAAAAAGATGTATTGACGGGATGGCACGGGCGGTTCGACGCGGGCGGCGGAAGTTTCTCCACGCTGAACGGCGCGGCGGGACTTTCCTATGCGCGGGAGGCAGAGCGGTTTTCGATCGCCGGCGAGGGATTTCATACTGACCGCTATCTGGATTCTCCGGTACCGGGAAATTACACCAACCGGGGAAATGCCGCCGGGTTCTCGGTTTCCTACGAGCGGGATTTTTCAACGAGCGACCGGTTGCGCGTGACCGTGATGCACAATGTCGTCCGCTTCCTGGTGCCTAACGAACTCGTGCAGCAGCAAGCCCGCCAGCGGCAGGATATCCAGAACACGGAGACAAGCGGACAGATCTACTTCCAGCACACGATTTCGCCTGATTTGTTTCTGAGTTTTTCGGGAAGCGTGCGGGATTCAAGCGCAACGCTGGCGTCCAACGCACAGGCCACGCCGGTGATCGTTTCGCAGGACCGCGGCTACCGCGAAGGATACCTGCGCGCCGACCTCGCGGGGCACCGCGGACATCACGATTGGAAAACGGGTGTGGATGGTATTTTCAGTCCGGTGCATGAGGCGCTGCAATACACGATAACCGATCCGACTCAATTCGATCCCGGGACACAGCTGAATTTTCAGTTTCCTTATCAACAGAAATGGGATGTCGAGCCTTCGATTTACATGCAGGACCAGATGCGCCTGGGCCGGTGGAACGTCAGCGCGGGGCTGAGGTTCGATCAATACGGATTTGTAGTGCACGAGTCGGCGTGGAGTCCGAGAGTCGGTGTATCGAGATTTGTGCCGGAACTCAACTTGCTGCTTCATGCTTCGTACGACCGCGTTTTTCAAACGCCCGCAATCGAGAATTTACTCCTTGCGAGCTCGCCGCTTCTCGACGCCGTCAGCCCATCCGTGTTGCGCTTGCCGGTGAGGCCGGGGCGCGGACATTTTTACGAGGGCGGAGTGACGAAAGCATTCTTTGGCAAGCTGCGATTGGATGCCAATGTTTTCCGCCGGGATTTTCGCCACTATTCCGATGACGATGTGCTGCTGGATTCGGGCGTGAGCTTTCCGATTGCCTTCGCGAAGGCGCGGATCTTCGGAGAAGAAGTCCGCGTGGAAGCCCCGCAGTGGGGACGCTTCTCCGGATACCTGAGTTATGCGAATCAATCCGGCATCGCACAAGGGCCGATCACCGGCGGGTTGTTCCTGGGAAACGACGCAGCCAATGCGCTGACTGACACGAGCAAGTTCGCCGTGACGCAGGATCAACGGAATTCGCTGCGCGCTCGCGTGCGTTTTCAAGCGCCGCGGCACGCCTGGCTGGCGATGGGCACGCAGTATGGCAGCGGGTTGCCGGCGGATATTGGCAACGCCAACGTAAGTGACCTGCTGGCGGCTTTCGGACAACAGATTTTGGATCGCGTGGATCTGGCTCGCAGGCGCGTGCGGCCGAATTTTTCCTTCGACGTGGCGGCAGGCGCGGAAATCTATCACAAGGAGGCGAGGAGCGCCACGCTGCAGATCCAGGTGGCGAACTTAGCCAACCGGCTCAACGTCATTAATTTTGCGAGCTTGTTTTCCGGGACCGCGCTGGGAGAACCGCGGAGCGTTTCGGCGAGCTTGCGGCTTACGTTTTGAATCGTGGGGACGCAGCATGCTGCGCCCTTACTTGGCGAGGGATTCGAGTTCCGTCACGACGCGGTCGAGTTCGTCGATGAGTGAGTTTGAGCCGGCTTTGCGGAATACATTTACCAGCGTGCGGTAATACCAGAGTGTGCCGACCTTGCGGCCGGTGAAGCGGTCGAAGACGGCATCGCCTTCCACGCGATAATCGGAGAGAATTTCGCGGGCGTTGGCCAGTTTGTCCGCGGCGGAAACGAGCCGGACATCTTCGGGCTCATGGGCGACCTTTTCGATGTAGCCGCGTTTTCTTTCGCCCCATTCCCGTTTTTCACCAGATACTTCGTAAGAATCCGTGCAGCCGTCGACGATGCGCGCCACACTGTCACCGAATTTTTCGCGGATTTCATCGAGGCGCGGGAGGCCGCCCTGGTCTTCGACGGCGTCGTGCAGCAGAGCCGCGATGACTTCATCTTCACCGCCGCCATGTTGAATGACGATGGCCGCAACGCCGAGCAAGTGGCCGACATACGGCTGGCCTTTACCCTTGCGGCGCTGGTGCAGATGCAGCTCCGCCGCGTATCCAAGCGCCTCCACGAAACGGTTTGTGAGGACGGGCTTTTCGATTGTGGATTGTCCGCTGATCAATGGTTTCGCTTATCTGCGGCGCATCTTGCCGAGCAGGCGGAGAATTTCCAGATAGAGCCAGATGAGCGTGACCATCAAGCCGAATGCGCCGTACCACTCCATGTATTTCGGCGCTCCGCCCTGCACGCCTCGCTCAATCATGTCAAAATCGAGCACTAGATTTAGCGCCGCGATGATGACCACAAAGAGGCTGAAGCCGATTCCCACAAGGCCGCTGCCGTTGATCGCCGGCACCTGAATGCGAAAGAAACCACCAAGAATCATCTCCACGATATAGAGAAGCGCGATGCCGCCGGTGGCAGCGATCACGCCAAGCTTGAAACCTTGTGTGGCGCGAATCATTCCGGTTTTATAAGCGAGCAGCATTACGAAAAGTGTGCCGAACGTCAGGCCGACGGCCTGCATCGCGACGCCCGGGTACGTGCGCTCGAACATGGCAGAGATGCCGCCCAGCGCCAGGCCTTCAAGGAGCGCGTAAATCGGGGCGGTGATCGGAGCCCAATTTTGTTTAAAGATGGTAACCAGCGCGACGATGAAGCCACCGAAAAGGCCGCCCATCATCCACGGAATGGCCGCTCCTGGTGCTGCGGAGTGCGACAAGCCCCAGGTCCACGCGGCTGTGGCCACGACGCAGAGCAACAGCAGGCCGGTTTTGTTGACGGTGCCTTGCATCGTCATCGCCTCGCCGTAGGCGACTTGGCCTTTAAATGCCTTATCATTCAGTGCTGGATTGGATGTGCGCATCAAATCTGCCATTGCGAAAATTCTCCCTATCGCTGAGTTGCTAATCTCTTCAAATCTTGTGCTTCTAAATTCTACTCCCTGGTACCTGTCATTTCCATCGCCCTCTCAGCACGACGAAACCGCTCAGGGAGATTTTAGTTCCCCGGCGATCTGGCGCTGGACTTGCTCTCTGAATTCCAGGGGCCGGGCAATCTGCGGAAAAACTTCTGGCGTCCCACCCGTGCCCCTCACGATCACCGTTCCGTAGCCCAGCAGTCTTCCCAGCGCGGGTTCCTCGATGGCGATGCTTTCGATTCTTGACAAAAGAAGCTCGATAGTGCGGCGATTTGCGAGCCCGGACTTTACGATGACTCTTTTATTGGTAACGGCCATCTCCGTAGCGCTGCGGCGCACAAAACCAATTCCGAAAAAGATCGCTGCTACCACCACGCAAGCGACGCCCGCCCATCGCAGCGGGCCAGAAGCAGCTTCGCCGCCGTATACAACCCTCCACGGCGTGATGAGCAGGCTCACTCCAACCAGCGCAAGGACTGCGGCGATCAGCGCATGCCCCGCCATCACGATCCAGTGGAGCCGAGTCTCATACTGGACGGTTTCACTCGCGATGAGATGTTTTTCGGCGTAGCTCAAAGGGGTTCCTTGAAAAAGGGTGTCACGAAATATGCCATTGGAAACCTGCGGCGGATGATGGCCCGAAGTTACGGCTGGTCAACGGTCATCCGTGCAAAACGGAAAAAACCTTAGTTGGTAGCGCTAACGGGAATCGAACCCGTATTTTAGCCTTGAAAGGGCTACGTGCTAACCGTTGCACCATAGCGCCACAGGTCCTGCGATGCGGACCCTTCTAGAATAAGGAAAATTCGGGCAATTCACAAGGTGAAGCCGGCCGTATCGCGCGACGTCTCGCAGATTGGAACAGTTGAGATCCTTCGCTTCGCTCGGGATGACAGATGGCCGGGAGTCGTCGCTGGAGCGAATTGTTAAGTCTGGCGGTCCTGAAATTCCTCGTTCCACGCCATCTGGATGGCTTCGAGTTTGGATTCATTCGAGGCCGCCGGATCGCCCGAGAAGCCGCGGAGCTCGGTGATCCATTTGTGCATGTCCGTGAAGCGGACGGTGAGCGGATCGGTGTCCGGAAATTTGTCCGTGAGGGCGATGGCGATGTCATCGAGATTGTCCCAACCGAATGTCGGCGGCATGTGTGACTCCTGAAAGAATGTTTTCAGTTTTCACTGATCAGTAGTCAGTCACAAGAGAAAACAAAACAGGTTCTTCCACTTCCGACTGCGCACTGAACACTGAAAGTAGAAAAGAGTTTTTAGATTTCAGACCGAGCACTGCGAACTGCACACTGACAGCTGAAAACTTTCAATGATCCAGTTCCTTGGCGTAGTTCTTGTTCCAGTCGGGTATTTCGACGATGATGTCGGTGGTGCCGTCGGGCACAGTCTGGCAGCCGAGGCGCGACTTCGGCGTGATCCCGGGCGCTTCGTCCAATTCGTCGAACTCGGCGTCGGTGGCTTCATTGCAGGATTCGAGACCTTCTCTCACGACGACGTGGCACGTGGAGCAGGCGCAAACGCCGCCGCAGGCATGGTCGAGGCCGGCCTTGATGCCTTCGGAAATGTCGAGAATGCTGCCAGGGAGGCCGTTGTGTCCGTACGGAATTTTCTCCGGGTCAACCTCGATGGTCTTGCCGCTGGGAAGAAATGTCACTTTGAATTTCTTCGTGGCGGGTTTGTATTTGACTTCTTCGATATATGGGTTGCTGCCGCCCATGAATTACCCCCTCAAACTCTGCGGGCGATATGCTGAACGCCCAATTGCCCAACGCTGTTGCCAATTGGGGCGCAGCGCTGCTGCTCCCCTAGGAAGAAAATCTAGACTTCGGCCAGCTTGCGGCCTTCGAGCGCCGTCGAGACGGCGGAATTCATCAATAGTTCAGCAAGATGCTCGGTCGCGTGATTCAGTTCGTCGCTGCGCTTGCGAATTAATTTGTAGTCGCTGCCAGCCGCGGATTCCTTCAAGGTTGCAACACTTGCGTCAATTTTAGCGCGCTCCTCTGGCGATAAGCCTGCGGCTTGATGGTTCGCCAGCGCTTTGGCGGTGGCCGCCAGAAGCGCTTCCGATTCCGTGCGTGCTTCGATGACCTGGCGCTCGGCAAAATCTTGCTCGGCGTATTCGATGGATTCCTCGAGCATGCGCTCGATCTCGGAATCGTTGATGCCGTAGCTCGGCTGGACTTCGATGGAATGCTGCTCGCCGCTGCGAAGATCCTTGGCGCCCACCTGCAGGATGCCGTTAGCGTCGATCAGGAATTTCACTTCAATGCGCGGCAATCCTGCCGGCGCGGGCGGCACTCGCAACGTGAAGCGCGCAAGCGAGCGGCAGTCTTTCGCGAGTTCGCGTTCGCCCTGGAGGACGTGGATGTCGATGCCGGTCTGATTGTCGACGCCAGTGGTGTAAAGTTCCTGCGCGCTCGCGGGAATCGTGGAATTGCGCGGAATGATTTTCGCGACCGCGCCACCATAGGTCTCGATGCCGAGCGAAAGCGGCGTGACGTCGAGCAGCAGCATGTTTTTTACGCCCTGGTCGAGGATATTGGCCTGCACGGCGGCCCCGAGCGCCACGACTTCATCGGGATTCAGCTCGGTGTGCGGCTTGCGATCGAAAAACTCCTGCACGGTGCGGCGGATCAGCGGCGTGCGCGTGGCGCCACCGACGAGGACGACTTCGTCCATGTCCGCGGGCTTGAGCTGCGCGTCCGCGAGCGCTTGCTTGACGGGCCCCATGGTGCGGTCAACCACGGGGCGAATGAGGGCGTCGAGAGCGCCGCGGGTGAATTCGTGAACGAACACTTTGCCGTCCGGCAGCGGGAATCGAAGCGTGGCCGCCTCCGATTCGGAAAGCTGATGCTTTACATCGATCAGCGTTTTGCGAAGTTCCTGCGCCAGTTCGCCATGCGGCGAAAAGTCAATTTCATCGTGCTGGAGAATCAGTTCGTGGACGAAAGACTGCAGAAGATTGTCGATGTCGTCGCCACCCAAGTGCGTGTCTCCATTGGTGGAAAGAACCTGGAAGATATCGCCTTCGACTGTGGAAATCAGCTTGAGGACGGAAATGTCGAACGTGCCGCCACCAAGATCGTAAACCGCAACACGACCGCGCTGCTTCTCGTGCAGGCCGTAAGCGAGCGCCGCCGCTGTGGGCTCGTTAACGAGACGGAGAACTTCCAGGCCGGCAATTTTCCCGGCGTCCTTGGTGGCCTGGCGCTGCGCATCATTGAAATAGGCAGGCACGGTGATGACGGCGCGGTCGACGGTTTCGCCGAAATGCGCTTCGGACCAATTTTTAAGTTCGCGCAGGATGAAAGCGGAAATCTCCGGCGGGGTGAAAAGTTTGCCGCCAAGCTTCACGCGGATGACGTTCTTGCTTGATGGATCGACGCGAAACGGAAACAGCTTTAGCTCATCCTGAATGTCGGCAGGGCCGCGTCCCATCAGGCGCTTGACGGAATAAATGGTGCGCTCCGGCTGCGTGAGGAGCCTTCTGCGAGCCGCCTGGCCCACGACGATGGTTCCATCCGCATCCAAGCTAACTACCGAAGGACATAGCGTGCTGCCATAAGGGCCGGGAATACACTTCGGCTGGTTCGTCTGCGGGTCGAGATATGCGACGAGGCTGTTAGTTGTGCCGAGATCGATTCCTACGATTCTGCCCATGATGAAAGCCGGGAGGGGCTCAAGCCCCTCCCCTACACAAGCTCCTTTTGGACGTTAGTCACCAGATTCCGGATGTACGAGCGCCGATTTAGCAAATCGTTCAATTTCGCCATGATCTTCTTTCTCATGGCGGCATTGCCTTGCAGGGCGGTATCCCATTCGCGGGCGGCGGCTTGAAGTTGCTCATCCACTTCGTCTAGTTTCTGCTGAAAGTTTTTCTCGGCGGATTCGAGGCGCGCTTTCAAGGCGGCCAGATCGCCGCCTGAGGCTTTTGCTTCGCGAAGCTCGTCGAGGGACTCGTTCAGCTCGAAAACTTCTTCGAGCAGCTCCGGGGGCGCCTGCTGTTTGTGTTCGCCTTCCTTGCGGGCGCCTTCGATGCCAAGGAGATATTCGACGCGCGCCACAGGATCGCGCAGAACGCGGTACGCGTCATTCAATTCCGAGCTGCGCTGCAAAGAGAGCTCACGCTCGTGCTCGCTGGCGTTAACGAAATTGTCTGGATGGAACTTCCAGCTCAGCTGCAGAAACTTTTGCTCAAGAGCGCCCATTTCGATCCAGAGCTTGCGGGGCAGACCAAACAGCTCGAAATAGCCGGAATTGTTCGACACTGCTAGGCCGTAAAGGAGCTGCCGCAGCCACAGTTCCGCGCCGCGTTGGGATTCTGGAAAACGAATCCCTGGCGCATCAGCGTCTCTTCGTACTCGAGCGTCGTGCCGTTCAGGAACAGAAAGCTTTTCGGGTCCACGAAGAGGCGCGCGCCGTGTTCTTCGAAGATCTTGTCGCGATCCCGTGCCTTAGTGTCGAGGCGCATGGCATAAGAGAGACCGGAGCAGCCGCCGCCCTGCACGCCGACGCGCAGGCCGCCCTGTTCAGGCGAAACGCCATCCTTTTCGAGCAGCTCGCGGATTTTCCGCGCGGCGCGCTCGGTCAGGTGGATTTTCGCGATGTTGGGACTTGCGACTTCTGTTGCCATCTTCAACGACTCCAAAAACCTATAAGGATCGAACGCGCCAAGTGGGGGCGCACAGCATGCTGCGCCCCTACTTCTAGGCGTCAGCAAGTGCCACCCGGCGAAGAATTAGTGCGAGGCCTTCTCCGAGACCGGCACTTCAACGCCGTGCTTTTTCTTCCAGTCGCCGATGGCGGCCTTGATGGCGTCCTCCGCGAGCACGGAACAATGAATCTTGACCGGCGGGAGCGAAAGCTCGCGCACGATGTCCGTGTTCTTGATCGAAAGGGCCTCTTCGACCGTCTTGCCCTTCACCCATTCGGTGGCGAGCGAGGAGCTGGCGATGGCCGATCCGCAGCCAAAGGTCTTGAACTTGGCTTCTTCAATGACTTGGGTCTCCGGATTGATCTTCATCTGCAGCTTCATGACGTCGCCGCACTCCGGCGCGCCGACGAGACCCGTGCCGACGTTAGGGTCTTCTTTCGGCATGCTGCCGACGTTGCGGGGATTGTTGTAGTGATCGACTACTTTATCGCTGTATGCCATTAGCCGTTGCTCCTTGCCAGGTTCACGAGATTCCCGAAACCAGCGCTCTTGACTGCTTTGTCCGTGAGCGATACGTTCGGCACGGAAGCCGAGCGGCCCGCGGTCAACTGACGAAGCGCGTCCTTGATGAACTCCGCGCCGAGCCCGAGCATTTTCAGAAAGGCGCGCACTTGCTGAAGCTCGTGGAAAGAGCGCTCGCCGGCGACGGCGGCCTCTTCCCCTTCTCCGCCGTAGGGCACAAACGTCACGCGGAAGGCCGCGCCAGTGCCGCCGATGGAGCGATGAATGCGAATTGTTCCTTCGTTTGCCATGTTGTCTCTTCCAGTCCTTTTAGGCTGTTTGCCATTTCATTTTCGAGATATCGATTCCTTCTTTGGCCATTTCATAGAGCGGGGACAGTTCACGCAACTTGGTGACGACCTGCACCATCTTGTCGATGACGTAGTCGACTTCCTCCTGCGTATTAAAACGACCCAGGCCGAATCGAATCGAGGTGTGGGCCAGGTCTTCGCCGACGCCTAATGCTTTGAGTACGTAGCTGGGCTCAAGGGTTGCCGAAGTGCAGGCGGAACCGCTCGACACCGCGATATCGTTAATACCCATGAGCAGGGATTCGCCTTCCACATAGGCAAAGCTCATGTTCAGGTTGTTCGGCAGGCGGTGCTCCATCGAGCCGTTGATGAAAACCTCGTCCAGCTTGGCTTCCAGGCCCTTTCGGAGACGCTCGCGCAAGCCGAGCATACGTACCGCTTCTTCCGGCATCTCTTTCTGAGCGATTTCGCAGGCTTTGCCGAGGCCCACGATGCCGGGGACGTTCAAAGTGCCCGAACGCATGCCGCGCTCGTGCCCACCGCCGTCGATGATGGCGGAAAGCTGAACGCGGGGATTGCGGCGGCGAACGTAGAGAGCGCCAACGCCCTTGGGTCCGTAAATCTTGTGGCCGCTGATGGCCAGCATGTCGATGTTGTCCTTCTGGACGTCCACCGGGATCTTGCCCACGGCCTGTACGCCGTCCACGGCAAAGAAGATGCCGTGTTCCTTGGCGATTTTGCCGATTTCCGCGATCGCGTTGATCACGCCAATTTCGTTGTTGGCGTACATGATGGTGATCAGAATCGTCGTGGGCTTAATCGCCGCCTTCAGGTCCTCGATGCTTACGCGTCCATCGCGTTGAACAGGAAGATAGGTCACTTCAAAGCCGTGCTTCTCCAGGTTCTTGCAGGTATCCAGCACGGCCTTGTGTTCGATGGCCTGAGTGATGATGTGATTGCCCTTTTCGCGGAACATCTCCGCGATGCCCTTGATCATCAGGTTGTCGGATTCGGTGGCGCCACTCGTGAAGATGATCTCTTTTGGCGTAGCGTTGATCAGCGAAGCGATCTGCTGGCGCGCGGTTTCCACGGCTTCTTCTCCGGCCCAGCCGAAGGAGTGATTGCGGCTCGCGGCGTTGCCAAATTTCTCAGTGAAATACGGCAGCATCGCTTCGACGACGCGCGGATCGACCGGCGTGGTTGCGTGATTGTCCATGTAGATCGGGAGCTTTACAGTCATAATTTCCTATTCTCCTAAGTCGTGCTTACGAGCGGCCGCGAAGCGCCTGACAACGCAACGAGCGCGGGCTCGTGCGGGTCTTCGCTCATTTGCGAAATGGTGACGGCGCTCAGCACGTTCAAAATACTTTCGTTGACGCGGCGCAACGGCTCTTTGACAGAACACCGCTCCGTGGCATCGCAATTCCCGTGGCTCGTCACGCACGAAGTGATCAGCACGGGACCGTCAATCGCAGAGATTACGTCCAGCGCGCTGATCTGCGACGGTTCCTTGGCCAGCTGATACCCGCCGCTGGAGCCGTGTTTCGCGATAACCAGAAAACGATGCGCGAGTTTCTGCAGCACCTTGGCCATGAGTGTTGCGGAGATGCCGTACTCCTCGGCGATCTCGTTGGCGCTACAAGCGTGCTGCTGGCGATGCATCGCCAAGTGCTTAACGGCGATCAGCCCGTAGTCGGCTTTTTTGGAAAGCTTGAACATCGTTCGAGAAACCTTCTGGACGCTCCGGAATATACGACTGATTCGGTCGCACATGAAGTATATCCCTAGAGGCATCCTCAAGTCAACCCCAAGGCTTCCTGGACATCAAAGCAACCTCTGTATTTCGTTCAACTTACAGTAGCAGCATGGTAGCCTAGACTTTCGATGGAGGAAAGGGATGCTCGGATACATCGGGAGACGCAAAAAGTTGGCTTTTCAATTGGTGCTGAGCTTGGTTCCGCTGATGCTCATGGTCCCAGCATATGCCCGAGCGCAAACACAATCGCCCCGGCCAACCGATAGACCCCAGCGGGCTCGTAACAAAGCGCCCAAAAAGCAGTCGCCCGAGCGAGCTTTTGTTCTCGTCGGTGCAGGCGACATCGCCAGTTGCAAGAATCCGGAAGGCGCCCGGGCGACAGCCAAATTGATCGAGCAAATTCCTGGGACGGTTTTTGCCGCAGGAGACCTGGCCTACGAAAAGGGGAGCGCGGAAGACTTCAAGAATTGCTATGACCCGGCGTGGGGCCGCTTCAAAGAACGGACAAAGCCTGCTTTGGGAAATCATGAATATGAAGAGCCTACGGCTTCGGGCTATTTCCAGTATTGGGGGGCGCAAGCAGGGCCCGCAGGCAAAGGCTACTACAGCTTCGATCTCGGCGAGTGGCACATCGTCGTTATGAACACCAACTGCAGCGCACAGGGTCTCGGAGGTTGTGACAAGGGCTCACCGCAGGAGACCTGGCTGAAAGAGGATCTTGCGAAGCACGCTAACGCGTGCGTGCTCGCATATGGCCACCACGCGCTCTTCAGCAGCGGTTTCTTCAAGAAACACGCCGTACATCCCGAGCTGAAGCAACTCTGGGAAGATCTGTACGCCGCCCACGCCGACTTGGTTCTTGCTGGACACGAACATTCCTACGAACGCTTCGCGATGCAGGACCCTGAGGGCGATCCCGATCCCGTGCACGGGATCCGCGAAATCGTCGCCGGGACTGGAGGACGCAGCCACGATCTCCTCGGCTTCGCCACTCCGAACAGCGAAATTCGGGACTGGGGTACGTACGGCGTGCTGAAGCTCACACTTTTCCCCGGGAAATACGCTTGGGAATTCATTCCTGAAGAGGGCAAGTCATTTCGTGATTCCGGCAGCGGCGTCTGCCACAACCAGCCGGCAGAAGCGAAGTAAAAAGCCTGTACATCGGCGCAATTCGGGCTAGGGCTTGGCGGCGGAGCAGGTGCCACCCGCGGTCGCAGCCTCGATCAGTTTCTGTACCGCGGGCGCCGGAATCAGCAGCAACTGCGTCTTCGGCTTCTTCACTTGTTCCAGGATGGCGAGGTGCCGCGCTTTCCACGCGTCGGGAGCCGGCTGCCCCTTGGCGATGGCGTCGAGGGCGGCGAGCCCCGCGGTCCCAAGCGCGGAGAGATCCTGAGAAGTGGCTGTTACCTCTTTCACCAGGAAAGAGCGCTGCGCGAGCGGCTGAAGTATTGCGTCATTGTCGCGCCAAGTCGTGAGTTGTGCGCGTAGCCCTGCCTCCGCCGCCGGATCGTGGCATGCAGCTGCGAGAAACTGATCGACCATGTCGTTAAAGCGCCGTCCCGCATCGCTCTCCAGCGGAACCGCATCCACCACGCGATTCATCGGCGTGGCGTTGGTCGGTTCCGCCGGAGCCGTCTGTCCGCGCGTGTAGTCCTTCACCGGTTCGATGAGATCGGCAAGCGTGCGCAGCGCGGCAAATTCTACCGGCGACGATGAGCCCGCGAGGCGCTGCAGCATGTGGCGCGAAGCGGTCCGGTGCGTGAGACCCAGCCATTCCAAGCGGGCGCTAACAAAATCCAACCGCGCATACATGGAGGCGGGATCGCGGACTTCCTGCGGAGACCACAGGCGCTCCGCAATCGCGGCATTCCTCGGCCAGATGCGTGAATCCACATTTTCCGGGCTGACGTACTCAGCCCACATGCACGATTCACCACCCAGAATTCGCTGCTTCTCCTCTGCGGAGAGATTTGCCGCATCTCCGCTCATCGGATCCACCGCATAATGCCGAGCCGCGGACCATCCCAAATCCAAGTAATACCCGTTCGACAAAATTCCGCGATAGCCTTGCTTTGCCGCTTGCGCCAGCGATGCTTGCCCGCGCCACGATTGAATCACAATATCCTTGGGCACCCCGGGCACCAGCACTTCATCCCAGCCAACCACCGCTTTCCCGTGTTTGGTCACCAGCTTCTGCACGCGCCCGCTGAAATACGCCTGTAGCGCTTCGTTGTTCTTGATCCCCTGCACCTTCATGAACGCCTGAATCTTCGGATTGGCGTCCCACTCTTTGCCGTTCACCTCGTCGCCGCCAATGTGAAAATAATGGTCCGGAAAAATCCTGGCCATCTCGCCGATCAAGTCATCGAGAAACTTGTAGACTTTCTCGTTCGTCGGGTCCATCGCCGGATCGAAGACTCCCCACTTCCGTTCGATTTCGTACGGTCCTTTTCCGCTAGCGAGCTCCGGATGCCCCACAAACCACGCGGTGCTATGCCCCGGCATATCGAATTCCGGCACGACGCGAATTCCGCGATCCCTCGCGTACGCGATCAGATCGCGGATCTCATCCTGCGTGTAGTAAAGGGCATCGGAACCCAACTCGTGAAGCTTCGGAAATTTCTTGCTCTCGACGCGGAAGCCCTGGTTCTCCGAGAGATGCCAGTGGAAAACATTCATCTTCACGGCTTCCATGCCGTCAATATTCCGTCGGATGATGTCGAGCGGGATAAAGTGGCGGGCGGAATCGATCATCAAACCGCGCCACGCGAAGCGCGGCTGGTCATGAATCGTGACCGCGGGCGTGGCAAATCCGCCAGGAGAGACATCCACCAGTTGAAGAAAGGTCTGGAGTCCGTGCATCGCGCCGAGCGTCGTTGGCGCGGTAAGCTTTGCACCCGTGGCCGTCACTTCCAGAACATAGCTCTCGTCCTCGCCGACTTCCTGAATTTCCTTGCTCGCGTGATCGGCCTGAATCACGAGCGTGGCTCTTGCCGTCTTGGCCGGTTTGAGGGCGAGCGGGAGACCCGTTTGACGCGCGAGTTGCAGCAAGAATCTCTCGCCGGAACGTTCCAGCCGCGGCTCGGTATGGCCGGCGAACGCCACCGAAAACGACGAGTCCACCTCCAGGCTCCCCGCCCCGGACTGCGCACCGGCGGGAAGCGGCATTAGATGCAATGCAGGCTGTTGAGCTGTAATCATCGCCGGGTACATCAAAACGCAAAAAACAAGTATGCCAGGGCCTCGCAACCGCGCATTCTGAGCCATCGTCCGGAAAATCCTCCCACCCAGGGTCGCAATCTCTGATGACTGCTCTGTAGCACCGGCTTCCGCATACTGTCATATCTTCCGCATCCTGCGAAGCGGATTCCTTCCGCCGCCGAAAGAATCCACTTTGGCCTGTCTTTAAGTTTCGAAGCTGTGGTTTTCCCCGCCTGAGTTAGAATAAGCCGAGACGTTCGGCGCCGATGATTCCACGATGAAAACTTCGATTGCCATCTACCCCGGTTCGTTTGACCCCGTCACCAACGGACACCTCGACCTCATCGAGCGCGGCGAGAAAATGTTCGATCTCTTAATCGTGGCGGTATTGCGGAATACCGAGAAGCAGCCGCTGTTCACGGTTCCCGAACGCGTCGAAATGTTGCGCGAGGTCACGGGAAAATGGCCCGATGTGGAAGTGGACGTGTTCGAAGGCCTGCTCATCAACTATGCGCGGAAGCGGGGCGCGGGCGTGGTCCTTCGCGGCATTCGCGCCGTCTCCGACTACGAATATGAATTGCAGATGGCGCTGATGAACCGCAAGCTCGAGCCGCGGCTCGAGACAGTGTTCATGCTGCCGGGCGAGCCGTACAGCTACTTGAGCTCGAAGCTGGTGCGCGAAATCGCCCAACATGGCGGGCCTTTGAGCGATCTTGTGCCGCCTACAGTGGAGCAGAGACTGCGCGCAAAAGTTTTGTAGCAGGTTTTGGACTGGAGACATTTCCCGTATTTCTTGGTCTTCAGTATTCAGTGGTCAGTTCTCAGTTGAGGGGAGTGCTCGCGAAGCGGGCGAACCACCTCGAGTTTCTTCTCATTTTCTTGACTGTGAACTGTCCACTGCAAACTGTGAACCTCATTCAAGGAGCCCAGGTGCAACTAACGGACCGCATCAATCGCATCCAAATTTCACCGACCGCCGCGGTCATCGCTGAGGCGGACAAACTAAAATCGCGCGGCGTGGACGTCGCGGACTTCGGCCCCGGCGAGCCGGACTTCCCGACGCCCGACCATATCAAGAAAGCGGCGATCAAAGCCATCGAGGAAAACAAATCGAAATACACGCCGACGGGCGGCATCATGCCGCTGCGCGAAGCCATCTGCGCGTGGCACAAGCGCGAGCTCGGCTCGTCGTACGAACCGAAAGAATGCGTCGTCAGCGTCGGGGGAAAGCACTCCATCTTCAACGTGATGAGCGTGCTGATCCAGCAGGGCAACGAGGTCATCATCCCAGCGCCGTACTGGGTCAGCTTCCCGGACATCGTGAAGTACGCGGGCGGGACGCCGGTAGTCGTGGAGACGAAGCCGGAAGAAGGCTTCAGCGTGAAGGCGGCCTCCATCGAAAAAGCCATAACCCCTAAGACGCGGCTGCTGGTCTTGAATTCGCCGAGCAATCCCACGGGCGGCGTCGTACCGCCGGATGAGTTCGAGCGCATCCTGGCGATCTGCAAAAAGCACAATGTCTGGCTGATGGGCGATGAGTGCTATTCGCACTTCACCTACGAGCCGCACAAACCGTACTCCATCGCCAGCGCGGCGGGCTCGAAAGAAAACGTCATCATCATCGGCTCGGTTTCGAAAACGTTCGCGATGACCGGCTGGCGCATCGGCTACACGCTGGGACCGGAAGCCCTGATCCAGGCGCTGATCAAGCTGCAGAGCCAGTCCACGTCAAACGCAACGTCGATCGCGCAATACGCCGCGCTGGAGGCGATGCGCGGACCGATGGAGACCGTCCCGGTCATGCTCGCCGAGTACGCCAAGCGCCGCAAACGCATCGTAGAAGGCCTGCGCGCGATTCTCGGCGTGACCTGCGAATGGCCGGGCGGCGCGTTCTACGCCTTCCCGAATATTTCCGCGCACCTTTCGAGCGCCCCAGGCAAACCGGCGCTGGCGAAAACGTGCACGGAAATTTCCAAAATGCTCCTGGAAAAAGTGCAAGTGGCCGTCGTGCCGGGCGAAGCCTTTGGCGCACCAGGCTACCTGCGGCTCTCCTACGCCACCTCCATCGAGCGAATCGACGAAGGGCTTCGCCGACTCAAACGTTTTTTCTCTCGGGCTGAAGCCGCATCCTAAGCCGTGAGGCCCACCCCCACACGCATCGAGCCCATCTTCAGCCCGCGCCTCTGGGGGGCGCGCTCGCTAGCGCCTCTCTTCCCCGAAAAATCCAATTTGACGGAGCCGCTGGGCGAAGCCTGGCTCACGGGCGTGGATTGCCGGATCGCTTCCGGTCCATTCGCCGGAAAGACGCTCGGCGCGGCCTGGACGGAAATGCCCGCGGAGTGGCGCGGCAGCCAGCTCGCCGCCGAAGCGAACTTCCCTCTTCTCGTCAAATTTATTTTTCCAACCGAAAAACTCTCTCTCCAGGTTCATCCGGACGACGCTTACGCATCCGTCCACGAAAAGTCCGCAGGTGGCCGTGGAAAAACGGAGATGTGGCACGCGGTATCCGCGCTGGCCGGTGCGCAATTGCAGCTCGGACTGAAGCCGGGCGTGGACCAAGAGAAATTCCGTGCGGGATTGGCGTCACACACGTTGGAAGATCTCTTCGATGTACAACCAGTCCGGACGGGCGACACTTTTTTCGCCCCTGCGGGCACGCCCCACTCCATCGGTCCAAACATGATCATCTGTGAAGTGCAGGAGTATTCCGACTTGACGTACCGCGTTTACGATTTCGGGCGCGTTGATGCGCACGGAAAATCGCGCGAATTGCACATCGATAAAGCGCTCCAGGTGACCAACTTCGGGAAACCGGCGGGAGGGAAAGTGACTCCGCTGCTGCTTCCTGCCGATGGGGCCACCAGATCGCTGCTCGCTGCTTGCCGCTACTTTGCGGCAGAACGCTGGGAGTGTTCCGCGAAATGCGAAGTCCCGGTTGATCCCGAGCGGTTCGAACTCATCGTGATTCTGGAAGGCGCGGGCAGCTTTGCCTGGCCGGATAGTGCGGCGCGCTATCACCGCGGCGAATGCTGGCTGGTGCCCGCCTCGCAGGCGCGCATCGACGTTTTGCCGGAAACGGCGACGTCTCTGATCCGGACTTACGTGCCGGACATTCCTGTAATGCGAACAGAATTGCACCGCGATGGAATTTCAGCGGCGGCACTCGCGCAAGTTATTTTCGATTAAGAGTGCGTAACAATGGCGAAGGAAAAATTAACGGTCCACGCCGTAATCCTGGCTGGAGGGCGAGGCACTCGCTTCTGGCCGCGCAGCCGCAGGCGCACTCCTAAACAGCTTTTGAACATCGTTGGCAAGGACACCATGCTCCAGCAGACCGTCGCGCGTCTGAAGCCGCTGATTTCCGCCGAGCGCATCTGGACGGTCACGAATGCGGAACAGGCCTCCGCCGTCCGCAAGCAGGTTCCGGCAGCCGCGCGCAAGCGCGTGCTGATCGAGCCGATGGGGCTGAACACCGCGGTGGCGATTGGGCTGGCGGCCATTCACGTGCGCCATGCCGCGCACGGCGACGCGTTGATGGCGGTGCTCCCCGCCGATCACTACATCGAGCAGCCGCAAAAGTTTCGGGAGATCGTGAACGCTGCCCTCGACGTGGCTCGCGAGCCTGGGCGAATGGTCGTGCTTGGCATCCCTCCAACCAAGCCGGAAACGGGGTTCGGCTACATCGAAAGAACACGGGAACCGATCGGAACGAAAGACTTCCCGTTTTTTGCCGTGCGCCGATTCACAGAGAAGCCCGAACTGAAGCTTGCGCAAGAATACGTTGCTTCCGGAGACTATCACTGGAACGCCGGAATGTTTTTCTGGCGGGTTTCCACGTTTCTCGAGAATCTGAAGAGTTTTCTGCCAAAGTCGCACGCTGCGTTGGAAAAGCTCGCTGCATTTATCGGAACCCGGAATTACGAACGCAAGCTACGCGAGATTTACCGGAAACTCGAAAATATCTCCGTGGACTACGCAATCCTGGAGCCAGCAACAAGGGCAGAAGGTCCACCGCGCGTGTTTGTGATTCCTGCGGAAGTGGGCTGGAGCGATATCGGCTCATGGGGAGCGGTACACGGGCTGCTGCTGGACAGGAACTCTTCGGACGGCAACGTCTTCCTCACTCCGGGCTACGCCCTCGACGCCCGCGGTAATCTCATCTCTTGCCCTTGATCGTCGTCGATACGCCCGACGCCCTGCTCGTCTGCGCGCGCGACCGCGCCCAGGACGTCGGAAAAATCGTGAAAGGGCTTGAAGAACAAAAACTAAGAAAGCTCTTGTAGGGCCGCCTGCTGAGGCGGTCCGTCCTCCGACAACCAGGCCAATCCGGCTGTTTGGCAGGCATGTCGCATCGCGTATACTCACCTGCAATGACCTCGATTCGATTTGGAACCGATGGCTGGCGCGGCGTCATCGCGGAAGATTTTACGTTCGCGAACGCGCGGGTTGTGGCGCAGGCCATCGCCCGTTACGTCGTGCGCTGCGAAGATGCGAGCAAGGGCGTCATCATCGGCTACGACCATCGCTTCGCCTCGGACGGCATCGCTACGGCCTCCGCCGAAGTGGTCTCCGCCAGCGGCACACCCGTTTTTTTGACGGACAAGCCCTGTCCTACGCCGGCAGTTTCCTTGCTCGTGCGGCAGCGCGGAGCGGCCGGCGGCCTGATGATCACCGCGAGCCACAATCCGTATCAATGGAATGGTATCAAGTACAAAGCGAGCTATGGCAGTTCGGCATTGCCTTCGATTGTCGCGCAGATCGAAAAAGATCTCGATGTGCTGCAGAAAGTATGCGTGCCGCCTCTACCGCCGAGAAGAAATCTGATCCAGCCCCTGGAGCCGCGCGCACCGTATCTCGACACACTCGAAAAACTGGTCGATTGGCAACGGCTAAGGAAGGCAAAGTTCCGTTTCGTCTCCGATGTCATGCATGGCTCGGCTACTGGCTTGCTCCTCGAACTTTTCCGGCGCAATGGCATCGCCTGCGATGAAATTCGCGGGACGCGCGACCCGCGCTTTGGCGGCGTACACCCGGAACCGATCGAGCCGCACATCGAGGCCTTGCGGCAAGCGGTGCTCGCCGGAAAATTCGACGCCGGCTTGTGCGCCGATGGCGATGGCGACCGCATCGGCGCCATCGACCGTGACGGCACGTTCGTCAATCCCCACCAGATCTTTGCACTACTCGTATGGCACCTGGCGGGGACTCGCAACTTGCCGGGAGACATCGCCAAAACTTTTTCCGTTACCAAGCTCATCGACAAGCTTGCTGCCAAGTTCGGCCGCACACTTCACGAAACGCCCATCGGCTTCAAATACATCTGCGAGTTGATGCTCGAACAGAACATTTTGATCGGCGGCGAAGAAAGCGGCGGCATTGGCACCAACCTCTACATCCCAGAACGCGACGCCACTGTTTCCGCGCTCTTCCTCGCGGAATTGATGGCCTGGCATGGCAAATCGCTTGGCGAGCTGCTCGCCGTGCTAACTGCCGAATTCGGCGAGTATCATTACGGCCGCGTGGACCTCGATCTGAAACCAGGCCAAAAAGAAAAAGCCATCGCTCACTTTTCGGGTGTCAAACTCACCCGTATCCTTGATCTACCTGTGGTTCGCCGGGAAGATATGGACGGCATCAAGCTCTATCTTAGCGAGGTCGGGTGGGTGATGGTCCGCGCCTCCGGAACCGAAAATCTTTTGCGAGTGTATTGCGAAACGTCAAAATCCGAAACGACGCAGCGGGTTCTTCAAGCTGTGACCGGAATCGTCCAAAATCTATAGGTGTGCTTATGAAAACGGTCAATTTGAAAGAAAAATTCGCCCTCTTCTCCGACTACTACAACCCGCGCGTTATCGGCGAGGTCAACGACTGCCACGTCAAAGCCGTAAAGCTAAAAGACGATTTCATCTGGCATCATCATGACAACGAAGACGAACTGTTTCTGGTCGTGAAAGGTACTCTGCGGATGAAGTTCCGCGGCCACGAAGCCGTCGTCCACGAAGGCGAATTTGTCGTCGTTCCGCGCGGCGTCGAGCACTGCCCCGCCGCTGACGAGGAAGTCCACATCATCTTGTTCGAACCAAAGTCGACGTTGAATACCGGCAACATCACTAACGAAAGGACTGTCGCCCAGCTCGAGCGTATCTGAATTCCGCTCCCGCGGCGATCCACGACCAGCCATGGAACACCGCTTTTACACCCTCGACGTTTTCACCAACAACCGCTTCGAAGGCAACCCGCTCGCCGTATTCACCGACGGCGACGGACTTTCGGACGACCAAATGCTCGCCATCGCGCGCGAAATGAATCTCTCGGAGACCGTGTTTGTGCAAAAGCCGACGGAAGAAGAAGCCCTCGCGCGCTTGCGCATCTTCACGACGAAAGAAGAACTCAAGCTCGCCGGACATCCGGTGATTGGAACCTGGTTCTTGCTCGCGGAGCTGGGCGTCGTTCCCGCGCAGGACGGCGGGGTGCACATCCTGCAAGAGACCGGCGCGGGCGTCTTGCCGGTGGAAATCCGTTTCAAGGATGGCCGCCCGCAGCGCGTGACCATGACTCAGAAGGAAGCCATCTTCAAGCCAGCGAAAATCAACAAGAAGAAGCTGGCCTCCGCACTGGGAATTTTGCCCAAAGATTTCGACCCCAAACTGCAACCTGAATTTGTATCCACCGGCATCTTCAACCTGATGGTGCCCCTGCGCAGTCGCGCCGCGCTGGGCAAAATCGCCATGAACATGACCGAACTCCGGCGGCTTCAAGGAAAAAACGCCACGATGGCTTACTGCTTCGCCCTTAGTGGCAATGGCAAGGCCTTCTCCCGCGGCATGCTGCCCTGGGAACTCTACGAAGACGCCGCGACGGGCTCCGCTGCTGGTTCGTTGGGCGCGTATCTTGTGCGAAACGGAAAATTGGCGCCGGGCCACACCTTGAGCATTCTTCAGGGCGCGGAAATGGGACGCCCAAGCCAGATCGAAGTGGAAGTCACGCAGAGTGGAAAGAAACTCGTCCCGCGCGTGAGCGGGGCAGCCGTGAAAGTTTTCGAAGGTACCATCCGCATCTAAAGAAAAAAGATTTTTTGCCAACGAAAAAGGCCGTTCGAGAACTCCGAGCGGCCTTCTTTGCTTTTTCCGAGACTAACAACTCAAAACTGACCACTACGGACTGCTCTTAGTGCCCGCGTTTGTCGTGGCGCAGGTCCTTGCGATCCTTGTGCAGGTCTTTCTTGTCCTTGTTGATGTCCTTCTGGTCCCGGTTGCGATCTTTGCGGTCCTTGGACAGATCCTTCTTATCGTGGTTGATGTCCCGCTGGTCCGCATGGCGATCCGCGCGGTCCTTGTTCAGATCCGTCCGATCGTGATGGATGTCCCGCTGATCCTTATTCCGGTCGACGCGATCCGCGTGAAGATCCTTGCGATCAGCTTGCGCCTGCGCGCTGTTGTCGCCGTATTTCTTGTCATCGCGCACAAGTTGGGCCTTGTCGTGATTAATGTCGCGCTGGTCCTTGTTGCGGTCCGCGCGGTCCTTGTTCAGGTCCGTGCGATCGTGGTTGATGTCCCGCTGGTCCGCGTTGCGGTCGGCGCGGTCCTTGCTCAGGTCGCGTTTATCGTGATTGATATCGCGCTGATCGGCATTGCCATCCGCGCGATCCTTGGCCAGATCTGACTTATCTTTTCGAATGTCTTTCTTGTCGTTCTGAATGTCCTGCTGCTGCGGAGTCGGATCCTGGCTCTGGGCATACACACTACCGGCGAGCAAACCGGCAAACACAACTGCGAACACACCTCGACGCCTTATGAGTTCTGCGTTCATAGGTCTTCTCTCCTTTTAAGTCGTTCCCGGAATTACCACGACACTCGCGAAATAAAACACCAGGCGCGCCGTAAAGTTTCGCTACCCCATGTTCAGTTTTTCATGGAAGGAATTGAACCCCGCAGAATGAGATATAACTAGTTTACTTTCAATGACTTATGGACCGCGTCGAGGACGCCATTCACAAACGCCCCGGAATCTTCCGAGGAAAACTTTTTAGCCAATTCCACAGCTTCGTTCAGCACGACTCTAGGCGGCGTGTCTGTGCCGTTCATTTCATGAATCGCCAGCCGCAAAATGGCGCGATCGATGGCCGCGAGCCGTTCCAACCGCCAGTTGTCGGCGTGCTTGACGATGATCGCGTCCAGCGTGGTGACGTCTTTCGCCGCACCCTCAAAAAGTTTGTTCGCGAATGCGCGCGTCTTGTCTGCCGCCTTTGCGCTTTTCCAGAATTTTACTTCCAGCTTGGTGAAATCCTGCTGGCTCATGTCCCACTGGAACAGCATCTGCATCGCAAACTCGCGGGATTTTGTGCGGAGAGACACGTTACTTGCGCCGCGGCTTTCCGGCAGGCGCCACTCTCGAATGCGCGGCGCGAAGTTTTCGTGAAAGTTGAGCCATTTCGATGGCGGCGAGCCCCGCTTCGAATCCTTTGTTCCCGCCTTTGAGCCCGGCGCGGTCGATGGCCTGCTCCACAGTGTCGCACGTCAGCACGCAGAACATAATGGGTAAGCCGCTGTCCATCTGCGCGAGCTGCAATCCGCGCGCGGTCTCCGAACAAACATAGTCATAGTGCGTCGTTTCGCCGCGAAGCACACACCCGATGGCAATCAACGCATCGTACTTCCCCGTCGCCGCCAGTTTTTTCGCCGCCAGCGGCAATTCGAATGCCCCCGGAACATGCACCACATCAACATCCTTGCTGCCCGCGCCTGCTCGCTCCAGCGCATCCACCGCCGCCGCAAGAAGCCGCTCGGTAATAAAGCTATTGAACCGGCTCACGACGACGCCAAAGCGAAAACCCGCCGCGCTCAGCTCGCCGCTAAATTTCCCGGGTTGTAATTTTTCTGCCATCGCACTGCGCGTCGCTCCTGTTTCTCCAAGTCCTTTACTTCCTCTATTTCCTTTACCTCATTTACTTCCTTTACCTCCCTTTGAACTGCGCCGGCCGCTTTTCCAAAAACGCCTTCGTGCCTTCGCGCATGTCTTCTGTCGCGCAAGCCACGCCAAAAAGCGTTGCCTCGAGGAAGAGACCTTCTTCCTGCGCCATTTCCACGCCGCGTTCGATCGCTTCCATGGTGAATTTCACGGCGAGGGGCCCGTTGGCGATAATCTTTTTCGCCATCGCTTCCGCGGCGGGAATCAGCTCCGCCGGCTCGTAAATATGATTGACCAGTCCGATGCGCTGCGCCTCTTCCGCCGTGATCATTTCGCCGGTAAGGCAAAGTTCGTGCGCCACACCCTTGCCGCACAGCCGCGCCAGCCGCTGCGATCCGCCGTAACCGGGAAGGATCCCGAGTTTCACTTCCGGTTGGCCGAGCTTCGCCGTTTTGCTGGCGATTCGAATGGTGCAAGAAAGCGCCAGCTCGCAGCCGCCTCCCAGCGCAAATCCATTGATCGCGCAGATCGATGGCTTCCCCATAGTTTCCAGCAGATGGAAAACGCCCTGGCCGAAGAGCGAAAATTCCTTACCGTTGACGGGTGTTTGCAGCGCCAGCTCGCTGATATCCGCGCCCGCCACAAATGCTTTTTCTCCCGCGCCCGTGAGAATCAACACGCGCACGGCCTGCTCATCCCGCGCATCGAGCAGGGCCTGCTGCAACTCTTCCACGGTCTTGCGGTTCAGTGCGTTCAGCACCTTCGGCCGATTGAAGGTGATGTACGCAATTCCGTCCCTCGTTGCGTACAAAATATTTTCGTAACCCATCTTTTCTCTCTTCTTCTCCGCTCTGCGTACTCTGCGTCTAGGCGTTATCTTTTTTCCTGCGTTCTAGGTACTCTGCTTGCTCCACGCCCAAAAAGGCACCTCTGTTTTATCTTCATTTTTCCTACTGACAACTAAGAACTAACAACCAATTACTTTTAGAATTTCATGGCCCTCGGATTCTGCGGATCCGAGTAATCATAAAACCCCCGTCCCGACTTCCTCCCATTCCATCCAGCCAGCACCATCCGCTTCAGCAGCGGCGGTGCCGCGAATCGCCGTTCCTTGAACTCATCAAACATAATTTGCGAAATGTAATACGTCGTATCCAGACCGACAAAATCCAAGAGCGTCAGCGGCCCCATGGGGTGCCCGCACCCCAGCTTCATCGAATTGTCGAGGTCCTCGATCGACCCGACGCCCTCTTCCAGCGCTCGAATCGCATCCAGAAGATACGGCACGAGCAATCGATTCACGATGAAGCCGGTGGTGTCATGCGCGCGCACCGGGGTCTTGCCGAGTCTCGCTCCGAACGCCACGATCTCTTCGTAAACCGCAGGTTCCGTAGCAATCGTCCGCACCACTTCCACCAGCTTCATCATTGGCACGGGATTAAAAAAATGCAAACCGACGAAACGTTGCGGCCGCTTGGTAGCGGTAGCGATCTCCGTGATCGTCAACGAAGACGTGTTGCTCGCAAAGATCGTCGATGTCTGACAGATCACATCCAGCGCCCCAAAAAGTTCTCGCTTCGCCGCAAGCTGCTCGATTATCGCCTCGACGATGACGTCGCAATCCTTGAGCTCTTCGACCTTCGTTGTTCCCTTGAGCCGTCCGCGAATTTCACTCTTCACCGCCTCCGTGATCGCGCCCTTCTCCGCCAATCGATTCAGGTTTTTCTCGATGCTCTTGAGCCCCTTGTCCAGTAATTCCGCGCTCACTTCGCGCACCACGGTTTCGAATCCCGCCGCGGCCGCCACCTGCGCGATTCCCGAACCCATCAGCCCACACCCCACGACTCCCACTTTTCGAATCGCCATGCTTTTCCTCGTAGAAGATGTTGCCGGCCAATCGGCAGAAAATGGCCCGCCAGAAAACCGCGAACCCCGGATGCGAAAGTGTAGCAGAAATGGCCGATTCCTGATTCCACTCTGCGCTTCCTGGAGCGCACTCTGCGACTCTGCGTTATCTTTAGATCTTCGGTCTTTTTTCTTCACGGCCCGATGGGCGCAGTCACTCAATCAAGTTCCCATGGCCTCAACAATCATCGCGATTCCCTGCCCCCCGCCGATGCAGGCCGTCGCCAGCCCATACCGCAATCCATTCCGCCGCAACTCATTCAAGATGGTAATCGCCAGCCGCGTTCCGGATGCTCCCAGCGGATGGCCCAGCGCAATCGCGCCGCCGTTTACATTCGTCTTATCGCGATTCAATCCCAATATCTTTTCCACCGCCAGATACTGCGCCGCAAAGGCCTCGTTCACTTCCACCCGGTCCATCTGCTCCAGCGTGAGTCCTGCGAGTTTCAGCGCCTTCTGCGATGACGGCACCGGCCCAATCCCCATGATGCTCGGATCAACTCCCGCCACGGCCCACGACACGATTCGGCCGACAGGTTTCAATCCCTGCTCCTTCGCGATTTTTTCTCTCGTTACCACTACCGCGGCCCCGCCATCCACAATCCCGCTGGCATTCCCTGCGGTCACGATTCCGTCTTTCTTGAAGGACGGCGGAAGTTTCTCCAAAATTTCCATCGTCGTTTCCGGACGCCGGTGATCGTCTTCGCTCACAAGCATGGTCTTCTTCCCCTGCTTCACTTCCACGGGCACGATCTCTTCCTTGACGCGGCACGCCTTGTAAGCCGCGTCCGCCGCCTGCTGGCTGCGCAGCGCATACGCGTCGGCATCCTTGCGTGAAATATTATGTTGCTCGGCAAGTTTTTCCGCCGTCAGCGCCATCGGCAACCCGCAATAACTATCCGTCAGGCCCGCCATCAGGGAGTCTTCCAGCGCTCCTCCACCCAGCTTCAATCCTGTCCGCGCCCCGCGAACCACAAATGGCGCCTGCGTCATGTTCTCCATCCCACCTGCAAGCACCATCGTCGCTTCACCAAGCAACAACCGCTGCGCCGCCTGCGCAATCGCCTCAATCCCCGACCCGCACAACCGGTTCACCGTCACCGCCGGCGTTTCGATTTTCAGCCCAGCCTTCAATCCCACGTGCCTCGCGCCATAAAGCGCATCCGCACTGGTCTGCATCACATTGCCAAAAATCGCGTGATCAAACTCGCCCGGATCCACGCCAGCTCGCCGAATCGCCTCTTTCGAAGCATGTGCCGCCAGCTCAATCGCCGAAACATCCGAAAACGCCCCCGTATACCGCGCCATCGCCGTGCGCGCCCCCGCCACGATCACCACATCGGTAGGAAACATACTTCCCTCTCCTATTTGTCTCTAGCTGAGTCTTCGAATTCGAACGATTGTCATCCAGGGCAAAGCGAAGGATCTCATTCCCAAATGCCGCATGGCTCCGTCCTACTCGCCGCCCAATTCTTGCAGTGACCCGTGGCAGTTCTACACCAGTCACGAGTCAACACTCAGGAGTCACAACTTCGGCGTCTCCAGCGCCACCACGATATCCCCGCCGCGCTTCCGCGCCTCTTCAATCGAAAACTCCGCGCGATTGATCAAATCCGTCACGATGTCTTCGCTGTCGTACTCGTGCTTGGCCACGGCTTCCACAATTCCCGCGCTCAGCGTGACTTGCGTCGAGTCCCACGGCGGCCGCAGCCCGGAGGCCGCACGTCGCAGCTTATCCGCCAGATTCTGCGCACCCGCCAGCTTCGTATCCGGCAGGATAAACGCCAGCGACCACGAGGTGTATTTCACCGCCACGTCGTTCTGCCGCACCATCGGCTGCAACGACCGCGCCAGTTGTTCCAGAAAACGCTCCAGTGGCGATTCGCCCTGCTGCCGCAAAATCTCCGCGCCGCGATCGATCTGCAGAATCGTAAGCGCCAGCGGCGTCCCCTGCGTCCGCGCGCGGTCAGCTTCCGTCAGCAAACAACTCTGGTACGAACTGCGGCTCAGCAAACCGGTGCGCTCATCGGAAACGCCCATGCGCCGCACCAGAGACCGCAGCCGTGTGTGACTGACACTCATGAGCATCTGATCGCCGATGGCCTGCAGGAAATACGCCTCATTCGGCTTCCACTTGTGCTCTTCGGCACTCCCCACGATCAACATCCCCGCGGGCATCTGCGTCTCTTTGTCCGTGATCATCACGCCCAGCGCCGTCGCCAGCCCCAGATCGCTCAGAATCGACCCTTCCGCTGCTTGCACCATGATTCCGCCGAGTTCATCCGGTTCGGCCTTCTCGATGTGCGCGAGTAACAGGACCACCTGTGCGCCGGGGGCGGGCTTCACCCCATGGGCGCAAAATTCCGCGGCCATTTCCGGCGGGCGACCCGGCGTGCCCACCACGGCCAGAGCGCGCGTCACGCGCAGATAGCTGCCGACCTCGTTGACCGCCGTGTTCAGCATCGCCCGCGGCGTTTGCTGGCGGAATATCTTTTGATTGACCTCGGAAATCTTTGACAGATCGCGCAGCGTCTCCGCCGAATAAACGCCGGTCTTCGAGGTAATGGGCACGGGCGCCTCGGCAACCGGTGCGGCAGGCGCGAGCGGCGCCGCGGATGCCGCGGGCGGCACAGGCGACGGTTCCGTCCTCGCTTGGGGCGTTCCTTTGGGCCACCAGTTTGCCATCTGGTAGAGATTGGCCAGCCGCGCGCTCCGCTCTTCTTCCCCGGGGAACATCGCTGCGATTCTTTGCAGACGCTCCAATGCCTTATTCTGCAGCGAGTATTGCAAGAAAATCTCCGTCTGCACGATCAGATCCTCCAGCGCTTGCAACTGCCGGCCTTCTTCACTGCCCGGAGAAGGAGCCTCGGGGGCTTGCGCCGGAGGTGCGTGCGAAGTATGACCCGGCGTGGGTGTGCTCGATTTCAACAGCCGGCTTGCGATCCGTTTCAGATGGGCTTCATCCACTCGCCCGCGCAGCAGTTCCAGCCTCTCCTGATTGCGATAGTCGTACGCATCGATGTCCACCAGCCGCTCGAGAGTCTCTGCCGCCTTCGCTACATTTCCCGAGGTCAGATACACGTCGAAAAGCCTGATCAGCACTTCGAAATACTGCGATTCGCGATTCAATTCGTTGTGGATGGAAGCCCAGAATTCAAGAATCACTTGAGAATGGGGGTATTTGGCCCCTACACCGTCCATCAGCGTCGCGAAATCGTTTTGCCGTTTGTCGGCAAACATCCGCCGCTTGAGGGTCAGGAGGATATCCGTGGCTTTCTGGTCCTGGCCCGCGGCCACGTAACGGTCCGCCAGTTCGAACAGATGGGTCATGCCTTCATTTTTTTCGCGGAGCAGCCGCTCGAGTAACTCGCGCGCGCGCTCCAGGCGTCCCGATCGCATCAGCGCGTCGCTAAATGTGGTGAGAAAAGCCACGTCGCTTTCGGTTGCGGCAAACGGTTCCAGCAAGGCTACGGCGCGCACGGCATTGCCGGCCTGCAGGTTTGCTTGGGCATACAGAAGTCCCACGCTGCGTTCCTGCGGCGCGAGTTTGTACGCGCGGCCCAGAAGATTGAGCGCGTCGGCCGGGGTGCCGCTCACCGAAGCCAGTTGCCCGGCCCGCAGAAACGCGCGTGCGGCCAGCGCAGTCTTGCCCATGCGTTCGGCTGTTTCCGCAAGACGAAGCTGCCGCGAAAAATTTTCCGGATCGAGCTGGGCGACGCGCTCCCAGCAAAACAGCGCGTCTTCCTCGCGGCCCGCCGCCGCGAACAGCTCCGCGGCTCTGGTGTACTGCTCGATGGCTTCGTCGGGATGATTTTGTTTTTGCTGCAGGAAGGCGTATCGAGCGATGCGCTCGGGCAGTTGCTGGTTTTGACCCGTCTGCAAGAACCGCTTGTAGATGGCGAGCGCTTTGGATTCATCCTTGGGCTCGACGAGCAGATCGAACAGCAGGCCGTAGTAAACCGCCGCACGGCCCGGCTGATCCATCCGTGCGTACAGATCGCCGAGCGCCTGAGTGGCTTCCTGATGTTGCGGCATCTCGTCGAGCACCGCCAAATACGCCTCGATCGCGTCCTCGACGCGGTTCTTCTCGAGGAAGCGCTTGGCGCGATCCAGATGTTTGCTTACGTCTGCGGCCATCCGTTCAGGTTGCCTTTGCGGTGACTGAAATTTGTCGATCGGGTGCCAAGCAAGTGATGATACCAGGCTGCACGTTGCGTCCAGCGCGAACTGCCCTCGTTAACTATATACCTCCGGCGGGAAGCGGGCAAAACACCGGAAATAAGCTGATGTGGTATGCATCACCGGAATTCAAGCCACGCCGAATCAGCCAAGCCGGCCGCGGAGTCTCTCGGTGGTACAATTTGCCGACATCATGACCACCACCAATTCCACTCCTCACTACGCCCTTGGCAGCACCGACGCGGAACAGGAGCGCCTCATTAGGCAAGCCGCGCTTCTCGCTCCGTTCACCGAACGATTCTTCCTTGGCGCCGGCCTTGGCCCAGGCCAGCGGGTACTGGATATCGGTTCCGGCGTCGGAGATGTGGCCATGCTGGTGGCCAAGCTAGTCGGTCCTGCGGGCCAAGTCGTCGGGGTAGAGCGCGACGCACGCTCCATCGCTAGAGCCAGGGCCCGCGTAGCCGAGGCTGGCCTGCACAATGTGAGCTTCACCCAATCCGATGTTTCCCACATTCCAAGTAGCAAGCCTTTCGACGCCGTCGTCGGCCGTTTCATTTTGATGTTTCTTCCCGATCCCGTTGCTATCCTGCGCTCCTTGTCCCAGCTAGTTCGTCCCGCTGGAGTGGTCGCTTTCCATGAGTTGTCGTGGGCGCCCTTTCTTCTGCTTGCCAAGCGCCTCCCTCTGTGGTCTGCGGGCGCTTCTTTGGTCCATGAGACCTTCCGGCGTTCCGGTGCGAACACGGAGATGGGCTTCGCTCTTTACCAAATTTTCCAGGAGGCAGGCTTGCCGGCGCCAGCCATGAATCTGGAGATGCCGCTTGGAAATGATCCAGAATTCATACGTTGGGTCCCCGACGTTCTTGGCAGTTTGCTACCGCAAGTTCAGCAATTCAATCTTCCCCTCGAGCCGCTCGGGGACCTCGCCACACTTCCACAGAGGCTCCAAGCCGAGATTGCCGCCGCAAACACTGTCGTCTCCTGGATGGCCATGGTCGGCGCCTGGTCCCGCAAACCAGCGAACCAGGCTTCTCACTAATTCCCATTTCTCCCAATTCTTTTCTTTGTAGGGGCGCAGCATCGCTCGGCCCCTATCGCCCAGGCATCGCATGCAAATCGCCATTGCGGGCCATACCACTTGCTCACCCATTTTCACTCGGGTTGCCGCGCGGTCCTCTTGGAAGTAGCAACATCAGTGTCGCTGATGCGAACAAGGAAACGCCTGCAACCGCCAGGCCACCGTACAAGCTGCCTGTCCGCTCCTTTATCCAGCCAATCGCATACGGTCCGGCAAATCCGCCGAGATTCGCAACCGAACTCACTAGGGCAATCCCTGAGGCCGCCGCAAATCCCGTGAGGAAATCGCCTGGGAGCGAGTAGAAAGGGCCATAGACGCTGTAGATGCCGAGAGCAGCGAAGGATAGAAGCAGGATCGTCGGGAAAATGGAATGAGTCCCGCCCAATGACGCAAGAGCGATTCCAGCGGCGATGGCCGGAATCGCCGCATGAAATCTCCTCTCTTGCTTGCGATCGGAACTCCGCGACACCATCACCATTACGGGCAAGCCCACAAGATGTGGAATCATCACCAGGAGTCCGATCAAACTGTTCGAATATCCGCTCGATAGTGATTTCGCCAGCTGCGGCATCCAAAAGTTCAGCGTATACATGGCGGTATTCAGGGTGAATCCGATCAATCCCAGATGCCAAATGCGCTTGTTTGTAAGAGCCTGTAACGCTGAGATTTTGTGGCTCGCCAATTTCTCCCGCTCTTCGCGTGCCAGCTCCGCCGTAATCCAGTTTTTTTCTCCCTGGTTAAGAAATTTGGCTTCTACCGGCCGGTTGGGCAGCAGAAAGTAGGTGAGGACGCCGCAAACTACCGCCGGAATTCCCTCCAGAATCAGGAGCCACCGCCAACTGCTGATGCTCAGCCAGTGCGCGTGATCCAGGATGAAACCGGAAACCGGAGCCCCTAGGATGCTGGTGACAGGTATGCCCGTCAGGAACAGCGCAATTGCTTGTGCCTGATCCCGTTGGCGAAACCAATACGTCAGGTACAGGGCGATTCCGGGAAAATAGCCCGCTTCCGCCAGCCCCAGTAAAAAACGCACTGCGTAAAGTTGGGACACCGAATGAACGAAGCCTGTCAGCGTAGCCAGAATTCCCCAGGTAATCAGGATGCGCGCGATCCAGATCCGCGCTCCTAGCTTGTGCAGCAGCAGATTGCTGGGAATTTCGAAGAGGAAGTACCCAAGAAAGAAAATCCCCGCCACCAATCCAAACTGCCGGCTGGAAATGACCAGCTCCTTGTTCATCGTCAGCGCCGCAAACCCGATGTTGATCCGGTCGAGAAACGAAATGATGTAGAGAACAAAAACAAAAGGAATAATCCTCATCCGCAATTTGTGAATTGTTTTCCCTTCGGAGGGCACAACAGGGCTGTCTGCTTCCTTGGCCACAATCACCTCAGTGCCTGTCTGTCCGGATCGCAGTGTCCCCGCGGCCGGCATCGCTGGCCGAAGGCGCATAAGGATTGCCGAGACTCTATGGCGGCAAAGTCCAGCCGTCAAGTAACTCTGGATTCCTGCAAGAAACGATCCCCAATTGCCGTTTTCTGTTCTTGTCACCCCACTTTTCTTTTCGCCAGAGATTGGCGGGCAAGCTGACGCGGCCTTCGAATTGTGGCAAACTGAATGTTTATACGGCACGGTTTTTGCGCTGCGTGTGTCGCTCGTTCGAATGCAGCAGGCCCGCCGGAAAAACCGGCCGGGCCATTCGAATCCTGCCCGCAATTGAGCAAATTGGTAAGCGAGAAAAATGGACCCGAAGTTCATTCGAAACTTCTGCATCATCGCGCACATCGACCACGGCAAGTCCACGCTGGCGGACCGCCTGCTGGAAATGACCGGCGCGCTGACCCAGCGCGAGATGCACGAACAAGTCCTCGACTCCATGGACCTCGAGCGCGAGCGCGGCATCACCATCAAAGCGAAAAGCATCCGCCTGCACTACAAAGCGAAAGATGGAAATACTTACCGGTTAAATTTAATTGATACGCCCGGCCACGTGGATTTTTCGTACGAAGTTTCGCGCGCGCTTTCCGCTTGCGAAGGCGCGCTCCTTGTTGTTGACGCATCGCAAGGAGTGGAAGCGCAGACGGTCGCGAATACTTTTCTCGCGGCGGCGCATAACCTGACGATTTTGCCGGTGATCAATAAAATAGATTTGCCCGCCGCGCAGCCGGATTTCGCAAAAGAACAAATCGAAACCGTGCTCGCGATTCCGGCGGAGGACGCACTGCTAATTAGCGCGAAGAGCGGCCTCGGCGTCGAAGAAGTTCTGGAGGCAATTGTGGCGCGGGTACCGCCTCCCCAAGGCAGCGCGGAAAATCCGCTGCAGGCGCTGATTTTCGATTCGTGGTTCGACATTTACCGCGGCGCCGTCGTCCTTGTGCGCGTGATGGAAGGGCGCATCACGAATCATATGAAAATTCGTCTCGTCTACAACAACGAGGTTTACGAGGTCGAACAACTCGGCACGCTCACACCGAAGCCCATCGCGCTGGAAGAACTCGAGGCCGGCGACGTCGGTTTTGTGGTCGCCAACATCAAGCGCGTGGCCGATGCGCGCATGGGCGATACCGTTACGGACGCGAGCCGCCCGGCACCGGCGCTGCCGGGGTTTGAAGCCATCAAGCCGATGGTTTTCGCGGGCTTGTTTCCCGTCCTCGCCGATGACTACGAACCGCTGCGCGACGCGCTCGGCAAATTGCAATTGAACGACGCGGCGTTTTTCTACGAGCCGGAAAATTCCGTCGCGCTGGGCTTCGGTTTTCGCTGCGGCTTCCTGGGCTTGCTGCACATGGAAATCGTGCAGGAGCGGCTGGAGCGCGAGTTCGGCCTGAACCTGATCACCACGGCGCCGAGCGTGCGCTACCGCATCACGCGTGTGACGGGCGAAGTGATCGAAGTCGACAGCCCGGCGAAATTTCCGAATCCCAGCGACATCGAAAAAATCGAAGAGCCGATCATCAAGGCCATGATCATCACCAACGAGGATTCCGTGGGTGGAATTCTGCAGCTGTGCCAGGAAAAGCGCGGTGCACAGAAAAATTTCGAATATTTGTCGCCCACACGCGTCATGCTCACCTACGAATTGCCCTTGAACGAAATCGTGCTCGATTTTTACGATCGCCTAAAATCCACTTCACGCGGCTACGCTTCGCTCGATTACCACCTCGCGGGCTACAGCGAGTCCGACCTCATCAAACTGGATGTGCTGGTCGCCGGCGAACCGGTCGATGCGCTGGCGCTGATCATCCATCGCGAGTTTGCGGCTGAGCGCGGGCGCGATCTGGTGACGCGCCTGCGAAAACTGATTCCGCGGCAAATGTTTGAGGTGCCGATCCAGGCCGCGATTGGCAGCCGCGTGATCGCGCGCGAAACCGTCGCGGCCATCCGCAAAAACGTTCTCGCCAAGTGTTACGGCGGAGACATTTCTCGCAAACGCAAACTCCTCGAAAAACAAAAAGAAGGCAAGCGCCGCATGAAGCGCGTCGGCCAGGTGGATATTCCGCAAGAAGCCTTCCTCGCCGTTCTGAAGGTGGCTTCCTCTTCCGACGACGAGTAGAATTGAGCTCCGCAGGGAAGATCGGAGTCCTCCATGTTGATCACCGATATTCGTGCTCGCCTGCTTCATTTGCTTCACTGCCTGATCACCGTGTCCCTTCTGGCCGTGCCTGGGGTGACGGCCAGCAGATGCTTTGGACAAGACAATCTCTCGCAAACCGAGGAGCAGAAACAGGCGCGACAGGCACTGAACGAGGGTGTTCAAGCCTTCAAGAACGCTCAGTATGACGAGGCCGAGCGCGACTTTCTCCACGCAAAACAGCTTGACCCGAAACTCCTGAATGCACGTTTATATCTCGCCACGGCGTACGCCTCGCAGTACATCCCCGGCGCGCCGAGCGAAGAAAACATTCGCATGGGGCGCGCCGCGACTGAAGAATTCCGGGGCGTGCTGAGCCTGGAGGCGCAAAACATCTCTGCGATGGACGGCCTGGGCTCGCTGCTGTTCCAGATGGCCGGTTCGCCTTTCGATCCGGATTTCTTTGGAGGAGTCCAAGTCCTACCATCAGAAACACATTTATCTCCGGCCCAATGATCCCGAGCCGTACTACTGGATAGGCGTCATTGACTGGACACTTTCGTTTCGCGCGAACGGGCTGCTGCGGACGAAACACAATCTGTCCGTGCGTAGTAAGCAACTCAGCGACGACGCGCCACTTCCCCCGGATTTGCGGGATGAATATGTGCGCGGGTATGGGGCAACTATCGATGAAGGCCTCGAATCGCTCAATCATGCCATCTCGATCAAGCCGGATTACGACGATGCGATGGCGTACTTGAACCTGCTCTACAGGCGCAAAGCCGACACGGTGGCGAGCGAGAGCGCACGGGAACAACTGATCGAAATGGCCGACGACCTGGTCGACAAAGTTAAAGAGATCAAGCAGAAAAGGGCGGAAGCGTCCCGCCAACCCTAAGTTGGAGCACGGGGAGAAACTCATGGAATTTCCTTCTTCTTCACTTCGGTGGTGAGGCGGCCACGGTGGAGCTGGATGGCGACGGCGCCGCCGATCTGAACTTGATCCGCAGAGCGGAGGAGGTTGCCGGCGGCGTCGCTGGCGATGGCGTAGCCGCGCTCTAGAACCTTCAAGGGGCCGCGTTCCTGGAGTTGCAACGCGAGACGCTGCCAGCGCTCGCGCTTGGCGCGGAGGAGACGCTCGATGCGGATGCCGAGTTCGGCGGTGCGTTTTTCGAGGCGCAGGCGGAAGGCGGCGATCTTCACGCGGAAATCGAACGAGGCGATGCGCAGGTGGGCGGCGGTGAAGCGCTTGCGCGATTGCTCGAGGCGCGCGCGTAGGCCGAGCGCCAGGCGCGAAGTCATTTCATCGGCACGCTGGCGCTGCTGGCGGAGGAGATCGAGCGGGCGGCGGAATCCGCGGCGCGCGGAAAGCTCGTGGACGTGGCGGGAAAATTCCAATAGGCGATAACGGATCAGCCCGGCCAGTGTTTCGCGGAGGTCGGCGATGTGCTTGTCAAATTCGCGCCGGGTCTGGACGACGAGCTCCGCTGCCGCAGACGGAGTTGAGGCGCGGACATCGGCGACGAAATCGGCGATGCTGAAATCGGTTTCGTGGCCGACACCGGAGATCACGGGAATTTCTGAAGCGAAGATGGCGCGCGCGACGATTTCTTCGTTGAAGGACCACAAGTCTTCCATGGAGCCGCCGCCGCGCGCGAGGATCAGCACGTCCACGATTTTCTTGGCATTGAAAAATTTCAACGCTTTGACGATTTCCTCTGCGGAGCCTTCGCCCTGCACGCGCACGGGGTAGACGGTCAGATGGACGTTGGGAAAGCGGCGCGTTAGGATGCGCACGACGTCGCGGACGGCGGCGCCCTTTGGCGAAGTAATGATGCCGATACGGCTGGGGAGAAGCGGCAGCGGTTTTTTGCGCGCGGCATCGAACAAGCCTTCGGCTTCGAGGCGCTTTTTCAATTGCTCGAAGGCGAGCTGCAACGCGCCCTGACCCAGCAGCTCGATTTTCTCGACGTAAATCTGATATTCGCCGCGCTGCTCGTACACGCTGATGCTGCCGCGGACGGTGATTTGCAAACCGTCTTCGGGGCGGAACTTGATGCCGCGCTGCTGCTGCTTGAAGTAAACGCAGCGGACCTGTGCGCGATCGTCTTTCAGGGTGAAGTAGATGTGGCCGGACTGGGCTTCGCGGCAATTGGAGATTTCGCCCTGAACGCTGATGTCGGTGAAGTTCTTGGCGAGCAGGTCGCGGATTTTTCCGGTCAACTCGCTGACGGTGAAGGTCTTGCGGTCGGGCATGAGGTTGAAGGTGAGCTGTTCTGTCATGAGGAGCGTCTCCGACTTAGAAGAAAAGATGAAGTAAGCAGATAAGAAAGTAAATAGGTAAGGAAGGGACACTCAGCGGACCGAACCAGGAGTACGCCCCCCGACGCCCCTGTTTTTTGTAAGTGTTGCATCTAAAGGAGTTAGCCGCGAGGCATGAGCCGCCACGAGCGTGTCCATGGCGGCGAGGGGGGCGGCCCCGCTTCCAGGACGCAGCGCACAGGTCAGCGTAGGCTCTTGCGGCGGCGGAGTCCCAAGGCAGAACGCTGACGCCCAAGAGGAATTGATTGACGAGTTCGGCGAATTTTGTGGCTTGGGTTTTCACGGCGAGCCCGAAGAGCAGTTCGGCTTCGGTGATCGAAGAAAAGCAGACCTGGGCCATGGGAACGCGGCGCAAGTGCTCGCGAACCGATGGCGGATTCCCCCCGAGGGCGTAGCTCACGCTATTAGAATCGAGCATAAAACGGAGCGTGCGTTGTACCGATCAGGAGAGACGGCGTTTTTTGGGCAGACGGCGATGGCGTGAAGCGAGGAAGTCCGAGAGAATTTCGACGGAGTCGACGAGGGCGAAAAGGTCGTCCCAAGAGCCGGGCTTTTGCGGGAGAGAATGACGTCGCCGGTTTCGGAATCCTTGCGGATGAAGACTTCACGCGAGGTGAAGCGGAAATCCGAGGGCAAACGGACGGGCTGGCCGCGGCCGTTCTTGAAAAGCTTGGCAATTTTCCGCATGGCAGCCCTCCCCGGGGATTTCGAGCGCGTCCGGCAGGTGACATTTACCATGGTGTATTACAAAGATTTTGAAAGCAAACGGCGGAGCGATCCATGCGCATGGGAAGGCACTAGGCCTAGCGCCGGAAGTTCTGGGGGAGGCGGAGGTTTTCACTGAGGCTGAGGCGATTGACGCAGAACTGGAGGGAGGGGCAGTGGCAGCGGAGCAGGCCCTGGAGGAGGGATTTGAGTTTGAGGGAGCGGGCGATGTTTTGTTCGACTTCGGCGAGCTTGCGGGCGGCGAGTTTTTTCCAGCGAGGGCCGACGGGGGTGTTGTCGCGGAGGCCGCTGAGGAAAAGCTTGATCTCAGCGAGGGTGAAGCCCATGTTGGTGGCGAAGCGGACGAGCAGGACGCGATGGAGGGCGTCGCTGGGATAGCGGCGCTGACCGCCGATCCGCTGGGGCGCGACGAGGACGCCCATTTTTTCGTAGTAGCGGATGGCGGAGGCGTTGAGGCTGGCGCGGGCGGCGAGTTCACCGATTTTCATGATGGCGTTCCTGAAATAATCTTTGACTTAAAGCTGACTTTAACTTCTAGCATCGCAGCATGGGACGTGGCAAATCCTATTTGGAGGAAAACCATGAATAGCAAGAAGGAACGGTTTGGAAAAGTGAGCAAGAGAAGGGCTGTGACGGCGGGCGCGGCGTTGGCGCTGCTGATTGCGGGCGGCGAAGCGGCAGGGCTGGCAGCGCAAGGCTCAGCGATCGTCGTGGAGGGCGAGAGACAAGTGGCAACGACGCAGAGCAGGTTCTATTGCAACATCAAGGCGCTGACGCCAGAGGAGCGAGCGCGCCATAAGCAATTGAGCGAGAAATTGAATGCATCGCGAAAGGAGATCGTGGAAACGGAGAAGGGCTACGAATTTCAGTACCGCCCGGGGGACATATCGCTTGCCGAGTTGGCGGAGTGGGTCGGCGCGGAAAGCAAGTGCTGCCCGTTTTTCGATTTTCACATTGACGTGGAACGCGAGGGCAAATTGCTGTGCTTGCGATTGACGGGGGAGGAAGGGATCAAGGCGTTTATCCGCGCGGAGTTCGGCGTCGAGAAAATGAGGTAAAGGAGGTTGAGGAATTAAAGGAAGTAAACGAAAAGGCCTGGTTACTTGCGGAACTGCCCAAAAAGCCAAAAGAGGAGAGCAAGACCGAGGCTGAGAATGAGGCAGGTGACGATCGGGAAGTAGAAGGTGGTGTGTTCGCCGCGGTAGATGGTGTCGCCGGGGAGGCGGCCGAGGCGCCATGGGAGTTTTCCGCCGAAGTAAAGCAGAGCGCCGATAAAGACCAAGAGGGCGCCGAGAACGAGGAGGGTGCGGCCGAGTTCGCGGAGCGGATCCATGGGAAAGAGTGTAGAAGAAATCAAGCAAAGAAGTAACGAGGTAAGGACGCAAAAACAATCGGCATAGGGGGTATCGTGCCCCTACGCGGAACGATTCGCGGGTGGAGCTAAATCAGTTCGAGGCCGGAGAAGAAGTAGCCGATTTCGAAGGCGGCGGTTTCCGGAGCGTCGGAGCCGTGGGTGCAATTGTTGCCGATGCTGGTGCCGAGGTCGCGACGGATGGTGCCGGGGGCGGCTTTCTTGGGGTCGGTGGCGCCCATGGTGTCGCGCCATTTGAGGATGGCGCCTTCGGCTTCGAGAACCAGGGCGAAGATTTTTCCGGAGCTCATGAAGTCGGTGAGTTCGCCAAAGAAGGGGCGCTCGCGATGGACGGCGTAGAAGCCGCCGGCTTCTTCTTTGGTGAGGCGCATGGACTTGATGGCGACAATCTTGAAGCCCGCTTTGTGAATGCGGGTAAGAATCTCGCCTTGCTGACCGCGACTGATGGCGTCGGGCTTGATGATTGCGAAAGTGCGTTCGAGTGACAAATTGAGCTCCTGTTCGGTTATTGGAAGTAAGCGTCTCTGCTCATTTCCAACCGCAATTTGCATTCATCGCAAGAACCAATAGCGACTTGCAAATAGCGCTTGCATTCTGCCGCTGAGGACCTCTTGGCCCATCCCTCAACCACGTTCGCAGGCATTGATCCTGCTGCCCGGCAAAGCTGTTGAGCTAGTTCGAACTGTTCGGGACCGGGAAAGTTCCGGGCGGACTTCGAAATATTAAGAGCCAGCCGGTAAGAAACCTGGAACACGTCGAGGTCTTTATAAGTTTTGATCGGCACGCGATCACCATATTTCGACCCGAGGATTCTTCCTTACCTTAATTCCTTAATTCCTTACTTCCAGCTTAGGGTGGCGGCGAGCGTAGAGCCGAGGTCCGCGGGAGATTCGACGGTGCGGATGCCAGCGGCGGCCATCGCGGCGTATTTGTCCTTGGCGGTGCCCTGGCCGCCGCTGATGATGGCGCCAGCGTGCCCCATGCGGCGTCCCGGCGGAGCGGTTTGGCCGGCGATGAAGCCGACGACGGGCTTCTTCACGTTGGCCTTGATCCATTCCGCGGCGCGCTCTTCGGCGTTGCCGCCGATTTCGCCGATCATAATGATGGCCTGCGTGTCCGGATCGTTGTTGAAAAACTGGATGGCATCGAGGAACGTCGTGCCGATAATGGGATCGCCGCCGATGCCGATGCAGGTGGACTGGCCGATGCCGAGTTGCGTCAATTGGTGGACGGCTTCGTAGGTCAGCGTGCCGCTGCGGCTGACGACGCCGACATTTCCCTGCTTGTGAATGCGGCCGGGCATAATGCCGATCTTGCATTTGCCGGGAGAAATGACGCCGGGGCAGTTTGGACCGATGAGCCGCGTTTTCTTGAAGTCCACGACAGAGGCGACGCGCACCATGTCGATGGCAGGGATGCCTTCGGTGATGCAGACGATGAGCGAGAGCTCGGCGTCGGCGGCTTCCAGAATGGCGTCGGCGGCATAGGGCGGGGGAACGAAAATCACGGAGGCGTTCGCGCCGGTGGCTTTCGCGGCGTCGGCGACAGTGTTAAAGACCGGGCGCTCGAGATGCTTGGTGCCACCTTTGCCCGGCGTTACGCCACCGACAACGTTGGTGCCGTACTCAATCATCTGCTGGCTGTGGAAGGTGCCTTCGCGGCCGGTGAAGCCTTGGACGAGCAGGCGAGTTTTTTCGTTTACTAGGATGCTCATCGCGGACCTCCCGCGAGGGCCACGACTTTTTGCGCGCCGTCCTTCATGCCATCGGCTATAGTGAGGTTCAAACCGCTGTCGCGGAGAATTTGCTGGCCGACTTCGACGTTGGTTCCTTCCATGCGAACGACGACGGGGACTTTCAATTGCAAATCCTTGGCAGCGGCGACGACGCCGGTGGCGAGAACATCGCACCGCAAGATGCCGCCGAAAATATTGATGAACACGGCTTTGACTTCCGGATCGCTCATGAGAATGCGGAAAGCGTTCTTCACCTGCTCGGCAGAAGCGCCGCCGCCTACATCGAGGAAGTTTGCGGGAGAGCCGCCGGCGTATTTGATGATGTCCATGGTGGCCATGGCGAGGCCCGCGCCGTTAACCATACAGGCGACGCTGCCATCGAGCTTGATGTAGTTGAGGCCGTGCTTGGAGGCTTCGACTTCGAGCGGATCTTCCTCGTCGAGGTCCCGCAGTTCGCGGAGTTCCTTGTGACGGAAGAGCGCGTTGTCGTCGAAGGTCATCTTGGCGTCGAGCGCGACGAGTTTGCCTTCGCCGGTGAGCACGCAGGGATTGATCTCGAGCAGCGAGGCGTCGGTATCGATGAAGGCGCGGTAGAGAGCCTGGAGGAATGGTGTGGCATGGTTGACCACTTCCATCGGTAAGCCGAGGCCGAAAGCGATCTTGCGAGTCTGATAAGGCTGCAAACCAACCGCAGGATGAATGGCCTCGCGCAAAATGGCGCCGGGATTTTCCTTGGCGACTTCCTCGATTTCCATTCCGCCAGCGGCGCTGGCCATGAAGACGACGCGGCCGGTGGCGCGATCCACGAGCAGGCCGAGATAAAGTTCGCGCTTGATGTCCAGGCCTTCTTCGATGAGCAGGCGCTTGACGATGCGGCCGGTAGGACCGGTTTGCGGAGTGACCAATTTCATGCCGAGAATGTGGCTGGCGAGATCGGCGGCCTCGTCGGCGGAACGTGCCAGTTTGACGCCGCCTGCCTTGCCACGGCCGCCGGCGTGAATCTGGGCTTTCACGACGGTGATGTGCGACTTCAGGCGTTGCGCCGCTTCGCGCGCTTCTTCCTTGGTGAAAGCGACTTCGCCGCGGGGAGTGGTTACGCCATACCTCGACAGAATCGCTTTCGCCTGATACTCGTGAATCTTCATTGAGGTCCTAATTCCCGTGTGCCGCAGAGCGGCCGAAGTTTCGTGTGACCGCGAAGCGGTCAATTCACATGCGACCGCACAGCGGCCGACCAATGTTAGAATTTTGACGGCTTGTGAAACATAGAAGTTTACCCGCAAGGCGAAAACAGAGCAAGGAGACGCGGAATGAATGCTCCGACAATAGCAAAAAAAATAAGCCCCATGCTGGCGGTCGCCAACATGGAGGAAACTATCGTGTTTTACAAGAGTGTGCTGGGATTCACCCCGACTCGGAACTCGCAGGAGTATTCGATCGTGGAACGCGACGGCCAGACCATCCACTTTATGAAAGCTGCATCAGAGCAAGTCATGACATGTGTCCGGGGGCATACCGAGATATATATTGAAGTTTGTGGTATCCGTTCAATGTGGGAGCACGTTAAAACGTTTAAGGATCGCTACAAAATCAGAGATCTGTTTGAGAGGGAATACGGGATGACTGAGTTCCATATCGAAGATCCCAACGAATGCCTGGTATTTGTTGGAGAGCCGACATCCAAATGAGAACACTCCGTCCAGATTGAACTGCTATACGAGATGGCACAGAGAATGAAGAAAAAATGCTCGCTTCCTCACGGGCAGGATCACCGCCTTGCGGCGGCATGCCGATGAAATTTCCGCTGATCGATCGACTCGAGGCCGGGCATGTGCTCACACGCGCGGAAGCAGAAGCGGCGATGGAAGAGCTGCTTTCGGGACGTGTCGAGACGCCGGAAATCGTGAGGCTGCTCGCGGCGCTCAATCGGCGGCCCATTGAGGTGCAGGAACTCGCGGGATTTGCGCGGATGATGCGAGGGCACGCCACTCGGGTGTTTGCGGAGGGCGAGACACGGCCCGCGAACATGGTGGACACGTGCGGAACCGGCGGCGATGGTTCGAACACGTTTAATATCTCGACGGCGGCGGCGGTCATTGCGGCGGCGGCGGGGGCGCGAGTTGCAAAGCACGGGAATCGCGCGGCCAGCTCGCGCAGCGGCTCGGCAGACGTGCTGGAAGCGCTGGGGGTGCGGATCGATCTGCCGTTCGAACAGTATGGGCGGGCGATCCGGGAGATTGGCATCGGATTTCTGTTTGCGCAAGCCGCACACACGGCCACACGGCACGCGGCTCCCGCGCGTAAACAGATCGGCGTGCGAACCGTGTTCAATCTTCTGGGGCCGCTCACGAATCCAGCGGGCGCGCAATCGCAGGTGCTAGGCGTTTTTTCAGAGGATGTGATTGACCTTGTGGCGGCCACGCTGGCGGAGCTGGGTGTCGAGCGCGCGTTTGTGGTGCACGGCGCGGGGGGCCTGGACGAGATTTCGCTTGCGGGGGAGACGATGGTCGCCGAGGTCCGAGATGGAGCGATCCGGCGCTTCACGGTGACGCCGGATGAGTTCGGCATGGCGCGCGCACCGCTCGAATCGATTCGCGGAGGGACGGCGGCCGAAAATGCGGCGCTCATACGGCGCACCCTGGAAGGCGAGCCCGGGCCGGCACGCGATATTGTGGTGGTCAATGCTGCGGCTGCGCTTGTCGCTGCGGGTATTGCTGCCAATTTTCGCGAGGCAGCGGGACTCGCAAGCTTTGTCATCGCCTCAGGGGCCGCAAGCGAGAAACTGGCGAGTCTAGCCGCTTTCACAAACGGGAAGTAGATTCACGACCGGGATTCGGCTTCAAGAAGACTTCGGAATTACGGGCGGGCGGGACTTTCGAAGATTTCGTGGAAGCCCCATTCGGTCGCCCAGCCGATGGCTACGATTGCGATAATTTTGTATTTTTTGCTTTCACGTCCGGCCTTCGTTGGGATCCGCTGAGGGAAAGGCGGCGCAGCTCCCGGAGGATCCAGAACGATGCGATAGGACCCGCCTTCGGCTATCTTCTCCGTTTCGCCCGCATAGGCAAATTGCAAGGCGCCGCGCCGCGCTCTGATCCGCAGTTCCTTCGGGCCGACAATAGTGACTTGGGCAACCGTAGGGCCATCGGCAAGCGGGCGAATGAAGGCTCCATCCGCCAGGATTTCCATGGCGACAGCCTTGGCTGTGGAGAAGACCACCGTGCCGGTCTGAAGCTGCGCCTGGGTTCCCATCGGGAGGCCCAACAAGGTAAGGCCACTGGAGCCGGGCAGATAAAGCAGTGCGGCCGAACCGCGGAATTGGAGCGCCCCTTCGGCTTCGGTTGACAAGCCGTCGCCGTCGTAGACGGTGGCGCCTGCGGAAGCCTTGGCGGCCTTGAAGTGCGCGCCGGAGGCCTGCATGAGCACGCCAAGCGGAAGCAAGTTCCGAGCGTCTGCAGGTCTTGCGGGCAGTGGAATGCCCGCCAGCAGAAACACCAGCATCGTAGCCAGAGTACGGCAAGGCATAGCTATGCGAGTCCTCCGAGGGAAAGTCACTCTAGTGTAGGGAGAAGAGCGCCAGAGTCGATGGTACTGTGCTCAATCAGCTCTTAGCTGTCTGTTCATCGGAAGCAGGGCTGCCGCGAGGGGGGCCGAGCTGGTCTCCCGAAACGGGGCAGCTCTACGGCAAGTGAAGCCAACCGAGATGACTACTCCTGTTGCTGCAGGCAGCGCACGGCATAGGCAAAACAAGCCAGGGAGAAAACCAGGAATGCCGCCCCTTCGAGCAAAATCGAGTGAAAATTCCCGAGTCCGATGGAGGTGTAGCGCAGCCAATCGATCTCCCAGGTAATGGGATTCAGGAGCGCGGCGGTGCGAAACCATGCGGGGAGCGGCTCGAGCGGATAGAACATCGAACTGGCAAACATAAAAACGAAATAAAAGACACTGGTGATGCTGTTGAATAGGTCATTGCGCCGGATGCGCAAGGCGAATATGGCGTAGAAGAAAAACCATCCGGCCGTGCCGATGGCCATGGCGGTCAGGAGCAAGGGCAGCTTCGTCCACTGGACGCGGATGCCCAGAACGAGACGGCCGACCACAAGGGTGAGAGCGGCCTGACCGATGGAGATGAGGACATTGAAAATGACTTTTCCGAGCAGGTATTCACTGCGGCTCATAGGATAGGTAAGCATCTCGTAGAAGATGCCGTTGTCGCGATCGAGGAAAAACGACCAGGAGGTATTGGAAGCGATGGCAAAACTGGCCATGGCCAGAATTCCCGCGAGAAAGAACTCGTTGTAACTCACGTTCCCGATGCCTGTGGGAGCACCCAGAGCGGAATTGACGCCCACGCCGAAGACCAGCATGTAGAGGAGCGGGAAGAACAGATCCCAGAAGATGAAGGTAAAGTTGGTGGCGCGAATTTTCGCTTCGCGATAGACAACGGCGGAGATGGCGTTCATGCCAGCTCCTTCCCTTCCCGGGTCGTCAATTCGACGAAGATGTCTTCCAGACTTGCGCCGCGGACTTCGACCCGCAGAACATGGCGGTTGCGCGAGAGCGCGCTGACAACGTCCATGACGCGGCTTTCTTCGATTTTGAGCGTGAGCTCAATGGTGTTTCCCTCGACTGTGAAACGGATGGGTGTGAGCTCAGCAATCTCAGCCTGAATGGTGTCCGGCAAGCGATCGAACGCCAGCGTAATATCGTATACGCCCCGGGAAAGCTGCTTGAGCGCGTTGAGGTCGCCGCGCGCGATCTGTTTTCCCCTATTGATGATGAGGATGTCGTCGCAAAGCTCTTCCGCATCGCTGAGGATTTGCGTCGTGAGGATGATGGTTCTTCCTTTCTCGACTTCGGCGCGCAAGAGATTCATCACCTGGCGCTTCAGGATGGGGTCCATCCCGGTCGAGAATTCATCCAGGAAAAGCACTGGGGTGTCGACCATGAACACTTTTGCGACTTGCACGCGGCGCCGGAAACCGCCGCTCAAGTCCTGCACCTTGCGGTCGACTTCCGAGCCGAGCTGAAATTCTTCGATCAAGGCATCGGCACGGCGCGCGGCCGCCGCTTTGTTCAATCCCTGGAAGCGCGCGTAGGTGAGCAAATTGTCTTTCACGGACAGGAACAGTTCGACCGCCGTCGCCTGAATCACAGATGAAATGCGCTTTCGGACTTCGATGGGTTTTTTCACGACCTCGTAGCCAAGGATCTTTGCGGTCCCTTCGGTAGGGCGCGTGAGCGTGGAGAGCATGCGCAACAATGACGACTTGCCCGCGCCGTTGGGTCCAAGCAGACCGAAGATGATCCCGCGGGGCACGCGGAAACTCATGCCGTCGACGGCACGGATCGGCGCTTTGCCGCGCGAGGCGTACACTTTGACGAGATTTTCAACTTCCAGCGCAAACTCACTCATCTACAGCTCCAAAGTGTTGCCGCGGAACCCGCAAACCGCGGGAAGAAACCGGCAAACGAGCAGGGACCTTACGGGTCGGATAGAATCGCTGGCAGGCCGCGCGGGGCCAGCCGTGTTGCTCTGAGGCAGCAAAGCCACCGGGAGCGTTAGAGGAGAGGAACTTTGAGAAACATAGTGGTCACTCTGTTGATTACCTTTTTACCGTATCCGGCGTTTGCGCAGAAGTCAACACCTCCGTCGCCTGCGCAGGTCGCCCAAGAAGTGCGCGAGTACCGGATGGACAATGAGGACCGCATCATCCGTGAGCTGAGTGAATTTCTTTCGATCCCCAACATTGCGAGCGACACGCCGAACATCCAGAAGAATGCGGCGCATCTGGTGGAGATGCTGGAGGCACGCGGGATAGAGACGCACTTGCTCCCCATCAGCGGGCGCGGCCCTGTGGTTTTCGGCAAGCTGATCGCGCCGGAAGCGAAACGCACGGTGATTTTTTATGCGCACTATGACGGGCAACCGGTCGATCCGTCAGCGTGGACGGATGGGAAACCATTCGAGCCGGTGCTTCGCGACGCGGCAATCGAAGCCGGGGGAAAGCGCATGCTCTTCCCGGAAAACAGCGCGCAACATCGGGCGGTTTATAACGACAATTGGCGGATCTACGCGCGCTCTGCTTCCGACGACAAATCGCCGATCGTGGCGCTGCTTGCCGCTATCGACGCCCTGCGCGCTAAGAAGATTCCCCTGGCCGTCAATCTGAAACTCGTTTTGGAAGGCGAAGAAGAGGCGGGCTCGCCGAATCTGCAGCGCACGCTGGAGCTTCATGAGAATCTGCTTGGCGGCGATTTGCTGATCACCGGGGACGGGCCCGTGCATCAAAGCGGGCGGCCGCTGGCCTTCTTTGGAAATCGAGGCATTCTCGGATTCGAAATCACGACATTTGGGCCAATCCGCGCGTTACACAGCGGTCACTACGGAAACTGGGCACCAAATCCAGGTTTCGAGCTGGCACGGCTGCTCTCTTCGATGAAATCGGACGATGGACGCGTCCTGATCGACGGCTTCTACGACGATGTCGTGCCACTTGGAAACACCGAGAAAAAAGCGCTCGAAGAGATGCCGAACAATGACGCCGATCTCGAAAAAGAGCTCCAGTTCGCCAAGCCGGAGGGTGGTGGCAAACGGCTTGTCGAACTCCTTCAACTCCCCTCGCTGAATATCCGCGGCCTGCGCAGCGCCTACGTCGGAGAACAGGCGCAAAACATAGTGCCGGAGAAGGCCGAGGCTGCGCTCGATGTGCGGCTGGTGAAAGGCGAGGACCCCGACAAGAAATTCGAGCAGGTGCTGGCGCACATTCGGAAACAAGGCTTTTATGTGACTTCGGCACCGCCCACAAGAGAGGAGCGTCTTTCAAATCCGCATGTCGTCCGTGTCGTCAAGGACGTCTGGAATTATCGCGCTTCACGAACTTCCATGGAGTTGTCTGTTTCAAAAGCGCTCGTTCAGCTCGTGCAAGATACGACGGGCGGAAGTGCCGTCGTCGCGCCGACGCTGGGCGGCAGCGCGCCAATGTATATTTTCGAAGACCTTGGTTTGCCTTGGATTGGCGTGCCGATTGTAAACTACGACAATCATCAGCACAGCTCGGATGAAAATTTGCGGCTGGGACATTTTTGGCGCGGGATGGAAATATATGGGGCGATCTTGGCGGACTTAAATTGGTGAAAGAGATAAAGATTCAACACCGGGGGCACAGAGTCCACAGAGAAGAACTTCGCAGCGAAGTCAGAGAGACAAGAAATTCTCTAAGAGTTGCTTGCCGGATTCGGTGAGGACGGATTCGGGATGGAACTGCACACCTTCGATTTTGTGGCGGCGGTGGCGGAAGGCCATGATGATGCCGTCGTCGGTCTCGGCGGTGATCATTAATGCGCGCGGCAGGGATTTTTTCTCGACGATCAGGGAATGATAGCGCGTGGCGGTGAAAGGGTCCGGCAGCTTGCGGAAAATGTTCTTGCCGTCGTGATGGATCTGGCTCGTTTTGCCATGGAAGAGTTTCGGTGCGCGGATGATTTTGCCGCCGAATGCAGCACCAATGGCCTGATGGCCGAGGCACACACCGAGGATAGGAAATTTTCCGGCCAGGCGCTCGACCAACTCGACGGAAATGCCCGCCTCCTGCGGCGTGCACGGTCCGGGAGAAATTACGATGCGCTCCGGTTTCCGGCGGATGATTTCTTCGACGGAGATTTTGTCGTTTCGGTGCACTTCGACCTGGCAACCGAGTTCGCCGAGATACTGCGCAAGGTTGTAGGTAAAGGAATCGTAGTTGTCGAGCAGGAGAATCACTAGTGCAGTCTCCTCTTAATTATAGGGCCGACTATCCGATAGGAATAAGCCAGCTTTTCAGAGAGAGAGGTCTCCACCCCTCGCCTGCGACTTTGGCCTTGGTCTCATCGAAATTGGATTGAAAGAATTGGCCAAAATCTCGGATGCCGAGGTATTCCTGCGCTTTGCGTTGGTGTAGGGCGGATCGCGTTCCAGCAGTGACGAGATTTCGTGCCAGGCTCCCACCATTCGTTGGGGACAGACATCAACACGAAATTCTCCCCGCCCGCGCACGAATCGCAACAACATAGTGTCAAGGGCCACGGTAATAACGGCGTAGTCGAAACCACGCGGCTAATCTTGATCATTCGATACGACCTGGCCGCCACAACCAATGAACAGCCCACCGAAAACGATCGCGAAGGGCAGGGCGATCGCCATGCCAAGTCTCTTGAGCGGTGTCATGATTTCACTCGATTTGAGTGAGCAGCTTCCAGCGCCGTGAGCAAGGCCTTCGACTTGTTCACGCTCTCCTGATATTCGCCCTGCGGCGTGGAATCCGCGACGATGCCGCCGCCGGCTTGGACGTGGGCGACGCCGTTTTTCATCACCATGGTACGAAGCGCAATGCAGGAATCGAGGTTGCCCGCGAAATCGAGATACAAAATGCCGCCGGCATAAATCCCGCGGCGGGTGCGCTCCAGTTCTTCGATGATTTCCATGGCGCGAACTTTGGGCGCGCCGGAGACCGTGCCGGCGGGAAAGCAGGCCATGAGCGCGTCGAAACAATCCACGTCTTCGCGCAAGCGGCCACGCAGGCTGGAAACCAGATGCATGACGTGCGAGTAGCGCTCGACAGTGAGCAATTTCTCGGGCTTCACCGTGCCGTAGTCGCAGACGCGGCCGAGATCGTTGCGTCCCAGATCGACGAGCATGATGTGCTCGGCGCGCTCTTTTTCGCTGGCAAGCATTTCGCGTTCGAGGCGCTGGTCTTCGGCTTCGTCCTTGCCGCGCCAACGCGTGCCGGCGATGGGCCGATAGAAAACATCACGTCCTTGAACTTTAACGAGCATTTCCGGCGAACTGCCGACGACGGAGACGTCGTTCAGTTGCAGGTAGAAAAGATAGGGTGAGGGATTCAACGCGCGAAGTTCGCGATAGACCTCAAACGGTTCGGCCTGCGTCTTTGCCGAGAAGCGCTGGCTCAACACCACCTGAAAAATATCCCCGGCGCGAATGTACTGCTTTGCTTTCCGCACGGCAGCGAGGTATTCGGGCCGGCGGAAATTGGAAGTCACTTTTAGCGGCCCGCCTTTCCTTGCTTTCAACGGCTTCTTTGGCCGTTCCGCGGGCACGGGCTCATCGAGCAGCCGGCGCGTCTCCTTGATTTCCCGCACGGCGGCGTTGTATTTCCCTCGGAGACTGCCGCGGCCTTCAGTGAAAACATTGCGAACGATCCACAAGCGGTGTTGCACATGATCGAAAGCGACGAGGCCGCGATAGAACATCAGCATGGCGTCGTAAAGGCCGATTTCATCGCGGAGGCACCTGGGGATGCGCTCGATCAGCCGCACCATGTCATAGCTGAAATAGCCGATGGCGCCGGCGACTAGCGGCGGCAATCCGGGAAGCCGCACGGGGCGAAAACGCTCGATCCGCGCGCGCAAGAAGGAGATGGGATCGCGCTCTTCCCAGACCATCCGGCCACGGCTCTCCAGGACGCACGCGCCGTTGGCGTAGCGGAAAACTTCCTCGGGGTGCGCGCCCGCAAATGTATAACGCGCGATTTTTTCCCCGCCTTCGACGCTTTCGAGAAGGAAGGAGTACCGGGCACCCTGGGCGATTCGCAGATAGGCGCTGACAGGAGTCAGCAAATCCGCCGAAAAGACGTCGTAGACGGGGATAAGGTTGCCCTGTTTCGCGAGGCGCTGAAATTCTCGGAAGTCCGGCTGGATCATGGGAGCGAGTTCACAGTCGACAGTTTTCATTCACAGAGAAAAGAAACCTATTATTACATTACTTCAGGCCGACTCGGATTATTCGTGAGAGGCCGGTGGTATCTTGGAAGCAGCAGCACATAGCGCAGGACAATGGTTAATTTCGTGGTCTTGTCAAGAGCATAAGAATCACGACAAGCAGAAAGAATATGGGACCCGAGACAAATGTCTCCGGCTAGTGGGAGCGCGAGGTCTCTTCGGCACGGAGGGCGGCGAGGACGGCGCGGCGCATGGACGCTTCCGGTGTGCGTTTTTCGGTCCAGATCTCCCACTGGGCAATGCCTTGTGCGAGAAACATTTCCACGCCGGAGACGGTGGCGATTCCCTTTTGCGCGGCCAGCTTCAAGAGTTGCGTCTTCTGCGGGCGGTAGATCAGATCCATCACGATTCGACAGCGCAACTCGCCGGGGGCGAGAGGCGAAATTCCATCGCGAGGATGCATGCCGACCGGAGTGGCGTTCAGGACGGCGTCGAAATATTCGGTGCGTAAAGCGCGGCGTGGGACTAGGTCTCCGCCCACGGCGCGGGCCAGTTCTCTCGCGGCCTTTTCACGCCGGGCACAAATTCCAACCACGGCGCCAGCGCGGGACAGCGCGAAGGCCGCGGCCCGGGCCGAGCCACCAGCGCCGAAGATCAGCGCGCGGCTTCCCTTGATTTGGAGTTTTTTCTCGAGAGCACGGAGCACGCCGACGTAATCTGTGTTGCAGCCGTAAAGCGAGCCGTCGCCGCGAACCACGACGGTATTCACGGCGCCGATCTCTGCTGTTAGAGGCTCGCATTCTCTAAGGTGTTTAAGGATGGTCTGCTTGTGCGGAATTGTGACGCTGAAACCGCGGACGCCGAACTCGGTTATGGCAGCGAGAAAATCGCCGAGCTGGCGCACCAGAAATGGGAGATAGACGGCATCCATGCGGCGCGCCGCGAATCCCGTGTTGTGCAGCAACGGAGAAAGAGAGTGGCCGATGGGATCGCCAATCACACCGTAGACCCGCGTGCGGCGCGTGAGAGCGTGGGCGCGGTAGAGATGAATCATGTCGTCGAGTGAAACCTGGCCGGGGGCGGTGGCCGCAGCAACGGGCGCGTAAGCCAAGGCGCTGCCTTCGCGCAAGGCGAGGATTCGCGCTGGCAGGCCGGCCTCTCCCATCGGAACGGCGACAAGACTCTTCGAACCGCGCGCCAGGCGCATAAGGCGGATGCTGTCGCGGATGGTCCGCGCCTCGACCGCGATCTTTACGGCATCGACTCCGCCGTGGGCTGGCGGGTTCATGCTTCGAGGCAAATCCGGAGTGCGCTCAAAGTCGTGTACGGAAAGCAAGACGCGCGGTGGCACGGGATATTCGCGAACGGATTGGCCGGGAAGCTTGCGCAAGGTTTCCACTTCGAGATCGCACCATTGGCAGCCGGCTTCGCGGGCCCGAATCAGCCAGTAGAGTTCGCGGTCAACGGCCCCGGGAAATTTGCCTCCGCCTTCGCGGCGGCGGCAGGTGGCGAGAAAAGTGGCATGCCCAGGCTGGCTGGCTGCAAGCCAGTCGAGGAATCGCGCACGCTCGGCGTCACTACGCAGCCAATCGAGGCGCAACTCGACGGTCCTGGTTTGTCTTAAGGCGGAGCGCACCAACTTTGACATTTCCTCCGCCGTGGAGGCCGCTACGACGGCACAAATCCGCCGTAAACCTGTGCCAAAAAGACCCATACCGCGCCGTGCACCGCCAATCTGTTGAAAATACAGCTAGTAGTATGCCGTATCCACCGCCTGCGCCCGTATCAAAAGTGTAAAGCGACCTCGGTCATTTTGTTGACGCGTGGGGTAGGCCCTGATACTTTCGCTAGGAAAAGTCCCTGCACGGCCCGTAGGGCGTGTTTTCGAAGGAGTTATGGAATGCGCGCTAGAATAGCTGTTTTGTCTCTATCGGTATTCCTGGGTGGGGCGGTAAGTTCGGCGCAGAACGCCCCCCAGGATGCTCCGGCAATTCCTCAAATCGACTTTAGCACGGTGAATTGTTCAGGTTTCGTCGCGGATCAACACGTGCCGGACGAGATCCGGATCGTCTCAGGGGAGCAGTCAAACTACAAGATCACCTTTGCGCGCGGCGACTACGTGCACATCAATCGCGGCCAGGACAAGGGTGTTCGCGTCGGTGACCGGTTCTCGGTTGTGCGGCCGGACAAGGACCCCGCGGACGTGCCATGGTTCAAGTGGCAGGCGAAGCTCATGAAAGCCATGGGCACGCCCTATGTGGACGCGGGACAGGTCCGGGTGGTAAACGTTCAGGCAAAGGTTTCTGTCGCTCAGGTCATATTCTCGTGCGATTACATGCAGCGCGGGGATATCCTCCAGCCTTATCAGGATCGTCCGGCACCTCCATACAAAGATGCTGCCGCCTTCGATCATTTTGCGCCGGTGAGCGGCAAGCCGGTGGCAATGCTGGTGGCAGGAAAAGACTACAGCCAGTCGTACGGTAAACTCAGCCCGGTATACGTAAACCTCGGGAGCAACCAAGGGGTCAAGGTCGGCGATTACTTCCGAATCTTCCGGTATCAAGGTTCGCTAGCAGAGACCGTGCCACAAGACAAGGGCTATCAGTACTCGGTGTACGGCTTCGGGAGCGCCCCCACGCGCTACGAATGGAATGAGCTGCCGCGCGAAGTGCTCGGCGAAGGAATCGTCATCAACGTGAGCCGCAATTCATCGACGATGGTGATCACATTCAGTTCGGCCGAAGTCTACGCGGGCGACTACGTCGAGGTCGAGTAGAACCGGCGTCCCGCTAAACGGTTCAGGCCCGCTGCCGTTTCTCCGCGCGGGCCTTTTGTTTTTGCGTCACTCTTCGATTACGACCTTCCAGAGAATGGCTTAAGCCTTCAGGCCCCTTCGGGTTATGCACTTTCAGAGAAGACCTCGCATGTAAATCCAAAGAGGCGAGCCTCGGGATCGCGCCAGGCTTCGCTACGTAATCCTGCCTTCCGGCAGGTCTCCTCGAGGAACTGGTCGCGCGTCAGCCGATGCTCGATGGCAACCTGGGGAAGAAGAAGCCCGCGCTGCGCGTGTAGACGGACAAATAGCCCATGATGCCCGATTTCGATTGATTCAGGGGCGATTGGTTCCATGGGTGAAAGCAATGAGATCTCGATGCTAAGTTCGCCAAGCTGGTCCGTCCTCATGGGGGCGAACCGCGGATCTTCCAGCGCTGCGCTGGCAGCGCACCGAACGATGGTTTCTCCGAGCGGCTCGTTCGCTTCAATGACGCCGATACAACCCTGCAGGCGTTTGCCCACGTGAAGGGTCACGAATACGCTGCGGCGCTCCGCGAAGATTCCTTCGCGAGGGAGCTCGCTTGGAGGTTGGCGGTGAGAGACGGCTTCGACAACGGCCGTCCGGGCTAATTGCAGAGCGGCGCGCTGGTCCACTTCAGAGAGGGACGGCATCCTGGGACTTCTTACGGGCTTCGAGCATCCGCAGCCGGCGGCGTTGCTTGATGCTGTCGTCGACGTGGCTCCAGAAGCGCCGGAAATACTGGGCGGCGGAGACGAGCGCGCTGATGACGACTAGCCAAAGCAAGATTCGCGCTAGGGGTTTGAGCCACAGGTACCGGCCTCCAACGATTAGTACCGCCACGGCGCACACCTGCAAAACCATTTTCGTCTTTCCAAGAGTGGACGCTTCGATCGTGAATCCTTCCGCCGAGGCGATGTTCCGCAAACCGAGAACCGTGAATTCCCTGCCGATAATGATCACCACCATCCACGCGTCAACTAGGTTCATGCTCACCAAAGAAATGAACGCCGCGGAAATCAAGAGCTTGTCGGCAATAGGGTCGAGAAGAATGCCCAGGGTCGTCACCTGCAGGCGCCGCCGAGCCAGGTAACCATCCGCCCAATCGGTCGCGGCAGCCAGGAGCAGGATAAGCACGCCCCAGACCTCGAAGTGCATGGAAAAGCCCCAGAACTCGACATTGGGGCTGCGCGTGAGGAGGATGACGATAAGGACGGGAACGAAAAAGATCCGCAACAGCGTCAGTGAGTTAGGAAGATTCATGGCGCATGACGGCGGGGGTGCCGCCCCGTGGCTTCAGCCACCGCAGTTTCACTATAGACTTGGTAAAAGTATGCGTCAACACGTCAGAGGCGGTTCCAGGACCGTTCCTAGGAGCTCCACTCCGTTGGCATTTTGGCCTCGGGTAGTTACTTCGAAATTAACCCAGTCCCAAGAGTGTAAGCAAGGAAAGAGATACTCTTTCGTAATGCGACTGCTGCAAATCTGTGCAAATGTAAAAAGTGCACTGGTGCGACAGAGCAAGCGAGCGGGGGAGTGCAAGCGTCGCAGAAGGTTAGATAATCCATTTTATTTCAATATGTTACAAGGATATAGTTTTCTGATTCGCTGGCACGTCCAGCGAAACGCAGGGGCTGAGTTCCAAGAGCGGGCTGCAGTTTCCACAACGTTTTCCACAGAAGGTAGGGTCTAGGCCCGGAGGGGAAACGCGCTACCAGAGGAGCCGCAAGTGCGTAAAAACAGAGGTTTTCCGCGTTTTTACTTCACAGTTACCACGTCGAGAACAACCTCACATCGCTCAGATGGCCCGCGGGCCGCGAAGGAGCCGGACAGGGAGCATAAAGATCGCGCTGACGAGTCCGAGAACGCCGTGGACGGCGATTCCCACCAGGCGGAAAGGCAGCGTCAGCAACCAGACGAACGGATAAAGCACCAGAGCCAGCAGCGCGAGCGGCCAGCACAGGATGAACAGGATGAGCCACAGAAAGAAAGCAGCCATGGCAACCTCGTTTGCGGCGGGCACAAAGCGGTCGGTGCGAATGGTGACCGCACAGCCGCCGGCCTCTATTCTATATTACGAGAGAGTGCGCGGAAAGGTTCCTCCACGGCATACTCTTTGAGCCGCAGGCGCTTGGCGATGGAGGCGGGAACCTCCGCGTCGAGTTGCATGTGCGAATCGTCAATTTCCGAGTGCAGGACGCGCCCCAGCGCATGAATCAGGGCAAGTGTGCGACCCTCCGCCAGCGGCAGGCGAATCGAAAGCGTTACGACCGGATCGGTGGGCATCTCGGCGTCCATGCGGCGCAGCAACTCTTCGATCCCTTCGCTGGTAAGAGCGGACACTGGCACCGGCGCGCCGCCTGCGCCAGCGCTTCTCTCCGCACCATTGGTGATGGCTTTTCGATCTTCAGGAGCAAGTCGGTCCATCTTATTCAGCACGCGCAGCCTGGGGCGGCCGTCGACGCCAAGTTCCCGCAAAATCTTGTCGACTTCCTCGTCGAGTTCGTCGTGATGCGGATTGGAAACGTCACTCACATGCAGAATCAAAGCGGCTTCCTGCACCTCTTCCAGCGTTGCGCGAAACGCCGTCAGCAATCCTTTTGGCAGATCGCGTATAAACCCGACGGTATCGGAAACCAGCACGCGGCGATTCGAGGGAAGCCGTAGCGCACGGATGGTGGGATCGAGCGTGGCGAACATCCTCGGGGAAACCAGCACCTCGGCGCGGCTCAGAGCATTGAACAGCGTGGATTTGCCAGCGTTCGTGTAACCCACCAGCGCGATGGTCCCGAGAGGGACGGCATTGCGCGCCTCACGCCGCAGCGCCCGCTGTTTGCGGACTGCATCCATACTGGTCTGGATCTTGCGGACGCGATCGCGAATCCGGCGGCGGTCAGTTTCGAGTTTCTTTTCGCCGGGGCCGCGCACGCCGATGTGTCCCGCTCCGCCGCCCGCGCCACCCGCGCCACTCTTGCCGCCGAGACGCGACATCGCAGTTCCCTTTCCCGTCAGGCGGGGCAGCATGTAATTCAATTGTGCCAATTCAACCTGCAGCTGGCCTTCGCGGCTCCGCGCATGACGCGCGAAAATATCGAGAATCAGTTGCGTGCGGTCGATCACGCGGCATTCCGTGGCTTCCTCGATGTTCCGTTGCTGCACGGGAGAGAGGTTGCTATCGAAAATGATCAGCGGCGCTTTGTGTGCCGTGGCTTCGGCGCGAATCTCATCCAGCTTGCCGCGGCCCACCAGCGTTGCGGGATCAGCGGCGGCACGCATCTGAAAAACGGTTCCGGCGATCTCCGCGCCCGCGCTGCGCGCCAGCTCCACCAACTCCAAAAGCGATTCGCGGCCCTGCTCGCCCGCCGGCATGCCGGGAAAGCGAGGAGCACGCTTCCATCCAACGCCTACGAGTAAGGCGCGCTCAGCTGTCGGGACTTGATGTCGCGTTTTCGTCACTGCGGTCGGCCGGGAGTCATCGTGCGGGCTTGCGCATTTTTGGAGGGTTTCACCCCTGAATACGATTATACGCTTCTCTCCGCCGCCCCGCGACCCGTCTCCAATCCCGTAGTTCCAACGGTTTCCATATGCGCGTCGGATTTTCGGAATCTGCATTGCGTCTTCAGGGAAACGGCCTGAAAAATGGAGGCCGGAGGAACATTGACGTTTTCGTGCCTGCGCGGATAAGTGGTGGATTGCGAAGCCGCTATTCTCGTGGGAAGATAGGTTTATGCAAAAACTCTTTATCACGGCAGTAAGTTTATTGACGGCTGGGATGATGCTGCTTGGGAATGCCCTGGCGCAGCAGACCCCGGCGGCGAATCCTCAACAACCTCCGGCGGCGAAGGCCCAAGCGGCTTCCCCTGCTGGTGCTCAAAAGGCCCCTGCGGCTAAGACGGGACCAGCGACGAAGCCCAGAACCCAGAGTGTCCTGACGCTCAAAACGCAGAAAGACAAACTCAGTTATGCGCTCGGAATGAACCTGGGGAGCAACCTGCACAAGGAGACCGTCGAGGTGGACCCGGCTATTGTTCTGCGGGGCCTGAAAGACGGTCTCGCTTCCGGCAAGACGCTCCTGACGGAAGATGAAGCGCGGACCACGCTCACGCAACTGCAGACCGAGGTGCGTAGCAAACAGCAAGAGAAAATGAAAGTGGCCGGGGAAATGAACAAGAAGGAAGGCGTCGAGTTTCTGGCGGCGAATAAAACCAAGGAGGGCGTCGTCATTCTGCCCAGCGGTCTTCAATACAAGATTCTGACGGCAGGTACGGGACCGAAGCCGACAGCCAGCGACACCGTCGTTTGCAACTATCGAGGAACGCTTATCTCCGGCGGGGAATTTGACAGCTCTTACAAACGCGGCCAGCCGGCGTCATTTCCGGTAAATGGAGTCATCAAGGGTTGGACGGAAGCTCTCCAACTGATGCCGGTAGGATCGAAATGGCAACTTTTTGTTCCAGCGGAGTTGGGTTACGGCGATCGCGGCGCTAGCGCGGACATCGGACCCGGCGCGACTCTTATTTTTGAGGTGGAGCTGCTCTCCATCCAGGGCAAGGACAAGCCAGAAGGTGCGCCAAAATAGGCCCACGCAAAAAGTAAGTTTGCCGCTGGGTTAAGATGAGCCGGCCTACAGGAAATTGGCCGGCTACCCCAGACCTTGTGCATGAAGCCATTCGAGAATACCGGCCTGTACCGCGGTATCGTCGCCAAACCCTGAAAACCAGCGCACGCCGTGCTCCCTCTGAAACCAGGTGAGCTGGCGTTTGGCATACCGCCGCGTGGCCTGCTGAATCGCTTCCCGCGCTGCCTCCAACGTAATCTCGCCGCGGAGCACCGCGCGCAATTCGCGGTAGCCGATGAAATCAAATGGCTTCGAATCCTCGCTCAGGCCGCTATCGAGCAACTCTTGCACTTCGCGCATCCATCGTTGCTCCAGCATGATGTCAATTCTGCTGTGGATGCGTTCGTTGAGCTTTTCGCGCGGCGGCATCAATCCGACCTTTAACACGTGCCAGGCTTCAAGCGGTTTCCGGCCGGCTCGAAGAACCTCGGAGACCGGCTTGCGCGTCAGCACGCAAACTTCGACAGCGCGGATTAGTTTCTGTTCGTCGGCGGGAGCGATTTTCCTGGCCGCTTCCGGGTCGAGCCGTTTCAGAACTCGATGCAGATGGCCGGGCGGGTGCTCTTCAATGCTCGCGCGCAGCCGCTCGCGCAATTCTTCCGAGCGCTGCGGAACGTCCGCAAGACCTTCGAGCAGCGCGCGCAAATACAATCCCGTGCCGGCAGTGAATATTGGCAGCCGTTTCCGCTGCCGCAAACCGTCCAACACGGACAACGCCAATTGGCGGTATCCGCCCGCGGTCGCTTCTTCCTGCGGGCTAAGAACATCGATCAGGTGATGCGGAATGCCGCTGCGTTCGGAGGGGGTGGGTTTTCCCGTGCCAATATCAAAGCCGCGATACAGCTGCGTCGAATCGCACGCTACCACTTCCCCGCCGAGCCGCTCCGCGAGCTTCACACCGAGCGCCGACTTTCCCGATGCCGTCGGCCCCACGATGGCAACCAGAGGCAGAAGCACTTTGTTCTCGGTCATCGAAAGAGCAGATGGCGGGCACGCACGAAAATAAAGACGAGCACAAAGAGTGCGAGGATAAGACTGCCCAAAATTTGCTTGCGCTCGAGTTTCACTGATACGCGGCTTCAATCGGCAAATTATAGAGGAAATAAAATCGCAGCTCGATAAAAGGCCCGCTGAAGGCCGGCGGCAGGGGCTCGAACGGATTCGACGAACGGATGGCGGACACGGCCGCGCGGTCGAGGGGTTCTTTGCCGGAACCGCTCAACCGCACCGGTTCACCGTTCGGAACAGTTCCATTTTTCATGATTCGGAATTGCAAGACCACGCGCCCGCGGTCGCCGAGCATCGCCGATTCCGGCATCACTGCAGACCAATTTCGCCGTACAGCCGCGACGACGCGCGTCATGTAATCGCTAAAATCAACCCCTTCGGTGGGAGTCAGGATATCATAGCCGTTCCCGTAGCTCCCCGCAGGGCCTTGTGAGCCGCCGGCGCCGCCGCCAGGTGTTCCGCTCGAGCGCGGCATCGGTCCAATCACCGCGCCGGAACGCCCGCCCGCGGACGGGTTCCTCGCCGCGTCGCGAATCGAGTCTTGCATTGAACGGGTGGGCGAATTCTTGGGCAAGATCAACGGATGCTGCGGCTGCGGAGTATCCGGCGTTTCGAGCGCGGGCTTCGGCGCATCCATTTTCGCGACCGGTGCAGCAGGCTGAGGCTCCGGTTGAACATCGTTCGGCTTCGGCACGGGCGCGTTCGGCAATTCTTTCACCGGACGTTCAGGTTGAGCGGCTGGCGCCGGCTCGTAAGTCGGCGCAATTTGCCGCAAGACGCGCGGATCTACGTGCATTTTAGGGGAAGGTTGCGCCGGACGTGGCTGCGCCCTCGGTTGAACGCTATAGCTACTTTCGGGGGGAATCCAGGTCAACATCCGGCGAGCAAGATCAATATCCTGCTGCGTTGGCTCATGGGGTGGAAAGAGCTTTGACTGCAAAAGAATCGCGGTTAACAGAAGAACGTGAAACGCTACGGAAGAAAAACGGGTGATGACTTGCCACTTGGTCTTATCTTCTCTCGGTTCGGGAGCGGCCAGATGGACTTCGCCGGTGATGAAGATATCAGGATCCACTAGATCGGTCGGCACGCTCAGCATCGGTTCGTTCATATCGAGAGGCGCCGCGCCTTGTGGCACGGTAATGCGTTCGTCCATGTCCGTGGGTTGCAGCGGCGTTGCGAGATCTTCCTTCACGCCGTAAGCGTCGCTGTTTAGATCGCGCGGCACGACCACGCGCGCGGCGATGGACTCGAGCGGCAGGTTGGTGGGGATGCTCGATTGTCCGTTCAATGACACGATGGGCAGCATCGCCGGCACCAGCGTGCGCGTATCCATGGTGGTGGGACGGCGGCGCTGTGTTGGCGCATCCACCGCCGCGGGTGGACGAGCATCGATCGGAACCAGAATCCGTGAAATCATCTTGTTTTGTCGTATGTGGCGAAAACGTCCAAGCCGGCCGCTTTGCGAGCGCCCATATCGCCGGCCGTCCTACGGCCGCCTAGGAGATTGACGCGCGCGGCGTGCTCTTGGATGCTTGCCATTACGCGGGCTGCCAATTCGAGCGCCGCGCGCCCCGCTGCTCCGTTCGTGCGCGGCTCCTTGCGCGAGCGTGCGGCATCAACGAACGCTTCGAGCTCCGCGTGCAACGGCTCGACCGAGGGTGCATTCAGCTTCTCAAACCCAAACTCCGGCTGCGGACCGGGCTTCTTCACAGCGATGCGGAGAGCATCGCGCCGCGCATAATCCAGCGAAATGTACTCGTGCTGCTGGAAAAAGCGCATCTTGCGCACGCGCTCGGTGGAGACCCGGCTGGCGGTGATATTGGCAACGGCGCCGCCCGTGAATTCCAGGCGCGCATGCGCGATGTCCACTTTGTCCGTCAGGACGGGAATCCCAACAGCTTTGACTTCCGCGACCGGTTCGTTGACCAGCGCCAGCAAAATGTCCAGATCGTGAATCATCAAATCGTAGATCACGTCCACGTCGAGGCTGCGTGACGTAAAAACTCCCAATCGATGCACTTCGAAAAACAGCGGCCGGTTGAGGATCGGCTCAACCGCAATCACGGCAGGATTGAAGCGTTCAACGTGGCCCACCTGCAGAATCCGTCCGTTTTTCCTGGCTG